>Ga0307416_100000768_pt1 | contig 16833 bp, 17 predicted proteins | sample DK1Cmetagenome_2_FD_203821 | JGI IMG/M metagenome (GOLD analysis project Ga0307416, IMG submission 203821) | Maize rhizosphere microbial communities from greenhouse at UC Davis, California, United States - DK15-C-3 | ecosystem: Host-associated > Plants > Roots > Rhizosphere > Soil | place...
CGCCGTGAAGGAGTTGTGAACGCGCCGCGGAGGGTTCAGGTGCCCGCCCGGGCCCGCCCAATGATCCGCTGGTAGTGGGCCCGGTCCTCGGGATGGCCGCGCAGGCGGTCCCGGAAGACCAGGTGGCGGTCGATCTCCGGGCACCCGGGCGAGTAGACGTGCAGGTTCACGTTCGTGTCCGGGCCCTCGAGGCAGCGGTGCTGGTGCCAGTCGGGCTCGCGGATGACGAGCAGGTACTCGGCCGCCTCCAGGTCCGGGAGCGTCGTAGTCGACAACCTGGATCTTGCCGGTCAGCTTGGGCGGCTCCATCACCCAGGCCGCCCGCATCTCCTCCTCGCCCATCCCTCTCCCGCTCCCCGGGTCGGGTTCCGGCTGTCTCCAGGATGGCGCATCGCCGGTCACCGAGACGGCGGCGGGGCCGGGATCGGCCGCCTGGCCATGTGGTAGCGGCGCCACGGGAGGTAGCCGACGCGGCGGTAGAACCACTCCCGCTCGGTCCAGCCGATGTGGCAGGCGCCGGTCCCCGCGTCCCGCAGCAGCTCCGACGCCCGAGCCACCATGGCGCTCCCCACCCCGGCCCCGCGGGCGGCCGCCGCGACCCCGACACAGCCGATGGTTCCGGCGTCCCGGCCCAGCATGGGGGTGAAGATGGTCCCGTCGGGCGGCCCGCGGAACAGCAGTGCGCCGACCATGGCGCCGGCCGGGTCCCTGGCCACCAGCACCGGCGAGGTCGCCCGCTGGAACGCCCGCAGCCAGTTGGGGAAGGTCGCTTCCTCGAAGGCGAGCACCTCCTCCCGCTCGGGTGCTGTCTGGACCCGGATCGACACCCCGGTCCGCTCCGCCCGCTCCACGGCTCCGGGCGGGACCTGGTAGCCGTGGAGGTCGGCGACGAGGTCGAGCACGCGGTGCCCGAACCGCCAGCCCCGGGCCATGAAGAACCCGGCCGCGCCCGGCAGGTCGTCCGGCACGCCCGGCCACAGGTAGTCGTGGCCCCCGCTGCCGAGGGCGACGGTGGTCACCCCGAGCGCGGTCAGCCGCTCGACGCCCGCGTGGAGCAGCCGGGTCCCGATCCCCCGCCGCTGCGCGGCCGGGTCGACCAGCAGCAGCTGCACGCCACCGTCGCCGTCGTCGCCCGCCTCGACACCGACGACCCCGACCGGATCCCCGTCCACCTCGGCGACCACCCCGGTCCGCAGGAGGTCCAGGCCCGCCGGCGAGAGGGCCCACAGGTCCCCGATCGCCGCCGCCCAGAGCCGCTCCAGCGCGGCCCGGTCGCCGGCCGGGTCGAGGTCGCGGAGGACGACAGGGACGGCCATGGCCGTAGGTTGGCAGATCGGGTTGGCGGTCGCTCAGGTTCGGGTGATGGCCGCCAGCCAGGCGTGGACGGCGGCACGCTGGAAGACGGTGTCGATCATCACCGGCTCGATCGAGTCGACCCGCCAGCCGTCGGAGAAGGCGGCCCGGAGCTCGTCCTGGGTGATCCGCCGGGGCCCGAGCTCGCCCGGCTGCCGGTCGCTGAAGCACAGGAGGAAGTACCGCCCACCCGGCGGGACCACCGCCCCCAGCCCGTCCAGGAACGCCCGGCGGTCGTCGTCCTCCAGGACGTGGAAGAGCCCACTGTCGAGCACGGTGTCGAACCGCCCGCCGAGGCCGGAGAGGTCCAGCACGTTCCCGACCACGAACCTGGCCTGAAGGCCGCGCTGGGCGGCCTTCTGCCTGGCCCGCTCGATGGCCGCCGCGGCCAGGTCGATCCCGGTCGCCTCCAACCCCAGACTGGCGGCCAGCAGCACGTGCTCCCCGGTCCCGCACCCCACGTCCAGGACCCGTCCCCGGATGGCTCCGGCCTCGGCCAGGGCCAGGAACGCCGACTGTGGCCTCCCCGTCTCCCACGGCGGCGTCCCCTGGTACATCTGGTCGAAGTCCTCCGGCCGCCGCGGCCGCAGCACCGGCGGCGTCCCCTCCAGCCGGGGCGCCCCCTGTGGCTGAGGGGCGCCCTCCGGCCGAGGCGTTCCCTGTTCGGTCCTGTCCACCGGGTCGGGCATCCGCGGATCCTTCTTCCTCGCTCGCGCCTCACCCTAACGTACCGGTGGCGCGACCACGGGCGGCGGGGCCATCCTGGCCTTCCCGTCACCCTTCCGCCCGCAGGAGCTCGCCGTGTCCGACCCCGCCAGCCCCCGCCAGGTGCTCGAGTCGCTGCTCCGTGGCATCTCGGACGGACGCTGGGATGATCTTGCCGACCTGTACGCCGAGGACGCCGTGGTCGAGCAGCCGTTCGCGCCGACGCCGCCGAGGCGCCTCGAGGGCCGCGAGGCGATCCGGGCCCACTTCGCCGCCGCCGCCCAGGGCCCGCTGCGGCTCGAGGCCAGCAACGTGGTCGTCCACGACACCGGCGACGCCGAGGTGGTGGTCGCCGAGTTCGACTACGACGGGCGGGTCGCCACCACCGGGCGGGCGTTCCGGGTCGCCAACATCCAGGTGCTCAGGGTCCGCGACGGCCGGATCGTCTCCTCGCGCGACTACCACGACCACCTGGCCCTGGCGGCCGCGGTCGGGCGGTTGCAGGCGCTGGCCGCGTCGATCGGCTCGTCGCAGCCGGCACCCTGATGGCCACCTACGTGCTGATCCACGGCGCCGCCGACAGCGGCTGGTTCTGGCATCTGCTGGAGGCGGAGCTGCGCGCCCGGGGCCACGACGTGGTGGCCCCCGACCTGCCGTGTGACGACGACTCGGCCGGGCTGGCCGAGTACGCGCCGACACGGTGGTCGGCGCCGTCGGCGACCGTACCGGCCTGATCGTGGTCGCCCAGTCGTTCGGCGGGTTCACCGCCCCGCTGGTCTGTGACCGGGTGCCGGTGGGCCTGCTGGTGCTGCTGGCGGGGATGGTCCCGGCGCCCGCGGAGCGGCCGGAGGACTGGCTGGCGAACACCGGCTATGCCGACGCCCGCAGGGAGCAGGCCGAGCGCGAGGGCCCGCCGCCGGAGGACGACATCGGCCTGTTCTACCACGACGTCCCCGCGGACCTGGCGGCCGAGGCGCTCCGGCGGGGCCGGCACCAGTCCGACACCCCGGGCCAGCAGCCGTGGCCGCTCGCCGCCTGGCCGGACGTGCCGACGAGGTTCCTGCTCTGCCGCGACGACCGCCTCTTCCCGGTCGAGTTCATGCGCCGGGTGGCGCGCGACCGCCTCGGCATCACCGCCGACGAGATCGACGGCAGCCACTGCGTCGCCCTCAGCCGCCCCGCCGAGCTGGCCGCGCGCCTGGAGGCGTTCCGGACAGCACGGTAGGGACGGAGCCGATCAGCTGCACCCGCTGGTCGTGCCGCAGGACTCGCACACGAAGCATGAACCGGCCGGCCGCATCCGGACCCCGCAGGTCGAGCAGTAGGGGGCGTCGACCGCGGCCATGCCCGGGGTGAACGCCGGGGCCTGGGCGGCCACCGGGGCCGGCGACCCGCCGGCCGACCCGGCCGACCCGGCCGGCGACGCCGCCGGCCGCTGCTGGAGCTCGACCGGGACCGGGGCGGCGGGCGCCGCGCCCGCGGCCTCGGCCGGCCCGGCCGGGTCGGCCGGCGGCGCCGACTCGGCCGTGCCGTTGACCTCGGCGGTCCGCTCGGCGGTGGTCTTGATCCCCAGCGCGTGGCGGGTCTCCACGTCCAGGTAGTCGATCGCCAGCCTGCGGGCCAGGTAGTCGACCAGGCTCTGGGCGATGCGGATGTCCTTGTCGTCGGTCATGCCGTTGGGCTCGAAGATCATGTTGGTGAACTTGGCCACCAGCGCCTCCAGCGGCACCCCGTACTGCAGGCCGACGCTGACCGCGATGGCGAAGGCGTCCATCACCCCCGACATGGTCGAGCCCTGCTTGGAGACCTTGACGAAGATCTCCCCCAGCCCGTCGTCGGGGTAGGACCCGGCGGTCAGGTAGCCCTCGATGTCCCCGACCCGGAACGAGGTCGTCTTGGACGGGCGCTGCTTGGGCAGGCGCCGGCGGACCGGGGCCCGCTCGACCTCGATGACCGCGCCGGTGTCGGTGGTGACCTTCTTGTCGGCCGACAGCGGCTGGCCGACCTTGCAGTTGTCGCGGTAGATGGCCAGCGCCTTGAGGCCGAGCTTCCAGCCCTCGACGTAGGCCTGCTCGACGTCCTCGACGATGACGTGCTCGGGCATGTTCACCGTCTTCGAGATGGCCCCGCTGAGGAACGGCTGGGCCGCGGCCATCATCCGGATGTGGCCCATGTAGTGGATCGGCGAGTCCCCCATGGCGCAGTCGAACACGTCGTAGTGCTCAGAGCGCAGCGCCGGCGCGCCCTTGACCGAGTTGTTCTCGGCCACGTACTCGGTGATCGCCTGGACGTGCTCGTCGGCGTAGCCAAGGGTCCGCAGGGCCCGCGGGACCGTCTGGTTGACGATCGACATCGACCCGCCGCCGACCAGCTTCTTGGTCTTGACCAGGGCCAGGTCGGGCTCGATCCCGGTGGTATCGCAGTCCATCAGCAGGCCGATGGTGTTGTGGCTCACGAAGCCGCCGGCCACATAGGTCACGTTGTCCGGCACCGAAAGGTCGTAGGTCGGCTGCACCCCGCCATCCTCGTTGGCGGCGACCCGCTCGAAGGCATAGCCGAGGGCAACCTCGAGCCGAGGATCGGCCGTCTCGTCGAAGACCTCAGTGGCCAACGTTCGGCTGACGCCTCCGAAGCGACGAAGCGCGAGCTGCACGGGATCGCGGCGACGGTGCCCGACCGGGACGAGCTCGTTCCAGACCGGCTGCGGCAGGAAGATGCGATCGCGGTTGCCTGACTGCACCGAGACGACCTGGGCGCAGGCGCGGCTCTTGCGAGCCGAGATGAAGCCGACGACGCCGTTGAACATCGGCGCGTAGTCCAGGTTGCGGATCCGCACCTGATGGATCGGCTTGGCCCCCCACCCAGAGCGCGTCACCCTGGTGGTCGTCGGAATCCCCAACGCCAGCAGCACCGTGCGCACCTCACCGGCGAAGTGCTCGGACGCCGTGGAGACGCTGGGCACGGACGAGAGGTTCGAGCCGTCGGCCTCGAAGACACCACGCAGGAAGGCGGCGTAGGCCTCGCGGTCGTTGGTTTCGAGGATCGCCGAGGGGATGTGTGGCTCCCAACCCTTGCCGACATGGTCCTGATGGGGCAGGTGCTTGGCGAAGCCGCTGGCCTGCCACCACCGGGCAAGCCGCACCGAATGCAGGGCAACTTCGTGGTAGCCGGTGTGCTGGCTGACCGTCGCCTCGATGCCGAACAGCTCCTTGCCGAGGATGCGCAACCGCTCGACAACGTCCAGGTCGCTGTCGGCAACGCAGAGTCGCAGGCCCTTGGCGTGGAGGCTTCCGTCGCCCATGTAGTAGCCGACCAGCTCGGCCAGGTCGGCGGTGACGTGCTCGGGCACACGCACCCCTCGCTCGCCGGTCCAGTAGGCCTGGTCGAGCACGGGCAACGGCACCTGGCGCGGATCACCGACCAGCGTGCCGAGCTGCAGCGGCACGATATCGTCGGGCTGGATCTCGGCGAGCTGGCGCCAGACCCAGGCGCCGGTCTCGGGATCGACCACCTTGATGCGGTGCCGAAGCGTGCCCTGGATGGTGTAGCCGGCCTTCGTGACGATCCGGCGGGTCGGCTCCTCGCCGTTGATGTAGAACCTGGTCGCCTGCCGTGGGCCCTCGTCGGTGGCGACCGTGAGGTCCAGATCCTGCCACTGCGCTCCCCGCGTCTCACCCAGCTCTCCGAGCCGGACAAGCCCCCGGTCGGTCGTAACCAGGGTGTCGGGCGTGAGGCATCCGGTCGGCGCGAGCACGCTGGCCTGGGCGTTGCGGTAGCCGTGCTCGGTGCCGAGCTCGATGGCCTCGTCCCAGGCGGTGCGGGCGGCCTCGAACAGATCCGGCTGGACCAGCGAGGCGTCGATCTCGTCGACGGCGGCGCGGTGCTTGCCCATCACCCGCAGCATCGGCTCCCGGTTCTTCGGGTAGCCGGCGAACGGCCCCGTCACCTGCGCGATGCGGGCGCTGGTCCGGTAGGCGTGCCCGGTCATGAGCGCGGTGATCGTCCCGGCCCAGGCCCGCCCGCCGTCGGAGTCGTACGCCTTGCCGAGGGCCATCAGCAGCGCCCCCAGGTTGGCGTAGCCGAGGCCGAGCTGCCGGAAGTCCTTGGCGTTCTGGGTGATCCGCTCGGTCGGGTAGGAGGAGTTCCCGACGACGATCTCCTGGGCCAGGAACACGATCTCGACCGCGTGCCGGAAGGCGGTGACGTCAAACTGGCCATCAGCATTTAGGAATTTCAGTAAATTCAGGCTTGCCAAATTACAAGCTGAATTGTCCAAATGCATATACTCGGAACAGGGGTTGGACGCATTAATTCTGCCGGACTCTGGTGTCGTATGCCAATCATTAATTGTCGTGTCATATTGCATGCCGGGGTCGGCGCACTCCCAGGCGGCCTGGGCGATCTCGCGCATCAGCTCGCGGGCCGGCAGCGTCTCCATCGCCCGGCCGTCGAGCACGGCCTTGAGGTCGAAGCTGGCGTCCGCCTCGTAGGCCCGCATGAAGTCGTCGGTGACCCGGACTGAGTTGTTGGCGTTCTGGTACTGGATGCTGATCGAGTCGCGCCCGTCCAGGTCCATGTCGAAGCCGGCGTCGCGCAGCACCCGCGCCTTGTGCTCCTCGCGTGCCTTGCACCAGATGAAGTCGCGCACGTCGGGATGGTCGACATTGAGGATCACCATTTTTGCGGCACGCCGGGTCTTGCCGCCCGACTTGATGGTCCCGGCCGAGGAGTCGGCCCCGCGCATGAACGACACCGGCCCCGAGGCCTCACCCCCGTTGCCCAGCTGCTCCCGGGAGGAGCGGATGGTCGACAGGTTGATGCCCGACCCCGAGCCGCCCTTGAAGATCATCCCCTCCTCGACATACCAGTTGAGGATCGACGGCATGGTGTCGGAGACCGCAAGGATGAAGCAGGCCGACGCCTGGGGCTCGGGCTCGACCCCGACGTTGAACCAGACCGGGGAGTTGAAGGCGGCCTTCTGGTTGACCAGCAGGTGGGTCAGCTCGGCCTGGAACGACCCGGCGTCGTCGTCGGTGGCGAAGTAGCCGTCCTTGGTGCCCCAGCGGGTGATGGTGCCGGCGACCCTGTCCACCATCTGGCGTACCGAGTGCTCGCGCTGGGGCGTCCCCAGGGGGCCGCGGAAGTACTTCTGGGCGACGATGTTGGTGGCGTTCTGCGACCAGGTGGACGGGAACTCCAGGTCCCGCTGCTCGAAGGCGGTCGTGCCATCGCGCCAGTTGGTGATGACGGCGTCCCTGCGCTCCCAGGTGAGCTCGTCGTAAGGGTGGGCTCCCTTGGTCGTGAACAGGCGCCGTACCTGCAGCCCATGGCGGGCCGGGCCGTTCTCGACAGACAGGGCATCCCGGGTCTTGGCCACGATGATTGACCTCCTGCGACCCCTGTCCTGGCCGGGGTCGCGCACCTCCGTCCCCTGGGGAAGCCGGCGCTGAGCGGTGCTGCGGACCGGGTCAGCTGAGCCGAGCGGGACGACGAACGGACAGATCCACGAACTACAGCGATGTGATTAAGCACCGTTCCGGGGCTCGGGTCAAGCACCTCGCACACAAGATGTTGTGGAAAACTTGCCTCCTGGGCAGCATTGTACCACTATATGTTGTGGTGGTCGGCACCGGCCGACCCAGGGAGGATCAGCCGTGCGTTGCCCGTTCTGCGGGTCCGACGAGGACCGCGTGGTCGACTCCCGTCCGTCCGAGGACGGGGGGACGATCCGGCGTCGGCGCGCCTGCGCGGTCTGTGGTCGACGCTTCACCACCTTCGAGCGGGTCGAGGAGGCACCCCTCCTGGTCATCAAGCGGGACCGGTCCCGGGAGCAGTTCGAGCTCGGCAAGCTGATCTCCGGCCTGCAGAAGGCCTGCAAGAACCGGCCCATCTCCCAGGACGAGATCCTACGCATCGCCAGTGACATCGAGGAGGCGGTCCGGGCCCGCGGCCACCGCGAGGTCGAGAGCCAGGAGGTCGGCATCGAGCTGCTCAACGCCCTGCGTGAGCTCGACCCGGTCGCCTACATGCGCTTCGCCAGCGTCTACAAGGACTTCCAGGACCAGGCCGACTTCGAGCGCGAGCTGGAGGACCTCGGGTCGCTCCGCAAGACCACCCCGCCGAAGCCGAGGTCGAGCGCCACGTCGGCGTAGACCGGGTCCCGGATGTTCCCGGGGCCTGACGGAAGCCGGCCCTCGGAACCCTGCGTAGGCCGGGGGCGCGGTGGCCGGGAGGCGGGACCCATGACCGGGAGAAGGCGGTCGTGGAGCTCGCCGCCCGGCCCTAGCGCTCGGGGACCGGGATGGAGAGCTCCTGCCCCGCCTGGAGCCCGCCCGGGACGTCGTTGGCCTCGATCAGCCCGTCGACCACGGGTCGCGGGTCCTGTCCTGGCGCCACCCGGTTGGCGATCGACCAGAGGGTGTCCCCGGGCTGGACCACGTAGGTGACCCGCGGCGGCCGGTCCGGCCCTACGCCCCTGGCCAGTCCCGGGGCGACCAGGAGGAACACGGCGACGACGAGCACGCTGGCGAGCGTCCGGGCCACCGCCCGGCCGCGACTCGTGAGGCGCATCCGGGCGGCCTCCCCCCGCATCGCCTCGCCGGTCATGGGGAACACCTGTTCGATCATGGCTCCATGGTGCCCGAACAGGTGTTCGCTGTCAATGTTCTCCACAACATCGAACTGGTGTTTGCTTCGGTCCATCCCCGCTGCTAGAGTCCGGTTCATCAGGCGCAACGGATCCGGACGCGAGGGGGTACAGCGATGGCGGAGCAGCTCACCACCAGGCAACGACGCATCCTGGAGGTGATCCGCGACGCGGTCGCCGACCGGGGCTATCCCCCGTCGATCCGGGAGATCGGCGAGGCGGTCGGCCTGACCTCGACGTCCAGCGTCCACTCCCAGCTCGAGGCGCTCCAGCGCAAGGGCTTCATCCGCCGCGATCCCACCAAGCCGCGCGCCATCGAGGTCCATCTCGAGGAGCCGGTGGCGGCCATGCCGAGGCCGCTGCCCACCTACGTGCCCCTGATGAGCGCCCCGGTGGCCGCCGGTACCGGCACCCTGCCCGAGGACGTGGTCGAGGAGCTGCTGCCGCTCCCGCGCGAGCTGGTCGGCCAGGGCCAGCTCTTCATGCTCCAGGTCCGAGGGGAGTCGATGGTCGGCGCGGGCGTGCTCGACCGCGACTACGTGGTCGTCCGCCGCCAGGAGTCGGCCGACAACGGCGACATGGTCGCCGCCCTCCTCCCCAACGACGAGTCCGAGGCCACGGTCAAGCACTTCACCCGCCGCGGCGGCCATGTCCAGCTGCTCCCTGACAATCCCGCCTTCGAGCCCATCGACGGGGACAGCGCCCAGATCCTCGGGAAGGTCGTCGCGGTTCTGCGCCGGCTCCGGTAGCCGCTCGCCTCGGTCCCGCCTCGGTAAGGTCGCCGACTTGTCGATTCGGCGCAGAAGCGGTTGAGTCCGGGCGTTCATGCACGGGGGGGCACGACGAGGAGGGTCCTCCCATGCCCACCGGCCGGCACAGCAAGGGACGAGCGGCAGACGACCAGGGCCTGACCAGGCGTCGCTTCCTGCGGGCGGCCGGGGTTGGCACGGCGGGGGCGATGGTCGCCGCCGGGGCCGTGGTCGGACAGGCGGGTGCCCAGGTCGAGGGCGCGGCCGTGCCCGGTGGTTCGGCCCCGAAGATCCCCGCCCGCCGCGACGTCGTCCGCGCCGGCGGCCAGGCCGCGGCCGCGGTGCAGGCGCTGGCGGTGAGCGGGCCGCTCTCGCTCCACACGATCTCGCCCCAGCGCTACCTGGACACCCGGTTCGACGGCGGCGGCCCGTTCCCGCCCCAGGGCGGGGGGACCGAGTTCTTCATCTTCGACTTCGGCGACCCCGACTACTTCACCGGCGGCGTCGCCAACGAGGTCCCGCCCGAAGCCAGGGCGCTCGCCTGCAACCTCACCGTCACCGGCGGCACCTCGGGCGGCAACCTGCGTGCCTTCCCCGGCAACAGCGACGTGATCCCGCTGGTCTCCAGCGTCAACTGGGTCGCCGGCCAGACCGTGGCCAACTTCGCCATCGTGGCCGCGGCCACCCCGAACGAGGGCGACTTCCAGGCCAGCGTCGGCCTGTTCAACGCCTCGACCCGGGGCAGCGTCCACGTGATCGTGGACATCAGCGGGTACTTCCTCTAGGGCCGGCCCGTCCCGGGCGGGGCCGCGTTCAGACCTGTCCCGAGCCGGCTCGCCGCGGCGTCTACGTGGCCTGCGGGCCGTGCCGTGCCGACCCGGCCCGCTCGACCGTCGCGGCCTCCCCCAGCCTGCCCGTTCCCGCCTTGCCGTCCGCGTCGAGGCGGTACGGGTCGAGGGCGTGGGCCAGGGCGGCGGAGGCCCGGAGGCGGACCTGCGTGCCCTCGGCGACGTGGTCCAGGGCGAGGATCTCGCCCTCGCGGTGGACCCGGTCGACCAGGTCGCCGCGGTCGTAGGGGACCAGGGCGGTCAGCTCGACCTCGGGGTGGGGCAGGCGGTCGGCGATGGCGTCCAGCAGGTCGTCGACGCCCTCGCCGGTGGTGGCCGAGATCATCGGGACGCCGGGGAACAGGCGGGCCAGGCGGGCCCGGCTGACCTCGTCGACCAGGTCGGCCTTGTTCAGGACCAGCAGCTCGGGCACGTCGGCGGCCCCGACCTCGCCGAGGACGGCCCGGACGGCGGCCATCTGGCCGCCCGGGTCGGGCTGGGCGGCATCGACCAGGTGGACGATCAGGTCGGCCCGGGCGACCTCCTCGAGGGTCGACTTGAACGCCTCGACCAGATCGTGGGGCAGCTTGGCGATGAACCCGACGGTGTCGGTGAAGGTGGCCGCCCGTCCGCCCGGCAGCTCGAGGCGCCGGGTGGTCGGGTCGAGGGTCGAGAACAGCTTGTCCTCGACCAGCACCCCGGCCCCCGACAACCGGTTCAGCAGGGTCGACTTGCCGGCGTTGGTGTAGCCGACCAGAGCCACCGCGGGGACGCCGGCCCGCTCACGGCCGCGGCGCTTCACATCGCGGGTCCGGGCCATGTCGACCAGGTCGCGGCGGAGCTTGGTGATCCGGCGGCGGATGCGGCGCCGGTCGACCTCCATCTTGGTCTCGCCGGGGCCGCGGGTGCCGATCGGCCCGCCCGAGCCCATGCCGCTGCCGACCCGGGTGAGGCTCTCGCCCCAGCCTCGCAGCCGCGGCAGCATGTAGTTGAGCTGGGCCAGCTCGACCTGGGCCTTGCCCTCCCGGCTGGTGGCGTGCTGGGCGAAGATGTCGAGGATCAGCACGGTCCGGTCGATCACCTTGGCGTCGACCAGCTCCTCCAGGTGGCGCAGCTGCCCTGGGGACAGCTCGTCGTCCATGATGACGGTGTCGGCCCCCAGGGCCTTGACGGTCGAGGCCAGCTCCCTGGCCTTGCCCTTGCCGATGAAGGTGCCGGCGTCCGGCCGGGCCCGGCGCTGGACCATGGAGTCCAGGACCTCGGCCCCGGCCGTCTCGGCCAGCCGGTGCAGCTCCTCCACCGATCGCTCGGACTGCTCCACCGAGCCGTCCACGGCCACGCCGACCAGGATCACCCGCTCCAGCCGGAGCTTGCGCAGCTCGACGAGCTTGACCTCGTCGGCCGGCCGGGTGGGGGTGGTGGCGGGCCCACCGTCGCTCCGGCGGGCGTCAGTCACTGTGTTCTCGGTCATCGCGTCCACCGTAGCGGGTCGCCGCAATCCGTCCCAGCGAATTGCACCGAGCCGCCGTCCGCGGCCACGGTCGGGGCCCGACCCACCGGCCACCGTCCACCTACCGGCCGACCAGGGCCTTGCGGACCCGCTCGCAGCCTTCCTCGAGGCGGGCGTCGGGGATGGTGATGGACAGGCGGATGTAGCCCTCGCCGCTGGGGCCGTAGCCGGTGCCCGGGGCGACGACCACCCCGGCCTCGTCCAGGAGCCGGGCGGTGAAGTCGACGCTCGACTCCCCCGGCGGGGTCGGCAGCCACACGTAGAGGGCACCCTTGGGGGCGTCGACCTTCCAGCCGGCGTCCCAGAACACCTCCATGATCCGGTCGCGGCGGCGCCGGTAGGTCTCCAGCAGCCCCGGGAGGTGCGGCATACCGCTCTCCAGGGCAGCGACACCGGCCCGCTGGACGGCGTTGAAGATTCCCGAGTCGATGTTGGTCTTGACCCGGCCGAGCGCCTTAATGGCCGCCGGGCTGCCGACCGCCCAGCCGATCCGCCAGCCGGTCATGTTGAAGATCTTGGACAGCGACCCGAACTCCAGGGCCACGTCGACGGCGCCGGGCACCTGGAGGACCGAGGGGGCGACGAAGCCGTCATAGGTGATCTCGGAGTAGGCGTTGTCGTAGGCCAGCAGCAGGTCGCGGTCGGCGGCGAACCGGACGGCCGCCTCCAACTGGTCGGCGGCGGCCACGGCGCCGGTCGGGTTGGACGGGTAGCAGAGCCACAGCAGCTTGGCCCGCGGGGCGGTGCCCGGGTCGATGGCGGCGAAGTCCGGGAACCAGCCGCCCTCGGCGGTGAGCGGGATGTGCACCGGCTCGCCGCCGGCCAGGATGGTCCCGACCTCGTAGACCGGGTAGCCGGGCTCGGTCACCAGCACCTGGTCGCCCGGGTCGACGAACGCCCACGGCAGGTGGGCGATCCCTTCCTTGGACCCGATCAGGGGCAGCACCTGGGTGTCGGGGTCGAGCTCGACCCCGAAGCGGCGCGCGTAGAAGTCGGCCACCGCCCGCCGGAACGCCGGCAGCCCGAAGTAGCTCGGGTACTGATGGGTCGAGGGGTCGGCGGCCGCCCGGGCCAGCTCCTCGACCACGAAGTCCGGGGTGGGCAGGTCGGGGTCGCCGACCCCGAAGGAGATCACGTCGACCCCCGCCGCCCGGCGCTCGGTCACCTTCCGGTCGATCTCGGCGAACAGGTAGGGCGGGATGGCGTCGATGCGGCGGGCGGTGCGCATGAGCTGGCAGTCCTTCTACGTCGAGATCCGGCACGGCCGGCGGGAGGCTAGCAGCCTACCGCTCGCCGGGGGGCGCTGCCCCGCGCCCGGGCCGCTCGCGGCCTGGGCCGGTCCCCGCGGGCTGGGACTCCTGCTGGCTCGGCCGAGCGGAGTCGGGCCCGGCCCGCGATCAGCGGACCCGCAGCTCGCCGTTGCCGATCCGGGCCAGGGAGCCCTCGGCGCGTCGGCCCTCGGCCCGGTAGACGAACTCGATGACCTCGCCGCTCTCGGCGTGGGTGATCGCGTCACGGCCGGTCATCGCGTCGCGGATGTCGCTCTCCTTGCTGGGTCGGGCGACGAACCGGACCAGCTCCGGCTGGGCCGGGAACCGCTGGCCGTTGCCGGTGGTGTAGCCGAACAGGAGCCGGGCCAGCTCCGACTTCGAGTCGAGCGGCCGGTGCTCGGCGAGACGGTGATCAAAGACGAGAACGTCATACATGGAGACCGCCCCTTCTGCACGGTTTGCGGCAGTCTACGGCACGATCCCGCGCAACGGTACGAAGCCGCAGGTCCGGCACGGGCCCGAGGGTTACGCGGGATCCGGGTGACTGGCTCGGGGCCCCACCAACCGGGGGCGAGGGTGAGGGCTGGGTCCGGGGGCCGGGGTCCAGGGGCCGGGGGCCAGGGCCAGGATGGACCTGGCGGGGTTGCCTACCGGGCTGAGGCCAGGAACGAGTCGGTCAGGGTGCCGTGGGCGATCTCGCGGGCGGGGCCGGTCATGCGGACCGTGCCGCCCGGGGTCCAGTCGAGCTCGAGGCGGCCGCCGCGAAGGTCGATCACCACCGGGTGGCCGGCCAGGCCACGGACCTGGGCGGCGACCGCGACCGCGCAGGCGCCGGTGCCGCAGGCCAGGGTCTCGCCGACCCCCCGCTCCCAGGTCCGCTGGCGCACGGTGCCCCGGTCGACGACCTGGGCGAACTCGACGTTGGTCCTGGCCGGGAGGAAGGCCGGGTGGGTCTCCAGCCTCGGTCCGAGGGTGGTCACCGGGGCCTTGTCGACGTCCTCGACGAACACCACCGCGTGCGGGTTGCCCATGGACAGGCAGGTGGCGGTGACCGGCTCGCCGTCGACCTCCAGGGTCCGCTCGTCCCCGAGGTCGGGGGCGCCCATGTCGACGGTGACCTTGTCGATACAGCCGCTGTCGTCGGCGTGCAGCTCCAGGTGCTTGACCCCGGCGCGGGTCTCCAGGGCGAAGGCACCGGCGACGTACCCCCGGTCGCCCAGGTACTTGCCGACCACCCGGACCCCGTTGCCGCACATCTCGGCCAGGGAACCGTCGGCGTTGCGGTAGTCCATGAGGTACGGCGCCTCGGTGCCGGGGGCGATGCGGATCACGCCGTCCGCCCCGATCCCGAAGTGGCGGTCGCAGATCGCCCTGACCAGCTCCCCGGTGAGCTGGTGGTGGTCGTTCAGGTCCTCCAGGACCACGAAGTCGTTGCCGGTGCCGTGCGCCTTGACGAACTCCACGCCTCAACCCTTCCCGAACGCGTCCAGGGCCCAGGTGGTGCGCTCCGGCCCGGGAGGAAGGGTACTCCATCGCACCCTCGGGTCCCGGCGGAACCAGGCCAGCTGGCGGCGGGCGTAGGCGCGGGTGCGCCGGACCACCGCCTCCAGCGCCTCGGGCAACGGCGTGCCCTGGTCCATGGCGTCCAGCAGCTCCTTGTAGCCGAGGGCTTGGCGAGCCGTCCGCGACAGCGGCCGCCCGGCCAGCCGGCGGACCTCCTGGACCAGCCCGGCCTCGGCCATCGCCGCCACCCGCTCGGCCACCCTTGCCCGCAGCAGCTCCGGGCCGGGGTCGAGACCGAGCACGGTCAGGTCATACCGGGACTCCGGCTCGTCCATGGCCGCCCGGAACGACGAGAAGGGCCGGCCGGTCAGCTCCATCACCTCCAGCGCCCGGACCGTCCGGCGCAGGTTGCCCGGCTGGATCCGGGCCGCCGCCGCCGGGTCGGCCGTGGCCAGGCGGCCGTACAGCGCAGGCAGGCCCACCTCGGCCGCCTCCGCTTCCAGCCGGTCCCGGACGGCCCGGTCGGTCGGCGGGAACACGAACTCGTCGACCACGGCGTGGAAGTAGAGCCCGGACCCGCCGACCAGCAGCGGCACCCGCCCCCGGGCCAGCACGTCGGCGATCGCCGCCCGGGCCAGCGGCTGGAACCGCGCCACCGAGAACTCCTCCCCCGGGTCGACCAGGTCGACCAGGTGGTGCGGCACCCGCGCCCGCTCTTCGGGGGTCGGCTTGGCCGTCCCGATGTTCATCCCCCGGTACACGAGCATCGCGTCGGCACTGACGACCTCGGCGCCGAGCCGCTCCGCCACCTCCAGGGCGATCCCGGTCTTCCCCGCGGCCGTCGGCCCCACCAGGGCGAGCACGGGCCCAGGGCGAGGGCCGGTCACGGTGCGGTCAGGAGGGCGACCAGGTAGCCGACCCCGTAGGGGGCGTCCTCGTAGAGGACCCGGCCGTGGACCGGCGGCTCGTCCTCGAAGGCGCCGGCGAGGACCTGGAGCGGGACCCGGCCGGCGACCATCAGGTCGGCGGCCACGGCCGGGTCCATGTCGAGGAGGCGGCCGGGCTTGCCGGTCCGCAGGGCCTCGGACACCGAGGCGTCGAAGTCGGCCGCCTCCGCCCGGAACGCCCCGGGTGCCCGCTCGGTCCGGCACGCGGACAGGTCACCCATCACCACCAGGCCGGCCGGCCCGCCCCCGGCCGACCCGTCCCGCGTGGCGGCGGCCAGGGCCCGGCCGATGGCGGCGGCCGCGCCCGGACCGAGAGAGTCCGGGACCGTGGCGGCGAACAGGTGCGCGGGCGGTGGGTCGAGGCCGGCGAGGAGATGGGCGGCCACAGCGAGGGACAGGGGCAGCTCCGGGAGCCGGGCCGGGGGCGGGAGCGCGGGGAGGTCGAGGTCGGTGAGGGCCGGGAGCGTGACCTGGAGGTCGGTGCCGTAGGGGCCGAAGGACCCCGGGGCGGAGGGTTCGGGGATGCCCCAGACGGGACCGTCTCCGACAACAATGGCGAGGCCGGCGGCGGCCACGACGGCCGCGAGGGCCTGGTGGCAGGCGGCGCGCAGAGGGTCGAGCTCGGGGGCGGCCCTGCCCGCCAGCTCGGGGACGAGCAGCGGTGGATGCGGGAGGACGGCCGCGGCGACCGGCGCCATGGCGGTCGGTCAGCCGACCAGGGGGAGCGGCACGACCCCGGCGGGAAGCGGCCGGGGCGGGGGGGCCGCCGCGCACGACCCGCCCGCCGGGCGCCAGGGCCGGTGCCGCAGGACCGGCCCGCCCACCAGGTGGTGCGGCGCCGCCCGCTCCACCCGCACCGTGACCAGGTCGCCCGGCGCCACCGCCCCGGCTGGGAAGTGGCAGAGCTTGTTGGTGCGGGTGCGGCCCGACATGCGGGTGGGGTCGGTCTTGGAGGCGGACCGCTCGACCAGGAGCTCGACCTCGGTGCCGGCGAGGGCGCGGTTGGCCTCCAGGCTGATGCGCTCCTGCAGGGCCAGGAGGCGCTGGAACCGGTCCCGGACGACCTCGGGTGGGACCTGGTCGGGCATGGTGGCGGCCTCGGTGCCGGGGCGGGGGGAGTACTGGAAGGTGAAGGCGGAGTCGAACCGGGCCGCCTCGACGACCTCCAGGGTGTCGGCGAAGTCGGCCTCGGTCTCGCCGGGGAAGCCGACGATGATGTCGGTCGAGAACGCGACCCCGGGGATGGCCTCGCGCAGCTTGGCCAGGACCTCCAGGTAGCGGCACCGGCGGTAGCCGCGGCGCATCAGCCGCAGCACCCGGTC
>Ga0307416_100000771_pt1 | contig 16797 bp, 15 predicted proteins | sample DK1Cmetagenome_2_FD_203821 | JGI IMG/M metagenome (GOLD analysis project Ga0307416, IMG submission 203821) | Maize rhizosphere microbial communities from greenhouse at UC Davis, California, United States - DK15-C-3 | ecosystem: Host-associated > Plants > Roots > Rhizosphere > Soil | place...
TCATAGCCAGTTGGGATGCCTTCAAAAACCATGCTCTACTCATAACTCCTTCGATCTATTAGAATCATGAGAATAATTCGATGTTATAATAGAGATCCCGATCTTTGATACATATATAGATTCGATCTTATGTAGGCTTATACCTCTCTGCCATTATGGCTAACTTTTGTATTCTATCACTGTGAGATGTACAACGCGTGGATCTCTTTGACCTTGAAGTTCATGTGTTGTTCTTGTCACCGATCCAGATATTATTATTATCCTGTTAAGGCTGTACGGGGTATTCATGTGGGATATTACCGGGCAAGGGATTTTAAGGGTCTCTTATGCCATTTAGCATCCATCATAAAAATTATTATTAGCCCCCTTGCTTCTGTCGTTTCAGCTCCTTTCTGTACATATCTGATGATACTCGCTTTCCTATTGGTGTTCATATTTGTCCTTGCGGTATAAGGCGACATACCCGTTTGGACAGTCAAAGCACCTTATCATTCACAGTAGCTGGCATAAATGCCTCAATTAGAAATTAAATTAGAGAAAACATCCATTAATGCTTTTATGCAAACAGCATAATTTCTACTGCGACCTTGCCATAAGCCACTGCCCTACTTTTGGCAGTACGTTATTCTGTGAGTAAAGACTAGCGATGAGTCCCACATGGCCGGTGTGGAATCTCATGAGACGCTTATCGGTGCTTGACACTACATCATTTAGAGGTGCGCTGCATTGCGGCGACACAAGATGGTCTTCATCAGCGATAACGTTGAGCAGCGGAACCTTGATGGTTGACAAATCCACGATCTTGTCGCTTAGCGTCATCTCATTCTTCACCAGCAGATTATTCTGATAAATGTCAGATATCCACTGCCTGAATGTTTCTCCTGCTATTGGGGGCGTATCATACAACCACTTTTCAAGGCGCAAAAAGTTGCTGACAAACTCCTCGTTATCAATATTCTGAAGCAGGTTCAAGTACTTATTGATACCCTGCTTGAACGGCTTTAGTGTCGAATATAATGCATACAACTGTTCAGATTGCAGATTTCCGATGACGTGCAACATCTTGTCGACATCCATGTTCTTTGCAACGTTTCCGATTACTGTGAAATCCTTCTGACCGTCTATTACAGGTGCGATTACTGCAAGGTTCCTCACCTTATCTTGGTGCAGTGCAGTATACATCGTCGACATGGTTCCACCCATGCAGTAGCCATGGAGAGTCAGCTTTTCTACTTTAGTCCTTTTGATTACATCGTCGACACAGTCATCGATGTAGTAATTGACATAGTCGTCAAACGAAACGTACTTGTCTGCCGCAGTGGGTGCTTTCCAGTCAATAAGGTAGACGTCAAAACCCTGACTTAGCAGGCTGCGAATCCAGCTCTTGTCAGGCTGGAGATCAAGCACATATGACCTATTTATAAGCGCATAAACAACAAGTATCGGCGTCCTCACGGTCTTGCTGACCAGCTGCTGATAGTGCAAAAGCCTGTAGGCTCTTTTTTCAACGAGGACTTCGTTGGGAGTCTCGCCAACTTCAATGTTGCCAGCCGTGTGCAGGATATTCCTTACCTTTTCGAGCTTGCGGTATGTTTCCTTGATTTCCTCAGGAAGTGTAGGCTCTTTTTTTATCTGCCTTTCTGGCGCGCCGTGCACTGGTGGGACATTTTGCTCCTTTTGGTCAGGTTGCAATTCTTGCTTGGTCATTTCTCGCCTCAACGCTCCTCTTCATATCCCGCACAGTTCTCTTCAGTTCCACAATGTCCTTCAGCATCTCGTCAACCTCGCTTCTTGTTGGAAGATTGAGGGTCTTGAAGTTCTTCTCGACTATGCTCTGCATAGCCTTTGATACATTCAGCTGGCTACCAAATAGCTTGCCATAGACCTCAGAGAATTCCGACGATGTAAAGAGAGCAGTAAAATTTTCTTCAAAGGCCTCTATGGCGGCGCGTTTGTAATTCTCAAAATCTTCTTTTGTCGTCAGCTGCATTGGAGCCCTCTCTACCGTCTCTCTCACGGCCCTTGCGTAGGCTGCACTCACAAGTGACCAGTAGCTGTCCATGTTGCTTTTGAGTTCAACCATGTCCTTGCCAAGGGTGACAAAATCGTTAGCGTATGAACTAAAATCCTTTGAAAAAGCGTACATAGGCCCAATTGTCGGCAGCTTCAAAGTACCGCTCAATTCAAACATTTTGTTGACTTGCTCCTGCATAAATTCTTGTGCGTTATCAGCACTACTATTTTCAACCATTATCTTTCACACAACATGTAGAATTCGTCGACTGGCTATTATAGTTTCTTGGTATAGAATTTACACTAAAAGTGTAGTTTACATGTGAATCTTGTATTAAGTTTCAAACTATTTCTGTTTTGAAAATAAACCGCCAACAAAAGGCTCTTCCGCCTACATGAGCCTGAGATATTATATATAAAGGGGAATTAATTCTTACTGCAAAACGTGCCACTGGCAAAGAGCTTCTTGAACTGGTGGACTTGACGTAAAAAAGTAGACGTACACATTTTGTAACCCGCAATAATTAAATTAACAAGAGTGGCAACAGCGCGGGAGGGGCCCGTAGCTCAGCATGGATAGAGCGCCTGCCTTCTAAATTCTATTGGAGAGAGCCGGAAGTCGTGGGATCGAAGCCCACCGGGCCCGCTCCAAATCTTGCAGGGAGCCTTTTTTTAATTTAAGTTAATTGTAGTGCAAAACAAGCTCCCGTCCTACCTAGGACTGAGATCTATTGGGCCCGCTTTCCTTAGTAATGCAAATGCTCCGCCAGCGGCGTAGGCGATTCCAATGAAGATTCTCGACAGCATTACTGCAATGTCTTGTCGTGTTGCAAAAATCATGCTGTCGATCATGACAGCCGCTGGTACTGCAGCAAGAGAAACTAAAGCAACTATCAGCTGCTCGGGGTTATCAGTATTGCTATACTTTTTGATCATCAAATAGGTCGACAGGTTGCCAAGACCAATGCCAGCTAGGATAAGGTACTGGTAAAGTGATGGAAAAGCAGCTATTGCAGCAAAAGGTCCTGCCCAACAAATCCCATTGAGTATCTTTGCAGCTGTCGGCCACCTGGTGCTTGTCTTCATCCTGTTCAGGATTGCTGGTAATGCTTTACGCAAACGCCTGTAACTTGCTCCAAATACTGCACCAAAGCTAGCAAGCCAGATTATTACATAGTAATATAGTTGAAGACCGATTATGAAATAAGCAATTTCACTAAGACAAGAAGCAATGACCACAGCTATCGACACTGCTATGAACAGAACGCCAAATGCCCTTCGTACCTCAACTGTCGATTTTGTAATACTCGTCGTACAACTGCAACTAATTTAAATCATCATGAATGTCTTCAACTGATGAAGTAAACGCTATAGCATACACTTTACGCAGCTATGATCTTCCTCTATTCAAGATAATTGATATTAGCCAAAAGAACTCACTTCGAGAGTTTCAACTCAGCCTTAGATCGCAACATCTTGCAAATCAAAAAATGGGAAGTTGTTACTTTGCTTGCCCTCTTACTCTTGTCCACTCGGCAAGAGTGCCAGCAGCAGTCACCCATTCAATGACTGAATGATAAACTGGAACATTTGTCTCCTCAATCCGCTCTGAGATCTTTTCCGTAAACGGTCCTCCCATGGCACCTACTAGTATTGGTTTTTTCTTTTGCTTCTGGAATGAGGCTAGAACATTTACAATCGATTCTTCAAGCGGATCGTCTTGAAAGACAAACCAAGGCATGATGATGTCAATATTGGGATCGTCCATGAATGATTGTATTGCAAACTGATAGTCGTCAGCATTTGCCGATCCCGTGATGTCGCAAGGGTTACCTATAACGTAGGTTGATGGATAATGATCCTTAAGTGATTTTTTAGTCTCTTCACTCAATTCTGCTACTTGCAGACCAAGCCTTTCAAACTGGTCAATTGCAGCAATTATTGGTCCTGCCCCATTGGTTACCATTGCTACTCTACCCCCGTTTGACATCGGTTGCCAGGTGAGTGCCTTGAGCGCCGCCGTTAGCTCTTCATAGCTATCGACGGATATGATACCAGCCTGATCGAGTGCCCCCTTCACCACTGCATACGAGCCGCCAAGTGATCCGGTGTGAGAAGCGGCCTGCTTAGCTCCTCTCGCAGATCTGCCGTTTTTGAATATAACCACGGGTTTGCCCCGCTCTTTGATTACTCTCTTTGCAGTATTCATGAACTTCCTGCCGTCGCCCAAGCCTTCAACGTAGAGCCCAATGACTCGAGTCTGTGGGTCTTCAGAGAGGTACCAGATCATGTCAGCCTCGTCTACATCGGATCTATTGCCATATGATATCATCTTGCTCATGCCAAATGTGTCGGAGCTCTCCATGAAGGCGATCCCCACTGTTCCGCTCTGCGACAGGAAAGCGACATCGCCCTTTCTGGGACGTATCATTCTTGCATGGCCTTGGAATGCACAATCAAGTCGGTTTTCGCCATTGAACATGCCTATGCAGTTGGGACCAATGATCCTGATCTGCAGCTGCTTTGACAGCTCTTTGATCTGGCCCTCAATAGTTGCGCGCTCCCCTCCAAGTTCTTTGCCCCCGCCGGAAATAATGACAAAGTTATGTATGCCTTTCTTGGCTGCCGACCTCAGTAGGTCCGGCACGAACTTCAAATCGACCGTAACGACTACGACATCTACCTTGTCAGGGATCTCATCTAGGCTCTTATACGCTTTAAGGTCCATGATCTCAGAATAGCCTTTTGCGTTCACGGGATAGACCTTGCCGATATACTCATGCTTTGTCAAGCTTTCCAAAACAGAGTTGCCTACCTTGCCGGGCTCAGGTGAAGCACCGATCAGCGCCACCGACTTGGCATTGAAGAACAAATCCAGATATTCGGATTCCGGCTGGGCCTTTGATATGACTTCTAGGTCTGGCTTTTCGCGTAGTAGAATCTTGGCATCAACTACCACGTATTCATTTTCATAAAATATGACGGGGTTAAAGTCAATGCTTTCATAATATGGAGCCATCTCCGTTCCAAATTTTCCTATATTGACTAGCGCCTCAGCAAGGATATTCAAGTTGACAGGCGGCATGCCGCGGAAGCCCTTGAGAATCTTGTTGCCTTTTAGGTCGTCTATCATGCTGATTGCATCTTCCTTTGTTATTGGCAAAACTCTGAATGAAACGTCTTTGAAGACTTCAGTGTAAATTCCACCGATGCCGGCCATGATGACGGGGCCAAACTGTGGGTCGTTCTGCAGACCAACAATGAGCTCCACTCCACCAGCTGGGGCCATTTTCTCGAGCAGCACGCCTTTTACGCTGTTGTACTGCTTGCTCAACCTGCCGTACATATCGTTAAATGCATTCTTTACATCAGTCTGGTTCTGAAGCCCGACCTTGACACCTCGAACATCTGTCTTGTGCAAGATCTCCGGCGAAACAATCTTCGCGACGAGGGGAAAACCTACTTTCCCTGCCTCTATTTCTGCCTCTTCATCACTCTTGACCAGCGCGTATTTCGGTACCGTGACCCCATACTCGCTCAAGACTTGTTTTGCGAGCTCTTCAGTAATTACTTTTTCCTTGTTTGAATAAATGTCATCAAAGAGCTTCTTAACCTTCTCATTGGTCATTTTTATTGAGGGAAAAAACCTGTTTAGCTTTTATATAGTTACCTAATGTGTGAAATGTATTATTTTTATTCATTTCTGCAGCACCCTTGCAAAATTATTGTATATGTGTCTGCACCGAGCCAATAGCTCTTCCAACTCGTAAGGTGCCGGCAGTATGCTCTCCGGCCTGATCTTTTCAGCGATCAAGTCAGTACTGTACTGCTTTATCCATGTTTGTATGAGGGGTTCATCGACTTCGAAGTGAAACTGGATGCCAACTGCAGACCCGATCCTGAAGGCCTGCGGGTATAAATCAGAATAGGCAAGGATCTTCGCGTTTGCTGGCAGGTCATATGTATCTCCGTGCCATTGGAATGTCCTAATCATCTTATCGGTGAAGCCTCTAAATATGTCATTGCTGCTAGCCGGTGTCAGGTACACATCGTACCATCCTATCTCTTTCTTCTTGCCCTTGTAGACGCGCCCTCCTGCAGCCTGCGCAATAAGCTGTGAGCCAAGGCAGATGCCCAATACTGGGGTGTCATTCTTCATGGCATTCCTTATGAGCTCTTGCTCTTTTGCCAAGTAGGGTAAATTCTCATAGACTGCCATCGGGCCTCCGAGGATTACTATGGCATCATATCCCAATGGATTGGTAGGCACAGCGTTATTCGGTGTATTCACCTTTTCGATGTCATAGCCATCATGCACGAACATCTGCTCAAGTAAGCCAAGCGTCTCGCATTGAATATTCTGTACTGAAAGTATCTGGGGCAATACCTATCATGAGTGCTCATTTGTATTTATGGCATAAGGAAAAATATTAAATCTGACAGGCGCTACAGATAAGCTGGGCCGTGGGCTATCAATATAAAGTCGATGATTATGAGACCCTTGAACGGCTGCGCAGTTTTATCTGCATGCTCAATGAAGAATCAGAGAAAGGATCTGTCATCGTCGTCGAGGGTAGACGTGATGCCGAGGCACTTTCTAGGGTAGGTTTCACTGGCAATCTTGCAGTCTTCCATCATTTTAAGGGGATTGCCCACTTTGTAGACAGCCATGATAGCATAGGCAAGAAGATAATCCTGCTCTTGGACATGGACAGAACTGGCAAATACCTCACAAGCAGGCTAGTGGCCCAGCTCCAGTTGAGTAGGCATAGCGTGAACTTGTCATATAAGAGGGCACTTGCAAGAATAACAAATGGCAAAGTGAGGCATGTGGAGGATCTTGTCATCTATGCACCGCGTATGTCAGGCATTACAGGAAGCCGCAAGGACCTTTACTTTTATACATGATTCTCTGAAGGTTTACAAAGCACTTATATTCAAGCAAAGAAAAGTGAGAGCTATATACTAGCAAACTGCGAGGTTATGAAAGAAATTGCCCACCACAGGTATAGTAAAATATCATGTTAAGTTAAAATTTGATGTTGATGGTTTGGTTGAGAAAGCCGATATTATTGGTGCTATTTTTGGACAGACAGAGGGCCTCCTCGGACCAGAAATGAACCTCAATGAATTACAAAAAGTATCCAAGGTTGGAAGAATTGAAGTAAACGTGGAAACGAAGGGCAACATGACTAAGGGTGATGCCCTGATACCCATGAGTACAGACATCTCTACTGCCGCGCTAATTGCGGCAGCCATAGAGAGCATTGACAAGGTGGGGCCGTTTCCAGCTAAGTTCGGTCTAGTTGGAATCGATGACATTCGAGCCATAAAGAAGAAGGTCATAGTTGACCGCGCTAAGAAGATAGTGCAAGACTGGGCTACCAGAACTATAAGCGAGGGAGATGAGATGCTAAAGGATGTTTATGATGCAAGCAAGCCGGGCAAGCTCACAAGCTTTGGAAAAGCACAGCTGGCCTGCGGCACGGGGGTATTCGACTCTGCCTGGATAATACTGGTGGAAGGAAGGGCAGACGTCGTCAATCTTCTGCGCGCAGGTTATGACAACGCCATTGCAATAGAAGGTGCAAGGATCGACGAATCTGTGACAAAGCTTACAGAAGGCAAGCGTGTAGTGGCATTTCTTGACGGCGATCGGGCAGGAGACCTAATACTGAAGGAGCTGCATGGAGTAGTCAAGATAGACAAGGTGCTTAGAGCTCCGCAGGGTAAGGAAGTGGAGGAATGCACCCCGCTTGAGATATCGGAAATCTTGAAGGACGCGTTCTCGCCTGAAGTACCATCTGTTCAGCAGCCGGTATATTCTCCCCACCAGCCCCCTCATCATCAACCACAGCACCATTACGAGAGGAGGAATTATAGGAGAGAAAGGGATCCACAAGATGATTATCGCACTCAACATGCGCGACAGCAAGAATCACTACAGTCAGCGCAACCATCCAAAGAGGCGGTGGCTGAGGACAAGGCAGAGATACTCTCTGCAGTCCGCGACGTTTACCCTCAGATAAATGAAACACTTGAGGCTGTCGTGCTAGATGGCTCGATGAATACTCTGCTTAAAGTCCCAGTGTCGGAAGTCATCAAGAGGCTTAATAGTGCAGAGGGTGGCAAGCTGCTGGTAATAGACGGCATTGTCACTCAGAGGCTCGTCGATGCAGCCGACAAGGCGGGTATCGAGTACATTGTTGGACACCGGATGACAGACTTGAAAAAGCCAGCAGATATCCGAATCAGGACATTTGATGACATTGGCATAAATAACTAGTAAGGTAAATGCCCGAAATCAAGCTACAGCACATATTGACGTTGATCGAGCTCCTTTCAAAAGGAGCCCGCCACAATTTTGTCGAGGTAACTACCACGCTACTTGGCAAGGGTATCGGCAGGTCGCAACAGGCGGCGTCGAAGCACCTGCTCGACTTGGAAACCTCCGGCTACATCGAGCGCCTGAAAAAAGGGCAAAAGTTTGCAGTCAAGGTAACAGACAAAGGCTATTCTGAGATACAGAGTCTCTATTTGTCGTTGAGAACTGCCCTTGAATCTGTACCTGCGACGATGGATTTTGAGGGCAATGTCATTTCGGGTATGGGAGAGGGGGCATACTACATGTCACTGGAGGGCTATAGGAGACAATTCAGAGAAAAATTAGGATATGAGCCGTACCCTGGGACGTTAAACGTCAGGCTAACTGATCAGATATACATGAATGGCCGACTCGAGCTTGGTAAGCATCCATCGATATTTATTAATGGCTTTAGTGATGGCACACGTACCTACGGCTGGGTCAAGTGCTATCGTGCTACCATAAATGACGGCGCAATAGACAATGCTGCTGTCCTTGTGCTTGAACGCACACACTATGATGATAGCATGGTGGAAGTGATAGCACCGATATCAATCAAGCAGGCAGCAGGCATCAAAAATGGTGACAGAATAAAGGTGCAGGTGCAGCTTGCTTAGATGCCATAGATTGAATCGCCCATCTCTTCCTTTATTTTTGAACTCTTGGATCCTGGTATTGGAGTTGAGAGCCTTATAACCTGGACATTTAGGTTGCGTTTCTTGCAGTTCTCGGCAATGTCTTTTTCGCTGTGCGCCTGGTCATAGCCAAGAGCGATCACGTTTGGCTTGACATATTCGACTGTATCGTAAAGCGTGCCCTCTTTGCCTATTAGTGCCAAGTCCACAAAATTAAGCGAAGTCACAAGGTCTCTGCGAAGCTTTTCATCATGGTAGATCTTTCGATATTTCTTTATCTTCTGAGCGGTCGACTGCCTTGCCACCACTACGACAAGCACATCACCCTCTGCTTTTGCAGCCTTGAGCGTATGAATGTGGCCCGGGTGGATGAGATCAAAAACTCCTCCTACGAGAACGACATTTAGTGCATCACGGCCGATGAAGGTAAGCTTGGTTGGGTCAGATTTTTCTACTAGACCAATTTTGATAAGACGGCTTACCATGGAATTATAGAATTCTTGGCTTATGGGCAGCCGCGCCTTTAGCCTGACATAGGGTGAAATTGAAGGATCTAACATGCTAGAATACAGGTTAGCAAGAATGGTCTTGTCTAGCGGGTCCATCGGGGAATCTCTACTATGTGGCAATAGCGAAATCATTAATGTTATAAACTATTGCCTGCTTGTACAAAGTTGATAGAATTCCCTTCGTTGAATGTAAGCAATTCTTTAAGACTAGACAAAATTCTATTTTGGACAGAACTGTCTGTCCCCTGCAACGTTGAGGTGATATATACTCTATACTTCTAAAGAAACTTCTCATTAAATACTAATTCAACATGACAGGAAATGCGTTTAGATCGTATTAGGAATCTGCTCCAACCGCGTAGCCGAAAATCTCTTGACGAACAGCTTTAGCGATCCTCGAGCGACACTCAAGCTATAACTTATTTGGGAACTTGAAAGACACAAGATCGCATCTAACAACAATTCAACGTATTCGTTGCAAGCAAACACCAGCTCCGTTTTATTATGTTGTTTGGCATAGCGATTTTGGTGCTCTGCTTACGGAATAGCCAGTAAAGGAAATAAAAAAAAGATTCAATCCGGTAGAAGGTGTATATGCTATAAATGTCGCGCCAATGCGATTGTGATAGTATTGTCGTCTCCAGCCGAGATAAAGAAAAAGCTTGAGGAGAATTGGATTCGATTCGCCAAGGCGAATTCCGCGAAGCTTTCGCTTGGCACAATAGATGGCTCTAGCCCACCTTCTATCTTTGTGGGTCGTTACGGCTACCCGAAGGTCAGGATAGGGCCAATGATACCTCCATTGCACGGTGATACCACTATCTTGGACAGAACCGAGCTGTGGACAGGTAAAAGTCTTGAAGAAATAGCGAACTATCGGTTGTCACTTGTACTTGGTACGAAGAACGTGAATATACATGACATTTCTAGCAGATATCTTGAGAACATGCAAGAGCTTGCTTTGTCGGAGAGGCCTGCCGAAACCGAGGCCACATTTGAAAAAAAACCCATAGCACATGTCGAGATGCAAAAAGAACTTAGATTTGACCACGAAGCCACACCTTTTGGGCCGGCTGCACCTCTGAGAGCTTTTAAGGTATCATCACTTTCCGCCGACCAGCGGATTGAAGCTGTATACTGTGATACAGATTTGAGAGCAGCAGAGGCTATGATGGAATTGTACAGGCACCGGGTTGAAATGAGTATCATCCAACGAGTTCTCAGCATGGGTATGCTTGGAGTAAAGAAGAAACGCAAACTTGTGCCTACTCGGTGGAGCATTTCTGCGACTGATGATATTATTTCAGGCATGCTTGTAAAAGAGATTGAAATGAATCCTACAATTGATCTATTTGAAGTAACTCGGCACTCGCATCTTGCTAACTACTATTCGGTCATATTGATACCGGATGATAGGTGGATTTTTGAAATGATCGAGTCCTGGTTCACAAGCCAAGGCCAGGTGGCCACAGGCACTGATAATGAAGATGCAAGAGGACTTAACCACAACCCGACAATAGCCGGAGCATATTTTGCAGCACGCCTTGCAGTATCAGAGCATCTTGCATGTAGACACAAAAAGGCTGGGGCCATTGTCCTCCGCGAAATACATCCCAATTATGTAATGCCGCTAGGCGTATGGCAGATAAGAGAAGGCGTACGCGAAGCTCTGAAAAAACCTCCACAAAAGTTTGAACGCTTTGATAGTGCAATGTTGTTTGCATGTTCTTGCATGTCACTATCAAAGAAAGAAGTGATACAAAAAAGTTGGCTTTGGAAGAGTTTCAAGAGCCAGACAAAGATCAGTGATTTTGCTTAACTAAATCCTGGCAAAGGGTCATATATTAGCCCTACGCTTAATGCTCTTGATAATGATAATGAGCGAGGCCCCACCAGAAGGCATAAAGTATGTTGTTCCAATCAAGCAGGTGGAAAAACCGGTAAAGATTACAGATCAAGCCAAGGCCGAACTCCAGAGCTCTGGCATGATGGATGAGAAGGGTAAGCTGAAGATGAAGGGTGTGAGCCCAAAGATGCTTAAGCGTATGAAGCTAGAGGCAGTTGACTGTCCTGTACTGAACATGGAGATCGGCTTTCTGCAATGCTATGTCTGTAAAAACTTTTTCAGCAGGCCTATGGGCAAGGTTTATTGCAAAGGCAACCCCCTGTAGCCAAAGATACTTCTTTACAAGATGAGTACCAGAGTTTTTATCCTACTTATAATAACTTCACAAATTTATTCTAAGGATACAGAAAAAGAGAAAAAATATGGAAAAGGAGCCTTCGTTGATATATAGATTTACCATCAACTTGAAATAAGTTCAGGGCTATCCAGAGCAAAGCTAAAATTTATTTCAAAGCACAAGAAGCTGTAGCATTTTGTTGACAATGGATAACGGATTACTCGTGAATTACATTAGATTTCAGCAAGACAGGAGGCTGCTGTTCTCCAATCGACTCGGAACATGTACCTCAAAGATCTTCAAAGAAAGACAACCTCTTAATCGTGAAAGAGGAGAGCATTTTCTGTTGATGAATGAATTGCTAGGATCGGGACAGCCAAATTGGAAATTAGCAAGTTCTGTGCGTACAACATGAGCACCGTAGTGGCAAGCCGTCATAACGCCAAGAGAGGGCGATTTTTTGGAATCAATCACTGAGACATCTCCTACAATAAACTTCATAAATCCTAGTCGTTTTGCCAATGTCAACGTGGATTCTCAGAAAGAATCAGTTGGGATAACAGCCAAGAAAAATGTAAACTTTAGCGAGTGGTACAGTCAAGTTGTTCTCAAGACTACCCTTGCTGACTATGCTCCTGTCAAAGGGTTCATTGTACTTCGCCCATACGGTTATGCAATTTGGGAATTGATAAGAGATATTCTCGACAAACGGTTCAAAGAGACTGGTCACCAGAACGGCTTCTTGCCTGTGCTAATACCTGAAAGCCTGCTGGCAAAAGAAAAGGATCACTTTGCAGGTTTTACGCCGGAAGTATTCTGGGTTACAAAAGCAGGCGATAAAGAGCTTGATGAAAAGCTAGCGCTCCGGCCGACATCTGAAACCCTTGCATATTCAATATTTGCAAAGTGGATAACAAGCTACCGCAATTTGCCACTCAAGATCAACTTTTGGAACTCTGCCCTTCGAGCCGAGATCAAGTCGACGAAACCCTTGATTAGGACTTCAGAATTTTTGTGGCAGGAGGGTCACACCGTACATGCCACCGAAGAAGAAGCAGAGCAAGAAGTCATGAGGATACTGGATATTTACAAGGATTTGATAGAGAACTACCTTGCTGTACCAGTAATAGCAGGATACAAGACCGATAGTGAGAAGTTCGTAGGAGCAAAGTACACCACGACTCTTGAAGGATTGATGCCTGTCGAAGGTAAGGCGCTCCAGATGGGGACTTCGCATCATCTCAGTCAGAACTTTTCAAAGCCGTTTGGGATAAAATACCTTGGCAAGGATACCAAGGAGCATTTTGCATGGCAGACTTCATGGGGAATTTCCTGGCGTCTCATAGGCGGGTTGATAATGGTTCACGGTGATGACAGGGGTCTAATTCTGCCGCCACAGGTCGCGCCAATACAAGTAGTAATAGTGCCCATACACAAGGACAAGAACGCCAAGATGGTCAAGGAAAAGGCAAGGGAATTAGAATTTGAATTGAAGCGCGATGGTATAAGAGCATACATGGATGACCGAGATGAATACACTTCTGGTTGGAAATTTAACGAATGGGAGATGAAGGGAGTCCCTCTGCGCATCAACATTGGACCAAAGGATATCGAAGAGGGACAGATTGAATTTGTCAGGCGCGATACAAAGGAAAAAAGGCCTGCTGAGCGAGAGAAGCTTGTAGGTATCACAACCTCGCTTTTAGCCCAGGTACAGGAGAATCTGCTTGCAAAGGCGACCGAATTTCTCAGTGAGAACACCTTCACACCTGCCGATTTTGAGAGTTTTAAGTCGATAATCCAAGCCAAGGGCGGGTTTCTTCTCGCAGGCTGGTGTGGCCAAGAACAGTGCGAATCTAGGATAAAGGAAGAGACAGGAGCAGACATCCGGGTGATACCATTTAACCAGAACGATATACCGGCCACCTGCATTTACTGCGGTCGGGAAAGCAAAAAGGCAGCGATATATGCAAGGGCATACTAATTGGTAGCACTTGAAGATCTGTTTCCATTTGGAACTGAACTAGGATACATAGGCATCCTCCTCATCAGCTTTGTGTCTAGCTTAATTCCATTCATTCCCATTCCTTATTTTCCGGTCTTAATAACTGCTTCATTTAATACCAATTTCAATCCACATATGATCTCCATTATCAGTGCGCTTGGCATAGTGGGAGCAAAGATGATAATCTTTTTTATTAGCTATTATGGTCGCAAAATTCTGAGTGACAAGACAAAGAAGAGAATGCGTCCACTACAAAACCTAGTAAGCAGGTACGGTTGGTTTGGGGCATTTATAGCGGCTCTTACTCCAATACCTGACGATATTGTCTATATTCCGCTTGGCCTTGCCAAGTACAACCCATGGAAATTTGCGACAGCTACATTTGCTGGTAAATTCTTGATGAATGAAGCAATTGTCTGGGGCTCGATCTTTCTTGGGAGACCTTTCGTCGAGGACATATTATCATCAGATACGACAGACACGACATCATTAATTATAGCAGCAATAGTGAGCATCATAGTGCTTGCAGTAGTTGTATACTTTTCGCTCAGGATAGATTGGGCAAGGGTAATTGGAAGGTGGTTTCCTTGGGCACTGAAAAATGGTAATGATGAAGAAAAAGAAGAAGGAGAAGATGATCATAATGACCACAATGAGGGCAATGATCACCACACAAAAAAGAGCTCTAGCTAATACTTCGATACTACTCTTTTATGTCTTGTCATTGAGCTCGATATAATCCGCATCGATACCAGTTACGCAGTCAGTAACCACCATCTTGACGGGCTGAAAGTGTATACTGCCCTGCGGTATCCTGTTCGCCTTTTGCATTGCAACTAACCGCGCTTCAAGTGCACTTTTGTGGTCGTTACATACAACTGCAAGCATGTATTCGCCCTCATGCGATTTTACTGAGATGACATATGAGGGAGCCAGCTGGCATTCCTCTCCTTCAACCTTGGCTGAGCAATGCTTGGGCAAAAGCACATCGTCTCTCTACATCGCAAGGCAATATAACAATAACGGGTCTGTAAATTATTAAAAGATATGAACTCAAGAGATTATGCGAATCTTACATCTTTTCTCCAGTAGTTGAAAATTTCACCTAACAATTACGATAGAATGGCAACATCAATTGCGCCGAGTAGCAGCAAAATGAAGCTAGCTAGTATACTTATGATGACTGCGGCAGGAATCTTCCAACGTCATCTGGCTCATGTGACTGAAAAGATAATTGATGTAACTATTATATATTCCTATTAAATAGGAATATATCGATGCTATTGCAAGTAGATAAGGAAACATTACGGCTTTTGATCAAACATAGAGCAATGCTCCGAGTGCTGTCTATTCTGGTCAAGCAAAAGGGGAATGCACTGCCTACTCGTATGCTGCTCCAGAAATTAGGTGCTAACAACCTTCACCGTGTAATATTGCAGGCAGAAAAGGAAGGTTATATCAAACGCAAAAGAGTCAAGCCACAAGGAAAGGGCAACTATCGGGTCTACAACAGCTTGACGCCAAAGGGAAGGCGGTTAGCTGAGCTGAACAAGAAATTGGAGTAATAGTAGTAATAATAACTTGCCTAAGAACTAGTGCCCATGTTTACTACTATGACATGATATGGACGGAACAGAAAAAAATTGTCTAAGGAAACTGACGGAACATTCATTCATTCATTCACCTATTATTAACTAGCGCCACTAGGTGGACAATAAGAACGAGTATGTTAAGTGTATCATCACTGTGACGAAGTGATATCAGCTCGGTGCGTGTAATATAATTAAGACTAGTCTGCCGTATAACAGAATGTAATAAAATATCTTACCACGGTATGAAATAATATCTTTTCTTCAAAGCAAGTTATTTCAAATGCAGATAACAGAAATACAACTTAACATAAGCAGGCTTCAGTCAAAGCAGTAAAAATCTTAATCCACACAAGAACAAAGTTTTTCACATTCTGATGGTTTTGTTCGCATTCGAGAAGAGGAGCTGAGTGTCGAAGCATACACGCTATTGTTGATTACAAGCTTAAAGTCAGTCATTTTGACAGGATTATACATGTCTGCAATAGATAAATAAATCGAGCTAGTTCTGGCTACTGTTAGAATTAAAGTGATAAACCTGTTCCTGAATTATCCCTTTCTATACAAGCGTCATCATGATGCGGATTGTAAAACGGCAGCAGCAGAACAGTTTGTTTGGGTTATGAGACTATATGTCAATTACTGCAGCAATCACAATCCTTCTTTTTTTCTTTCCTTGATCTTAGCTAGCAAGATAAGAATTATTGTTCTATACTGGAACATCGGGGAACGATAAGAATATGGACATGAGAAGTAAGAAAGTTAGACAATTATAGTGCATCTTGATTTATAAAACGGCAGCGAGTTTTTTTAGCCTGGGTATGGGTAGCAGAAGAAGAAAAACTCTTGTAAGGCCTGCAAGAAAGTCTCGCAGAGTGGATGGAAGATGTCCCAAATGCACCACCATTGTGAAGTTCAATGTGTCCGGCCCAGTTGGCGACGAGATTTATGAGTGCACTGGCTGTATGTCCAAGTTCCACATAAGCGAGTTGTAAAAACCTAATAGCGTTAAACTACTGCTTGGAAAAAGACCCACCAGCCAAAGCAAAAAATTAATGTTACTCATTTTATTGTACGCCTGAAGGATATTTCCCGTTCATGCTCCATCTGTATAGTAGTATGGGTTATATTGTAGCGCTCGGCCAACACTGTGTTTATTTCAGACAAGAGCTTGTTTGACTCGCTCAGCATCTGGTCGCGTACGACCACGTGGCCACTCAGTGCGTCCATGCCAGTTGATATTGTCCAGACGTGCAGATCATGGACATCTACCACTCCATCCAGCTCCTTGAGCGTTGCTAATATTTCTCGTATATCAAGCTCCGATGGAGCACCCTCTAGCAGTATAAGCGTGCTACTTCTCACTATAGAGTAAGCACTTCTGGCCACCAGCCCTGCTATCAGAAAGGCGACAAGCGGATCCACTATGGTGATGCCAGTGTTAAGAGCAATAAAACCAGTAGTGATGACTGCGACAGATGATATTGTGTTGTAGACGA
>Ga0307416_100000772_pt1 | contig 16789 bp, 15 predicted proteins | sample DK1Cmetagenome_2_FD_203821 | JGI IMG/M metagenome (GOLD analysis project Ga0307416, IMG submission 203821) | Maize rhizosphere microbial communities from greenhouse at UC Davis, California, United States - DK15-C-3 | ecosystem: Host-associated > Plants > Roots > Rhizosphere > Soil | place...
CAAGGGTGCGCCGCGAACGCCACTGATGCCAGTTGCCTGCAACCAGATATTGCGCATAGAGTTTAGGCATCTCTACATGCAAGGAGGGCTAACGGGCATCCGCAGCTGGTGCGGCGGGCGTCTACGCAAGTACGATGCTTCCATACTGGCTGCTCTTCGGCTTCTTCGCCTCTGCATCAATTTTTGCCCGCGAGGATCCTCGGCGGGACAAACCTCTTGGCCTGCTGTGGGTTGCCTGTGTGGTCATAACCTTGATGGTCGGGTTGCGCTGGCAGGTCGGTCCGGACTGGTTCGCCTACCAGAATTGGTGGGACCTTGCGGGAAGGCGGTCGCTCGAGCGGCTCCTGGAGACTGCCGGCTCTGACCCCGGCTATTACGGCTTGACGTGGGCTTTCCAGAGGCTGGGCCTTCCCTTCTGGAGTCTGAACCTGGTCGTCGGAGGCATTTTCGCATACGGACTGGTCCAGTTTGCGCGCATGCAGATCAATCCGTGGCTGGCGGTTGCCATCGCGGTTCCATATCTGGTCATCGTCGTGGCCATGAGCGGCGTGCGGCAAGCTACGGCTATCGGCTTCGTTTTCCTGGCGCTTCTCGCTTATCATCGTCAAAACGGCTGGAAATTCCTGCTTTTCATCGGTTTGGCAGCGAGTTTTCATGCCAGCGCAATCCTTGTCCTGCCGCTTGCAGGGCTGTCCTTCACGCGCAATCGCTTCCAGGCGGCGATCCTGATCGCCGTTCTCGTGGCTGGCGCCTACTATCAACTGACATCGACCTTCGTCAGATATACTGATCAATATCTCTCGCGGGTGGTCATCGAGTCCTCCGGTGTCCTGTATCGTCTCGCAATGGGGGCGCTTCCGGCAGCGATATTCTTGGCGTTCAGGAAGCGCTTTTCGGCGCCCTCGCACGAACTCATACTGTGGCGGAACATGTCGGTTGCGGCGATCGGCAGCGTGGCGGTTTTCTTCGCGGTGGCTTCCACAACCGCACTGGACCGCCTCGTGCTCTATTTCTTTCCCCTGCAGATCTATGTCCTGTCGTGGTTTCCCTCGACGTTCCGAGATCCGGCAGTGCGATTTGCGGTTACCTTCCTGATTCTGGCATATCTTGGCCTCCAGTTGTTCATTTTCCTGAATTTCGCGTTCAACAAGGGCCCCTATCTTCCGTATCGCATGCTTCCATTTGCGGGCTGACCGGTGAGAATATTGTTCAGCATCAAGGCGCTTGCCGCCGGTCCCGGCGGCGGTGCCGAGCGCATCCTCGCCAAAATCTGCAGCGCGCTGGCTGATCGGGGACACGAGGTTTCGGTTCTTACCTTCGACAAGCCCGGAACCGTGGACTTTTACGAACTCGGCTCAAATGTCGTGAGGATACGGGCGGGCATTGGCAGAACCAGCGCAAGGTCGGGCCCCTTGGTGACTGCCGCCCGCCTCAACCGGGTGCGGGCGGTCGCGCGCAGCCTCTCACCTGACGTCGTGGTGGGCTTCATGCACAGCTCCTTCACCATAGTTGGTATGGCGTTGCTCGGAACGGGTATTCCGGTGATCGGGAGTGAGCGCACTTCCTTTCCGCACTATCGCTTGCGAAAACTGGACCTATTGTCGCTGTTTATCGCGCAGCCGTTTCTGAGCTGGATGACGGTGAATGGCCGTCAGGTCCGCGAGGGATTCCCGCGGCGCATCCGTGAACGCATGACCGTCATTCCCAATCCCGTTGAACGAGTGCGCACTGGTGCCGATGCGAACGGCGGAGCAATCAAGACCCTGCTTTGCGTCGGCGGCCTGCGTCCCGAGAAAAGCCATGAAACGCTTATCCGGGCGTTTGCGCTCGTGCGTCCGCGCCACCCCGACTGGCGCCTTCGGATTGTGGGGGAGGGAAGTTTGCGGTCTCATCTGATCGCACTCGTGGAAGAGCTGGGTCTTGGGGCCCATGTTCAGTTGGCCCACGCAACCACCTCGGTGGAAAGGGAGTATCAGGCGGCGCAGCTATTTGCGCTTCCATCGGTCTATGAAGGCTTTCCCAACTGCCTTGCAGAGGCGCTCGCGCACGGGGTCGCGGCGGTCGGCTTCGCGGATTGCCCAGGAACAAATGAGTTGATCAGGACAGGCGCCAATGGGATTCTGGTTTCCGGTCCTGACAGAACTGGCGGGCTTGCCGCAGCGCTTGATGAGCTGATGAGCTCGCCGGAAAAGCGGCGCGCGATGGGTGCGGCAGCGATGGATTCCGTCGCCGAGTATGCGCTCGATCGCATCACGGACGAGTGGGAGGAACTGTTGCGCTCGGTTGCGTCGCAGGGGCGTCGGAGCTCGTTGACGGCGGCTTGGCTGTGACAGCGCCAGGGGAGCCCAACGTCGACGTCGCCACGATCGAGGGGTTCGGCGAGGAATGGCACGCATTCACGCAGGAAGAGCTGGATCCGGCGGAACACAGGAGAATGTTCGCCGAATATTTCGAGTTGCTTCCGCTCGAAGAACTGACGGAAGGCGAAGGATTCGACCTCGGATGTGGTTCAGGCCGTTGGGCCGCCCTCGTTGCTCCCCGTGTGGCCGTGCTGCATTGCATCGATCCATCCAGGAAGGCACTGGAAGTAAGTCGCCGGCGCCTGAGCGCATCACCGAATGTCAAATTCCATCTTGCTGGCGCACATGAAATACCCCTGCCCGACGAAAGCCAGGATTTCGGCTATTCGCTCGGGGTCCTGCACCATATCCCCGACGCTGAGCTTGCGCTCCGGCATTGTGTCGCGAAGCTGCGCCGCGGCGCGCCATTCCTGGTCTATCTCTACTACCGCTTCGACAATCGTCCCCCGTGGTATCGCGCGCTTTGGAAGATGAGCGAACTGGGCCGGAACGTTGTTTCGCGCCTGCCATTCGGTGCAAGGCGCGCAATTGCGGAGGTCATCGCCGCGAGTATCTATCTTCCAGTCTCCCGGGTGGCCCGCCTTGCCGAAAAATTCGGAGCGAGCGTTTCCAGCTGGCCGCTGAGCCATTATCGGAACTATGGATATTATACCATGCGAACGGACGCCCTGGATCGCTTTGGAACGCGCCTGGAACAGCGATTTTCGAGAGGCGAAATCGAAACAATGATGCATCGTTCCGGCCTTGAGAACATTCAGTTCAGAGACGCGCCGCCATATTGGGTTGCCGTCGGCCGCCGGAAAGCTGACTGATGACATTTTGGTGCAGGCCATGTGCGGCATAGCGGGGTTCGTCGGAGGCCGGTGGTCGAGCCAGCGCGACGTTGCCGCCACACTCACGCGAATGAACGAAAGTTTGCGGCACCGGGGTCCCGACCAATCCGACACGTGGATCGATGAGAGCAGCCGGGTCGGCTTCGCCTTCGATCGCCTTTCAATCATTGATCTTTCGCCCGCGGGTTACCAGCCGATGCACTCGGCGAGCGGGCGCTTCGTCATCATTTTCAATGGTGAGATTTATAATCATCAGGAGCTCCGGGATGAGCTCAGCGACGTCGGTCTTGGCGACTGGCGCGGGCAATCCGATACGGAATCGCTGCTCGCTGCCATCGAAACCTGGGGGATCCGGGGAAGCCTGCAACGCGCGACGGGCATGTTCGCCTTTGCGCTCTGGGACAAGCTCGAGAAAAGACTGACGCTCGCCCGCGACCGTCTCGGAGAAAAGCCGCTCTATTTCGGTCGGCAACAACCTCAGGGGCCTTTCCTGTTCGGGTCGGAGCTCAAGGCGCTTGCGCAACATCCTGACTTCCACGCCGAGATTGATCGTCAGGCGCTGACGTTGCTGCTGCGGTACAATTACATCCCCGCGCCGTTCTCAATTTATCGCGGCATCGCCAAACTGCCGCCCGCTTCGTTCCTGACGCTTGGTGCGGGCTCGGAAGAGCCGGTTATCGAGGAATACTGGTCCGGCGCTGAAATCGCTGAAGCCGGGGTCCATTCCCCGCTTGCGCTGTCGGAAAGCCAGGCGATCGACGAGCTTGAACAGCATCTGCGGATTTCGATCTCGCGGCAGATGGTTGCAGACGTTCCGCTCGGGGCTTTTCTGTCGGGGGGGATCGATTCCTCGACCGTGGCAGCGCTGATGCAGCAGCTTTCACCGCGGCCCGTGAAAACCTTCACGATCGGGTTCCATGAAAAGGACTATAATGAAGCCGGACACGCCAAGGCCGTCGCCGGGCATCTGGGTACCGAGCACACCGAGCTTTATGTTACCCCGGCTGAGGCGAGAGCTGTCATTCCGCAACTGCCTCAAATCTACGACGAACCATTTGCGGACGCTTCGCAGATCCCTACTTATCTCATCAGCGCCCTCGCCCGGTCGCACGTGACGGTCGCGCTCTCCGGAGATGGAGGTGACGAGCTGTTCGGCGGCTACACGCGCTACCGGCTCACGGCGGGGATGTGGGGCAGGATTGCTGCATTCCCCCGTCCGGTTCGCGCGGCCGCCGCGCGGGCGATGACTGTCGTGCCGCCTGCCGCCTGGAACCGGCTCGGCCAGGCGGCGGGCGGCCTGCTCCCCCAGATCATGCGGTTCGATCGTCTTGGCGACAAGGTACACAAGGGCGCGCCGCTCCTCTCAAGCCGATCGGTCGCCGAGCTTTACGAAGGCATGATTTCACTCTGGCGCGATCCGGCTTCGGTCGTGATATCCGGGAACGAACCCGCCGGCGGGATCGGGACCAATGAAAACCTCAAGGGCCTCAATGCGATCGAGCGGATGATGGCCCTGGACATGCTTGGATACCTTCCTGACGATATTCTGACGAAGGTCGATCGCGCGGCGATGGCGGTGTCGCTCGAGACCCGGGTTCCCTTCCTCGACCATCATGTGGTGTCGTTCGCATGGCGCCTCCCCCTTCACTTCAAGGTTCGCGGCAACGAGACCAAATGGATTTTGCGCCAGCTCCTGGCTCGTCATGTTCCACGCGCGCTGATCGACCGGCCCAAGATGGGATTTGGAGTGCCGCTCAACAGCTGGCTTCGTGGGCCGCTGCGCGAGTGGGCGGAAGAATTGCTCGATGAGCATCGCCTGCGGCGCGAGGGCTACTTCCGGCCCGAGCCGATCAGGCGCATTTGGGAAGCGCATCTTGGCGGGCGGGTCGACGAGCAATATCGGCTGTGGGGCGTGCTGATGTTCCAGAGCTGGCTTGAGGCGCAGGGCATGGGCAAACACGCGATTGGCCCGCCCGCAGCATTGGCGGGCTGATGCTTGATCGCCCTAGCCACGAAGGCGCCAGATGATCGGGTCGCTCTTCGCGCGGCTGTCGTCGCCGCATCCCTATCACAAGCGGGTCGCCAAGGGCGCATTGCTGATCGGGCTGTTGACGCTCCTGGCGAAAATCGTCGTCGCTGGGCGCGAGATCGCCATCGCCTGGCGGTTCGGAGTCAGCAGCACGGCGGACGCCTACGCGCTCGCGTTGACCGCGACGACATGGCTTCCAACCATGATCGCCGGCGTCATGGCGGTCGTGCTTGTGCCCCGATTGGTTGGCCTGTCGCGAAGCACGGAGCGCCGGAGCGGGTTTCTCGAGGAGCTCAACAGCTCGGCCCTGGCCCTAGGGGTCGCGGCGGCCGCCATAACCTGGGTTGCAGCGCCCGTCGCGACCAACCTGCTTGCATCGCGCACCGAGCCGCGCACGGTGGAACTCGCGGCTTGGATGTCTGCTCAAATGGCGCCTATCGCGTTGTTCATCATCGTTTCGGCCTATTTCTCCGCCCGCCTGCAAGCCCGCGAGCGCTACGGCTTCAGCGTCACAGAAGCGGTGCCCGCGCTTGTCATCGCACTGTTCGTGATCGGTCCGGCGGTCTTTCCCGGGGCAGGGTCGCTGACCGTTGGAACCGTGATTGGATATCTGCTTCAGCTGATCGCCCTCGCTGCAATGGTCCGCAGCGGCGATCGACCCTTCGGGGGATTGCGATTCAGTCACCGGTCGGGCGAATGGTCGTCGCTTTATGGATCGATCCTATTGATGACCGCGGGCCAGCTACTGATCACGGCCTCCATTCCCATTGACCAGGCGTTCGCCGCCCCGATGGGCGAAGGTGCCGTTGCAACATTGGCCTACGCCAACCGGATCGTGGCCCTGTTCAGCGGCTTTGGGACGATTATCGTCGGCCGGGCCCTACTGCCCGTGCTCTCGGCAAGTGTGGAAGACGGCGATCTTCAGCTTGGGCGGCGTCATGCCGTTCAATGGGCCGCATTGCTGTTTGGCCTGGCAATGCTTGGTTCTGCCTTCCTCTGGATTGCCGCGCCTGGGCTTGTGCGGCTGCTGTTCCAACGCGGTGCATTCACCTCCGCTGCGTCAGCGGAAGTAGCCGATGTCGTGCGTATTGGTCTCTTGCAATTGCCACCCTTTTTTGCCGGAGTTGCACTCGTTCAATGGTATGCAGCCACGGCGAGATTTCGCGCCATGCTCGGCATTACCGGATGCGCCTTATTAGCCAAGGTCGCTTTGAACCTGCTCCTCACGCCGCGATTTGGACTTGCCGGCATCATGGCCGCGACGGCCGGAATGTATACCGTCACAGCCGCTCTGCTCGCCATAGGCGCGAGCGTGCGACCCAACCAGCTTTTGTTTCCGGTTCGCCGCCGTTAAACCATCCTCCCATGAACCAGGACATTATTTGGGCCCATTTTCAAAACGAAGGGGTAGCGTCATTCAGCGGGGCAACGGCACGTCTTGAGTTCCTGGTGCGTCAACTGCGGCCGGGTGAGCGAGTTCTCAACGTTGGGGTCGGCTCGGGTGAATTGGAGGCGCTTGCGCAGCGCAAGGGCATCGACATCTGGGCGCTCGATCCAGGAGAGCGCGCGATCGAGAAAATTCGCAACCATTTGTCGCTCGGCGAGCGTGCGCAGGCGGGTTACAGCCAGCAGATGCCGTTTCCCGACGTGCATTTTGACGCTGTCGTCATGTCGGAGGTTTTAGAACATCTCGATGCTGATGTCCGTCTGAGGTCATTGGCCGAGGTTCACCGGGTGCTGAAGATAGGGGGGCGGTTGATCGGCACAGTCCCTGCGCGCGAGCGGCTTAGTGACTCCGATGTAGTGTGCCCGAGTTGCGGAGATAAATTCCATCGTTGGGGCCATAAAGCCGCCTTCGACGTGCCCGCGATGACGAAATTGCTGAAAGGCGAATTTGCAATCGAGACAGTCCATGAGCGCTTCTTCAATGAATGGGATTCGGTTGGTTGGGGTCGCCGAGCGACCGGCTTGATCAAAAAATTCCTTTCCTCGCGCGGCCTCGGAACCTACGGAGCCGCTCGCAACATCTATTTTGTCGCGCGAAAGGCGACAGAGCCGTCCTGACACGGACTCATGACGCGTTGTCAGTTGATCGGCCGCTGCTCCGTTCGAAAGTCACGCTACGCGCGGGGCTCCTGGACTTTTCTCAGATGAGCGGATGAAAACGCGCCGGTCCACGTTTGGCTGCGCGGGCATGCCTCCTGGGCGCAAATTGGTTATTCGTCGATAGAAGTCGGTACGACCTTATACATGTGCGTGGCACTGCCGAGGAAACGGCTCATCCGGCGCCTTGTCGCGAGCGACAAAGTGCGCGCCAACAAGCCCCCCCCGGTATAGAATACCCCCATCGGCTCATCTTCGACGACGTCGAAGCCATATTTTTGAAACTTGCGCCGCCAGGCGATACTCGAGAAGGTCCAGAATTCGCTCAACCCTTCAATGGAAGTCCCATGACCCCGTGGAATAAAGCCGCTCACCACTCGGCGGACGCCTCGGTAGAGCAGCCGGCTGCGATTCTGCCCCTGCGGGGGATTCGCCAGCTCAAGCGGGAGCGTCACGACGGCTTCGATCGACGCCGCCAATCCGGTCGCGAATGTCCACAAACGCCAAGATGGCGTTGGGACTATATGAAGTCCAAATCCGCCGGGCTTCTGGATTCGCCGGAACTCGGCGAAAATGGCGCGCGGGTTTTCCACATGCTCGAGGACATTGGACGAAAAGATAATGTCAATCGACCTGTCTTCAGCCGGAATATGGTGCCCGTCATAGTCCTGGACCGGAAACACCCTCTCACTGGCGTAATTGCTGCTTGCAAGGTCGATCGCCACTACATCGAACCCCTGATCGCGAAGGTACTTGGCCTGCTGGCCGGTTCCTGCCCCGAACTCCAGAATGCGCGCGTCGCGCGGAAGCAACGGCAAGAGCTGCTCAATTTCGCGCTGTCGCAGGATGCTGAGGTGGGAAAGGTCTGCCATTGCCGCTCCTGATGGTTGCAGAGCTGCCGGAGACTAGGGCCATATGAGAACAAGCGATATCTCGATCTTGTTGCTCGTGAGGTCGCTGGAGGCGGGCGGAGCCGAACGACAGCTGGTGGAGCTGGCGCGCGGACTTCATGCGCGGGGATGCAAGGTCAAGGTCGCGGTGTTCTACAGGAGAGGCCCCCTGTTGCATGACCTCGACAAGGCTGGCGTGCCGCTGGTCGATCTCCGAAAACGCGGTCGATGGGACCTCGTCGGATTTCTGGTGCGTACGGCTCTTGCCGTTCGGCGATCCCGGCCGGACGTAATCTATAGTTTCCTGGGCGGAGCGAATATCGTTGCCTCGGCTGTCCGATGGTTAGTGCCACCGGTCAAAATGATCTGGAGCATCCGCGCCTCGAACATGGACCTCGCACGGTACGACTGGCTGCACGGTGTGACCTATCGGCTTGAATGCTGGCTGTCGGGGACCGCCGATCTCATCATCTCCAATTCTTATGCGGGTCGCAGTTTCGCGGTGGAGCATGGGTTTCCCCCGGATCGCATCCACATCATTCCCAACGGCATTGATACCGATCGCTTCAGACCTGACGCGAACCTCCGGCTCGGGCAGCGCACTGCGTGGGGCCTCACCGATGCGCAAATCGCCGTCGGTGTGCTTGCGCGGCTCGATCCGATGAAGGGCCACCGGACGTTCCTCGAAGCAGCAGCTCAGCTGACCAAACGTCAACCGGATATGCGCTTTTTTGTGATTGGTGCAGGCCCCGAAGAAGAGAGTCTCAGACGATATGCGTCCGATCTGCAGCTTGATGACAAAATCGTTTTCGCCGGAGCGATCCACGACGCGGAAGTCGCCCTCAATGGACTGGACATCTGCTGTTCTCCATCAGCGTTTGGCGAAGGCTTTTCCAATAGCGTAGCAGAAGCGATGGCCTGCGGAGTTCCGTGCGCGGTGACCGACGTCGGCGATTCAGCTCGCATCGTAGGGCAAACCGGCGAGGTGGTCCCGCCCTCGGATTCGGATGCGCTCGGAAAAGCTGTCCTGCGGCTCGCGGCCAGACTGAATGAGGGTCGCAAACAGGCTGTTCGCGATCGGGCCGTCGACCTTTTCTCCGTGGAGGCAATGGTCGACCGTACGACTGCATGCCTTGAATCGGGTGGATGAGCCGGGTTTGACGGCGCGAGGATGAATCGGGCCGCGCCCGGCGAAAAGTTCAAGGCCCATGTGCGGCCCAGTCCGACTTCGATGCCGGGGCCGACCGCCCTATGATTGTCGCAGAGGCCCCGACTCCGGAATTGCCGATGTCGGTTAATGAGCCAGCCCGAAGTATTGGAGCGGGGTCTCGCTCTGCTGGAGGCTGCCGTGAGAAAGAAATGGCTGTGGGCCGGTGTCGATCTCGGAGTTGAAACCGCAAGCGTCTGCATTATCGATGACTCCGGCGAGGTGTTGCATGAGGGCGTTTGCCCGAGCGCTGCCGACAGCGTGCGGCGTGAACTCACCTGCTTCCGGCGCACGCGTTTCGCTAGTGTTGCGCTGGAGGCCGGAACGGGCACTCATGTCGCCCGCGGTTTGAGAAGCCTTGGCTACCCAATAGAGCTGTATGAAGCGCGGCAGCTGAGCAAGTTCCTGCGAGTCCGCAGAAACAAGACCGATGCAGGTGACGCACAGGGCATTGCCGAGGCAGGCAGGATTGGCGCCTCAATTGTTTCCAAGGTGTATTTGAAGTCGATTGACAGTCAGGCGTTGCAGTCGCGTCTCGCCATTCGACGACATCTGATCCGTCAACGAGTCGCCGCGATCAATATGCTCGGCCGCCAGATCGAGGTGTTTGGCGGGAGACTGCGCTGTAACCCACTGCGCAAGGGCCTCCGATCCGCGGTGGAAGCTGAGATCAGATCGCTCTTTCGGAGCGGATCGAGCCCGTTGGTAGCCCAGCTGCGGTATCTTGCGGACCATTGTGAGCGCCTGATTGAATACCAGCGCGCGATGGACCTTGAGCTGAAGCACGCCGCTTATGAAAACGACGTGTGCCGACGTTTAATGGAGATCCCCGGAGTCGGCCCGCTCTGCGCGCTCACATTTTATGCCGCTGTCGACGATCCGCATCGTTTTTCGCGCTCCTCGGACATCGGCAGTTATTTCGGCCTGGCGCCGAGAGTACACCAGTCCGGATTGACCTCCAGGAAAGCGAGAATCTCCAAAATGGGCAACAAAAGCGTGCGGTCCTTGCTCGTCCACGCCGCCGCCCTGTACATACACCATGGCAACCCCCAATCGGCTCTTCGGGACTGGGCGTTGCGTATTGAAGAGCGTCGCGGCCGCGCGCCATCAAGAGTTGCACTTGCCAGGAAGCTGGCGGTGGTCATGCTGGCGATCTGGAAAAGCGGTGGTCACTTTGAGCCAGCAGATCGTTTGTCTGTTGTGGATTAAGTGCTAACCAGGCCCGAGACGATTTTCCTGCTGACGGAACATCGCATTTTTTGGGCTCCAACGTCACTGCACAACTGGTAGCAAGGTAACCTGGACCTCGAGCAGCCTTAGGCATATCCGAGTGCGCAGCCAATACTGAGGCCAGGTTCGCCCGCGGGCCAAAATGCAGGTCCGGCGCGGCAAGATTTCAGAAACCGAGGAGGCGGCGCTGCTGCGCCCAGTCAAGCGGAAGTGAACCGAACAATATGTCGCGTCGGGTCAACGTCGGTGGCTGCGTCCCGTCGAAGATTGCAGCCTGTATGTCGGGTGCCAGATAATTGACGCGCAGCATGCGGGCAAAGGTACTGGGCCCCATTCGACGCTGCTGGGCGAGCTGGCCCACGGAAAGCTTCCTGTTCGCGAGCATAAAGCTCCTCAGCTCGGCTGCCTCTTCGATCAAACTGATGAGGCCCTCGTTTCGTGTTTCACCCTCCTCAGCGCAGGGATGCACAGGCAAGGCGAAGTAGGGATGCCCGCAGATCAGGAATGCCGGCGCATACAGCATCCGAAACCGATCCCCGCCTTTCGTCGGCCGAAGCGGGCTTCTCCGAAAAATGCCGTTGCCATCCCATGCAAGGAACCGACTGAGTTCGAAACAGGAGACCAGCAGTTTCAGGTCGGCCCGGGTCACCTCGGCTCTCGGGACGAGTGCCAGAAACAGTTCCCTTGTCTGGACTGGATCCATCAACTGAAGGCGACGGGCGCTCAATTGCCCTCTTCTCAGCAACCGCGCGGTTTCGCTGGAGTAAAGCCCAAGAGACAATACCGCCTGCTTCAGCTGAATCCGGTCAGCCAGCAGTGCTTCAAGCGTGGCCTTGGCAAGAGATTCGACTCGTCCGGCTTCCACCATCACACGACGAAATTCCGTGCCCTTGGCCCAGCCCGCGTGTTCTGATCGATAGTAGCGGTATGTCCTGGAACGCCCAATCCCGGCGGCCTGTATCTTCATTCGCCGCCCGGTTTCATCGTGAAGTATGCCAAGCAGAAAATTGGCAACTGGATCCCTTGCCTGGGGATATCTTGTCTTCGCGATCTCCTGGACGAGGTCCCATTGCTCTCGTGTAACCAGAGGTTCCACCTCAGCCTTCACGAACTCGTCCCGATGGAAGAAGAACCCAGCATAGATGGGGTTGGCAATGATGGAGAGGATTGTCCGCGGCCAGATCCTTTGTCCGCCGTACATGTTGCCATCTCTGGTCTTGTATCGACGGCTGACGATGCCACGGGACTGGAGATCGAGGGAAAGCTGACGGGCTGAAAGATCCGGAAACCGCTCGAAAATCTCCCTGACAATTGGTCCCCATTCCGGATCCACCAGGAGCTTTCCTGATTTTCCTCTTCGATAGCCGACGGGCGGTATCCCGCCCGTGAAGAGACCCTTGCGTCTCATTGCCGCCTTTTTGTCCCTCACCCGGTCGCTCATCAGTTCACGTTCGAATTGTGCAAATGTGAGCAGGATATTGAGGACCAGTCGGCCCATGCTGTCGGATGTGTCGAATGTTTGCGTAACGCTGACGAAGCTCGCTCCGTATTTGTCCAGAACGTCCATCAGCCGGACAAAATCCGTGAGCGAGCGGCTCAGGCGATCGATCTTGTAAAGGACGACAACGTCGATGCGGCCGGCTTCGATATCTGTGAGCATCTGGCGGAGTGCCGGGCGCTCCAGACTGCCTCCGGAGTAGCCGCCGTCGTCATACCGATGAGGGACTTCCACCCAGTTCCTGTGAGACTGACATTTTATATATGCCTCGCACACGCCGCGTTGGGTCGCGAGTGAGTTCACTTCCTTTTCCAGCCCCCTGTCGGTGCTCTTGCGCGTGTAGATGGCACAGCGCACCATCCGGTTCTCGATTGGCGCCCTGACGGCCATGGGCTCATCCTTTCTCGGTTGGCCGATAGCCCTTTGAAACGCCGGTCATGGCAAAATGAGCCAGCGCGGCCGCATGTAAAAAGCGCTTTCCTACTTAGAACATAAAGAGAACAAGGCACTCCAATGGAGTCGCCGATGATATTGCTCGATCCTCCCCTATTGCTTGCGCTCGCAGCTGTGCTGACAAGTGTGTCGACACTGATCTGGTCTGTGCGGCGCAAGCCCTGATCAGATTGCCGCGCCGACGGGCATCTGTGAGCCGGTCGGCGTGGAGTGTGCCGACAGGCTCACCAGCAGCGGCGTGCCTTCCAGTATCGGTCCCATCGCAGTGCCACGGCGGAACTGACCATTGCGCAATTGAGATCGAGGCCCGTTGAAGTGGTGCACCAGGCTGCCGTCCGGCTGCCGCCGGCACCGCCGTCGGACAAACATCGCATGGCCCGGGCCCTCACGATTACGTGGCCGGTCGAGAGACGGCCGCGACTGCCGCCGAGCAGCTCCACCAGGCGATCCCGAGCGGACATCGCGGACGCAGCGGGACAGGGCTGGCTCGGACTGCACCTACCATCCATTTCTCGGGCAGCGATGCCGGCGAGCCGCACCCTCGGCCCCTCGGCGCACCAGATGGGGCCGTCGCCGTCGTAGACCGCAACCGGCGTGCAGGTGAATGTGATGCCCGCTGCCACGATCTCTGCCAGCATGTTACGGCCTGACCTGACAGGCGGCTTTCCGCAAGGATTCGCCCGCACTTCCAAGAACAACAGGCTCGGCTGCAAACGGGCCTTCGGACCCGATCACATCGCCTGCAGGAGAATAGAACAGCCGCCGTTCCACTGTGATTGTGTCGACCCTGCAATCGACCCATATCAGCTGCTTTGTTTCCCTATAGGAAACGCCCTTGTTTCTGAGGTGATAGCCGCGAACCCAGAGCCGGGGATATGAATTTCCTTCTGTAATTGCCTTCAGATCATTGGCGAAGATGGCGTAATCGTCTCTTGCGCCGACCTTGCTGGTGTTGATCCACACCTTGCCGTCAAAGGTTATGTCCATGTCGTAGGGCGCATGCGCGGCAGCCCAGTCCAGGGGAGGACCGTCCAGCAGGGGTATCGTGTCCGGCGCGGCACGCAGCATCAGCACGGCAAGCAGCTCATTCGCAGCCCACTCCGTCGTTGTCGCGATCGAGGTGGGAGCCATAGCCGGGATCCCCGGCTCTTACCGGCGCGGCCCCGGCAGCTCGCGCTTCGGAACAGTTCCTGAATGCCCAGCTTGATGACAGGGCTCCACGGCTCTTCTGTCTGGGCGCGGATGCACGAGCGCCGCGGTGGCAGTGATATTCGTCCGTTTTGCGGTTGTTATGGCATCCCTCGGAATTAAGGCCGCCTGGATGCGCCGCGGCGCGCTCAGGCCGCGAACAACCGGCCCACAAAAGCAGAAATCCGATGACCAACATGAACGCGCGCATGATCAACCCCCAAGCGCGATTCGGCCGGGCGATCCTCGCGCTTATTTTCTATCTGTCAAATGCCGGCGTCGGTCGGCGGGGCCAAGTCCGCCATTCAAACTGCAGAGATTAGTTCGAGCCAGACTGCGCGGCGCACCATCGTCGCCGAGATAGCGGCTGTCCGGGGGACAGCCGCCGGCGACGATCCCGAAGCGAAGCGGAGGGTTGGCCAACGTACGACCCTTGAGCCTCTCCCCGCCACCACCTAAGCCGCCAGAATGGCCAACGCCACCGACCAGGCTCGCGATGAACGCAACGCGGGGCTGCTGCTGATCGCGGCGGCGGTTGCGGCGATGGTCGCTGCCAATTCGCCATGGGCCAATCAATGGCACCATCTGGTCGAGTGGCCGCTCGGCATCGCCCTTCCACGCATCGGCCAGCTCACCCCTCACCTGTTCGTCGCCGACGGGCTGATGGCGGTCTTCTTCCTGCTGGTCGGGCTGGAGGTGAAGCGCGAATGGTATGAGGGGAGGCTTTCGACCCCCGCCGAGCGTCGCCTCCCAATCATCGCCGCCGTCGCCGGAATGGCGGTTCCAGCGCTGATCTATGTCGTGATCGTGGGGGCCGACCCGGCGTTCGTCCGAGGCTGGGCGATTCCGGCCGCCACCGACATCGCCTTTGCCATCGGCGTGCTCGCGATCCTTGGCCGTCACGCTCCGCCGTCGATCAAACTGTTGCTCGTCACCATCGCCATTGTCGACGACATCGGCGCGGTCCTGGTGATCGCGCTTTTCTACACCAGCGATCTCAATATCCCGGCGCTTGGTGGAGCTCTTGCCCTCGCCGGAGCAATGCTGGCGCTCGGCCGCTTCGGGGTCCGCCGGCTGTGGCCTTTCATCGCCGGGTTCGCGCTGATGTGGGTGCTGATGCTGGCAAGCGGCGTCCACGCGACCATTGCCGGAGTCCTCGCAGCCCTCACCATTCCGCAAGGTCGGGATGGCCAGTCGCCACTCAAGCGGCTGGAGCACGCGATCCATCCCTGGGTGATGTTCGGGATCGTCCCCATCTTTGGGCTGGTTTCGGCGGGCGTGCATCTGACCGGCGGCATGACGCTGCTCACCGACCCGGTTCCGCTCGCGGTCATGCTCGGCCTGTTCCTCGGCAAGCAGATCGGAATATTCGGAGCGGTCGCGCTTACGGTCCGCACCGGCCTGGCGCCGAAGCCCGAGGGCGCGGGGTGGGTGCAACTTTATGGCGCGGCGATCCTCTGCGGGATCGGCTTCACCATGAGCCTGTTCATCGGCGCGCTGGCCTTTCCGGGCGATCAATTGCGCGTGGACGAAGCGAAGCTCGGCACCCTCGCCGGCTCGCTGCTTTCGGCAATCGTCGGCTATGCGCTCCTGAGGCTTGCCCGGCCTGTCGATCCCAGCGCCGAAGATGTCGACGAGGCCGGCGAGATTTTCGCGGCTGACCAGCCCGACTAACGCCAGTCGGCGTCGCGCGCCGCCTGCTCCGCGGCGGCGTCGAACGGTTCTCCGGATATGCGCTCGTCGACCAACGCGGCGAGGCGCGGGTCCTCGCCCGCCGCCATCCGATAGTCGCCCTGCTGTCCTAGAGGTGCGGCGAACAATCCTTCGACCCGCCAATCCTGCCCCTCGCGGCAGGCGAGCCCGCTCATGCCGTCATCGGTGAAGCTGCGGCAAATGCCGCCGTTGCGGTCGCGGAACGTCAACCCGACGCGCACTCGCCCGTTGCCCTCCGCCGAAGCGAGCTGCGCGTCGAGTGCCCGATCGAGCGACGCCGCCGCGACGAGCCTGCCGTCACGGCTCTCGATCGGGGCCCCCGACCGGTTGCCCACGAATTGACCGGCGACGATACCGATCGCCAGCGTCGCCGCCATCGCCGCCCACTGCGGCAAGCCGAACGAGGCTCGGCGCGCTTCACGCTCCGATCGCTTCGCCTGGAAATCCAGGACATTGACCGAACTGAATTGCGGCGGAGGGGCAGGCTCCTGCAGGATCGGATCGAAGGTACCGCGAATCTGCGCCTCGACGCGCCGATGCTGCTCAGACTTCGCCTGCAACGCGGGATCGGCGGCGACACGGGCAGCGACCTGCTCGGCCTCCTTGCCCTCGAGTTCGCCATCGAGCCAGGCGTAGAAGAGTTCTTCCTCGTTCATCTCATCAACCTTCGCCCAGCATCGCCAGAAGGGCCTGTCTTCCCCGCACCAGCCTGCTCGACACGGTGCCGATCGGCTGGTCCAATATTTCCGCCGTCTCGCGATAACCGAACCCGTCGATCAGGATCAGCGCGACGACTTCCCGCTGTTCCTCCGGCAGCCGCTGCATCGCCGCCATTGCCTTGCCCAGGTCGATCGCCGCCTCGGTCGCGGAGGTCGGGTCGTGGCCCAGCGATTCCGCGGCTTCGGGCGGCGCTTCGTGCGCGCCTCGCCGGCTGCGCGAGCGGATCGTGTCGATCCAGACCGTGCGGCAGATTCGGAAAATCCAGCTGTCGAACCGTGTTCCGGCATGGAACTGATCGAACGACTTGAACGCTTTCTCCGCCGTCGTTTGTGCAAGATCGTCCGCGTCGGCCGCGTCCCGGGCGAGCGCATAGGCGAAGCGCCGGAGGCGCGGCCAGACGGCGGCAAGTTCGGAATCGAACGGCAAAGGGGACGTCATCGCACCTCATGCGGATGAAACGGCGCGCGTTCGACGTTTCATCCCCAAAGCCATAAGAAAAGGTTCGATAATGTCCAAGCGCCCGATTTTGACCGCGATCCTGCTCGCGACCATGGCTGCGTCAGCC
>Ga0307416_100000777_pt1 | contig 16760 bp, 13 predicted proteins | sample DK1Cmetagenome_2_FD_203821 | JGI IMG/M metagenome (GOLD analysis project Ga0307416, IMG submission 203821) | Maize rhizosphere microbial communities from greenhouse at UC Davis, California, United States - DK15-C-3 | ecosystem: Host-associated > Plants > Roots > Rhizosphere > Soil | place...
ACGCCGTCAACGTGACCGACAACGCCACCGCCCGGGTCGGCATGACCCCGCTGGCCGCGGCCATGCTGGCCGCCGGCGAGGGCCTCGACCCGGTCCTCCAGCTCACCTGCCGGGACCGCAACCGCCTCGCCCTCACCGCCGACCTGCTCGGCGCCCACGCCCTCGGCATCCGGGCCGTCCTGTGCCTGTCCGGCGACCCCATGGAGGTCGGCGCCACCGGGGCCAAGCCGGTGTTCGACCTGGACGCCGTCGGCCTGGCCCGCCTGGCCACCGACCTCGGCCAGGGCCGGGCCCCCGGCGGCACGCTGATCGACCCCCCGGCCCGGTTCCTGGTCGGGGTGGCCGAGGCCCCCGGCGCCGACCCGTCGGACGGCGCCCGCCTGGCCGCCAAGGCCGACGCCGGCGCCACCTTCGCCCAGACCCAGCCCGTCTACGACGTCGCCCAGTTCGCCGCCTGGCTGGACCGCCTGGGTGCCCGCGGCCTCCCCGACCGGCTGGCCGTCCTGGCCGGCATCCTCCCCCCGACCTCGGCCGCCCAGCTGGAGCGGTTCGCCACCCTCCCCGGCTGGTCGGTCCCGGCCGCCGTCCTCGACCGCATGCGCGCCGCCGCCGACCAGCGCGCCGAAGGCGTGCGCCTCGCCGCCGAGATGGTCGCCGCCGTCCGCACCCTCCCGGGAGTCCGCGGCGTCCACCTGATGGGCCTCGGCCCCACCTCCACCGTCCCCGAGGTCGTGGAGGCCGCCGGCCTCGTGCCGAGGCCGAGTCCGAGCGAGTAGGAGACCGATGTGATCACCCGGATATGGCGGGGCTGGGCCCGTTCCGACCAGGCCGACCGCTATGAGCGGCACTACCGCTCCGAGGTCGTGGCCACCCTGGGGCAGGTCCCCGGGTTCCGGGGCGCGCGGCTGCTGCGGCGCCGCCTCGGTGAGGAGACCGAGTTCGTGTCCCTGACGTTCTTCGACGACCTGGACGCCGTCCGCGGCTTCGCCGGACCCGACCACGAAACCGCCGTCGTCGCCGAGGAGGCCCGAGAGGTGCTGGTCCGGTTCGACGAGCGGGTCTCCCACTACGAGACCGCGCTCGACGCCTGAGCGCTACCCCCGGTCCTCCAGGGGCTTCCACGGCCGGGGGTCGGGGCCCACGTACTCCGAATCGGGGCGGATCAGGCGGTTGTCGGCGTACTGCTCGCGGATGTGGGCCGTCCAGCCGGCCATGCGGGCGGCGGCGAACAGGGGGGTGTAGAGGTCGGGGGGGAGGCCGAGGGCGGAGTAGACGCTGGCGGTGTAGAAGTCGACGTTGGGGTAGAGGGTCTTGGCCTCCATGACCGTCTCCTGGACACGGACCGCGGTGTCGAACCAGCGGGTGTCGCCGAAGTGCCTGCCGAGGCGCTCGGCGATCTCGCGCAGGACGGTCGCGCGGGGGTCCCAGGTCTTGTAGACGCGGTGGCCGAAGCCCATCACCTTGCGCTTGGCGGCCAGGCGGTCGCGGACCCATTCGGGGGCCCGGTCGGGGGAGCCGATCTCCTCCAGCATCTCCCGGACGGCCTCGATGGCCCCGCCATGCAGGGGGCCCTGGAGGGTGGCCACGGCGGCGGTGGCGGCGGCGTACATGTCGGCCAGGGTGGCCGCGGCGACCCGGCCGGCGAAGGTGGAGGCGTTCAGGGTGTGGTCGGCGTACAGCACCAGGACCACGTCGAAGTCGCGGGCGACCTGCGGGTCGGGCTGCTTGCCGGTGAGGGCGTAGAGGAAGTTGGCGGCCACCCCGAGGTCGTCGCGGGGCTCGATGGCGTCCCCCCCGCTCCGCAGCCGCTGGTAGGTGGCGATGATCTGGGGGGTCTTGGCCATCAGCCGGTAGGCCTTGCGCAGGTTGGCCTGGTCCGAGTCGTCGTCGCCGGGGTCGACGGCGGCCGCCGCCGACACCGCCGTGCGCAGGGTGGTCATGGGGCCGGTCCGCTCGGCCAGGGAGGCGATCAGCTCGACCAGCAGCGGGTCCAGGGTGCTCTCGGCCCGCAGGGCCGCCACCGTCTCCGAGAGCTGGCCGGCCGTCGGCAGCTCCAGGTGGTGGAGCAGGTAGATGGTCTCCTCGAAGCTGGCGTGGGCGGCAAGGTCGGCGATGTCGTAGCCGGCGTAGAACAGCCGGCCCTTGCGCCCGTCGACGTCGGAGATCCTGGTCTCGGCGGCGACCACGCCCTCCAGTCCCTTGCCCGTCGCGTCAGCCATCTCGGGGTGCCTCCGGTCGTCTCGGGGGGCGGGTCAGGGTGCAATCGTAGGGTTTTCCTCCCGCATCCGCCGTACAGAGATACCCTTGTCGACACCCTGAGCAAAGGAGCTTCCCACCATGGCCCATCGCGTCACGTTCATCCCCGGGGACGGGGTCGGACCGGAGCTGTCGGAGGCGACCCGGCGGGTCCTGGAGGCCACCGGGGTCCAGTTCGACTGGGACGTCCAGGAGGCCGGGGCCGAGGTCATCGACCACTACGGCACGCCCCTGCCCACCCAGGTGCTCGACTCCATCCGGAGCAACGGGGTGGCGATCAAGGGGCCGCTGACCACACCGATCGGCACCGGGTTCCGCAGCGTCAACGTGGCCCTCCGCAAGGAGCTGGACCTGTTCGCCTGCCTGCGCCCGTGCAAGACCTACCCGGGGGTGCGCTCCCGGTACGAGGACATCGACCTGGTGGTGGTCCGCGAGAACCACGAGGACCTCTACGCCGGCATCGAGTTCGAGCAGGGCACGCCCGACGCGGCCAAGGTGATCGAGTTCCTCAACGGCGTCCAGGAGAAGAAGATCCGGGAGGACTCGGGCATCTCGATCAAGCCGATCTCGATCACCGGGACCCGGCGGATCGCCAAGTTCGCCTTCGACTACGCCCGCGCCTACGGGCGCAAGAAGGTCACCGCCGTGACCAAGGCGAACATCATGAAGCACACCGACGGCCTGTTCTACGCCGTCGCCCGCGCGGTGGCCAAGGAGTACCCCGACGTCACCTATGACGAGTACCTGGTCGACAACATGTGCATGCAGCTGGTCCAGAAGCCGGAGAACTTCGACGTGCTGCTGCTGCCCAACCTCTACGGCGACATCCTCTCGGACCTCGGGGCCGGCCTGGTCGGCGGGCTCGGGGTCGCGCCCGGGGCCAACCTGGGGGACCGGGTGGCGGTGTTCGAGGCCACCCACGGCTCGGCCCCCAAGTACAAGGGCCAGAACAAGGTCAACCCGATGGCCATGATGTTCTCGGGCATGCTGATGCTGCGCCACCTGGAGGAGACCGAGGCCGCCGACCGCCTGGAGCGGGCCCTGGCCGCGGTCATCGCCGAGGGGAAGAGCGTCACCTACGACATGAAGCCCTCCCGGGACGACCCCACCGCCGTGGGCACCAGCCAGGTCGCCGACGGGGTCATCGCCAAGCTGGAGGAGGGTGCCTGATGCCGCGGGTCACCGTCGTCGGAGCCGGCAAGTACGGCTCGACCACCGTGCAGCGCCTGGCCGAGAAGGGCATCTGCGACGAGGTGGTGATGACCGACATCGTCGAGGACCTCCCCCAGGGCCTGGCCCTCGACATGAACCAGTCGCGGCCCATCGAGGGGTTCGAGACCCGGGTGGTCGGCACCAACGGCTACGAGGAGACGGCCGGCTCGGACGTGGTCGTGATCACCGCCGGGGTGCCGCGCAAGCCGGGCATGAGCCGCATGGACCTGCTGGAGACGAACGCGAAGATCGTCGGCGACGTCACCCGCAAGGTGGCCGAGGGCTCGCCCGAGGCCGTGCTGATCGTGGTCTCCAACCCCCTGGACGAGATGACCGCCCTGGCCGCCGAGGTCGCCGGGTTCCCCCGCGAGCGGGTCATGGGCCAGGCCGGGATGCTGGATACGGCCCGGTTCAAGTACTTCCTGGCTGAGGAGCTGCAGACCAGCCCGAGCCGGGTCGAGGCCATGACCCTCGGGTCCCACGGCGACACCATGGTCCCGGTGCCGAGCCTGGTCAAGGTCGACGGCAGGCCGCTGACCGAGGTCGCCGACGCCGGGACGGTCGAGCGGCTGGTCCAGCGGACCCGCGACGGCGGGGCCGAGATCGTCGGCCTGCTCAAGCAGGGCTCGGCCTACTACGCCCCCTCGAGCGCGGCCGCGGCCATGGTGGCGGCCGTCCTCGGCGACACCGGCGAGGTCATGCCGGTCTGCGCCTGGGTCACCGGCCAGTACGGCATCGACGGTGTCTACCTGGGCGTCCCGGCCAGGCTGGGCCGCGGCGGGGTCGCCGAGGTGGTGGAGCTGGCCCTGACCGACGAGGAGCTGGACGACCTGCGCGAGGCCGCCGAGGCCGTCCGGTCCAAGCAGGCCGACGTGGCCAAGCTGGTTGGCTGAGCGGATGGGGTCCGCGGCGCCGGAGGCGGCCGGGGCCGGGGCCGGCGGGGCGGTGCCGGGCTGCGAGCTGTGCGCGGCCCGGCCGCTGACCCCCTGGTTCCACACCGACGACACCTGCTGGGTCGCCGAGTGCCTCATCTGCCGCACCCCGATGGTGGTGTGGCGCCGTCACGGCGCCGACCCGCCCCCCGAGGCCCGCGACCACATGCTGGCTCGCCTCTCGGAGGTCGCCGCCGAGCGCCTGGGCGAGGGCGGGTTCCGCATCGACGGCGTGATGCGCCGCATCCCCGACCACTTCCACGCCCACGCCCGCGACCCCGCCTGGCCGGGGTTCGCCTGGGGCTAGCAGGTCAGCGGCCCCAGCCGGCGGGCGGTTGGTGGTGGCCGGGTTCCAGGAACCAGTAGTCGCGGGCGGTGGCGACCAGGCCGTCGGGGGTGAAGACCAGGACCGAGGTGCCGACGAGGGTGGACGGCCGGCCCTCCTCGAGGGTGGTGGCCCACCACTCGACCGCGGCGCCGGCAGCCGACGCGAACGGGGTGCCGAAGCGGGGGTCCTGGTCGGCCTCGGCGGCATACGCGCCGCGGGTGTAGGCCAGCACGCCGTCGCGGCCCAGGTGGGGGTCGCGGAACGGCTCGGAGCGGTAGTGGGCGGCGGGCGCGTACAGGGCGGCCGCCGCCCCGGGGTCGGCGGCCCGCCAGGCCCGCTCGTACCCCTCGGCCCAGCGGCGGGCGTGCCCGCGGGGGTCGCCGCCCGGCCGCGGGGCCAGGCGGCCCCAGTCCGGCGGAGGGTCCTTCCGCCCCTCAGCCTCGTTCCAGCATTCGCGCAGGTCGCGGCAGCGGCCGTCGGCGCCGAAGGTGAGCAGCAGGCAGCCGGCCACGGTGGCCGGGTGGCCGCCGGCGACCATGGTCGTCCACCACTCGGCCGCGACCCGCTCGCCGTCGACGACCGGGTCGCCGAGCCGGACCCGCACGTCCCGCTGGTCGGCGGTGGCCCGGGCCCAGTAGGCGGCGACGCCGTCGTGGCCGGTGTGGGCCGGGCGCAGGGGATGGGAGCGGTAGCGGGCGTCGGAGCTGAACAGCTCCAGGACGCCCTGGGCGTCGGCCCGCTCCCAGGCTCGCCGGTAGCCCTCCAGCCAGGCGACCGCCTCCTCAGGCTCCATGGGCCGGGATTGTACGGCCGGGCCGGACAGTGCTCTGTGGACAATCGGGCCTGAACGGCCGGTACACCGGGTACCCTGCACAGCGGAACTACTCAGGCGCATTGCGGAGGCCAGACCATGGCGGGAAACAGCTTCGGAGCGCGGGCCGGGTTGGACATCGGCGACCGGTCGTTGGAGGTCTTCCGGCTGGACGCGCTGGATTCGGTGGGCGACGTCGGCGGGCTGCCGTTCTCGCTCAAGGTGCTGCTCGAGAACCTGCTCCGCAACGAGGACGGCAGCGCCGTCACCGCCGAGGACATCGAGGCGTTCGCCCGCTGGGACCCGGCGGGCGCCGAGGACCGCGAGATCGCCTTCTCCCCGGCCCGGGTGCTGATGCAGGACTTCACCGGCGTCCCGGCCATCGTCGACCTGGCCGCCATGCGTGACGCCATGGGCGCCCTGGGCGGCGACCCGAAGAAGATCAACCCGCTGGCCCCGGCCGAGCTGGTGATCGACCACTCGGTGGTGGCCGACGTCGCCGGCCGCCCGGACGCCTTCGTGCGCAACGTCGAGCTCGAGCTCGAGCGCAACCGCGAGCGCTACGCGTTCCTGCGCTGGGGCCAGGAGGCGTTCGCCGACTTCCGGGTCGTCCCACCCGGCACCGGCATCTGCCACCAGGTCAACCTCGAATACCTGGCCAGGGTGGTGTTCACCAACGACCGCGGCCAGGCCTACCCCGACACCCTGGTCGGCACCGACAGCCACACCCCCATGGTCAACGGCGTGAGCGTGCTCGGCTGGGGCGTCGGCGGCATCGAGGCCGAGGCGGCCGTGCTCGGCCAGCCGATCTCGATGCTGATGCCCAAGGTGGTCGGGTTCAAGCTGTCTGGCGAGCTGCCCGAGGGCTCGACCGCCACCGACCTCGTCCTGACCGTGACCGAGCTGCTGCGCCGCCACGGGGTGGTGGGCAAGTTCGTCGAGTTCTACGGTCCCGGGGTGGGCAACGTGCCGGTCGAGAACCGGGCCACCATCGGCAACATGTCCCCCGAGTACGGGTCGACCTGCGCCATCTTCCCGATCGACGCCGAGACCCTGCGCTACCTCGAGTTCACCGGCCGCCCGCCCGAGCTGGTCTCCCTGGTCGAGGCGTACGCCAAGGAGCAGGGCCTGTGGCACGACCCCGACGCCGAGCCCCGCTACTCCGAGACGGCCGAGCTGGACCTGGGCACGGTGGTCCCGAGCCTGGCCGGCCCGCGCCGGCCCCAGGACCGGGTCGCCCTCAGCGACGCCCGCCGCGGGTTCCGGGGGGCCCTGGCCGACATGGTCCCCCCGGAGGGGTCCGGGGAACCCCAAGGGGGTGCCCCGGAGGGAAGCTCGAAGGACGCCAGGCCCGACACCCCGGTCGACCGCAAGGTCTACGAGGACGGCCCGGACGAGGCGTCGGCCGAGTCGTTCCCGGCCAGCGACCCGCCGGCGTACCTGGGCGGGTCGCCCTACCAGGACCACAACCCCGCCCCGGCGGGCTGGTTCGAGCCCGACCCGACCGGGGCCAGCGGCCGGCCCAGCAAGCGGGTCCCGGTCCAGCTCGAGGACGGCACCCGCTTCGACCTCGACCACGGGCACGTGGTGATTGCCGCCATCACCAGCTGCACCAACACCTCCAACCCGTCGGTGATGCTGGCCGCCGGGCTGCTGGCCCGCAACGCCGTCGACCGCGGGCTGGCCTCCAAGCCGTGGGTCAAGACCTCGCTCGCCCCCGGGTCCAAGGTGGTCATGGACTACTACGAGCGGGCCGGGCTGCTGCCGTATCTCGAGAAGCTCGGCTTCCACCTGGTCGGGTTCGGCTGCACCACCTGCATCGGCAACTCGGGCCCGCTGGCGCCCGAGATCTCCCAGGCGGTCGACGACAACGACCTGGTCGTGGCCTCGGTGCTGTCGGGCAACCGCAACTTCGAGGGCCGCATCAACCCCGACTGCCGGATGAACTACCTGGCCTCGCCGCCGCTGGTGGTCGCCTACGCCCTGGCCGGGACGATGGACATCGACCTGCTCGACGACCCCCTCGGCGAGGACGCTCAGGGCGAGCCGGTCTACCTGCGCGACCTGTGGCCCTCCAGCGACGAGGTCAACGAGACCATCCGCCAGGCGGTCCAGTCCGACATGTTCCGCAAGAGCTACGCCCAGGTGTTCGAGGGCGACGAGCGCTGGAACTCCCTGGACGTGCCCACCGGGGACAGCTTCGCCTGGGACGAGGACTCCACCTACGTGCGCCACCCGCCCTACTTCGACGACATGCCCGCCACCCCCGAGGCGCTGACCGACATCACCGGCGCCCGGGTCCTGGCCCTGCTCGGCGACAGCGTCACCACCGACCACATCTCGCCCGCCGGCGTGATCAAGCGCGACAGCCCGGCCGGGAAGTACCTGATGGAGAAGGGCGTCGAGATCCGCGACTTCAACTCCTACGGGTCGCGCCGGGGCAACCACGAGGTGATGGTCCGCGGCACCTTCGCCAACATCCGGCTCCGCAACCAGCTCGCCCCCGGCACCGAGGGCGGGTTCACCCTGCACCTGCCGGACGAGGAGCAGACGACCATCTACGACGCGGCCGTGCGCTACCAGGCCGACGGGGTGCCGCTGGTCGTGCTGGCCGGCAAGGAGTACGGGTCGGGGTCCAGCCGCGACTGGGCGGCCAAGGGCCCGATGCTGCTCGGGGTCAGGGCCGTGCTGGCCGAGAGCTACGAGCGCATCCACCGGGCCAACCTGGTCGGCATGGGCATCCTGCCCCTGGAGCTGCCCGACGGCGAGACGGTCGAGTCGCTCGGCCTCACCGGGCACGAGACCTTCGACATCACCGGCCTGGAGGGCGCCGGCGCCGACGGCTTCCCCCGCGAGGTCACCGTCCGCGCCGACGACAAGGAGCTGACCTGCCGGGTCCGGATCGACACCCCCAACGAGGTCGAGTACTACCGCCACGGCGGCATCCTCCAGTACGTCCTGCGCCAGCTCCGGGGCTGACCCGGGGCGGGCCGGCCAGGGGTCGAGCGGCCGCGGCCGGGTGCCGTGGGATGCGCGGGTGCCCGGCGGTCAGCGGGCCGAGCGGCCGAACACGGGGGGCCCGGCGTCGCCGGCCGGGCCGGCCTGGGCTGGGGTGAACCAGGCCAGCGGGCCGGCCAGGGCGACCGAAGGGCCGCAGACCAGGGTGGCGGGCGGGTCGACCTCGGCGTCGGTGGCGGCCAGCTCGGCCAGGGTGCCGGTGAGCGTCTGCTGGGCGGCGGTGCTGGCCGAGGAGATGACCGCGGCCGGCTGGCCGGGCGGGCGGCCGGCCGCGATCAGCTGGGCGCAGACCTCGCGCAGGCGTTCGGCGGCCATCAACAGGACGAGGGTGTCGGCGGCGGCCGCGGTGCGGGCCAGGTCGGCCGGGGCGCCGCCGGCCAGGGTGGCGCTGACGACGGCGTAGCTGGTGGCCAGGCCGCGGTGGGTGACCGGGATGCCGGCGTAGGCGGGGGCGGCCACGGCGGCGCTGACCCCGGGGACGATCTCGAACCGGACCCCGGCCTCGGCCAGGGCCAGGGCCTCCTCGCCGCCGCGGCCGAACACGAACGGGTCCCCGCCCTTGAGCCGCACCACCTCCAGTCCCCGCCGGCCCCGCTCCACCAGGACCCGGTTGATGGCCGCCTGCGACAGCGCCGCCCGCCCCCGCGCCTTCCCGGCGTCGACCCGCTCGGCCCCCCGGGGCGCCAGGTCGAGCAGCGCCGCCGGGGCCAGCCGGTCGTACACGACCACGTCCGCCCGCTGCAGCACCTCGGCCCCCCGCAGCGTCAGCAGCCGGGGGTCGCCGGGCCCCGCCCCGACGAGGTAGACGACCCCGCTCACGGGCGCACCTCGCCCGCCCCCGCTGCCGGGTCGCCCGACCCCACCGCTGGGCGTGGGTCACCCTCAAACCCCGGATCTTGGGGCCCCTGCACGGGAGGGTAGCCCAACCCCGGCAGCGAGGCTTCGGGTTGCCCACAGCCCCCGGGGAGGTCGGCCTCGGCGGAGTTGGCGCCGGGGAGGTCGGCCTCGGGGAGGCCGGCGAGCAGGCGGGTCCGGAGGCGGGTGGCGGCCTCGCCGGGCTGGCCGGAGCGGATCAGCCGCTCGAGCTCGTCCAGGTCGAGGGCGGCCTTCCAGCGGCGGGAGCGGTCGCCGAAGTCGGGGAGGTGGGGGAGGGTGGCGGTGCGGACCTGGCCGACCACCTCCAGCAGCTCGGTCCACTCCGGGCCGAACCGGGCCGCCAGGTCGGCGCGGAGGCGGCTGGCCAGGGCGGGGGCGCGGCCGCCGGTGCCGATGGCGATCACCAGGTCGCCGCGGCGGACGATCGCCGGGGCGGCGAAGTCGCAGTTGGGGACGTCGTCCATGACGTTGACGAGGACGCCGGCGGCGCGGGCGTCGGCGGCGATGGTGTCGCGGACCACCGGCTCGGGGGCGGCGGCGACGCAGAGGACCGCGCCGGTCAGGTCGGCCGGGCCCTGGTAGTCGCGGCGGTGGACGGTCACCCGCGGGTCCCGCTCCAGGCGGTCCAGGGCCTGCTCGGGGCCCTTGGCGATCACCGTCACCTCGGCCCCGGCGGCCAGCAGGCCCTCGACCTTGCCGGCCTCGACGGCGAACGCACCGGCCACGACCGCCCGCCGGCCGGCCAGCTCCAGCAGCACCGGATACCCGAACGCCATCAGCGGCCCCCAGCCGCGCCGGCCGGCTCAGCACCCACTGCTGTCCTCCCAGGTGCGGGCCCGGGCGTCGGCGCGGAGCCGGCCCAGGGCGGCCGAGAACCGGTCGTCGGGGCTGGCCGGCGCGCCGCCGAGGCGGGTGTGGAGGCCGCACTCGCGGTCCTGGTCGGCCTCCCACCACCAGCGGCCGGCGCGCTCGTCCTCGCCGGGGCGGGTGGGGCGGGTGCAGGGGGCGCAGCCGATCGAGGTGTAGCCCTGCTCGTACAGGGGGTTCACCGGCAGGCGGTGGCTGCGCACGTACGCCCAGATCTGGTCGCGGGTCCAGTCGGCCAGGGGGTTGAGCTTGACGATGCCACCGTGGGCGTCATCGACCTCGGCCTTGGCGGTGCCGGCCCGTGCCGGGCCGCCGTCGCGGCGCAGCCCGGTCGCCCAGGCGCCGACCCCGGCCAGGGCCCGGCCGAGGGGGGCGACCTTGCGGACGTGGCAGCACAGCCGGCGCAGGGCCGGGTCCTTGTGGAACAGGTTGGGGCCGTGGCCGGCGACCATGGCGGCGACGTCGGCCGGGTCGGGGGTGATGACCTCGACCTCGAGGCCCATGCCGGTGCGGACGGCCTCGATGACCTGGTAGGTCTCCTCGGGCAGGCGGCCGGTGTCCAGGGTCAGGACCCGGACCCCGGGGTCGACCTGGCGGGCCAGGTCGAGCACGACCATCCCCTCGGCCTGGAAGCTGGTGACCACGGCGAACCGGCGCCCGAAGCGCTCGATAGCCCAGGCCAGCAGCTGGTCGGCCGTCAGGCCTTCGAGGCCGGCGAGGTCGGGTTCGTGCAGGTGGGTGGTGAGGCCGTGCGGCCAGGTGGTGGCGGTCGCCGCCACAGGCGGGCTCCTCTCGACACGCTCGGGTCGGGGCGGTCCTGGCCCGGTCGGTCGGAAAGCTCGCGAGCTACGTTGTCACACGGCACGACCGCCGGGCCCCGGGACACGCGCAGGACACCACCCAGCCGTGGTCCAGGGCGCGGTTGCGGGTCAGCAGCGTGGCGGTCATGGCCAGCCACAGTAAGGTACAACCCACCGGATCGGCAACACCCTGACGCGAAGGAACCATGCCCGTGCCCCGCATCCTCTCGGGCGTCCAGCCCACCGGGAACACCCACCTCCGCGCAACTACGTCGGGGCGAAACAGTGGGATGGACATGCAGCAGGAGTCAGGCGCCTAGAGCTATCGCCGCGGCGCCTGGAGAGGAGACAGGCGCCATGAGCAGCGGTTACACTACCCTTCGGGCGAACAAGCGTTCGGAGGGACTCTGGCCGTTGGCTGCTGAACTTGGACCTGACTTCCGTTGGGGCGGAGTCCTTCGTCGCTCTCAGCTAAACCCTGACGGAACGGAAGGCTCGACCGCTCGCCAAGAGCGAGCGATTCAGGATTACGTCAAGACGAATGGCATGGGACGCATCGTCGCCGTCTATAGCGACATTGCGAGCGCCCATAACGAGAGCGCCCGCCGCCCTGACTTCGAGAACGCCCTTGCAGACATAAGGGCGGGACGCATTGACGGCATCATCGTTTGGAAGGTCGATCGGCTCACTCGTCGGCGCAGTCAGGCCAGGAAGCTTCTAACCATCCTTGAGGAATGCGGCGGGCGCTTGGCAACCGTGGTCGAGGGCATCGACACGGCCGATCCCTCGAAGCGGGAGATTACCGAAATCGCTCTCGCCATCTATGCTGGCTCCGCAGAGTCCGAGAGCGAAGCTATCGGCGAGCGGGTTTCCCTCATGCACCTTGACAGGGCCAGGAAGGGCCTCGTTCAGCCGAGCAGCGTTCGCCCCTTTGGGCACTCCGAGGATTGGCAAAGCCTAGTGCCCGCCGAGGTCGAGGTATTGCACGAAGCGGCGAAGCGCCTGTTTGCGGGTGAAGCATCCTTCTCGGTAGCAGCCAACTTCACGGCCAGGGGCATCTCCAAGCCGAGCGGCAAGACCAATTGGAATAGCTCAGTTCTACGTCGGATGCTGCTCTCTCCTCGAATGGTTGCCAAGCGGGAATACGGCGGGACGCTCTACCCCCTTGAGGGCGTCCCTCCAATCTTTGACGAAGAGACGTGGGAGAAGTTATGCGCCGTCTTAGCAAAGCGAGGCGCTCGATCGGGGCCAGTGGAATCGCATCTTCTATCTAGCATCGCTCTCTGCGGTATCTGCAATCGGACAATGGCTAGCGCGACCTCGGGCCGTAAATCCGTCAAGACCTACGTTTGCCGCCCGCGCTTCGAGGGTGACGAGGCTTGCCGCAAAATCAGCGTGAGCGCCCCTCATGCCGAGGCTAGGGTAAGTAAGCTCGTGGTCGAATTCCTAGCCGATAAGGAAAGGGTCAAGAAGCTTCTTCTTCGCTCGGCCGACCCTGAGCTAGTCGCCAAGATTCAAACCCAAGAGGCCGAGCTAACCGAATCCATGCACGCGCTCGGCCAAGCCCTGAACCCTCCCCCTGGCGTCCCGAGGATGCCGCTTCAGACCTACTACGAACAAGTCGCAATCATCGAGGCCGAGCGTCAGGAGCTACATCGGCGCCTAGCCGTCACAAGGGAATCGGCTCTTCTGGACGAGGTTCTAGGCTTCGAGGATGCCGCCCACGAGTGGGAGACGCGCTCGCTTCATTGGCGCCGTACCGTCCTCAAGCTCGTAACCGAGAGCATCGTGATAGAGCCTCGCGGCAAGCTGCTCGCCAAAGATGATCCGAGGTATCGGCCTGGATTCAACGCCTTCGACCCTGAGCGCGTCCGAATCACATTCGCTCACGAGTAGGCTCTCTCTGCGGTAGAGTGCCGTCCCTCTCGAACCTTCGGAGGGGCGATGGCCGACATAGCTCAAGCGTTCGCTACCTACGACGCTCTTGTAGGCGTGGCTCTTGGCGCTGGGTTGGCATACGGGTTCGGCGCTCTCAACAGGCGCCACCAAGAGAAGCGAGAGGACCAAACGCGTTGATATGAAACGCGTTTGAAGGCATACGCCGAATTGACTCAAACTGTTTCCCAATGCGGTTTGGCTGACGATGCCAAGTACAAGAAGTTACGAAGAGAAAAGAGAAGCTAGGGAAAGGGCTCCTGCCGAACTTGGGCGGGCGGTAGGCAATATTCGTCTTGTTGGCTCGTTGGAAATCGTCGGCAAAGTTGAGCGACTTCTTCAGGTAGCTAGTGTCCCGAGTTGCTGATTCCCTTCGTATTCGTGTCGGTGAATCTCCTGGTTAGACGGCTGAGCGCCGCCTGAGAACAGCAACGAATCAACGATTCGGGACACTAGCCAGGGGATGAGCAATGCCGCAAGAGGATATCCTGTTGACTCGAAGCTTTGGGACGAATCGCTTGAGGAGTTTGAAACCGCGGCTCGCAAAGACCTCGGCCACCCGAGCCCTTGAGCTTCTCTCGTAACCCTTCTCTTTACGTCCTCCGTACCAGCGAAAGTGAGCAGGGCCTTTAGGTTGGCCCTGCTCTTTGTTATTCTCTCGCTAGCAATTTACGTGTCTAGGGTATTTGAGCGCCCTTCCGTACAGAAGGGCGTCTAATAACCTTTAGAGGCGCACGAGTCGGGGCCGGCCGCTCGGCCAGCGCGGACACTGCCGCCACTAGCCGTGGCCGTAGCAGCCCGAAGTAGGCCAGTGCGGCCAGAAAGCCCAGCCCGAGGGGCGCACCGACCAGTTGCATCCCAACCGCCATGCGCTGGCCCACCGGGGCGCCAGCCCAGGCCGGCTCCGGGTGCAGGGTGGCGTCCAGCGCCCCCCACACCGGCACCGCCAGCAGGACCAGGGCGACCACCAGCAGGCCGAGCTGCAGGTTGTCGACGCCGAGCAGCTTCAGTCCCGAGGCGACCAGGACCAACGCCAGGGCGGGCCGGATGACAGCGTCGTTGGCCCGCGACGACAGCTTGGCGCCTAGGTAGACGCCGGGGATGCTCCCCACCAGCAGCGACGCCGTGAGGTCGAGTTGGAAGTCGCCGAACAGCAGGTGTCCAGCGGCGGCCGAGGCGACCAGCGGGATCGCTTGGACCAGGTCGGTGCCGACCAACTCCGAGGAGCGCAGCATCGGATACAACAGCAACAACATCACGATCATCAGCGAGCCGGAACCCACTGAGGTCATGCCGACCACCAGCCCACCGATCACGCCGATGAGCACAGTGGGCAGCGGCCGGAGCTGGAACGGCTTGGCCGAGACCGACCCGCTGCTGGTCATCCCGAGCGCCCGCCGGGCTGCCCAGATCTGCAGCAGGCCCTTGGCGGCGATCGAGGACGCTGCCACCAGCAGCGCCACCCCGAGGACCTGCTTGATTCGGGCCTGGACCACCGCGCCATCGCCCAACGCCCGTAGCACCAGGACGCCGCCAAAGGCGGCCGGTACCGAGCCGACCATCAGCCAGTGGACCAACCCAAAGTTCACGGTGCCGCGGCGCAGGTGGACCCCGCCGCCGACCGGTTTCATGATCACTGCGGCGACCAGGTCGCTGGACACCGCGGCCAGCGGCTGGACCTTGAACAACAGCACCAGCAGGGGGGTCATGAGCGCGCCGCCGCCCATCCCGGTCAGGCCTACGGTGAACCCGACCAACAGCCCGGCGGCGGCCACGTACAGGTCGATCTGCAAGCGACAGGCCTCCCACTTCGAGCAAGCATCGACACCAAACTGACCGGGATACTAGAGAAGATTGGTCGGGCCACAATCCTGCATGCGCCGTATCGGGCCCATGCAGTGTCGGCTAGCGATCCGGCCAGCGACCTTGACCGGGTGTGGCCGGAACGCCACAACTAGTACTACAGCCGCACTTTGCTGCTGATGGCGTTGCGGCTGGATAGCGTCGCGCTCCTGAAAGTCCACCAGCCAGGAGGCGGCGGATGTTCGAGCTCACCGACCAGGCCTTCACCCGGGTGCACCCGCTCCTGCCCGCCAACTCACGGCGCGGCAAGCCGTGGCGCGACCACCGCCAGGTCCTCGGCGGGATCATGTGGAAGCTTCACACCGGCCGGCCATGGCGGGATGTGCCCGGGCGGTTCGGGCCGTGGCAGACCTGCTATGGCCGGCTGCGGCGCTGGCAGCGGGACGGGACCTGGCCCAGGGTGTGGGCGGTGCTGGCCGCCGGTGAGCACCGCTCACGCCACGATCGCCGCGGCCAGGCGCTGCTGGCGGCGGCGCCAGTGGCAGCGGCGGGCGCGGGCCTGATGGCGGCGACGCCACCACGACCACCACAGCACCTGCCGCACGCTGGGTGGCGTCCACCACACCAGCCCGACCAGCAGCCGCCGCGCCTCCGCGGTCGAGATCCAGATCAGGTCCGAGCCGGGTGGCTGTGGCAGTTCTGCGCGCTCAGCCGCCCCCCGCGCCCACCCGACCGGCCTGGGCGCGGACCGCCGCCAGGAACCCCTGGGCGACCAGCGCGAGGGTGGTGTGCCGGTACCAGGCGTCATAGCGGCGGACCTGGTAGTGGTCCAGGCCGACCTGGCCTTTGCCGGCCTGGAAGCACTCCTCGACCGCCCAGCGGATCCCCGCCACCCCCACCAACTCGGCCAGGGTTGTCCGCGCCGGGCCGAAGCAGGCATAGAACGCCAGCTCCCCATCTGACAGCCGCCGGCGGGCCAGCAGCCAGAACCCCCGGCCTGGCCAGCCGGGCCGGGTCAGCGCGACCCTGGCCCAGTCATAGACTCGGGGGCCCTTGGCGCCATCCCCGGCGCTGAGCTGCCGCCACGCCCGGGCGGGCAGACCAGCGACCAGCTCGCATGCTGGAACCTCAGCCGGGCCGTGCTCGCTCGCCGCCCACAACGGCTGGGTCGCCTTGACCGCCAGCACATAGGCCAGGTCGCGGTCCTCCAGGAAGGCGCGCAGGCGAGCATCGCCGCCGTAGACCTCATCGGCGGTCACCCACCCCGCCGGCACGCCCACCTCCACCGCCCGCGCCAGCATCTGCTGGGCGAGCTGCGGCTTGGTGTGGAAGACGACCTGCTGGGGGACGTGCGCCTCGGCGCAGCGAGCGGCGTCGGCGGTCCACTCCTTGGGCAGATACAGCTCCCGGTCGACCAGCGCCCGCCCCTTGGGGCTGGCGTAGGTGAGGAACACCCCGACCTGGCAGTTCTCGATCCGACCGGCGGTGCCCGAATACTGGCGTTGCACCCCGGCCGACTTGCCGCCCTTCTTGAGGAAGCCGGTCTCATCCACCACCAGCACCCCGCCGGGGTCGCCCAAGTGCTCGACCACATAGGCGCGCACGTCATCGCGCAGCGCATCAGCGTCCCAGCGGGCGGTCGTCAACAGCCGCTGCATCCCATCCGGGGTGGTCTCCCTGGCGTGCTCGGCCAGCTGCCAGCCATTCTTGCGTTCAACCTCACCAAGCAGGCCGCGCAGGAACCCGGCGACCCGCCGACGGACCTCCGGGCGGGCAAACCGTGGGCCGATCCGCTCCACCAGCCGCTCGAACTCCGCCGCCCACCCCTCGACCTCGACCAGCACGCGCCGCCTCCACCCGCTCCGCTCCTGCCCTCACGAAGCGAGCAACCTACCCCACCCAAAGTGCGGCTGTAGTACTAG
>Ga0307416_100000778_pt1 | contig 16753 bp, 9 predicted proteins | sample DK1Cmetagenome_2_FD_203821 | JGI IMG/M metagenome (GOLD analysis project Ga0307416, IMG submission 203821) | Maize rhizosphere microbial communities from greenhouse at UC Davis, California, United States - DK15-C-3 | ecosystem: Host-associated > Plants > Roots > Rhizosphere > Soil | place: USA...
CCCACGTTGCCCTTCGCGTTTTTCGAAACGCCGGCCTTCGCCGCGGGCACCGAAATCGCCGCCCTTGCCGCCACGGAATTCGCGCGGACCACGATCTCCCCGGTCGCCGCGATGCGGACGATCGCCGGCGGGAAATTCGCGGGCCAGTTTGGACGGCGCGTCGCCGCGAGCCCAGGAAGGCCCCAAGTCGAGGCCGCTCAGGAGGTTGCGGAGGGGATTGGTTTCAGAATCGCTCACGGCGCGGGAGCCTACCGGAATTCCCCGCGATGACAATCCCCATGGCGCGATTCGCCGCGTAAAGAGCTCGCGGTCAAATGTCGGCAGGGTGGGCAGAGAGCTATTTCGAAAGAGTTTAAAAGCAGCGCCTATTCCCCCAGCCCGGAGGAGGGCAGCTGCCATGGATCACCACCTCCACCGGGTGCAATATTATCCATGTTTTTGTTGGCGGGCTTTGGCGGGGGAATTCGCCTCTTCAGAATAGGATGAGGGTTTCTCGATCAAATTTCGGGCAGTCCCTCCCTTCCCAAACCCCACTGGACTGCACCCCCATGAGAACAACCATCAAACTGAATGCCCCGCTTGTTTCGGCCTGCGCGATGTTGAGCACTTCCTGCCTCCTTTCGGCCGCGGCCATCAATGTCGATATCCAAGGAGCCAACGCCGGCGGCCCCGGCTTCAATTTGCACGTCGGTACCTATACTGGCCAAGCGGCGACCGTCACTGGCACCACTTGGAACGGCGTCGCATACCAAGGAGTCGTTTCAACCACGTTGGTGGACGATCAAAACGTCACCACGGACGTGAATTTCTGGTCCCAGGCGAACTTGTCCGAATGGTCTTACGACGCGGGCGGCGGCGGTGTGAATCTGGCGGCCGAAGCGCTGATGGCCGACTACGCGTTCACCACCGGCTCGAACAACCACTTCACGTTGTTTTCCAATGTCGCGGATGGCGGCTCCGGTTTGCAACTGACCGCCGGTTCCACCTGGGACGTTTACGTCTATCTGCAAGGAGACTCGGCGGGCCAAGGAGCCACCCTCACTCTAAATTATGCAGACGGCAACTCGTCAGCCACGAGCACGACGGGGGACGGCCCTTGGAACGGGACGTTTGTCGAAGGCGGCAACTACGTCAAATTCAGCAGCGTTACCCCGCGAGCCTATACGGTCAGTGGCGCAAATAACGGCTTCGAATTCGATTTCGTTTGGGGACTGAACGGTGGATCGGCCGCCGGCATCAACGGCATCCAGTTGGTTCAAGTTCCGGAACCCGGCACGATCGCCCTGCTTGGAGGAGTGGGAATTCTATCGCTCTTCCGTCGCCGCCGCTAATCGCGGCGAACCGCGCCATAAACCCTGACCCAAAGCGCCTTTCACGATCAGAGTCCAACGGAGAGTTAGGGTCTCTCCGAGAGGGGTAGGCTGAACGTGATCGACGTGGCCGGTGCGGACCAATGGGCGCACCGGCCACGTTCTTGTCTGAAAACCTCGCAAGCGTGCCGGGTCGATCGAAGCCCCCGGCCCGTGAGAACAAGTAACCGGCTCTCGATCCCCCACGCCATGTCCGTGCTCGATTTACCCAAACCCATCACCCAGCGGGACATCGCCCGCGCGCTCGGAGTATCCGTCGCGACGGTGAGTCTGGCCCTGAGAAACCGGCCGGTTCTCTCGGAATCGACACGCCGGGAAATCCAGCAGTTCGCGGTTCAGGCGGGTTATCGCCTGGATGAGGCCGCGGCGGAATTATCAGGACGCAAGAAAAGTGCCGTCCATACGATCACGGAGAACATCGCCTGGGTCACCGCCAGCCATGGAAACACCACAATCGCGCGCAGGTGGCTCGACGATTGCCGGGCGGGTGTCGAAACCGCGGCGAAAGACCTGGGCTATCGATTGGAAGAATTCGAACCGGGCCCGGGAATCACCGCCGTCCGATTGCATCAGATTCTTCGAGCGCGGGGCATTCGATCCATCCTGCTGTCTCCACAATCGGAGATTCTCGATTGGAAGGACTTCCCATGGGAATGCTATTCCGTCGTGAGGTTCGGACAATCGATGCTCCTTCCCTCCTTCCACAGCGTGTCGACGGACCACGTCGGCAATGCGATGAAGGCCTTCCGCACGATCCTTTCCCGAGGCTATCGCCGGATCGGTTTTCTCACCCATGACACCGGCATGGAGGATTGCGAGAGCCGCTTGATCGAGGCGGGCTTCCTGACCGCCCAACGCTTTGAAGAAGACAAGAACAGGATTCCTATCCACGTGATTCGGGAAGGTCCAAATGGACCGGAAACTCTCGCCGAGTGGGTCAAAAAACACCGGGTGGAAGCCATTCTTACCGATCTGAGCGAGGCTCCGGTTTTCTTGGAAAACGCGGGCCTTCGAGTTCCCGAAAACATCGGCTTGGCCATGATGAATGTCGGCGGCCTGCCCATTTCCTCAGGCATCAATCCGCATCCTGAGGAAATCGCAAAAGCTGGCGTTCATTTATTGCACTCTCTAATCACCGAAAACGAACGCGGAATTACGGAAACCCCGCGACAGCTCCTGGTGAATGGCGCTTGGACGGAGGGGTTTTCCCTGCCCCGTCGCCAATCCGCAGGCGAGACATCGTCCGTCCGATGATAAAATCCGCAGGTGTCAGGTCATGGCACAGAAAGGCTGAGACGATCCCGTTTGTAGCCACCTCGCTCATTTTTCAAAACCCACCGTTCATGGCATCACGATCTCCACTCATCCGCTTCGCGATAACCGCGCTTGGTGGTTGTCTATTTTCCTCCTCGCCGCTTTCGGCCGCGGTGAATGTCGCAAACGATCTCGGCCCGCCGGCCGAACCACTAAGTCTCTGGTACAAAGCTCCCGCCAATGAATGGACCCAGGCGCTTCCCATCGGCAACGGTCGGCTGGGCGCAATGGTATTCGGCAGAGTCGACGCGGAGAAACTTCAGTTGAACGAGGCCACGTTCTGGTCGGGACAGCCGTATACTTCGGTGAACGCCAACGCGCTCGGCGCACTGACGCAGGCGCGCAACTATGTGTTCAGCGGCCAGTTCGCGACGGCCCAAAGTCACATCAACGCGAACATGCTCGGCGCTCCTCCGGCGCAGGCGAAGTTCCAGCCCATCGGGGATTTAAATCTCACCTTTCCGGTATCGGGCACCGTAACGGATTACCGTCGCGACCTGGATCTGGACCAAGCCATCGCATCGGTCACCTACCGCTTCAACGGAGTGACTTACCACCGCGAGGTTTTTTCAAGTCCCGTGGACCACGTGATGGTCATGCGGATCTCCGCCGACCAACCGGGGATGATCCAATTCACCGCGTCGCTCGCCACCCCGCAGACCCAAGGCTTGAGCAACATGGCGGTGAGCAATGACACGCTCGTTCTTTCCGGAACTGGCGGCGGCACCGGCCCGACAGGAGTCACCGGAAATCTGCCGTGGCAGGCACGCGTGCGGATTCTTCCGCAAGGCGGCACGGTTTCTCCCTCGGGCAATTCCCTCGTGGTGGCTGGCGCGGATTCGGTGGTGTTGTTGATCGACGCGGCCACGGCTTTCAAACGCTACAACGACATCAGCGGCGATCCGTCGGCACTCACCACGAGCCGGATCGAGGCGGCCTCGTCCAAAACCTTCGATCAGCTCAAGAGCGATCACCTCGCGGAACATCGTCGGCTGTTCCGTCGCGTGAATTTCGATCTCGGTCGGACCACGGCGTCCGACGCCGCCACCGACGAGCGGCTACTGAACTTCAAGAACGGTGCCGATGATCCGCACCTGCCGGTGCTATATTTCCAGTTCGGGCGTTACCTGCTGATCTCCTGCTCTCGCCCTGGATCGCAACCGGCGAATCTGCAGGGGCTCTGGAACGACAAGATTTCCCCGATGTGGGACAGCAAGTATACGATCAACATCAACACCCAGATGAACTATTGGCCGGCGGAAACGGCCAATCTTTCGGAACTGACCGAGCCGCTGACGAGGATGGTCAAGGAACTCTCGGAAACGGGTGCGAATGTCGCCCGTATTCACTATGACGCCAGCGGTTGGGTCACCCATCACAACACCGACATTTGGCGCGCGGCATCGCCGATCGACGGCGCGTTCTGGGGCATGTGGCCGATGGGAGGCGCGTGGCTCGCGACTCACTTGTGGGAACATTACTTGTTCACTCTCGATAAAACCTACTTGGCCGAGGTTTACCCCGTGCTGAAAGGAGCGTCCGAATTCTTTCTCGATACCCTCGTCGTCGATCCCGCCAATCCGCAATGGCTGGTCACCTGTCCGTCGATTTCGCCGGAGAACGCTCATCCTTATAGCTCCAGTGTCTGCGCAGGGCCGACGATGGACATGAGCATCCTCCGGGATCTCTTTTCGCAAACCTCCCAAGCCGCGGCGATCCTCGGAGTCGACGCGCCTTTTCAAACGCAACTGAGCCAAGCGCGAACCCGGCTCGTTCCGTTTCAAATCGGAGCGCAAGGTCAGTTGCAGGAATGGAAGGACGATTGGGACGCCGCCGCACCGGAGCAACAACACCGGCACATCTCGCACCTCTATGGCTTGTTCCCCAGCGCGCAAATCGACGTTCGCAAGACCCCCGAACTGGCCACCGCCGCGGAAGTTTCCCTCAACACGCGTGGCGACATTTCCACCGGTTGGGCGATCGCGTGGCGCATGAACTGCCGGGCTCGTCTGCATAAGGGCGACCGCACCTATTCCATCCTCAAGGCGCTGCTCGATCCCTCGCGAACGTATGACAACCTCTTCGACGCACACCCGCCATTTCAGATCGATGGCAACTTCGGCGGCGTCTCCGGCATGATCGAGATGCTGTTGCAAAGCCACGCCGGCGAGATCGAGCTGCTTCCGGCGCTTCCTTCCGATTGGCCGAACGGCTCCATCAGCGGCCTGCGGGCGCGGGGCGGATTCGAAGTCGACGTTCAATGGGCGAACGGAAAGCTCACCCAAGCGGTCATCCGCAGCGTCGGAGGCAGTTCATGTACAGTCCGCTACGGCTCGCAGACGAAATCGTTCGATCTCACGAATGGACAGCCGGTGACGTTTGCGCCCGATCTCAGTGACGATGGACAAGCTCTGCGCAGCGTCGGTGGCATCGCGACCGCGAGCACGGAAGACGTATCGGCGAACGCGGCGAAGGCGTTCGACCAACTCGGAACCACCGCCTGGTCCTCCGGCGGCACCCCCGCCACCGCGTGGTTGCAGTACCAATTCAACGGTCCGTCGTGGGCCATCACCCAATACAAGCTTGTCAGTTCACCGGGCGACGCCGGAGCCGATCCTCGCGACTGGCAATTGCTCGGCTCGAACGATGGCAACAACTGGACGGTTCTGGATTCACGCACCAACGAAACCTTCACCGCCCGCACGCAGGCGAAGCGCTATGCGTTTGCAAACGCGATCCCCTATCGCTTTTACCGGCTCGACATCACGGCCACCGCGGGAGGAGCCGGGAGCGGCGTGCGATTGGCCGAGTTCCAACTGTGGTCGAACGATTCCGCGGACAAGGCCTCGGCAAGTGTGGAAAATGGCACGACGGAAGGTGCGGCGAAGGCGTTCGACGGATCGACTGCCACGAAATGGTTCAACTCCAATACCGCGCCTACCGGATGGCTGCGGTTCCAATATGGTGGCGGCGCGGGTTGGGCGCTTTCGCAATATTCGCTGAGCAGCGCCAATGATGTGCCGCAGCGCGATCCTAGTAGTTGGCAATTTCAAGGATCGAATGACGGCGTCTCCTGGACGACTCTCGACACGCGTTCGGGCGAAACGTTTTCATCCCGATTCCAGACGAAGACCTATACCTTCGCCAATACCACCGCGTATCGTCACTACCGGCTGAACATCACGGCCAATGCCGGCGGCACGGGCTTCGGACTCCAACTGTCCGAACTCACACTCGGTGATTCCAGTGTCTTGACCACCGCCCCGACCGGTCTGGTCGCCTCCGCGGGCACAACGCCAAACAGCGCGAACCTGCAATGGAACCCGCTTCCGGGCGCGGTGTCTTATCACCTGTTCCGTAGCGAATTCGGCACGGGCCCTTTCCTTCCTCTTGCCAGCGGGGTGACGGGCACGACGTTCACGGATCACGCGATGCCATCCGGCACTTACCACTACCGTGTGGCGGGGGCCAATTCATCAGGACTCGGCCCGGCGACCGGATCGGTTCCTGTCGCGGTCGCAACCGCATCCCCCACTCCACCGACCGATGTCAGCGCGGAAGGCGGAGCGTCGCGCATCATGATCGCGTGGAATCCGTCGGTAAAGGCGGCGGGTTACACGGTGAAACGTGCCATCACGAGCGACGGTCCATTCACCGTGATCGGGAGTTCGACCGTCCCACACTACGAAGATACGACCGCCAACGACGGCACGCTTTATCACTACGTCGTCTCCGCCGTGAACAACACCGGAGAAAGCGCGGATTCCAATCCGGCGACCGCCACCCGGGGAGAGTTGGCCGCCTGGTGGAAGTTCGACGAAACCAGCGGAACTACCGCCATCGATTCGAGCGGCAACGGTCGCAACGCGACACTCCAAAGCGGCGCGTTGCGGGCGACCGGTCAAATCGATAACGCCGTTTGGTTGAACGGCGTGAACACATCCTTCGTCAGTTTGCCGTCGGGAGTGGCCAGCACACTGGATGACTTCAGCATCACCACGTGGGTTTACATCCACGCCCATACGGCTTGGGCACGACTTTTTGACTTCGGCAACGACACCACGAATTACATGTATCTCGCTCCGGCCAGCGGAGGCGGCAAATTCCGATTCACCATCACGACCAGCGGCGTAAGCGGCGAGCAAGTGATCGAAGGCCCGGCGCTTTCGCCCGGCGTCTGGCACCATGTGGCCGTCATTCGCTCCGGGCCGACCGGTACGCTTTTCGTCGACGGCGAACCGGTGGGAACGAATGCCGCCATGACGCTCCGGCCGTCCCATCTGGGGAACACCACACGGAACTATTTGGGAAAACCCCAATGGCCGGATCCTTATCTGAACGGCAGAGTGGACGACTTCCGCATCTATCGAAGAGCGCTGGACGCTTCGGAAATTTCGACCCTCGCCATCGCCCGACCGGCTGCTCCCACCAGTCTCTTTTCAACTCCGGGGGATAAACGGATCGGCTTGAGCTGGAGCTCGGCTCCCGGGGCATCCAGCTATGTCGTAAAGCGCTCCACAACGGACGGCGGCCCGTTTTCGGCAATCGCAAGCGGAGTCACGGCCACGAGTTTTTTTGATGAAGGCCTTTCCGCACGAACCACCTATCACTACACCATCAGCGCGGTGAACTCGACGGGCGAAAGCGTCGATTCGCCTTCCGCGAGTGGGACCACCTATAGCCCGATCCAGGCATGGCGACAGAGTTGGTTCGGCACCCACGAAAGCGCGGGAGATGCCGACGACGATGCCGATCCGAATGGCGATGGATTCGTCAACCTGCTCGAGTTTTTCCTGAACCGGAATCCCGTCGGCACCAATGTCGCCATGACTAGGCCGACGATTGAGGCCAATGGCGCGAATCTCATACTTACCTACCAACGCAGCATCGAAGCGATGGCCGAGCTGAACCACGCCGTCGAATGGAGCGACACCCTGCTTGCCGGAAGCTGGTCTTCGGATGGGATCACCGAAAGCGTGGTCGGCGACGACGGCGTCACGCAACAGATGAAAGCCACGGTCGACGCCGGCGGCAATGGCAGGCGATTCGTTCACCTGAAGGTCGAGCGGCGATGAACCGTTCAGCGGCAAGGCGATTTCCGCGATCACGAATCGGCTTGATCGCGCCCGCGATGGCTCGAAACTTCCCTTGATCCGGTCCCATCCGGTCAGCGCGACGATGGACGAGCTCAGGAAAATTCTGGAAACCGCCTCGGCCTCCGATCAGCCCGTGGCTTCGGAGTTATTGCCGCTGGTCTACGATGAACTGAGAACCCTCGCATCAAAACGGATGAGCGAGGAAGCTCCCGGACAAACGCTACAGGCCACCGCGTTGGTTCACGAGGCATGGCTGCGTCTCACGACGAACGACACGCGCGACTGGGTGAACCGGACGCATTTTTTCAGAGCCGCCTCCCAAGCGATGCGACGAATTCTCGTCGAGCGAGCCCGCGCGAAGTCGGCATGGAAGCGTGGCTCTGGCCATGAAACGCTGGATATCACCGGCATCGAAGTGGCGGACACTTCGCCCGACGAACGCATCCTACTGGTGGAGGAATCCCTGCAGAAACTGGAACTCGAGGATCCGGAATGCGCGAAGCTGATCACCTTGAAATTCTTCGGCGGCCTGACCAACAAGGAGATCGCGATCATGAATGACATCGGTGAACGTTCGGTGGAGCGCCAGTGGGCGTATGCCCGTGGCAGGCTTTACCAGATGATTTGCGACGATTATTCGAAATGACTTTTGAATCGCATGCCCGCTCCTTTCGAAAGAATCCTCTTCGTCGCCGCCTCCAGTCTCGCGGACCCGGAGGAACGGGAGCAGTTGCTCGACCGGGCATGCGGCGGCGATGACGAACTTCGTTCCAAACTGGACCGGATCTTCACGCTTCAAAACGAAGCCGCGAATTTCTTCGAAGCCGCGCCGGAGCTTGCCGTTTCTGACAACGATCAGGAGCCTGAATCGGGAATCGGCGGCAGGATCGGACGATACCGTCTGATCGAGCGGATTGGCGAAGGAGGATGCGGCGTGGTTTATCTTGCAGAACAATGCGAGCCGGTGCGGCGCAAGGTGGCGCTCAAGATTATTCGCCTGGGGATGGACACCGAAAGTGTGATCGCCCGGTTCGAACTGGAGCGGCAATCGCTCGCTTTGATGGATCACCCGAACATCGCCCGGGTGTTGGACGCCGGAGCAACGGCATCTGGCAGACCCTATTTCGTGATGGAGTTGGTGGAGGGCGAAAGGATCACCGATTTTTGCGACGCCACGCGGCTTGGAATCCGCCAGCGACTGGAGATTTTCGTGCAAGTTTGCCAGGCGATCCAACACGCGCACCTGAAGGGCGTGATCCATCGCGATATCAAGCCCTCGAACATTCTCGTCCGGCTTCAGGATGAGAGCATGATGCCGAAGGTGATCGACTTCGGCATCGCGAAGGCCGCCGCCCGAACCGCGGAAGATGATGTGACTCTCACCTCAATGGATCAGGTGATCGGCACGCCCGCTTACATGAGCCCGGAAATCGCCGCCGGTGGCACCGATCTGGATACCCGCACGGACATCCACAGTCTGGGAGCGGTTCTCTACGAATTGATTGCCGGCCGCCCGCCCTTCGATCCGAAGCGCCTGCAAGGATTGGACATGATTGAGATTCGGCGCGTTCTTCGCGACGAAGACCCGCCAAGGCCGTCCGCATTGCTGGCCTCTCTTGACGCCGCGGAGCTCGACCAAATCGCGTCCTGCCGACAGACCGAGCGGGCGAAACTGGTCTATCAGGTGAAGGGCGACCTCGATTGGATCGTGACGAAGGCCATGCGGCGGGACCGCGATCAACGCTATCAAACGGTCAACGCGCTGGCAGCCGATATCGAGCGTCACTTGCGAAATGAACCGGTCAGCGCAGGTCCACCGGACCGGCTTTACGTCGTGGCGAAGTGGATCCGCAGGAACAAGATTTCCTTCCTCTCCGGAGCCGCGATCGTCCTCGCCTTGGGCGTGGGCTTTGGAATCTCGACGCGACTTTACCTTCTGGAAAAAAAAGCCCGCGACGAACAAGAGCGCTTGAAGATCGAAGCGACGTTCGCACGGGAGAACGAGTCAGGATTGAGACAAAGCGCCGAGTATCGCGAGTTGGCCGCGCAAGCCGCCGTGCGACTCAGCTACGAAGATTACGAAGCGGCCGACCATCTGCTCGGCCAGATTCCTGTCGAACGCGTCCCCCCTTCGCTCGAAGCCGCTCGTTCCTATTCCACCGTCGGGCGATGGCATGTTCTGGCGGGCCGATGGAAGGAAGCGACCGATCATTTCGCCTCGGCCGCCGTGGCTTTGGCGACCGTGGATCCGTCGGATTCCGACGCCCTCTCGATCGCGTTCATCCCCGCCGCCGCAACGTTGAGCCAAGCGGGAGACCACGATCGTTACGATGCTCTCCGGCGATTGGCCATCGAACGCTTCAAACAAACCACCAATCCCATCGTAGCGGAACAGGTGGTGAAGTCCGCCCTCCTGATGCCCGCGGACCAAGACATCCTTTCCGAACTCGAACCTCTGGCGCTCTTGCTCAAACGCGCGATTGATACGGGAGACGCGTCGCTCGTCGGCAATCGCGACCGTCTCGCCTGGACCGAATTCGCTTTGGCTCTCCTGGATTATCGCCGGGGCGATTACACCACTTCCGGCGGATGGGCGACCCGCTACGAGAGCGGTCGTGGAAGAAATCTCTCACGGGACGCGTCCTTGGATTGCTTGATGGCGATGATCGCCTGGAAGTCCGGTCGACGCGAGGAAGCCGTCGTGCGATTGCAAGCTGGCAAAAAAGCCATCGACGCCGTCTTCGCCCAAAAGATGAACCTCGGGGGAGCCAATTCATTCTGGTTCGATTGGGTCAACGCGAGAATCCTTTGCCGCGAAGCGGTTGCCCTGATCGAGGGATAATAGGTTCCGTCGTCGACGTGCGCGTCACAGATCCACCCGCAGGCGGGCGAATCGCGCTTTCGAATCCGCCGGGATGACGGCCTTCATCTGCTGAATCGTCTGATCCTGATCGACCACGGTTTCCTGGACGCCCGAGGAACTCCACGTGCCCTGCTCCATGCTGTCGCTCCATTCCACGGTGAAATCGGCTCCACCTGCCAGCGCGGCGATGCTCCGGCGATAGCGGAACTCGAAGGTGTCTCCAAGTTTCTTCACCTCCAACGCGGAGGCCTGCGAACGAGTTGGATCCGATCCGACGGCGAACTCCAACTTGTTGTCCATGCCATCGGCATCGGCATCGGCATCGTCCGCCGCCGCTTCGCTATTCGAGGCCGTGCCGAAGTATTCGGTCCGCCACGCTTCGATCGCGGTCGGTGCCTGAGCCACCGGCGCGGGGCTGCTGAAGGTGTTGAACGAATGCGCCGGGATCGTGATGGGCGCGCAGCGGTTGCCGTCGATGTTCAGCGTCACCGCCACGGCGGAATTCGTGCGATTGGCCAGAACCACCACCACGCTGCCGTCGGGATTGGTGAACGCCAGCCGGTCGTCCCACGAACCATACGAAGAGGTCATGTGGGCGCCTGGCTCGATGAAATGGGAAAAGTGTTTGTAGAGCTGGAAATAGGGCGTGTAGGTCACCTGCCCCGAAGTCGAGTTCACCACCACGGGCGAACACTGAGCCCATCCGCCGGTGCTGAGGCCGGTTTCATCGAGGACCAGATTCCAAATGATGTTCGAGCCGGCTCCGGAATTGAACCACTTGAGAGCGAGACCGTATTGGTACTCGGCAAACGTCCAGTTGTTTTCATGGTTCCCGCACTCCGCCTCGGTCTGCATGAGCTTCATGTCCGGAAACAGCATTTGCGTTTCACCCATGGTATCGGCGGAGTCCCATTGGCAGCCGACACCGTCGAGGTGGAGCTGAACGTTCGCGTCGCGAATGCAGGGTTCCACCCAATAAGCGTAACCACCCCGGTCGTCGTCGTCGTTGATCGTTCCGAGGTAAATCTCCGTGGAGAGACTCCGCGCTTCGAGTTTGGGCCCGAGGTGGTAGCCGATGAACTTGGCGAGTTGCGATCCGGTCCACAGACACGAAGTATAATTCGTGGCCATGTTCGGTTCGTTCTGCGGCATCACCATCGAAATCGGAATCCCTTCGGCCGCGTATTCCTCCACATAGCGCGCGAAGTAGAGAGCCAGCGCCTCGAGTGTCTGAACGTCGTCCTTGATGCTGTTGTTCGCATTTCCCGCCCCGGAAAGGCTGTTGTTGTTCTTCATCCAGGACGGTGGAGACCACGGCGACGCCCAGAGTTTCAGGTCCGGGCGAATCGCTTGGGCCGCCTTGATGAACGGAATCAATCGCTGCCGGTCACGCGCGATGCTGAAGTTCGCCATCGAGTAATCGCCCGGCGTTTCGTTGAGCGAATAGAGGTCGATCGCGTAGTCGCTCGCCCCGATGGGAGTACGACAAAGGTCGAGCCGGAGTCCTGCTTGGGGATCGAAAAGCTCGGTCATCAGAGCGTTCCGTGCCGCCGGAGCCAAGACTTCCATCGCCTTCCAGCCGCGTTCGTTGAAACACCCGCCCCATCCGTCGATGCGTTGGCGGATGGCGGAAGAGTTCACCACGATCCGCCGGGCGGCGGCATCGTTATAGGGGATGGTTTCGCCCAACGACACGTCCGGCTTGTCGGTCCAAACGCTGCTCTCCGTGCTGCATTTCCATTTCAGCACCCCTGCCCCCGCTGCGGATGGTTCGCCCGCGCGGATCGCGATTCCATTGAAAGCCGCGAAGGTCGGCGAACCCGCGGCACGCTCCCAAATAAAATTGAGCGGCTCGCCGGCATACGACGCGGAGGTCGTGAACCGCACGATCAGGTCTCCGTTCGATGGAGTCAGCGAAGCGAAGGTGAACCCTTGCGTATTGAGAGGCGTGAACGCGCTGCGTTGATTGGAAGAGCCCTCGCGCCCGAAAAGATAAAGCGTGTAGATCGCGCCGGGATCGAGTCCGAGGCTTCCGAGCGAAACGGTGACGGGGCCTCCATGCGCGGTGTTTTGCTGAAGGTAGATGTAATCGTTGAGCATCTCATTGCCGAGATCCTTGCTGAACGCTCCCTGCGCACGGACGCTCAGCGTCATCGTCTGGCCGCCCGTGAAGACGAACGAGGTCGACGGGTCATCGACGTAAACGACATCGACGTTGCTCACCGGTTCCTTTCCGGAAAGCCCCTTGACCCCGGCGGCGGCGAAATCAGTCGCCGAGCCGACCGGTTTGCCCGCGAGACCGATATCCAGGAGAACCGTGGCGGACGACAACTGGACCAATGCCATCGCAACCGTCACCAAGGCCAAGCTTTTACCAAAGGGCGAAATTTCGTGCGTCATAATCCGGCGATCGGGAAGAGGTCGAAATGAGTCCTGCGAACGCAGCTCAATCTGAAACGTAGCGCGCTCCCGCTCGAGGGGTCAACGGACCCGACTTAAACCGCTTAAACGCGACACGAGTTTAGAAATATGGAACCGCGAATGGACGCAAATCGACGCGAATAAGAAATCCTCCGCATTCAGACTGCCAATTCGTCACCTGGGCACGAACATCCAATTCTCAGAATTCGTGTTTATTCGTGAAATTCGTGGTTTTCAAAAAACCAAATGGGGTCGCCCAGTCTTGCCCTCGACTCGCCTATCGATTACGAAATCAACACGCGTAGTCTCCGACCGCGCTTCATCGAATGGACGAAATCGAGAGAATTCTGGATACCGCGAGCGGAGGGAAACTTCACGTTTCAGAAGAGTTGCTGCCGCTCGTGTATGACGAACTCCGGAACCTCGCGTCCAAGCACATGTCCGGACAAGCCCACGGGCAGACCCTCCAGGCGACGGCCTTGGTCCATGAAGCCTGGCTCCGCCTGAGCGCGAACGAAAGCCACGGATGGAATGACCGGGCCCACTTTTTCCGGACGGCCGCTTTGGCGATGCGGCAGATTCTCGTGAATCGCGCGCAGGCCAAGGCGAGTCTGAAGCGCAAGGCGAACCGCGAACCGTTGGACATTCAGTCGCTCGAAGTGGCGGACACGTCGCCGGACGAGCGAATCCTCGAGGTGAATGAAGCGCTCTCGATTTTGGAAACCCAGAACCCGGATAGCGCGAGGATTGTGACTTTGAAATTCTTCGGCGGGCTGACCAATAAGGAAATCGCCGCGATGGATGGTGTCACGGAACGCACGATCGAGCGCAAGTGGGCTTATGCGCGGGGAATCCTTTACCAACTGATCCGCGAGCGAACGCCGTGAAAGCTTCTTCGTCCGGGATGACCTTGCCCTATGAACAACTGCTGTTCATGGCCGCCGCCAGCCTCACCGATGAGGACGAGCGCCGGGCGTTATTGGATGGCGCGTGCCGGCATAACCCGGAATTGAGAAAAAGACTCGACGCGCTATTCGAAGTTCAGGATGCCGCCGCGGCCTACTTTGAATCGAAGCCTGAGTCTGAGCAATCCGACACGGCGGGTGCAGAGAGCGGTAAGGACGAACTCGATACCAACATCGGCCGATATCGGCTTCTCGACCGTCTTGGCGAGGGAGGCTACGGAGTGGTTTACCTCGCCGAACAATGCGAGCCGGTCCGACGAAAAGTCGCACTGAAAATCATCCGACCGGGGATGGACACCGAGCACGTCATCGCCCGGTTCGAGGCCGAGCGGCAATCGCTGGCGATGATGGATCATCCGAACATCGCCCGGGTGCTGGATGCGGGCTCCACGGCTTCGGGCCGACCTTTTTTCGTGATGGAGTTGGTGGACGGTGAAAAGATCACGGACTTCTGCGATGCCAACCGGCTTGGAATTCGGGAGCGGTTGGAAATTTTCGTGCAGGTCTGCCAGGCGATCCACCACGCCCATCAGAAGGGAGTGATTCATCGCGACCTCAAGCCGTCCAATATTCTGGTTCGCATGCAGGATACCGTGCCCGTGCCTAAGGTGATCGATTTCGGCATCGCCAAGGCGAACCGGGGTGAGGACTGCGATGCTTTTCAAACGTCGGCCGAACAATTTCTCGGCACTCCCGCATACATGAGTCCGGAGGTGGCGGCGGGAAGCAAGGATGTCGACACGCGCTGTGACATCCATGGCCTGGGTATCGTTTTGTTCGAGTTGCTGACGGGCAGGCCCCCGCTGGCTCCGGAACGTGTGCGGGATCTGCCTGTGGACGTGATCCGCAAAATGATTCGCGAAGAGGATCCGCCCGCGCCCTCCGCATTACTGGCGGAACTTACTGCGGACGAGCTCGGAGAAACTGCCGCACGCAGGAACACCGAGGGGCCAAAGCTGACCCAGCGGGTTAAGGGCGATCTCGACTGGATCGTGGTGAAGGCGATCGCACGGGAGCGGGACCAGCGCTACGAGTCAGCCTACGGGTTGGCACTCGATATAAACCGCCATTTGAACAACGAGGCGGTGAGCGCCGGTCCACCGGACGCGTTTTATCGACTGGCCAAACTCGTCCGGAGAAACAAGGCGGCGTTCCTTTCAGGCACCGCGATATTTCTCGCGCTGACCGCGGGTTTCGGCACCTCCACGGTGCTGTTCTTTCGCGAGAAGGAAGCTCGCAACGAACAACAAAGGCTCAGGACGAAAGCCGAAATCGCGAGAAACAACGAGATCGCCTTGAGACGCCACGCGGAGTACCGGGAAAAGATTTCACACGCCGCGGTGCAGGTCAGTCATGGAAACTTCGACGCGGCGGACCGCTTGTTGCGGGAAGTCCCTTTCGGCGAAGCGCCTCCCTCGCTGGAGGCCGCGCAAGCTTACTTGAAGGTCGGCGAGTGGCACGTTCTGGCGGAACGCTGGCCGGAAGCGACCGACAGTTTCGCGAATCTCGCTCTCGTACTTCCCACGATCGATCCGACCGATTCGTTCGACATCTCCGTGGTGATGATTCGCGCCGCGGCACTTCTTTGCCAAGCGGGCGATCTCGAACGCTACGACATGATCCGGCGACTCGCGATCGATCGCTTCTCGAACACCTTCAGTCCGGTGGTGGCCGAACAGGTCTTCAAAGCGACTCTCCTTCTCCCGCCCGATCCGGAAACGCTCGCCGCGCTACGGCCCTTGGGAGCATTTCTCGAAACTTCTCTCACCAAGGGCCATCCTGAGTTACAAGGCGACAATTTCCGGACCGCGTGGTGCCGCTTCGCGCTCTCCCTGATGCGATACCGGGAAGGAGACCTCGACGCCGCATCCCTATGGGCTGACCGCGCCCTGCCCATCGCGGGCGGCCACGTTCCGAGGGAAACGATGCTTCGCTGCCTGCGGGCGATGATCGCCTATCACAAAGGCGACACCGCGGCGGCTCGCGCTTTGTTGAATGCAGCCCGTATGCCGCTTGATGCGCATTTCGCGAAACCGATCGAGCTTGGCGACATGAAGTCGAGTTGGTCCGATTGGCTGATCGCCCGGATCTTATATAAAGAGGCCCGCGCGCTTGTCGGGGAGTAGTCGGGCCGATTGCGCATGAGGCGCAATCGACAGGTCCGTTCAGGCGACCTTGAGCGACACCGGGATATTCCCGCGAATGGCGTGCGGGCGATCAAGAAGCGGATGGCAGAGGATGGATAGACACCTGGCAGATTATTGAGAAAGGCTTTGGGTCTTGAGGCTAATGAACGATTCTCTTGAGGAAGGCATCAACGTCGGAAAACTGGCGACAGCCATCAACATGAGCGAGTCCCACTTTTCCCGTCTCTTCAAGGGCAACACCGGCTTCTCGCCTTCCCAATACTTCATGCGCCTGCGGATGTCGAAGGCCCAGGAGCTTTTGCGTGAGACCACGAAGCCCATCATCGAGATCGGCATGGATGCGGCTACACAAGCCCCAGCCACTTCGCCCATGTGTTCCGCAAGGAAACGGGACCCTCTGACGCGCGTTCTCACTTTGCCGAGGGCCGCACGTTGACATCCGCTGGAGTGAGGCCATCTGCGGAAACACGAACGCTGACAGTGCCTCGGGCACCGGGTTTGAGACGGACGATGGCGAGAGCGAGGCCGTTGAAGGCGGTACGTTTGGGCGACGAGAAGGTGGTCAGATCGGTAGCGT
>Ga0307416_100000779_pt1 | contig 16752 bp, 16 predicted proteins | sample DK1Cmetagenome_2_FD_203821 | JGI IMG/M metagenome (GOLD analysis project Ga0307416, IMG submission 203821) | Maize rhizosphere microbial communities from greenhouse at UC Davis, California, United States - DK15-C-3 | ecosystem: Host-associated > Plants > Roots > Rhizosphere > Soil | place...
TGGCTTCCTGCGGCGGATGCGCCGTCGCTTCCTTGTCGGTGAGGAGGTGGGTGGCTGTCGCCACGAGCGGGTCCTTACAAAACGCGTGCGTTGCGAGTTGCCGCCTCTTTAGGCGCGTGAGGGCGCTTTCGCCACTTTTATCCGCGTTCCGTCCGTCGTCGGACCGCGATGCTAGAAGTAGCCGACGAGCCGTCCGAGGATGATCGCCCCGAGCCACAGCAGGATCGAGGCGCCTGCAGCGAAGGCCGTCCCGTGCCTGGATGCGGTCCCGCGCCGCGCGCTTGCGCGCAACAACAGCGCGTTGCCGATCGCCAAGCCGATGATCAGGATCTTGGCCTGGAACAGCGGAGAGGCGGCATAGGCCCTGGCATCCGTCGCGAAGAGCAAGAGGCCGGCCGGGATCGCCAGCAGCAGCCCGCCGATCGCGACCGGCACCAGTAGCCCGGCAAAGCCCTCGGCTGGTCCGGCAGCCCGGCGCAAGCCGAGCAATCTCAAATCCAGGGCGACAATCGCGCCGAACAGCAGGCCAATTCCGATGATGTGAACGGCATTGATCAGCGGATAGGCCAGATAGGAATCGCGCAGAGCGACAATCGGCCGCGCTGCCTCGATCGCTTCGAGCACACCGTCCAGCGTTGAGCCCGCGCTCAACTGGGCCGGTCGGGATAAAGGTTGTAGCTCCTGCCGGCGATGACGATGCGCTCGGCCTTCATCAGCCGCTCGCCATTGCGCGCCGAGCGATGGCCATGGACAAGCAGCCGGATTCCCGGCCGAAGCAGTTGCGGCGTCAGCCCCGCCTGCTCGTTGCGCCAGGGCTGGCCGATCTCGACAGTCCATTCGCCCGAGGCGGTCGTCAGCAGCATGATGCCATGAGGATTGCCGTGTCGAACATGCTTCACGGTGCCGCTGAGCTCAAATTCCTGGGCGGTTGCCCACGCCCAACCGTGGTGGGCGATGGCTGGCGTGGCCGGAGCCAACCCCAGGATCAAGGCACCCGCGATCGTCCAAGTGCGAGTCATGCTTCCTCTCCCGTTCCGGCAGTCTCCTTACTCCGGCGAGAAGGCGAGAAACAGGCGCAGGCTGGCCCTCGCCCGCGAACGCGTCGCCGGATAAGGGGTCCGGATGCGTGATGACCCCCGCTACCGCCGCGGAGTCGGCGTGATGCTGCTCAACCGCGAGGGCAAAGTCTTCGTGGGCGCCCGCATCGATAATAGCGACGACGCCTGGCAGATGCCGCAGGGCGGAATCAACGAGGATGAGGAGCCGTGGGCGACCGCGCTCCGCGAGCTCGAGGAAGAAACCGGAATTCCGCCACACCTCGTCGAGCGGATCGCCGATTGCCCCGAGCGGCTGAAGTACGACCTTCCCGAGGGGCTCCGCGGGAAATTGTGGGGCGGCAAATGGCAGGGCCAGGACCAGGACTGGTATCTCGCCCGGTTCCTCGGGACCGACGCCGACGTCAACATCGCTACCAGCGATCCCGAGTTCCGCGAATGGAAGTGGATCGACCCCGGGCAGCTTCCCGAGCTGATCGTGCCGTTCAAACGCGATCTTTACCGGCGATTGGTTCGCGAGTTCGCCGAGTATCTGTAATCAGCGAGTTGCGCGCCAGTGACCTGTCGCCTGCTCATCCTCAATGCTAAAGTCGTCGCGCGCCACCGACCAGGAGATGCTCCATGAACGCATTGCTTTTGGCTTCAGCGCTCGCGATGGCGGCGATGGATCCCGGGCATTCGCACGAACATCCGCCACAGCTCGGCAAGCTCGCGTTTGAAACCACCTGCAGCCCCGCCGCACAGGCGGCGTTCGGCCGTGGGCTCGGCTGGCTTCACTCGTTCGAATATCGGCGGGCAGAACAGAGCTTCAGCGAGGCGGCCACCGCTGACTCCGGCTGCGGTATCGCCCAGTGGGGCGTCGCGATGAGCTATTACCATCCGCTGTGGGACAAGCCGACCCCCGCCGAGCTCGAAAAGGGCAAAGAGGCAATCGAGAAGGCCAAAGCCGTCGGCGCGAAGAGCCAGCGCGAAAAGGACTATATCGCGGCGCTCGATCGCTTCTACGGCGACTCCGATCGGCTCGACCTCAAGACCCGCGCGCTCGCTTATTCGGACGCGATGGCGAAGCTTCACGACCGCTACCCGGCCGACGACGAGGCTGCCGTTTTCTACGCCCTGTCGCTGATCGCGGCCGGCACGATGGACGGCGATCATGCTTTCCCCAGGCAGAAGCGGGCGGGCGCCATCCTCAACCAGGTCCTGGCGAAGAATCCGGACCATCCGGGCGTCGCCCATTATCTGATCCACAGCTTCGACTATCCCGCCCTGGCCGAGCTGGCGCTGCCGGCGGCGCGGCGGTACGCGGGCATCGCCCCGGACTCGGCACATGCCCAGCACATGCCCTCGCATATCTTCACCCGGCTCGGCTTGTGGGACGAAGCGATCAGCTCGAACCGCGGCTCCGAAGCCTCGGCGCGGGCCTATGCCAAGTCGAGCGGGCTTCCCGGTGCGTGGGACCAGGAGCTCCATGCGATGGACTATCTGGCCTACGCTTACCTCCAGACCGGCCGCGATGCCGAGGCAAAGCAGGTCCTCGATGAGCTGAAGCTCATCCGCGCCGCGGATCCGCCGACCCGCACCGTCGCTTATGCGGTGACTGCGATCCCCGCGCGGCTGCTACTGGAGCGCCGGCGCTGGAGCGAGGCTGCCGCACTCGAACTGCCGCCCAACCTCGCCGCCCTTCCCGCGCTCGCCAATCACAAATGGGCGGTGACCCATGTCCATTTCGCCCGTGCCCTCGGCGCGGCGCGAAGCGGAAAGCCGGAGCTCGCCCGCGCGGAAATCGAGAAGCTCGCAGCGCTCGAGCAGTCGCTGACCATCGGTCCTGGCGATTACGACTGGCGCAAGCAGATCGCGATCGAACGCCAGATCGCGGAAGCTTGGCTGGCCCATCGCGCCGGCAACGACGATGATGCGTTGAAGTCGATGCGCGCGGCGGCCGATCTCGACGATGCGACGGAGAAAAATCCGGTCACACCCGGGCCGATCCTTCCGGCGCGCGAACAGCTCGGCGAACTGCTGCTCGAGCTTCACCGTCCAGCGGAAGCGCTGAAGGAATTTGAAGCGTCGCTCGAACGCGCTCCCGGGCGGCTCGCCGGGCTTTATGGCGCGGCACAGGCGGCAAAGCTCGCCGGCGATCCTGTGAAGGCACGCCGCCATTTTGCCGAGCTGGCGAGAATGACCGTGCAGGGCGACGGCGACCGCGCTGAAGTGAAGGCTGCGCGGACTTTCCGGGCGAGTTTGGAGCCAGAGCGGCGATGACGCTGCACTGTCCCTGGAGCAGTCGATAGGGACGCAAGTCCGTCGTCGCCACCTTCTGACGGTGTGGCCTTCCTGATGTTGCCCGGCTAGAGCCGTCGCCATGGCGGAACTATCGTCGAGCGAGCGCGCGGTCGTCGAACGCGCGGGCGCCGAACCGATGCTCGATCAGGTGCTTTCGTGGGCCGCGGTCAACAGCGGCTCGCGTAACCTCGCCGGGCTGGAGCGAATGGCCGATTTGTTGGTCGACGCATTCGCAGCGCTGCCGGGGCTGATCCGGCTCGAGCGGCCGGCAACGGTCAAGAGCGTCGATTCCGCCGGACGCACGGTCGAGATCGAGCACGGACGACACCTCCATCTGACGGTCCGCCCGACCGCGCCGCTGCAGTTGCTGTTCACCGGCCACATGGACACGGTCTACGGGGCCGATCACGCGTTTCAGGAGACACGCCGGCTCGAAGGCGGCGTGCTCGGCGGTCCCGGAGTCGCCGACATGAAGGGCGGCCTGGCGGTGATGCTCGCGGCCTTGAAGGCGGTCGAGGAAAGCAAAATTGCCGACCGCATCGGCTATGAGGTTTTGATCAACAGCGACGAGGAGGTCGGGTCGCCGGCCTCGGCGGCGCTGCTGGCGCAGGCCGCGGAGGGCAAGAGCGCCGCGCTGACCTATGAACCGGCCGCGCTGCCCGACGGGACGCTCGCCGGCGCGAGGCCGGGCAGCGGCAATTTCGATTTCGTCGTCAAGGGCCGTTCGGCGCATGCCGGCCGCAATCCGGAGGAGGGCCGCAATGCGATCGTCGCCGCGGCCGAGCTCGCGCTTCGGCTCTCGATGTCAAAGACTCCGGGCCTGTCGATCAATCCAGCCCGGATCGAGGGCGGAGGCCCCAACAATGTCGTTCCCGACCTCGCGATCCTGCGGGTCAACCTGCGCCCGCGGACGACCGACGACCAGGAGATCGCGGCGCGGCTGATCGCCAAGGCGCTCGACGAGACTGCCAGCGAGCACGAAGTTTATATCGAGGCGCACGGCGGCTTCGGTCGTCCGCCCAAGCCGCTGACCGAAGAAGCCGAGGCGTTGTTCAAGCTGGTCAAAGCCGCAGGCGCGGACCTCGGCCAGGACATCGCCTGGCAACCGTCCGGTGGTGTCTGCGACGGCAACAACATCGCCGCCTGCGGAGTCCCGGTGGTCGACACGATGGGCGTGCGCGGCGGCAAGATCCACAGCATGGAGGAATATCTGATCGTCGACAGCCTCGCCGAGCGCGCGGCCTTGAGCGCGCTAGCCGTGTTGCGGCTGGCAGCGGAGGCGGCATGAGCTTTCGGGTCCGCCCCGCGACCGGCGAGGATTTCCGCGCCATCTATCAAATGGCGAAGCTGACCGGCGGCGGCTTCACCAACCTGCCCGCCGACCGCGCCACGCTGGTCGCCAAGCTCGAACGCTCCGAGAAATCCTTTTCCCGCGCGGAAGACTGCCAGGCCAGCGACCTCTACGTCTTCGTACTCGAAGACCCGAAGTCGGGCAAAATCCGCGGCACCTGCCAGGTGTTCGGTCAAGTCGGGGTGGTCCAGCCCTTTTACAGCTACCACGTCAGCACGCTGACCCAGACCAGCCCCGAGCTCGGCAAGACCTTCCGCAACCACATGCTGAGCCTCACCACCGACCTCGAAGGGTCATCCGAGGTGGGCGGCCTGTTCCTTCATCCAGAAATGCGCGCGGGCGGGTTCGGGTCGCTGCTCGCACGCAGCCGCTATTTGTTCATGAAGCTGCATCGCGCGCGGTTCGGCGAGCATACGCTGGCCGAGCTTCGCGGAGTGATGGACGAAGTCGGCAACGCGCCCTTCTGGGACGGCCTTGCGGGCCGCTTTTTCGGGCTGACCTTCCCGGAGGCGGATGAGTTCAATGCGGTGCACGGCACGCGCTTCATCGCCGACCTGATGCCCAAGACCCCGATTTACGTCGACCTCCTCACCGACAGCGCGAAGGCCGTGATGGGCCAGCCGCACCCGAGCGGCCGAGCCGCGCTGCGGATGCTGGAGCAGGAAGGCTTCACCTTCGACCGTTACATCGACATTTTCGATGGCGGCCCGACGGTCACCGCGCCGACCGACCAGATCCGTACGATCCGCGAAGCGCGTTCCGAAACGATCGCCGAAATCCGCGATGGCGGACCGATGAAGACGCTCATCGCGAGCGGCCGCCTGAAAGATTTCCGCGCCTGCTGCGCCTCGACGAAAAGGCTGCCGAAAAAAGGCATTTGCATCGACCGCGAGGCCGCAGACCTGCTCGAGGTCGGCGTCGGTGACACGGTGGTCGTGGCCGCCAAGTGAGCATTCGCGAGATCAACTTCGACGGCATCATCGGTCCCAGCCACAATTACGCGGGCCTGAGCCTCGGCAATCTCGCGTCGACCCACAATGCGGGCCACGTTTCGCAGCCTCGGGCCGCCGCCTTGCAGGGTGTCGACAAGATGCGCGCCAACCTTGCACTCGGGCTGGCGCAAGGCATCTTCCTTCCGCACCCCCGGCCCGACCGTGCATGGCTCGCCGCACTCGGCACGACCATCGAGGACGCCGACCCGGCGCTTGCCGCCAATGCCATGTCGGCGTCGGCGATGTGGGCGGCCAATGCCGCGACCGTTTCGCCCGGCCCCGACACCGCCGATGGCAAGTGCCACCTAACCGTCGCCAATCTCAAGACGATGCCGCATCGCAGTCACGAATGGGGCTCGACACTGGCGCAGCTCGAGTTCGCCTTCCGCGGCGATGCGTTCGCGGTGCATGGTCCGATTCCGCCGGCGTTCGGTGACGAGGGCGCGGCCAACCACATGCGGCTTGCCGGCACGCATGGCGAAACTGGAGTCGAGGTCTTCGTCTATGGCGTCGCCGGCGGCGCCTTCCCCGCGCGCCAGCATATCGAAGCCTCGAAAGCCATTGCGCGGCTGCACCGGCTCAATCCGGAACGGGTGATCTTCGTCCAGCAGTCCGAGCAGGCGATCGCGGCGGGCGCTTTCCACAATGACGTGGTCGCCGTTGCCAACGAGCGGGTGCTGTTCGCGCACGAGCAGGCCTTCGCGGACAGGGAAGCGCTCCTCATCGCCCTTGAAGCCAGGGTGCCCGGCTTCGAATATGTCGAAGTTCCGGCGTCCGAAGTGCCACTCGCGGACGCGGTTCGCTCCTATCTGTTCAATGGACAGCTGGTGACCCCGCCCGACGGCCAGCCGACGCTGATCCTGCCGAGCGAGGCGCGGGAGACCGCGACGGTATGGAGCTGGATCCAGCGCCACCTCGCATCGAACGGCCCGATCCGCCGGGTCGAGGTCGTCGACGTTCGCGAATCGATGGCCAATGGCGGCGGCCCGGCGTGCCTGAGGCTTCGCGTCGTCGCGGATCCAGCGACGGTCGATCCGCGGTTCCTGGTCGACGAGGCAAAGCTCGACAGTGTCGCCGAGGTCATCGCGCGCGAATGGCCCGAGCAGATTGATCATGACGACTTGCAGGAACCGGCCTTGATCGCAGCTATCGAGGGTGCGCGAGCGAAGCTGCTCGCGGCCCTGGATCTCGCCGAACTGGCCTAGCCCGATTGTCCCAGAACGGGATTCTGGTGGCGAACATTTTAACGCTGTTCTTTAAGGAATTTACGGCTCAAAACAGCCGTCGGGACGTTCAAACGTTAACGATGGTTATGCTGAAGAAGATCGGCCGCCTGTTCACGATCAAGACGCGCCTGGAGGCGTGGCTGGTGATCTACGCGATCGCGCTGGGCGCGGTCGAACGGGGCCGCCACTATCTCGATATCTATCCGGGCTGGGGCGGATGGCTGCTCGCGCTCGCCTGCACCGGCGTGGTGTTCCTCGCCGGCGGGAAGCTGCTGGATTCGGTAAGGCCGGCACAGCCGGCCTTCGCGGCGGCGCCTTACCGGACGCCCGTGCGGCGGCACATCGTCACTGGTCGTAATCGACCCACGCGCCTGCCGAGCCGTCGCGGTTCAGAGTCACGGACTTCGCGCCGCACAGATTGACCCCGGCCCAGGTTGTCGGCCCGGCCCCTTTCACCGTGGCGCGGATGTCGAACGCGCAATCCGGATCGCTGAATGCCATCGCGCTTCGGGCTCCCGCCGACGGCGGAGTCCCGAGCGGTTTCCAATCCTGCGTCCCGGCGCGCCGGATCGACAGCTCGGCAAGGGCTGTCCCTGTTCCGTTGACCAAGGTGAAGTTCGACGCGCCGCCGGCGATTGCCGGCGAAGCAATTGCCGCCAACGCGGCGAGGACCACGAGTCGCTTCATGCGCGCGAGCCTAACCCCGCGCGCATGAAGGGAGAATATTGAATCTGCTGGAAACTAAGCCGCGAGGTCGTGATAGCTCGGTCGGGTGCCGCTCCAGAATACCGGAGCCGGCGCAGGACCATTGGTCAGCGCTTCCTTGAGCGGCATCGCCGTCGAACAGAATGCGCACTCGGCCGACATCCGGCCAATGATCCAGTGCGTACGCCCGCAACCCGGGCAGTGGTTGACTTCGCCGTCGTGATAGACGGCGTGATACCCCCGCGTACTCGGGTTGAACGCTTCGCGGCGGGACTCGATCGAACTCAGCATATTGCTTTCCTTCGAAACCATTTGATCCAACCAACGAGCGGCGAATCGTTAGGTTTCATCGACAATCCGTGAATGACCGATTGGTGTCACTCTGGCCACACACCCCTGTTTCAGGCTGGGACAAAGCGCGGGGAACCGTTTCGCCTGCGCGACGACCGCCACAAACACCCTGTGGATATTAACCATTGTTTAGCCATTCGCGGGCGATGGTCGGCGGGACGGACTGGAGGGGCAAGTGGAGTCCAACGAGCGTTATTACCGTCGGCGTGCGGTTGAAGAGCGAATGGCGGCCCAGCGTGCGGTGACCGAGACGGCGCGCGCCTGGCACAGCAAGTTGGCCCAGGATTTCGCGGAGCGCGCGGGCGCCTGCACCGGCCCGATCTGCAACGTCGCCGCGCTCAACGGCTGATCCTACCTCTTCCAGGCGGCGCCGATTTCCGCGCCCCCGCCGGCTTTTCGTTCACCCCGATCCACTAGTTCCAGCGTCCGCACGCCAAGGGTTGCGCGCGCTTCATCCGCCCCTTATGTCGCGCCCCTGCCGTTTCCCGGCACCGCGCGCCCGTAGCTCAGCTGGATAGAGCACCAGACTACGAATCTGGGGGTCAGAGGTTCGAATCCTTTCGGGCGCGCCATTTCTTAAAATCGCTCTGCAATCGAACCTCTGAGTCTTCCGTTCGTGCTGCGGCCGTTCGGCCGCTGGGGTTCGAATCCTTTCGGGCGCGCCATTTTCCTTTTAGAGCCCGTTGGATGCGCCGCACCGCTCTGATTCCGATGATGGTGTTGACCGCCTGCGCTGCTCCCGGCGGCCCCTATCCATCGCTCCAGCCGCGGGCTGCCGAAGCGATCGATCCGCGCACCCCGGTGGTCCGGCCGATGAACGACCGGCCCGTCACGGCAGGGCTGATGGCGAGATTGTCGGCCCTGGTCGACCAGGCCCGCAACGGCAATTCCGCGTTCGACAGCGCGGCATCGGCGGCCGAGCGGCTCGCGGCGGGCGCCGGAGCGCCGCAAAGCGAGAGCTGGATCGCTGCGCAGGAGGCGCTGACCGCGGCGATCGCGGCGCGGCAGGCGACCGCGCAGGCGCTGGGCGACATCGACGAAATCGCGGCGACGTCGCTCCAGAACCAGCGCGGAATTGCCCCCAACGATCTCGCCGCGATCCAGGGCGCTGCCGGCGAAGTGGCGGTACTGGACAGCCGCCAAGCCGCGCGCATCGACGCGATCCAGAACCGGCTCGGGCTCTAGCTCAGCGCCTTCACGCCGCGAACGATCGCGTCGATGGCGTCGTCGACATGGTCGAGGTGGGTGCGGAAGCAGAGGATCGCGCAGCGGAGGCGATAGCTGCCGTCGATGCGCGTTCCGCTCATCATCACGCGGCCTTCCTGCTGGATGTGGCGCATCAGCCGCTCGTTGAAGTCGTCGACGTCGCCCGATTTCGGGATGTACCGGAAGGCGACGACGGAGAGCTGCGGCTCTGGGCCCGCGTCGAAGCCCTCGATTTCGGACAGCCGCGCGTGGAAGTAGCGGGCGAGGGCGAGCTTCTCGGCCTGCGCGGCGCGGAAGGCGGCGATTCCGGCGATCTGCAGCGGCAGCCATAGCCTGAGCGCGCGGAAGTGGCGCGTCAGCTCGGGCGAAAGGTCGGCGGGCGACGGACCCACCTCGGACTCGCCGAGCGGGCGGATATACTCGCCGCTGGCGCTGAACGCTTCCTGCAGAAGCCGGCCGTCGCGCACCAGCGCCGCGCCCGTGCCGTAGGGCAGGAACAAGGTCTTGTGCGGGTCGAGCGCCACGCTGTCGGCTTGCTCGATGCCGCGCAGCAGCGCTTTACCCTCGTCGCACAAGGCGAACAGGCCGCCATAAGCGCCGTCGACGTGGAGCCAGGCGCCGTACTTGCGGCAAAGCTCGGCGATCTCCGGCAGCGGATCGATCGCGCCGGTATCGACGGTGCCGGCCGAAGCGACCACCAGCCACGGGCGAACGCCGCTTCGTCTGTCGTCCTCGAGCGCCTGTTCCAGTGCCTCAACGGACATCCGGTAGCTCTCGTCGGTGGCGATTAGCCGCTTTGGCGCACGTCCCCGTCCCGCGATGTGGAACGCCTTGTCGATGCAATAATGGGCGAAGCGGGTGACGTAGATCGCGCCGCCGCCATCGGGATCGCTCGCCTCGCGCGCAGCAACCACTGCGGTCAGATTGGCGATGCTGCCGCCCGAGGTGAGCGTGCCGGCCGCGTCGTGCGGGAAGCCGATGACGCTCGCCAGCCAGGCGGCGCAGGCGTTCTCGATCCGCACCGCGCCAGGACTGGCCGAGGCGAAGCCCGAATATTTGTTCGAGGCCGCGGCGAGCAAGTCGCCGAACGCCGAGTAAGGCACGCCGCCGCCCGGGATGTACGCCATGAAGCGCGGGCTGGTGGTGGCAAAGCCCGGCGCATCGATGCAGGCGCCGACATAGTCGAGCACCGCCGCCGGGTCCCTGCCCTCTTCGGCGAACTCCGGCTCGAGGCGCTGGCTGAAGACCTCCGACCACGGCCGGTTGCTGGAGGCCGTCTCGACCTCGTCCCAATAGCCAAGCGCATGATCGAGCGCCTGCCCGCCAATCGCGCGCCGTTCGGCGCTGTCGGGCTCGAGCCGCGCCGCGCCCTGGCGCAGCCGCTCGACATCGGCGCGAAGCTGGTCGATCACGCGATCAGGCGCGCGGCATCGACCGCATGGTAAGTGAGCACGCCGGTCGCGCCGGCGCGCTTGAATGCGAGCAGGGTCTCGAGGATCAGCGCGTCCCGCTCGCCGGCGCCGGCCGCAGCGGCATGCTCGATCATCGCATATTCCCCGCTCACCTGGTACACGAAGGTCGGGACGCCGAACGCGTCCTTCACTTGGCGGACAATGTCGAGATAGGGCAGCCCCGGCTTTACCATCACGAAGTCGGCCCCTTCCGCGAGGTCGAGCTCGACCTCGCGCAGCGCCTCCTCGCTGTTGGCCGGGTCCATCTGGTAGCCGCGCTTGTCGCCCTTCAGCCGCCCGCGCGAGCCGACCGCGTCGCGGAACGGCCCGTAGAAGGCGGAGGCATATTTCGCGGCATAGGCCATGATCGCGACATTCTGGTGTCCCCCCGATTCCAGCGCCTCGCGGATCGCTGCGACGCGGCCGTCCATCATGTCCGACGGAGCGACGATATCGGCGCCGGCTTCGGCCTGGACCAGCGCCTGCTCGACGAGGATCGGGACGGTGTCGTCGTTGATGACATTGCCTTGAGCGTCGACGAGCCCGTCGTGGCCGTGCGCGGTGTAGGGATCGAGCGCGACGTCGGTCAGGACGCCGATCTCCGGCGCGGCATCCTTGATCGTCTTGATCGCGCGGCAGATCAGATTGTCCTTGTTGAGCGCTTCCTCGGCGCGCTCGGTGCGCAGTTGCTCGGGCGTGTTCGGGAACAAGGCGACGCACGGGATGCCGAGATCGGCCGCCTCGCGCGCCTTGGCGCCGATCCGGTCGATGCTCCAGCGGCTGACGCCGGGGAGCGAACCGATCGGCTCCTCGCAATCGCGGCCATCGCAGATGAACAGTGGCCAGATGAAATCGCTCGGATGCAGCCGGTGCTCGGCGAGCATCGCGCGCATCCATGCGCTCGACCGGCCGCGGCGCATGCGCAGGTAGGGGAAGGAAGCGGACATGGCTTCGTCATTGCGAGGAGCAAAGCGACGAAGCAATCCAGAAAAGCGGCTGGATTGCTTCGCTACGCTCGCAATGACGGGTTTGGACCCCCGGCCTGCGCCGGGGGAGCAGCTAACCGAGCCGCTCCAAGGCGGCACGCAGGCGTTCGGCCTCAGCCGCCTTGGCATCATGGTCGGCACGGGCTTTTTCGACGGCCTCTGGCTTGGCGCGCTCGGTGAAGTTCGAGTTGGCGAGACGCGCAGCGAGACTGTTTCGCTCTTTCTCCGCGGCGGCCGCGCTCTTGGAAAGGCGCTCTCGCTCGGATGCGAGGTCGATGACGCCTTCAAGCGGAAGAGCGAACGTCGCCTCATCGACCACGACTTGCGCGGCGCCGGTCCCGGGGAATGACGACATTTGGATCGATTCCAACCGGGCCAGCCGCGTCAGCATTGCGTGATTGCGGTCGAGCCGCGCGGCGGTCTCGTCCGAAGCATCGGCAGCAAACAGGCTGAGCTTGGCCGACGGCGGCACATTCAGCTCGGTGCGGGCGGAACGAACTTCGCTGACCAGCCGCACCAGCCAATCAAGCTCGGTCTTTGCATGCAGATCGACCTGCGCCTGCGGCTCCGGCCATTTGGCGACGATCAGCTCGTATGGGCGCTCGCCCATCGCATTCCACAATTCCTCGGTGATGAATGGCATCAGCGGGTGGAGCATCACCAGGATCTGGTCGAAGGCCCAGGCGGCGACGCGCCTGGTTTCCTCGTCGAACGCGCCCTTCACCAGCTCGACGTACCAGTCGCAGAAAGTGCCCCAGACGAAGTGATAGATGGCGTCGGCCATCTCGTCGTACCGGAGCTCGTCGAACGCGCGATCGAGCTTGGCGAGCGTTTCGACCACCTCGCCGATGATCCAGCGGTTCACCGGAAGCTCGGCCTCGGGCGCGGCGATGCTGCCGCTCGCGCCGACGCCGTTCATCTGGAGGAAGCGCGCGGCGTTCCATAGCTTGGTCGCGAAGTTGCGGTAGCCCTCGACCCGCTTCTCATCGAGCTTGATGTCGCGGCCCTGGCTTTCCATCGCCGCGAGCGTGAAGCGCAGCGCGTCGGCGCCGTATTTGTCGATCAGCCCCAGCGGGTCGACGGTGTTGCCTTTCGACTTGGACATTTTCTGTCCGTGCGCGTCGCGGACCAGACCGTGGAGGTAGAGCCTCTTCCACGGCACCTCGCCCATGAATTCGAGGCCCTGCATCGCCATCCGCGCATCCCAGAAGAACAGGATGTCGAAGCCCGAGATGAGCACGTCGTTCGGGTAGTGGCGCTTGAGGTCCTCGGTTTCCTCGGGCCAGCCCAGCGTCGCGAACGGCCACAGGGCGGAAGAGAACCAGGTGTCGAGCACGTCCTCGTCCTGGCGAAGGGGTTCGCCGCCGGCCGCGATTTCCGCCTCATCCTCGCTCTCCGCGACATAGACATTGCCGTCGTTGTCGTACCAGGCGGGAATCCGGTGGCCCCACCAGAGCTGGCGCGAGACACACCAGGGCTGGATGTTTTCGAGCCAGTTGAACCAGGTCTTCTTCCACGTCTCCGGGACGATGCGGATGTCGCCCTTGCGCGTCGCTTCGAGCACCGGCCCGACCAGCTTGCCCGCATCGACATACCATTGGTCGGTGAGCCACGGCTCGATGACGACGCCGGAGCGGTCGCCGTAGGGCGTCGGGATCACGCGGTCCTCGACCCGCACGAGCGCGCCTTCGTCCTCGAGCTTCGCGATCACGGCCTTGCGGGCATCGTCGCGCGACAGGCCGAGCAGGTCCTGCGGGATTAGGCCATCCTGCGTCTGGACGACGTTCGCCTGCGCATCGAACATGTTGATCATGTCGCCGGGCTTGAACCCTGCCCGCTTGCCGACTTCGAAATCGTTGAAGTCGTGGCCGGGCGTGATCTTGACCGCACCGGAGCCGAGCTCGGGGTCGGCATGCTCGTCGGCGACGATCGGGATCATCCGCCGGGTGATCGGGTGGTGGATCTGCTGACCGATCAGCGCCTTGTAGCGGTCGTCATCCGGATGAACCGCGACCGCCATGTCGGCGAGCATCGTCTCAGGCCGGGTGGTCGCGACCTCGATCGCGCCGTCGCCGTCGGCGAGCGGATAGCGCAGGGTCCAGAACTTGCCCTGGACGTCGCGGGTCTCGACTTCGAGGTCGCTGATCGCGGTCTGGAACTTGGGGTCCCAGTTCACCAGCCGCTTGTCGCGGTAGATGAGGCCGCGCTTGTGCATCTCGACGAAGGTGTGGATGACCGCGCGCTGATAGCGCTCGTCCATGGTGAAGCGTTCGTGCGCCCAGTCGCAGCTCGCGCCGAGGCGGCGGAGCTGGCGGGTGATCGCGCCGCCCGACTGCGCCTTCCACTCCCAGACATGCTCGAGGAAGGCCTCGCGGCCGATCTCGGCGCGCTTGATGCCCTGGCTGTCGAGGTTGCGCTCGACCACCATCTGCGTCGCGATTCCCGCATGGTCGGTGCCGACCACCCAGAGCGCGTCCTTGCCGAGCATCCGCTCGCGCCGCGTGAGGACGTCCTGAAGCGTGTTGTCGAGCGCATGACCGATGTGGAGCGAGCCGGTGACGTTGGGCGGCGGCATGACGATCGTCCAGGGCGTCGCATCCGGCCGTTCCGGCCGAAACAGGCCGCGGCTTTCCCAATGCGCGTACCAGCGATCCTCGATGGCGCGCGGTTCGAAGGTCTTGGGAAGCTCGCTCATGATGGCCCGTTAGCGAGCCTTTTCCGTCATTGCGACCCCGGCGAAGCCGGGGGAAGCAATCCAGCGGCGCAGACTGGATTGCCGTGTCGCTACGCTCCTCGCAATGACACCTATTGGCCGCGCTCGGACTTGCCCGGTGCTGCGGGCCGGACTGGCAGCGCGGCGGGCGCCTGTCCGCCAATGTAGCGTCCCGTCCAGCCGAACACCTCGTCGTACCATTGCACGCTATTCTTCGGCTTCAGCACCCAGTGGTTCTCGTCCGGGAAGATCAGCAGCCGCGAGGGGATGCCTCGGCGCTGGAGCGCCGTGAACGCTGCGATGCCCTGCGTGTAGGGGATGCGGAAGTCCTTCTCGGACGTGATCACCAGCTGCGGGGTCTTCCAGTTCTGGACGTAATTGACCGGGTTCCATTTCTCGAATTCGGCCGGCGCCTCGTAATAGGCATGCCCGCCGTGCTCCCACTCGTCGAACCACAGTTCCTCAGTCTCGTAGGCCATGGCGCGGGCGTCGAACACGCCGTCGTGCTGGACGATGCACTTGAAGCGGTCGGGCCACTGCCCTTCGATCCAGTTCATCATGTAGCCGCCGTAGGAGCCGCCGAGCGCGCAGGCGTTGGCGGCCTCGAGCTGCGGATCGCGGGCCGTGATGTAGGCCAGGCCCTTCTGCAAATCCTCGAGCGGCCAGCCGCCCCAGTTGCGGTTGATGCTGTCGGTGAAGGCCTGGCCGTATCCGGTGCTCCCGTGGAAATCGACGCTGACCGCGGCGTAGCCCGGCGAAATGAACACGCGCGGATTCCACCGGTAGGACCAGCTGTTGGAGAAGCTGCCTTGCGGCCCGCCGTGGACCAGGAAGGCGATCGGCAGCGTGCGGTTCATCACCGGCTTCAGCGTCCAGCCCCAGACTGTGTCGCCGTTGGCGCCCTTGAAGTTGAATTTCTGGAAGGTGACCGGGTCGAGCTGGGCGATCAGCGAACGGTTGACGTCGGTGAGCTTCACGTTCCGGCCGGCGGCATCGATCCGGTAGATGTCGTCCGGCGCGGCGATGCTGTTCATCGTCGCCAGCGCGGCCCCGCCGGGAAGCGCGCGGACGTTGCTGAAGTGGCCGTCGCGCGTCAGCCGCGTGACCTTGCCGGTGGCGGCGTCGATCCGGAAGACGGGTTCTTCGAGCGTGTCGCCGGCGGTGACCAGCAGACTCCGGCCGTCCTTCGCCCATTCGATCGAATCGATCGAGCGGTCCCAGCCTTGCGTGATGGCCCGAGTCTGGCCGGTGGCCAGGTCGCGCAGCTGCAGGATCTGGCGGTCGGCTTCGTAGGTCGGCCGCGCCATCGCGACATAGGCGAGCGTGCGCCCGTCGGGCGAGACCGCCGGCAGCGTGTCGGTGGCGTCGTTCGCGTCGGTGAGGTTGACCGGCGGTGCCGAGCCGTCGGCCGGGACCTGGAAGATGTCGAGGTTGGTCGACTTGGCCTCGATCCGGCCCGCCTCGCGGAGCGTGAAGAAGAGGGTTCGGCCGTCCGGCGAGAAGGCGATCTCCTCGCCACCGCCGAACGGCTTGGACGGCGTATCGCCGACCAGGCTGCCGGTCAGCGGGACGCCGTTCCCGGCGAGCTTGCCGCCATTGACGGCATAGCCGAACAGCCGTGAGCGGACGCCTGGCTCCGCCCATGTATCCCAGTGGCGGACGAACAATTGCTCGTAAGTGCGGCCAGAGCCGATCTTCGACTTCTCGGGCAAGCCGGCGCAATTGAGGTCCGCGCAACGGAGGTCGCGGTCGGCCCAGACGACGACCTGCGATCCGTTCGGCGCCAGCCGGAACCCGCCGAGGTCGCCCTTGAAGCTGCTGACCTGCACGGGCGCCCCGCCGAGCCGCTTGCGGAACAGCTGGTCGGTCTCGCCGACCGGCATCAGGAACCACAGCGATCCATCAGGTCCAAAGACCGCGTCATGGCCCTTCTCAGCGCCCTTGAGCGGCTGCGGGGCCGCTCCCGACCTGGTGAGGTCGAGCAGGTGGAGCGTGTTGACGCGCTTGTTCTTGTCCCAGTCGGTCGTCGACAAAGTGAACACCGCCCACTTGCCGTCGCGCGAGACCTCGGGAGCGCCGAGGCGGTGCATGGACTGCAGATCCGTTGCGTTCATCGGGCGGGCATGGACTGCGGAAGCCGCGAGCGTGGCGGCCGCGGCGGCGAGGAGGAGCTTGGTCTGGATCATGCCGCAGGCGTAGCAATTCCGCGGCGTAGCGCAATCATCCTCCCCTCGATTTCGAGGGGAGGTGGCAGCCCGAAGGGCTGACGGAGGGGCCCCTCCACCACACTTCGTGCGGTCCCCCTCCCCTGCAGATGCAGGGGAAGATGCTAGAGCGGCCGCCCGGTGATTCGCGAAATCTCGCGCTTCACATGCTCGTCGACCATCTGCGGCAAATGCTCGTCGAGCCATTGCTTGAGCATCGGCCGGAGCA
>Ga0307416_100000782_pt1 | contig 16731 bp, 16 predicted proteins | sample DK1Cmetagenome_2_FD_203821 | JGI IMG/M metagenome (GOLD analysis project Ga0307416, IMG submission 203821) | Maize rhizosphere microbial communities from greenhouse at UC Davis, California, United States - DK15-C-3 | ecosystem: Host-associated > Plants > Roots > Rhizosphere > Soil | place...
CGTGGGGGCCGGCGCGGCGGGCGGCGTCGAGGAGGCGGGTGTTGGCCCAGACCTTGGCCCGGGACTCGCGCAGGAACCGCTTGGTGGCCAGGCGGTTGAGGGGCTGGAGGAGGCGGTCGGTGCGGCTGCGGGGGCCGCTCAGGGCCTCCAGCTCGGTGTCCTCGGCGCCGACGCGGGCGACCAGGACCTGGTCGATGTGCTCGTGGTCGGCGTGGCGGTCGGCCAGCAGCCCGGGGTCGCCGAAGTCGCGGGAGGGGATGACGGCCAGCAGCGACTGGGCCAGGTCGTAGTTGATGTGGGCGTTCATGCCGAGCAGGACGTGGCGCAGGGGCGGCAGGCCGTCCGCACCGGCACCGGCCGCGAAGGCGACCGCCCATGGTTCGGGCGGGCGCCGGCCGGCCTCGGCGTCCTCCACGGCGTCCAGGTAGAGGTCGGCGAAGGCGACGTCCCAGCGCTCGACCCAGGCCGGGTCCCGGAACCCGCCCCGCTCCAGCTCCTCGGCCACCGCCCTGGTGGTGCGCAGATAGGTGGCGAGGAAGAAGCGGGCCGGGTCGCCGCGCGCCTCCAGCGGCTCCAGCAGCCCCTCCATGCGGTGCACCAGCGCGCCGATGCCGGCCGAGCGCTCCATGGCGGCAAGCCTGCCAGCGGCCCCGGCCCCCGTCCAGCGTGCCGGGCGACCCGGCCGGGATGCGCGGGATGGGGTCCGGGGTGAAGATTGCCGGTATGGAGATGCTCGTCACCGGCGCGGGCGGGTTCGTCGGCGGCGCCCTCGTGCCCGAGCTCACCGGCCGGGGCCACACGGTCCGGGCGGCCACCCGCCACCCCGAGCGGTACCAGGGCCCGGCCGGCGCCGTCCCGCACCGGTTCGACCTGGACGACCAGGCGACCCTGGCCCCGGCCCTCGACGGGGTCGAGGTCGCCTACTACCTGGTCCACTCCATGGCCTCCAAGGGCTCCTTCGCCCGCCGCGACCTGCACCACGCCCGCGCCTTCGGGCGGGCCGCCCGGGCTGCCGGGGTCGACCGGGTGGTCTACCTGTCGGGGCTGGGCGACGAGCGCGAGGGGCTCAGCGAGCACCTGGCCAGCCGCCGGGCGGTCGAGGACGCGCTCGCCTCGACCGGCCCCGACCTGACCGTGCTGCGGGCGGCCGTGGTGCTCGGCCGGGGCGGGGCCAGCTTCGAGATGCTGGTCCAGCTGGTCCGGCGCCTGCCGGTGATGGTGTGCCCCAACTGGGTGGACACGGCCAGCCAGCCGATCGCCCTCGGCGACGCCGTCGGTTATCTGGCCGACGCCGCCGGCGCCGAGGCGACCCGCGGCCAGCGGCTGGAGATCGGCGGGCCCGAGGTGCTGACCTACCGGGAGATGATGCAGCGGTTCGCCCGCCTGGAGGGCCGGCGGCGGCTGATCGTCAGCGTGCCCCTGTTCACCCCGGGGCTGTCGTCCCACTGGATCGGGCTGGTCACCGACGTCCCCGCGGCCGTGGCCCGGCCCCTGGCCGAGGGGCTGCGCAACCGGGTGGTGGTCACCAACGGGGCCGCCCGCCGGCTCCTGCCCCGCGACCTGGCCACCTTCGAGGAGGCCTGCCTGGCCGCCCTGGCCCCCGGTCCCGCCCCCGGGGCGGACCCTGCCTAGACCGCGCAGCCGCCCACCGCCACCGTGCGGCGGTTGCCGTCGTTGCGGCTCAGGGCCCGGCGGACCTCGGCGTTGGTGAGGGCGTAGCCCTCGGTCTTCTCGACCGTGGAGGCGGCGAACACCACCCCGATCGACCGGCCGCGCAGGTCCACCACCGGGCCGCCGCTGGTGCCCTTGCGGACCCGGGCGTGCAGGACGTAGATGTCACGGCGGCTGCTCTGCGGCCGGGCGTAGATGTCGGGCGCCTCGGGCCGGGTCCGGAGCACGATCTCGGCCCCGATGAACTGCTGGGGGCCGCCGCTCGGGTAGCCGATCACCACCGCCTCCTGGCCGCGGGTGGCCGCCGCCCCGGCCAGGCGCAGGGGCTTCACCGTCAGGTCGGGGACCGACAGCAGGGCCAGGTCGTGGGCCGGGTCGAAGTAGACGATGCTGGCCGCGGCCCGCACCCCCTTGTTGGTGATGACCTCGTGGCGGCGCGACCCGGCGACCACGTGGGCGTTGGTGATGACCAGGTTGGTGTCGACCGGGAAGCCGCTGCCGAACAGGACCCCGCCGCAGCCGCGGCTCTCGATCTTCAGGGTGGAGTCGCCGGCGCGCCGGACGGCCTGGTTCCTGGCCGCGGCCGGCGGGGGACCGGAGACCACCGGCGGGCGCAGGGTGGCGAACGCCTCCGGGAACCCGGAGCGGTCGAGCAGCCCCCGAAGCTGGGCCAGGGCGGCCGGGGGCCGGGGGGCGTAGGTGTCGATGGTCCGCAGCACGCTGGAGGAGTGGACCGCCCTGGAGAACGGCGACAGGGGCACGTTGCTGAGGGTGAGGGCGATGAACCACATGGCGACGGCGGCCACCACGGTGGCCACCACCGCCCCGCCGACGGCGTCGGCCTGGCTCGTCCAGCGTCCGCCGAGCAGGGACCGGACCCGGATCCCGAGCAGGTTCCCGACGGCGTGACAGGCGGCCGCGACCAGGAAGAACACCACCACCGCGGTCAGCAGCCGCCGGACCGAGCTGTCCTCGGAGACCAGCAGCCCGGCCTGGGTGGCCGCCCACGCCCCCAGGCCCAGCCCGACCAGCAGCCCCAGGTACCCGAGGAGCACCATCGCGAACCCGCGCCGCCAGCCGCTGAGAGCGGCCAGGGCCAGGATCACGAGCAGGAGGACGTCGATCGCTTGCAGGTGGAAGGGCATCGCTGTTCCGGCCGAGAGGGTGTCCGTCTCATCCTAATCGGTCGGCGGACCAAGCATGGGGGGCTTCACCGGGTGCGGCCGCGTGCCGATGGACACGACGTATGGACATCGACGTCGACACCGAGCTGGCACCGCTGTCGCTGGCCGCCGCCCGGGCCCTGTTCCGGGCCCCGCAGGCCGAGGACGCCTGCTGGGCGGACGTGCACATGCCCGACGGGACGGTCAGGGCCTGCGGGCGGCCGGAGGCGACCAGCCTGGGGCTGTGCGCCGAGCACCGCGTGGAGCTGTTCGGCCTCGAGGCCTCCTGAGGCCCCAAGCCGGCGCAGGGGCTAGAGGTAGCCGCCCAGGGTCCGCTCGACCTGCTCGGACAGCTTGCGGGTGGCGATCAGGACCGGGTCCCAGACCGGCGAGAACGGCGGCGCGTAGGACAGGTCCATGTTGACCATCCCGGCCACGGTCATCTGGTTCCAGAGGGCGGTCGCGAACACGTCGATGCGCTTGGCCGAGCCCTCCCGGCCGACGATCTGGGCGCCCAGCAGCCGGCCCGAGCGGCGCTCGGCCAGTACCTTGATCCTCATCGGCTCGGCGCCCGGGAAGTAGCTGGCCCGGGTCGTGGACTCGACCACCGCCTGCTCCCACTGCAGGCCGAGCGGCTCCAGCTCGGCTTCGGAGAGGCCGGTGCGGGCGACCTCGACGTCGCACACCTTGGACACGGCCGTGCCGAGCACGCCCGGGAAGGTCGCGTAGCCGCCGCCGATGTTGATGCCGCAGACGCGGCCCTGCTTGTTGGCGATCGTCCCCAGGTGGTAGCTGACCAGCCCGCCCGACACCAGGTGGCGGGCCTCGGCGCAGTCACCGGCCGCCCAGACCCCGTCGTGGCGGGCCTGCATGCGCGGGTTGACGGCGATGGCCCCGCTCGGGCCGAGCTCGATGCCGGACGCCTCGGCCAGGCCCACCGCCGGCCGGGTGCCGAGGCCGAGGACGACCAGGTCGGCGTCCAGGGTCCGCTCGGCGGTCCGGACGGCCCGGACCCGGTCGCCGCCCTCGACCGCCTCCACCTCCTCCTCCAGGTACAGCTCGACCCCGATGTCGCGGACGGCCTGGGAGACGAGCTCGCCCATGTCGGGGTCGAGCCGGCCCATGACCTGGGGGGCGGCCTCGACCAGGGCGGTGCGGACGCCCCGGGCGACCAGGGCTTCGGCCGCCTCCAGGCCGATGTAGCCGCCGCCGACGATCACCGCCCGCTCCGGGCCGGCGTCGACCGCCCTGCGGAGCTCGATGCCGTCCTGGAGCACGGACAGGCCGTACACCCCGGGCAGGTCGATGCCGTCGATGGGCGGTCGCAGCGGCTCGGACCCGGTGGCCACCACCAGCACGTCCCATGCCTCCTCGACCACGCGGCCGCCGTCGAGGTCGCGGACCCGGACCCGCCGGTCCTCCAGGTCGACGGCGTCGACCTCGTGGCCGGTGCGGACCTCGATGTCCTGCTCGGCGAACTCCTCGGCGGTCCGGGCGACCAGGTCGCGCCAGTCCTTGACCACGTCGGCGGCGTAGTAGGGGAGCCCGCAGGCCGAGTAGGAGACGTGCGGACCCCGCTCGAAGGCGACGATCTCCAGCTCGGCAGGCGTGCGGCGCCTGCGTGCCTGGGTGGCGGCGCTCATCCCGGCCGCGTCCCCGCCGACCACCACCATGCGCGTCCCTGCCACGCTCGCCTCCTCACCGTCGGCTGCCGGAGGCTAGTCTGCCGTATCACCGGTGACCGGCGAGGAGGCGAGCGTGGCCAGGCTGCTGTTCCACTGCACCCACGGACGGGACGACCCGGAGCGGGCGATCGTCCCCTTCATCGCCGCCAACGTGGCCGCCGCCTCCGGCCAGGAGGCGCTGGTCGTCCTGACCATCGAGGGTGCCTGGCTGTGCAAGCGCGGCTACGCCGAGTCGGTGACCGCCGAGGGCTTCCCCGACCTGGCCGGGCTGGTCGCCTCCTTCGTCGAGGCCGGCGGCCGGATCTGGGGCTGCAGCGCCTGCACCACCCCAAGGGGGATCACCGAGGCCGACCTGGTCGCCGGCGCCCAGATCGTGGGCGCGGCCACGATCGTGGCCGCCGTCGCCGACGGGGCGGTCCCGGTCGCCATGGGCTAGTCTTCGACGCAGGTGCCCGGTGGGGGGCGTTCGCGACAGCGGGCGACCGTCCGTCCGGACGGGTCGAGCGCGACCAGCTGGTCGACCGCCCACCCTTCGGAGGGGCCGGGCTGCGGGTAGAAGGCGATGTAGAAGTCGACCGGGAACGCCGCTCCCGCCTTGACCACAGGGACCTGGAGCGGCTGGCGGCCGTCGCCCGAGCAGCACGCGCACGGTGGCCGCGCGCTTGGTGACGTAGCCGTACACCGAGCCGTAGGCATCGCCCTGGCTCCCGCTGGCCACGATCTCCCTGCCCGGCGAGGTGGCCGAGCCGCTGGTCCCGACCTCCGCCCCGCCCTGGGGGCCGGCCTCTCCGGTGGCCCAGCACATCCCCTTGCCGCCGGCCCGTGGGGGCCGGGCGCCCAGCACCCAGTGCCGGCCGTAGGCGGTCCCGCGGGCGATCAGCCGCGGCCCCGCGCACCCCACACTCGCCGAGCGCGGGTGCCGGTCGGGGGTGCGGTCGGCCACGCCGGCGGCTCCGGCGGCCAGGGCGACGGCCACCAGGGAGGCGATCCCGGCGGTGACCCGGCGGCGGCGCCGGCGGCCACGGCGGATGGCGTGGGCGGGCCCCGGGGTGACGCCCTCGCGGGTGGCGGCGTCGGCCAGCTCCTGGAGGCGGCGGCCGCGGTCGGCGGCCAGGTTCATGGCCACCCGCCGGACCCAGGCCTCGGGTGCGTCGTGGTCGCGCAGCCGCGCCCAGCGGGTCGAGGCGCGCGCGTACGCCTCCTGCACGATCTCCTCGGCCTCGTGCAGGTCACCGGTCACCGGGAACAGGACGCCGAGCAGCCGGCCGACGGTGGCCGTGTAGAACTCCTCGAATCCCTCGGTGTCGGCCACGTGCTCGGCTTCCGTGTCGGGAAGGTCTAGCTTCTACACGACGCAGCCGCCCCGCCGGTGGCAGCCGCGGTCAGTCGAGATCGCGGACGTCAAGGGACTCGGGCGGCACGGGGGCGCCGCAGCGGGCGCAGGAGGAGCGCATCACGACCCGCCCGCCGCAGCCGGCGTGGGTGGCCACGGCCGAGGAGGGCTCGCCGCAGTGGCGGGTGCCCCAGGCGGCCAGGCTGGCCAGGACCGGGGCGAGGTCGCGGCCCTTGTCGGTGAGGTGGTAGACGCGGGCCTCAGTGGTCCGCTCGAGCACGCCCTCGTCCTCGAGCAGCCGCAGGCGCTCGGCCAGCAGGTTGGAGGGGATCCCGGGCAGGGCCCGCTCCAGCTCGGCCCAGCGGCGCCCACCCAGCAGCAGCTCCCGGACCACCAGCAGCGTCCAGCGGTCCCCGACGACCTCCAACGATCGGGCCACCGGACCTGGCAGCGGGTAGTTCTTGGGCACGACGGGACCGTACCACCTCTCCGTCGCCGGATCGCTTGACTTTCTGAAGTGAGCGGTCGAACCTGCCAGGCATGGACATCTCGCCGGCCACGCCGCTGGGCGAGTTGCTGGCCGAGGCCCGCCGCGTTCGCGAGCGTCACCATGGGAACCGGGTCACCTACTCGCCGAAGGTCTTCATCCCGCTGACCATGCTGTGCCGCGACCACTGCGGCTACTGCACCTTCGCCAAGCCGCCGGCCCGGCTCGGGGCCCCGGCCTACCTGCGGCCCGGGCAGGTGCTGGAGATCGCCCGGGCGGGGGCGGCCGCGGGCTGCTCCGAGGCCCTGTTCACCCTCGGGGAACGGCCCGAGGAGCGGTACCCGGTGGCCCGGGAGGCCCTGGCCGTCCTCGGCCACCGGTCCACGGTCGAGTACCTGGCGCACGCCTGCCGGCTGGTGCTGGACGAGACCGGCCTGCTGCCCCACGCCAACGCCGGCGCCCTGCTCCCGGACGAGCTGGCCGCCCTGCGCCGGGTCAGCGCCAGCCAGGGGATGATGCTGGAGTCGCTGTCCAAGCGGCTGGCCGCGCCGGGCGGCCCCCACGCCCGCTGCGCGACCAAGGTCCCGGAACGGCGGCTGGCCACCCTGGAGGCGGCGGGGCAGCTGGCCGTCCCGTTCACCACCGGGATCCTGGTCGGGATCGGCGAGACCAGGGCCGAGCGGCTGGAAGCCCTGGCCGCCATCGCCGCCGCCCACCGCCGCCACGGCCACGTCCAGGAGGTGATCGTCCAGAACTTCCGCCCCAAGCCGGGAACGGCCATGGCCGCCGCGGCCGCGCCGCCGCTCGAGGACCACCTGTGGACGATCGCCGCCGCCCGGGTCCTGCTCCCCCCCGAGGTCCACCTCCAGGCCCCGCCCAACCTGACCGAGGACTTCGGGGTCCTGCTGGAGGCGGGCATCGACGACTGGGGCGGGGTCAGCCCGGTGACCGCCGACCACGTCAACCCCGAGGCCCCCTGGCCCGCCCTGGAGCGGCTGCGCCAGGTGACCGAAGCCGCCGGCATGACCCTGGCCCCCCGGCTGACGATCTATCCCGAGTTCGCCGCCGACCCCGGCCGCTGGCTCGACCCCGACCTCCGGTTCCCGGTCCTGGACCGCTCCGACGCCGAGGGCCTGGCCCGCGACGACCGCTGGGCGGCCGGCGACCCCGAGCCCCCGCCGCTGCTGATCGACCCGGTCAGGTTCCCCAGCGCCACCGCCGGGGGCCGGGTCGGGGAGGTCCTGGCCGGGGTCGCGGCCGGGCAGCAGCCGGGCGAGGACGAGCTGGTCGCCCTGTTCGTGGCCAGAGGCCCGGAGGTCCGGGCGGTGGCCGAATTCGCCGACGACCTGCGCCGCCAGGCCGTGGGGGACGTGGTCACCTTCGTCCGCAACCGCAACATCAACTACACCAACGTCTGCACCTTCCGCTGCCGGTTCTGCGCCTTCTCCAAGGGCCCGGCCAGCCTCAACCTGCGCGGCGCCCCCTACCTGCTCGGCCTGGACGAGGTGGCCCGGCGGGTGGTCGAGGCCGACGAGCGCGGGGCCACCGAGGTCACCCTCCAGGGCGGCATCCACCCCAGCTTCGACGGCGACTACTACCTGCACGTGGCCGAGGCCGTCCACGGCGCCGTGCCCGGCATGCACATCCACGGCTTCACCGCCCTCGAGGTCCACGAGGGAGCCCGCCGCCTGGGCGAGCCCCTGCGCGACTACCTGCTCCGGCTCAAGGCGGCCGGCCTGGCCAGCCTGCCCGGCACCGCCGCCGAGATCCTCGACGACGAGGTCCGGGCGGTCATCTGCCCGGACAAGGTGACCACCGAGGAGTGGCTGGAGGTGCACCGGGTGGCCCACTCGGTCGGGCTGCGCTCCAACATCACCATCATGTTCGGCCACGTCGAGTCGCCCCGGCACTGGGCCCGGCACCTGCTCCGGACCCGCGACCTCCAGGCCGAGACGGGCGGGTTCACCGAGTTCGTGCCCCTGCCGTTCGTGCACATGGCCGCCCCCATGTACCGCAAGCGCCAGTCCCGGCCCGGGCCGACCTTCCGCGAGGCGGTGCTGATCCACGCCGTGGGCCGGATCGCCTACCACGGCCTGATCGACAACATCCAGGTCTCGTGGGTGAAGATGGGCGCCGACGGGGTCCGCCAGGCCCTGCTGGCCGGGGTCAACGACCTCGGCGGCACGCTGATGGACGAGAACATCAGCCGCGCCGCCGGGGCCGCCCACGGCCAGCTCATGGAGGAGGCCGAGTTCCGGGCAATCGTCGAGCCCCTGGGCCGCCGCCTGGAGCAGCGCACCACCCTCTACGGCCGCACCCGCACCGAGGCCGCCCCGGTCCCGGGCTGAGCCCGGCGGACCCGGGCCGCTTGCCGCTCGGCGGCGGTGGCGCCGGTGGGCAGGAACACGCTGGCGTCGGTGCTGGTCGTCCACGCCTTGGGCAGCAGCACCGGTTCGAGCAGCTCGGGGCTGAGGTCGGGGACCACCGGCGGCGGCCCGAGGCGCAGCAGCGCCCTGGTCCGGCGGCGCAGCGACCGGTCGGCCATGGCGGCCAGGTTGACCGCCGCCCGCCGCACCCCCCTACATGCCGATGGGCCGGGCCCGGTTCCCTGCCTTTCCTTGTACTCACTCCAAAGTTAAACTGAGACCATGGAGATGGGACTGCGGGAGCGCAAGAAGGCTCAGACCCGCCAGCTGATCGCCGACACCGCCTGGCGGCTGTTCGCCGACCGGGGGTTCGAGCGGGTGACGGTGGCCGAGGTCGCCCGGGAGGCGGAGGTGGCGGTGGCCACCGTCTTCAACTACTTCCCGACCAAGGAGGATCTGTTCTTCTTCCGGCTCGAGGCCTTCGGGGCCGATCTGGTCGAGGCCGTCGCCGGCCGGGCGCCGGGGGAGCCGGCCCTGGCCGCCTTCCGGCGCCGGCTGCTGGGGGCCGGGGGCCTGCTGGCCCTGGTGGAGGCCGGTGACGACCAGGCCCTGGAGCGGCTGCGGACCATGAACCGGGTGATCGCCGCCAGCCCGGCCCTGCGGGCCCGCGAGCAGCAGGCGTTCACCCACACGGCCGCCGCCCTGGCCGAGCGGCTGGCCGCCGACACCGGTTCCGCCTCCGGCGACCTCGACGCCCAGGTGGCGGCCAACGCCCTGGTCGGCGTGCAGCGGGCCCTGGTCGACCACACCCGCCGCCGGGTCCTGACCGACGACGACCCGGCCAACCTGGCCGCCGACATCCGCGCCCTCGCCGAGCGCGCCTTCGCCCTGCTGGAGGACGGCCTCGGCGGCTACGCGGCCCGGCCGGCCGGGCCGTGACCCAGGTGGCCGCGCCGGCGGCCGTGCGCTGGCGGCTGGGGAACCGGACCCGCAAGAGCATCCTGGTCCTCCACATCGCCTCGGCCGGGGCCTGGCTCGGCGTGGACGTGGTCATGGGCGTGCTGATCTTCACCGCCGTGGCGCGCGACGACCCGGCGACCAGGGCGCTCAGCTACCGGGCCCTGGAGGTGGTCGCGGTCGGGCCGCTGCTCGCCTGCGGCCTGGTCTGCCTGCTCACCGGGATCGTGCTCGGCCTCGGCAGCCGCTGGGGGCTGGTCCGCTACTGGTGGGTGATGGTCAAGCTGGTCCTGAACCTGGTCCTCACCGGCCTGGTCCTGGTCGCCCTGGCCCCCGAGGTGGCCGCCCACGCCGACCAGGCCCGGCGGTTCGAGGCCGGCCTCCCGGCCCTCCTCGAGGTGGGCCAGCTGATCTTCCCGCCGATCGTGTCCCCGGCGACCCTGCTGGTGGCGGTGGTCCTGGCCGTCTTCAAGCCCTGGGGGCGGATCCGTCAGGGCCGGTAGAGCAGGTCGATGTAGCGCTCGAGCAGGTCGGTGACCACGCCGCGGAACGGCAGGGTGGCGGCCAGCCCGTAGACCGGGGCCGTGCCCTGGGTGCCCGCGGGCTGGGACGCGACCTCGGCGACCGAGGCGCGCAGGTCGGCCAGGAACCGCCCGGCCACCCCCGGCTCGGTGTGGCGCAGGGTGACGCACAGGTGCACGGCCGGCGGGCGGTGCAGGCCGTTCAGGCTCCAGCCGCGCCCGGTCATCCGCTCCAGCACGCGGTAGATGTCCAGGGTGTCCGACCCGAACGCGACCACCCACAGGGGGTCGCCCAGCACCCGCAGCCCCGGGATGGCGGCGATGCCGTCGCGGACGGCGGCGCCGGTGGCCAGGATCCGGCGGGTCGCCTCCAGGTAGCCGTCGTCGCCGGTGGCGACCATGGCCGCCCAGCAGGCGGCGCTGAGCCCGCCCGGCCGGCTGCCGGCCAGGGTGGGGGAGAGGTACAGGCCGCCCGGCCACTCGATGGCCGTGAAGTACTGGTGCCGGCGCAGCTCGGTGCCCCGGTACAGGACCACCGAGGTCCCCTTGGCGGCGTAGCCGAACTTGTGGGTGTCGGCCGACATCGAGGTGACCCCGGGGACCGAGAAGTCGAAGGGGGGCACGTCGTAGCCGAGCCGCCGCGCCCACGGCAGGACGAACCCGCCCAGGCAGGCGTCGGTGTGGAAGCCGATCCCGCGCTCGGCGGCGACCGCGGCCAGCTCCTCGACGGGGTCGACGACCCCGTGGGGGAAGCTGGGCGCCGAGCCGACCATGGCCACGGTGTGGCGGGTCACGGCCCGGCGCATGGCGGCCACGTCGGCCCGGAGGTCCGGGCCCACCGGCACCCGGACCAGCTTGATGCCGAAGTACTGGGCCGCCTTGTCGAAGGCGACGTGGGCGGTGGTGGGGGCGACCACCTGGGGGCGGGCGGACCGCCGCCCGGCCCGGCTCCCGGCCCGGTCCCGGTAGGCCTTCATGGCCAGCAGGATGCTCTCGGTCCCGCCCGAGGTGACCGTGCCCACGACCTGGCGGGCCGGGTCGCCGCCCTGGGCGGTGTCGCCGCCGAGCAGGGCCGCGGTCATGGCCACGATCTCGGCCTCGTACTTGGCCCCGCTCGGCCACAGGTCGGCGTGGAGGGGGTTCACCTGGGACGCGGCCGCGTACACCCGGTTGAGGAAGGCCACGTGGTCGTCGCCGCCGTGGTACACCGCCCCCGAGGCCAGCCCGTCCCGCCAGCGAGCCCGTTCCCGCCCGGCCAGGTCCTCGACGGTGGCCAGGACCTCCTCGGCGCCCAGGCCGTGCTCGGGCAGCCGGGGGAAGCTGGCCGCCTCCCCCCGATAGGGCTTCAGCGACCCCTCGATCCCGGTCAGCAGCCGCTCGTACTCCCGGTCCAGGCGCCTCCGGACGGCCGGGACGGCCAGGGCGAGGCGCTCGGCCGCGGCCGCGACCCTGGGGTTGAGGCGTTCCAGCCTGGCGGCGATGCCGGCGACGTCCACGAGCTCCTCCCGGGCTACCGCCGGCCGTTCAGCCGCGCGGAGATCTTGCGGGTGTGCTTGTACAGGTTGACGAACTCCGGGAACAGCGTGTCGTACACCCGCCGGCGGGCCGGGTCGGGCTCGAAGCTCCGGGCGACCGGCACCGTCGCCGCCACCTCGTCCCAGCCCAGGTGGCCGAGGGCCACCGACGCCTGCAGGGCCGCCCCGCGGGCGCTGGCCAGCACCGGGTCGGCGGCCTGGCGGACGACCCGGCCGAGCACGTCGGCGTGGACCTGGCACCACAGCTCCGACCGGGCCCCGCCGCCGACGGCCGTGACGCCCTCGAGGCGGCGCCCGACGAACTTCTCGACGTAGGTCAGCAGCCAGCGCGAGTTGCAGGCCACCCCCTCCAGCACCGCCCGGACCAGGTGCCCGCGGGTGACGCCGAGCGACTGGTTGAAGAAGCCGCCCCGGACGGTGCGGTCGTCGACCGGGGTGCGCTCGCCGTTCAGCCACGGGGTGAAGAGCAGCCCGTCGCTGCCGGCCGGGACCTCGGCGGCCAGGGCCAGCATGGCCGGGTACGGGTCCTCATCCGACGGGAACAGGAGCCGCCCCAGCTCGGCCAGGCACACCCCGGCCGACTCCTGCTCGTTGGCCAGCAGGTAGCGCCCGGGGATGGCCGAGGGGATCGAGGCGAGGTTGTGGAACAGGTCGGTCTTGCGGTACGGCACGTGGCAGACCAGCCACGAGGAGGTGCCCAGGTACAGGTGGGCGTCGAGGTCGGCCACGGTCCCGGCCCCGATGGCCGAGGCCAGGATGTCCGGCGCCCCGGTCACCACCTGGACCGTCGGCGGCAGCCCGAGGGCGGCCGCCGCCTCGGGCGCCAGCGGCCCCAGCACGGACGCGGTCGGCACCAGGTCGGGCAGCTTGTCCCGGTCCAGGCCGGCCAGGCGCAGCAGGTGGTCGTCGTAGCGCACCGCCCCCGCCTCCCGGGTGTCGGTCGCCCACAGCATGGTGGCGGCGTCGGGTGAGCTGGCCATGCGGCCGGTCAGCCGGAAGTTGAGCCAGTCCCGGGGCTCGAGGAACTTGCGGGTGCGCCGGTACACGTCGGGCAGCCGGTCGCGGATCCAGAGGATGTGGGCGACCGTGTCCTTGCCCGAGTGGCCGGGCGCGCCCCCCGACCGGCGGACCCAGGCGGCGAGGCGGCCGACCCCGTAGCCCTGCACCGCCGGGAACCCCCGGGTGATCCGCCGGACCTGCTCGGCCCCGCGGGAGTCCATCCAGATGACCGCCCGCGTCAGCGGCCGCCCCCGGTCGTCCACGGGCACGGTCCCCGACCACTGGGTGCTGCACCCGACCCCGGCCACCCGCCCCGGGTCGATCCCGGCCCCGCCCACGGCCCGGCGGGTCCCCCGCACCACCGCGTCCCACCAGTCGGCCGGGTCCTGCTCGACCCCGCCGCCGCCCAGCACGTGCAGCGGGTACGGCTCGACCGCCGAGGCCACGCACTCCCCCCGGACCGAGAAGACGGCGGCCTTCACCCCCGAGGTCCCGAGATCGAGGGCCACCATGTAGTCGTCCGCGCTCGTCACAGAAGGACCCTCCCCGGGGGCAGGGCCCAACCCTACTGGAGCCGGTGGCCGGGCGGCTGCCGCTGGACGCGCAGCGAGCCCACCATGCGCCCGACGAGCAGGTCGAGCAGCTCCGCGTGGTCGGCCCGCCCGACCGTTCCGGTGACCAGGGCGGTCCAGCTGGTCCCGGGAACCGGGAGGAAGGCCTGGGCCGAGTGGGTCCTCCCGTCCCCGAACGGCTCCGCCGCCGGGATCGGCCGGGCCAGCGTCTCCCGGCGCAGCAGCGCCGGGCCCGCCGGGGTGTCGAGCTCCTCGACCCGCCCGCCGTCGCCGGCGGCGAGCCGGGCGAAGGCCAGGTCGGCGGGCACCGGAGCGGCGTCGTACCAGCTCAGGGCGAGGCTGCCGCAGAACAGCCGGTCGCCCGCGTCCCGGGCCAGCTTGACCAGGGCGAGCACCACCCCGGTCTGCTGGGCGGCGGCCACCATGTCCTCGAGCAGCGCCAGCAGCTGCCGCCGCTGGCGGCCCGGCAGCCGGCCGAGCTCCGCCGCCTTGTCGGCGAGCAGGCGCTCCAGCGAGCGCTTCCAGGTGCTGGGCGCCGTCTCCAGCAGCATCCAGTCGTCCGGTCCCTGGATACGGAAGGCGAACGGCGGCCGTCCCACTCGGATCATCGCGTGCACCTCCTGTCGTCGTAGCCGCATATACGGAGCCGCCGGTGCCTCCGGTTCGACGCCCCCGATCGAACAGGCTCACACAGGCTGGTTGGTAGAGCCTGTTCGTCGCCGGGTGGGTGCGGTACGGTTTCGGGCCAAGGAGGCCGATGGTGCTTGCGCAGGAACGTCGGGACGCCATCCTCCGCGCCCTGCTCCCTTCGGGCGCGGCCACCGTCGCCGACCTCGCCGACGGCCTCGGGGTGTCGGAGATGACCATCCGCCGCGACCTCGGCGTGCTCGCCGGCCAGCAGCTGGTCGAGAAGGTCCACGGCGGGGCCGTGCTGGCCCGGCGGGGGGCGGCCGAGCCCCACTTCGCCACCAAGCGCCGCATCAACGCCGCCGCCAAGGCGGCCATCGCCGAGGCCGCGGTGGCCATGGTCGCCGACGGCATGACCGTCGCCCTGTCGGCCGGCACCACCACCTGGCAGGTCGCCCAGCGGCTGCGGGGTGACCCGGTCCGCGACCTCACCTTCGTGACCAACTCCCTCAACGTGGCCGGGGCCCTTGAGGCCAACGGCTGGCACCGGATCGTCGTCTCCGGCGGGTCGTTCCGGACGCCGTCCGACGCCCTGGTCGGCACCTTCGCCAACCAGACCCTGCGCCAGCTCAACGTCGACCTGCTGGTGCTGGGCGTGCACTCGATCGACGCCAGGGTCGGGCTGACCACCCCCAACGTCGCCGAGGCCGAGACCAACCGGGTGATGGTCGCCGGGGCCCGGCGGGTGGTGGTGGTGGCCGACTCGAGCAAGCTCGGCCAGGTCTCGCTGGCCACCTTCGCGAGCTGCGACGACGTCGACGAGCTGATCACCGACGGCGGCGCCGACCCGGCGACCCTGGCCGCCCTGGCCGACGCCGGCCTGCGCACCCAGGTGGTCGAGCCGCGGCGCGCGCCGGCCGAGGGGGCGGCGTCGTGAAGCTGGCCCGGACCTCCATCCGCCTGGCCGACGGCCGCGAGCTCATCTACTTCGACGAGCACGAGGGGGTCGACCGCACCGATCCCGACACCCGCGACCTGGGCGTGGCCACCACCTCCAGCCAGATCCGCTGCGACCCCCTGACCCAGGAGTGGGTGATCGTCGCCTCCCACCGCCAGGGCCGCACCCACCTCCCCCCGGCCGACCAGTGCCCGCTGTGCCCCTCCCGCGACGGGCGAGCGACCGAGATCCCGGCCCCCGACTACGACGTGGTCGTGTTCGAGAACCGCTTCCCGTCGCTGACCTCGGACCCGGGCGAGGTGCCGGACGCCGGGCCGTTCGCCCGCCAGCCGGGCGTGGGCCGCTGCGAGGTCGTCTGCTTCACCTCCGACCACGACGGCGCCCTGGCCCGGCTGCCGGTGCGGCGCCTGCGCACCGTGGTCGAGGTGTGGGCCGACCGGACCCTGGAGCTGGGGGCCGTGGACGGGGTCGAGCAGGTCTTCCCGTTCGAGAACCGGGGCACCGAGATCGGCGTCACCCTCCACCATCCCCACGGCCAGATCTACGCCTACCCGTTCGTGGCCCCGCGCACCGCCCGCCAGCTGGACGTGGCCCGGGCCCATCGGGAGGCCACCGGCGAGTGCCGCAGCTGCACGATCGTGGCCGCCGAGTCCGATGGGGAGCGGCTGGTCGCCCGGGCCCCGGGCTGGGTGGCCTTCGTGCCCTTCGGCGCCCGCTGGCCGTTCGAGGTCCACCTGTTCCCGGTCCGGCACCTGCCCGACCTGCCGGCGTTGGACGACGCCGAGCGCGACGGTCTGGCCGCCCTGCTCAGGGACGTCCTGGGCCGCTTCGACGCCCTGTTCGACCAGCCGCTGCCCTACATGCTGACCTGCCACCAGGCGCCGGTCCGGCGCGACCGCGACCTGGCCCACGCCCACCTGGAGGCGTTCTCGATCCGCCGGTCGGCGACCAAGCTCAAGTACCTCGCCTCGAGCGAGTCCGGTGCCGGGGTGTTCATCAATGACATCGCCCCCGAGCAGGCGGCCGAGATGCTGCGGGCCGCCACCCCCCAATCCCGCTGAACCAGGATTCATCCGCTTGCTCGGGTGGTAATCGGTAGAAGGGTGAATCTTCCCAACAGGTTCGCTCACAAAGTAGGCTAATCAGCACAGAAACGGTCAGGGACGCCCACTGAAGGAGTTGGTCCCATGGTCCGTCCCGTGGCTCCGCCGCCCAGGCACCGCCCGACGACCGGACGCCTGGCCGCCGCGCTGCTGCTCGCCTGCTGCCTGGCCGGGCTCGCCCTCGCGCCTCCGGCCGCCGCCCAGGCCCAGGCTGCCCCCGGCGCCTACACCAACCCGGTCTCCCGGGACTTCGCCGACACCTTCGCCGACCCGGCGGTGATCCGGGCCAAGGACGGCTTCTGGTACGCCTACGGCACCACCGACCCGCTCCGTGAGGGCGAGGGGACCAGGCACATCATCCCCATGGCCCGTTCCTCCGACCTGGTCGACTGGACCTATGTGGGCGATGCGTTCACCGAGACGACCAAGCCGTCCTGGGCCACCCCGGACGCCGCCCTGTGGGCGCCCGACATCCGCTACCTGGACGGCACCTATCACCTCTACTACGTGGTCACCCAGACGACCGTGACCCCCGGGCCCAACGACAACGCCATCGGGGTGGCCACCGCCCCGACCCCGACCGGCCCCTGGACCGACGCGGGCGACCCGGTGGTCGACCCCCGCCCCGGGGCCAGCGGCAACCCCGACGACTTCAAGTGGACCTTCGACCCGGCGCAGTTCACCGACCTCGACGGCACCCGCTACCTCTACTACGGCTCCTACTACGGCGGGATCTTCGTCACCGAGCTGAGCT
>Ga0307416_100000783_pt1 | contig 16726 bp, 17 predicted proteins | sample DK1Cmetagenome_2_FD_203821 | JGI IMG/M metagenome (GOLD analysis project Ga0307416, IMG submission 203821) | Maize rhizosphere microbial communities from greenhouse at UC Davis, California, United States - DK15-C-3 | ecosystem: Host-associated > Plants > Roots > Rhizosphere > Soil | place...
ACGCGATGGTACCAATCGGCCGTGGCCAGCGTGAGCTGATCATTGGCGACCGCCAGACCGGTAAGTCCGCCGTTGCAGTTGATGCCATCATCAACCAAAAAGGCCAGGGCGTTACCTGTATCTACGTCGCTATCGGCCAGAAAGCATCGACCATCAAGAACATCGTGCGTTCCCTGGAACAGCACGGCGCGATGGAGTACACCATTGTTGTAGCCGCTTCCGCTTCGGAATCCGCAGCAATGCAGTACATCTCGGCTTACTCCGGTTGCACCATGGGCGAATACTTCCGCGACCGCGGCGAAGACGCTCTGATCGTTTACGATGACCTGTCCAAGCAAGCAGTTGCTTACCGTCAGATCTCCCTGCTGCTGCGCCGCCCACCAGGCCGCGAAGCGTACCCAGGCGACGTGTTCTACCTGCACTCCCGCCTGCTGGAACGCGCAGCTCGCGTGAACGCCGACTACGTCGAAGCCTTCACCAAGGGCGCTGTCAAAGGCAAGACCGGTTCCCTGACCGCGCTGCCAATTATCGAAACCCAGGCTGGCGACGTTTCGGCGTTCGTTCCAACCAACGTGATTTCGATTACCGACGGCCAGATCTTCCTGGAAACCTCGCTCTTCAACTCCGGTATCCGTCCTGCGATTAACGCAGGTATCTCGGTATCCCGCGTTGGTGGCGCTGCACAGACCAAGGTCATCAAGAACCTGTCCGGCGGTATCCGTACCGACTTGGCACAGTATCGTGAACTGGCTGCGTTCGCGCAGTTCGCTTCCGACCTGGACGAATCGACCCGTAAGCAGCTGGACCGCGGTGCCCGCGTGACCGAACTGCTGAAGCAGGCTCAGTACTCGCCGCTGTCGATTTCCCTGATGGGCGCTTCGCTGTTCGCAGTGAACAAGGGCTTCCTGGACAACGTTCCAGTCAAGCGCGTGCTGGCCTTCGAAGGCGAACTGCACTCGTTCCTGAAGACCAAGCACTCCGCACTGCTGGCCAAGATCGAAGAAACCAAGCAACTGGACAAGGATGGCGAAGCTGCGCTGTCGGAAGCCATTGCTGATTTCAAGAAATCCTTCGCAAACTAATACCTGGTGGCCCGGCAACGGGCCACCCCGCAAAGGAGAAGGATCATGGCAGTAGGTAAAGAGATACGTGGCAAGATCAAGAGCGTAGAGAATACGAAGAAGATCACCAAGGCGATGGAAATGGTCGCCGCATCGAAAATGCGCAAAGCGCAAGATCGTATGCGCGCCGCCCGTCCCTACAGTGACAAGATTCGTAATATCGCTGCGAACCTGGCTAATGCCAACCCCGAGTACACGCACCCGTTCCTGGCTGAAGCCGGTACGGAAGCCAAAGCTGTGGGCTTTATCATCGTAACGACCGACAAGGGTCTGTGCGGTGGTATGAACACCAACGTTCTGCGTATGGTGACGAACAAAACCCGTGAGCTGGAAGCTGCAGGCAACAAGATTGAAGCAGTCGCAATTGGTAACAAAGGTTTGGGCTTCCTGAACCGCATCGGTGTACCAGTGGTCGCACAAGCTACCCAGATCGGCGATACGCCGCACCTGGAAAAGCTGATCGGCCCAGTGCAAGTGATGCTGGAGAAATTCCAGGAAGGCAAACTGGACGCCGTTTACCTGTGCTACACCAAGTTCATCAACACGATGAAGCAAGAGCCGATGGTCGAGCAGCTGCTGCCGCTGACCACCGACAGGATGAAGGCCGATGAGCATTCCCATAACTGGGACTACATCTACGAGCCGGATGCTGCTTCCGTGATCGACGAACTGCTCGAGCGCTACATTGAAGCGCTGGTGTACCAGGCCGTTGCAGAAAACCTGGCGTCCGAGCAATCGGCGCGTATGGTGGCGATGAAGTCCGCTTCGGACAACGCCGGCAACGTAATTGGTGAGCTGAAGCTGGTCTACAACAAGACCCGCCAGGCTGCAATTACCAAAGAACTGTCTGAGATCGTCGCCGGTGCGGCCGCGGTTTAAACGAATTTAACTATATTTGAAGGAACGAACATGGCTGATGGCAAAATCGTTCAGTGTATCGGCGCAGTGGTGGACGTTGAGTTCCCACGCAACGCGATGCCTAAGGTTTTTGACGCGCTGAAGATGGAAGGCTCCGAGCTGACCCTGGAAGTGCAACAGCAGTTGGGTGACGGCATTGTCCGTACCATTGCTCTGGGCTCCTCCGACGGTCTGCGTCGCGGCATGATGATCCAGAACACCGGCAAACCAATCATGGTCCCAGTAGGTAAAGCTACCTTGGGCCGTATTATGGACGTGCTGGGCAACCCGATCGACGAATGCGGTCCTGTCTCCCACGAGCAGACTGCTTCGATCCACCGCGTAGCGCCTGCTTACGACGAACTGTCCCCATCCCAGGACCTGCTGGAAACCGGCATCAAGGTTATTGACCTGGTTTGCCCGTTCGCCAAAGGTGGTAAGGTTGGTCTGTTCGGCGGTGCAGGTGTAGGCAAGACCGTGAACATGATGGAACTGATCAACAACATCGCTAAGGCGCACTCGGGTCTGTCCGTGTTCGCTGGTGTTGGTGAGCGTACCCGTGAAGGTAACGACTTCTACCACGAAATGGCTGACGCCAAAGTGGTTGACCTGGAAAACCCTGCCAACTCCAAAGTGGCAATGGTTTACGGTCAGATGAATGAACCACCAGGCAACCGTCTGCGCGTTGCGCTGACCGGCCTGACCATCGCTGAGTCCTTCCGTGACGAAGGCCGTGACGTTCTGTTCTTCGTGGACAACATCTACCGCTTCACCCTGGCCGGTACCGAAGTTTCCGCACTGCTGGGCCGTATGCCTTCCGCAGTGGGTTACCAGCCTACCCTGGCTGAAGAGATGGGCCGTCTGCAGGAGCGTATTACCTCCACCAAGACCGGTTCGATCACTTCGATCCAGGCCGTGTACGTTCCAGCGGATGACTTGACCGACCCGTCGCCAGCGACCACCTTCGGTCACCTGGATTCGACCGTCGTTCTGTCCCGTGACATCGCCGCCCTGGGTATCTACCCTGCGGTTGACCCACTGGATTCGACCTCCCGCCAGCTGGACCCGCTGGTCGTGGGCGATGAGCACTACGCTACCGCACGCGCCGTTCAGGGCACCCTGCAGCGTTACAAGGAACTGCGTGACATTATCGCGATTCTGGGTATGGACGAGCTGGCTCCTGAAGACAAGCTGGTCGTTGCTCGCGCTCGTAAGATGCAGCGTTTCCTGTCGCAGCCGTTCCACGTTGCTGAAGTGTTTACCGGTTCCCCAGGTAAGTACGTTTCGCTGAAGGACACGATCAAGGGCTTCAAGATGATCGCTTCCGGCGAACTGGACCACCTGCCAGAACAGGCCTTCTACATGGTTGGTACCATCGAAGAAGCCATCGAAAAAGCCAAGAAACTGGGCTAATCGATTGTCGTAGCGGCCTTGGCGACAGGGCCGCTATATACAGAGGATAAACATGGCAAACACTATTCACGTTGATGTGGTTTCGGCGGAAGAGCAGATCTTCTCCGGCGAAGCGACTTTCGTGGCGTTGCCGGGTGAGCAGGGCGAGCTGGGTATCTACCCTAAGCACACCCCGCTGATCACTCGTATCCGTCCAGGCGCGGTGCGCATCCAGATCCCAGGCCAGGCTGAAGAAGAGTTCGTCTTCGTCGCCGGCGGCCTGCTGGAAGTGCAGCCAAACTCGGTGACGGTACTGGCTGACACCGCGATCCGTGGTCACGACCTGGACGAAGCCAAGGCTGAAGCCGCCAAGAAACTGGCGGAAGAATCCCTGGCCAACAACAAGACGGGTATCGACTACGCGAAAGCACAGGCGGAACTGGCAGCGGCTATCGGCCAGCTGGCAGCAATCGCCAAACTGCGCAAGACCCGTGGTTAATCGGTCTTCGCTTTAAGAGAAAGGCAGCTTCGGCTGCCTTTTTTGCATTTTGCGGTTGTTACAGCCGGGGCAGCCACATGCCCATGGCGGCGCCCAAGATACCGGCGGCGGTGACCAGCGTCGCCAGCGCCAGCACGCCCGTCATGGCGTTGCATGCCAGCGCGTTGCGGCTGGCCTGGGCGCGCAGGTATAGCTCCAGCACCGCCAGCGGCAACAGGTACTGGGCGAACGCCAGCACGTCGAGGAACGGACCGCGGAAGGACACCGGATCAAAGCCCACCGGACCCCCATTCAACAGCAGCCACGCCATCAGGCCAACACGGAAGAACCACACCGCGCTCACTGCCATGAACAGGCGCAGCGCCCAGCGCCGGTGGCTGTCGAAGCGCCGCGCGCGCGCTGTGCGCACCGCCATCAGGGCGAACGCCACGACCAGCAGGGCGTCAAGCGCCATCCCGGCATGCATCAGCGGGCCGCCTACCGCGCCGCGCGTCACCATCATCAGCAAGCCAGCCAGGCTGGCCACGACGGCCAGCGAGGCGTACACCCGGCCGTTCCAGCGGTGCAGCCTTGGCGCCATGGTGCGCAGCTGTGGCACAAGCTGCAGCAAGCCGCCGCCGATAATCACGGCGGCCAGGAACAAGTGCAAGCCGAGCATCACGTTGCCAGGCGTATCCCCCGGTACATAGCCGCGCGGCAGGACCTTGTTGATGCTTTCCGGCTGGCCCAGTAAAACGGCGCGGCCATAGAAGGCCAGGATGTACAGCACGAACAGCGACTGGCCCAGCGCTGTCACGACGAACCATGCGGCCGCAGCAGCCTGCAAGGCGCGCGTGGCAGTCGGACGTTCGATCGGCGGGAAAGTGGTTGTGGCGGTGGTCATGTGGACTCCTTCTTGGGTTTGTGTGTGATCCACCTTAAATGCGCCGGCGCGCGCGCGCAGCCGCCAAGCCCAAACGCTGCGACGAACGACGGATTGCGGGGCTTGAATGACGGAGCGGAAGCGACTATCGTGCTCGCATGCCAATCCAATCCGCCCCACCGGGCCACCAACTGCCGCGCCGCTTGCCAACCTGGCGCCAGGCCGCCATTGCGCTGTTCCTCACTCTGCAATTGTCCTGGGGATTAAAGACCCTGTTTTCCACAGCCTTCCTGCCGGTGTTTGCGCGGATCGGCTTTATTGGCATAGCGTTCCTGTTCGTGTTCTACGCGACCGCCCGGCGGCATGGGATGCTGCGCCTGCTGGCCATCGCCCTGCTTGCGCCGGTGGTCTCCTTTATCACCTTCGTGGTCGCGGAGTGGCCCAATGTTGGCAAGTATCTCGACAACGTCGAGGGTGCCGGAGCCTTTGTAGTGCTGACGCTGGTCGCCTGGATCTTTGGCCTGGCTACTGCCGCCGTTGCACTGCGCTTTGAACGCAAGGCACGCGAACGAGTGGAGCGCGCGCGTACCGAGCGTGAAAAGGATGCGCTGGAACGCAGCCTGCTGGATGCTCGCCTGCGCTTGCTGCAAGCGCAAATCGAGCCGCATTTCCTGTTCAACACGCTGGCGAACGTGCAGGCGCTGGTGGAGGCGGGCTCGCCCAACGCTGCGCCGGTGCTGCGTCACCTGATCAACTACCTGAAGGCGGCCATGCCGCACCTGGTGGATGCCGACGCGACGCTGGGCAAGGAATTGCAGCTGGTGGAAGCCTACCTGGCGCTGATGCGCATGCGGATGCCGGACCGCCTGGCTTACACGATCTCTGTCGCGCCCGAGCTGGGCCGCCTGCGCTTTCCCGCCATGGCCCTGCTCACGCTGGTCGAAAACGCGGTGCGGCATGGCATTGACCCGGCCACGCATGGCGGCCAAATCGAAGTCGGTGCCGAGCGCGCGCCTGGCAGCGGCAAGGTCTGCGTATGGGTTGCCGATACCGGTGTCGGCATGTCGGAGTCGGCCGCGCCCGGCGCAGGGCTCGATAATGTGCGCATACGCCTGCGTGCCAGTTTCGGCGGAGACGCGCGCCTGGAACTGCATGAGGCGGCGCCGCACGGATTGCGCGTCGAATGTCATTTCACAGCAAGGGAACCTGAATGCACGCCGTCACTGCCCTGATAGCCGACGACGAACCGCTGTTGCGCGAGCACTTGCGCGCCCAGCTTGCGAAGCTGTGGCCCGAGCTGCAGGTGGTGGCGGATGCCCGCAACGGCCATGAAGTGCTGGAACTGTACGAAGTACACCAGCCGTCAGTCGTCTTCCTCGACATCCATATGCCGGGCCTGGACGGCATTGAGGCAGCGCGCGCGCTGGCCCGGCGCGCTCACCTGGTGTTCGTCACAGCCTTCGAGCAGTATGCGCTGCAGGCCTTCGAGCAAGGCGCGGTCGACTATCTCGTCAAGCCGATTGATCCCGAACGCCTGGCCGATACCGTCGGCCGCCTCAAGCAGCGCGTGGCACAGAGCCAGGTCGACCATGCCGCGCTGGAAGCAGTCCTGGACCGGCTGGCACAGGCTGGTGGCCGGCCTGCGCCGCGCGCCTGGCTGCAATGGATCAAGGCCTCGGTCGGGAACAGCGTGCGCCTGATCCCGGTAGAGCAGGTGGCGTATATCCGCGCCGAAGAGAAATACACCCTGGTGGCCTGGGACGAGGGCGAGGCGCTGATACGCAAGAGCATTCGCGAGCTGGTCGAAGAACTCGATCCCGGCCGCTTCGTGCAGACGCACCGTTCCGTGATCGTGAACCTGAAGTATGTGCGTGAAATGGTGCGCGGCGTGAACGAGACGGCGGAGCTGCATTTGCATGGACGCAGCGAGCTCTTGCCGGTGAGCCGCAGTTACCTGCACCACTTCCGCCAGATGTAGATAGAATAGTATTTTTGCTAATTTTGCTATCCAATCCAATGCATAAAATCGTGGTCGCGGCCGTCGCCGCATTCACTGTGGCGGGCGCCCAGGCTGCCGACGTCCAGGTCCGCAATATCGCTCCCGAATTCGTGAAAGTGTACGACGCCACTGCGGCGTTGCCGATGCCGGAACGGGTCCGCGCGATGCGCGAATCGCTGATGGCGCAGTACCCTGAGTTCTACGGCCGTCGCAAACCGGCGAATATGGACAAGGTTGTGCAGATGGCGATCGAAGGGTTCCCGCAAGTCCGTACCGCCTACCTGGACAAGGCGCAAAAATTCGGCGCTTCGCTGGGCCAGCACATGAGCACCTTCAGCGCGACCTTCCCCAGCTACCAGAACACGGCGCCGATCGTACTGGTGCATTCGCTCGGCGAGATGGACGGCGGCCCGCGCGAGCTGGGTGGCAAGGTGCACCTGGTCTTTGGCGCAGACGTGATGGCGGCGCTGAACCCCACCGGCAACGCCGCACCACTATTCCACCACGAGCTGTTCCACCTGATGCACCAGAAGAAGTTCTCCTGCGAGACCAGTCCGGTATGGGCGGCACTGTGGGGCGAGGGCCTGGCAGTGTACGCGTCGGCGGTGATGAATCCCGGTTCGAACGAGAGGGAACTGCTGCTGGACGTCCCGAACGACATGGCGGCAGCAACGCGCGCGCAGCTGCCGGCGGCATGGGCGCACGTAACCACGGTGTTCGATAGCACGGACGACAAGGTGGCACAGGAGCTGTTCACCATGTCGGCCAAAGGCGCCACGCTGCCGGTTCGGCGCGGCTACTATCTGGGTTACCTGGTCGCCAAGGAAGCGGGCAAGACGCGCGACCTGGCCGCGCTGTCCTCCCTCGATTGCAAGCAGGCGCGCGAGCTGGTGGAAGCGACCGTCCTCAAACTGGCCAAAGAATCCAAATCATGACAACTGTTTTGATCACCGGCGCCGCGGGCGCACTGGGCAGCGCAGTAGCGCAAGCGTTTGATGCGGCAGGCGCCAACACGGTGCTTGTTGGCCGCGACATCGGCCGCCTGGAGGCCGCCTGCGGTCCTGCCAGCGAACGCCGCATGCTGGTGGTGGCGGACCTGCGCGATGCCGCGTCGGTTGCCGCCGCTGCGCGCGATGCTGCGGCGCGCTTCGGCCGCATCGATGCCTTATGCAATATCGCCGGTGGCTTTGCGATGGGGACGCCGGTGCACGCGACGTCCGACGCGCAATGGGACGAACTGTTCGACCTGAATGTGCGCAGCCTGCGCAATACGGTGGCCGCCGTGGTGCCCGGCATGCTGGACGGGCAGGGCGGGCAGGTCGTGAACATTGCCTCCGGCTCCGCGCGGCAAGGGCTGCCGATGATGGGGGCTTATTGTGCCAGCAAGGACGTGGTGATTCGCCTGACCGAGGCCATGTCAGCCGAACTGCGCGGGCAGGGCGTCAATGTGAACTGCGTACTGCCCGGCACGATCGACACGGCAGACAACCGTGCCGCCATGCCGAATGCCGATCGCAAAAAATGGGTGAGCGCCGAGGCGCTGGCCGATGTCATCCTCTTCCTCTGCAGTCCCGCCGCCCGCGCCATCCACGGCGCGGCGATTCCCTGCACCTGAGCGTATCAGCGGCACATGCCGTAGGCCCTCTTGTCCTCGAACCAGCGATAAGTGACCGTGCGTGAGACGTAGCGCTTGCCGCCAATGATGACGTCGGGCGGCGTCAGGTCGAAGCGCTGGGGCAGCTTTGACTTCACTTTCAGGCGATAGCGGAACTGGGTGTGGTCGCTGATGCCGACTGCAATCAGGGTCAGCGGGGTGCCGTGGACTATTTCGACGATCTCCGCGCGCTGGTTGGTCGGGCGCTGGTACACGTTGGCGACGGTGGCGTTTTCGATCAGCGCACCTTTCGGCTGGCTCACCTGGAAGTGCTTGGTGGCGAATGCAAGCTGCGTAGTTCGGGGCAGCATGTAGTTGACGCCGATCTCCAGCCCGCCATCGGCCGACGGCATTGCGTTGGTCGCCGAGACGGTGATCCCGCGCGGCAGTTCAAACGTATCCCCGTCAATCGGTGTTGCGCATTCGGCGGACGCCGCGAGGTACAGCGGTCCGGGCGTATAAGTATCGCCGCAAGCGGCCAGGGTGATCAGCAGGGCGAATGGCGCGTAGCGGCGCATGATGTTGGGAACGTATTGTTATTGGTGGCGACAGTTTACTCGAGGCGCCGGCCGAGTGGTGCGACACGCGCGCAGCACCAGTGCTAGGATTGTTATAAAAGTAATATCGGAGGCGCCAATGATTCACCACATCGGCATCGTAGTTGCGGATTTTATGCGCAGCGCGGCGATGTATGACGCCTGCCTTGCGCCGCTGGGCGTACGCCGCACGGCAACCGACCTGGATTGGGCAATTTACGCCTGTCCCGGTGGTCATCCATTTATCTGGATTGGCGCAGAAGTTCCCAGTTATTGGGACCCCGGACATGAGGCCGGCCGCAGTCCAATTCATTTGGCATTGGATGCGCCGACGCGCGAAGCGGTCGACGCCTTTTATAGCACCGCCATGGAATTCGGCGCCGAAGATAACGGACCACCCGGACTTCGGGTGGGTGACGTCAATTTCTACAGTGCCTATATTATCGACTTTGATGGCAACAATATCGAGGCGACGGTGCAGGTCACTTAGATATCATTGCCACCTGTAGGCTTAACTCCTCTTTTGCTTGCTGCGGGCAGCGGCGGACTTCATCAGCGATTTCCACTTGTTGCGGTCGGCGATCCGCTCCAGTGCCGTCTGCTGGTGGCGGCGAACTTCGCGTTGCAGCTTGTGGTAATTATGCAGGCGGTCGGGGTCAATGTGAGTCCTTACTGCGCATCCCGGCTCGTCCCCGTGCTGGCAGTTGCGGAAATGGCAGCCTGCCGCCAGCGATTCAATATCGTCAAACGCGGACGAAACGGAATCGGGACACAGGCTCCTCAGGCCTGGCGTATCGATAATGCAGGCCCCGCTTTCGCACCTGTGCAGCGAACGTGTGGTCGTCGTGTGGCGCCCGCGGCTATCGCCTTGCCGCACACCGCCGGTTTCCTGGTCCGCACCCGCCAATGCGTTTGTTAAGGTGGATTTGCCGGCGCCTGACGAGCCGAGCAGGCAAATGGTTTGGCCTTCGCCAAGCCATGGCGCTAATTGCCCGACTGATTCCGGGTCCCTTGTATTCATGGCGATATATTGCGCTCCGCGTGGAATGCGCTGGAGCATCCCGCTTATCTTTTCTTCCGAGTCGGTGCATATATCCAGTTTGGTCAGGACAATGAGCGGCGTTATTTCCGCGCTGGCTGCCAGGGCCAGGTAGCGTTCAATACGGCGCAAATTGAAATCATGGTCCAGTCCCATTACCAATAAAACCGTATCTATATTGCTGGCTAATGGCTGGTGCGCGCCATCCGCCGCAAAACGGGCTAATTGATTGGCTGGGGATAATCTTTGAATTATCCACACCTCTTCCAGCGCATTGTTTTGCGCGATAACCCAGTCGCCAACACAAAGCGGCGTTTCGGCCAACAGGCGGGGCAGGGCGCGCGCAAGGCGTTCGGCCGCGCCGTCGTGCACGGTGATGCGGTCGCGCTGGACTTCGGTAATGCGGCACAAGCGGCCGCTCCCGGCCTCCGCAAGGCGGGAAATGATGGTGTTGTTAAGGCCGACGCAACGTAAAGCGTCGAAATCGAATTCGATCATGATGGCTGATTTTCCAATGGTGATTCGTTCGCGGCGCGCGCGAACACAGCCGGCCGCGATCAGCGCGGCAAGCAACGAAAGTATGGAAAAGTCGGCGCCCGTTCAGGCGCACTAGCCCAGGATCAGGTCGAGCAGTGAGGCGAGAGGTCAGGCAGCCGACAGGAGGGCAAGATCAAACGAACGCATGGCAAATCTCCTGTCAGTGGGTGGGAATGGCGCCAGTGTCGCACCGGCGGCAGGGCAAGTCAATGTGGCGGTTCGCGCAGCACGGGACTGACCTGGGAGCATTCCGGCTGCAGCGCTTCCTCGATGATCTCCAGCGCGAGCTGCGGCTGGGAGGCGCCGCACATGAAGATATCGGCCGCGGCAAAGCCATGCTCCGGCCAGGTATGGATGGTGATGTGCGACTCCGCCAGCAGGACGACGCCGGTCACGCCCAGCCCTTCGCCGAATCCATGGAAATGGCTGTGCAGGACTTTGGCGTTGGCGGCGGCTGCCGCATCGCACAGCAGCTGCTCGATCCTTGCACAGTCCACCAGCAAGCCGGGGTCGATGCCGGACATATCGGCCAGCAGGTGCGTCCCGCTTGGGAGGTAAGTACTCACTTGTGGCCTCCGCCGCCACCGCTCCAGCTGCCGGAATTGGAGGACCATGAGCTGCCGCGATAGCCGCTGCCGGACGACGAGTCCTCGTTCGCCATTTTGATCCAGCTGGTGCCGACACTCAGGATGGTGACGACCAGCGAATAGCCGAAAAATTTGTTCATTTCTTTTTCTGGTCTTCGATTGAATCCAGCAGCGCCGCCGGCAGGTACAGTGCCAGGCCGGCGAGGATGGTGTAACTAAGGGTGGTGCCGAAATTGGCCATCAGCGGTATGAAGTTCAGCGCCACCATCGCCATGATGAAATTGCGCGCCGAGCGCTTGTGGCTGCCCTTGCTGAAATCCTTGGCCGCCACATGGCCGACCGGCTTGCCGTCGTCGCGCACGGACTGGCCGAACCAGGCCTTGAGCTGGTCCCAAGCGACCGGCGTGGAGCGCGACCAGCCCATTTCCGTCGCCGTCACTTCTGCCGCAAGGACCACCTGCTGGCGCTTGAATTCATGCACCCGCGTCTTGTCGCCGACGCTGACGCGCCAGTTGAAGGCGCCGGCGGCATAGGTGACGACCGAGTCGTAGGAATAAAGCTTGTTGAATTCGACGCCGTTCATGGAGACGTTGCCGCCTTCCAGCCAGCCGCCATCAGGCCATTCGTCCATGACGTTGGCACGCGACCAGCCTTCGTCCGTTTCCACCAGCCAGGTGAAGCCGTTGCGGCTGCCGTACAGCAGGTATTCGGTCCAGGACGTGCCTTCGTCGTCGGCGCGGCGCATGGCGCCAATCACCGTGAAGTCCTGGTTACCCAGCTTGCCGCTGGCGCCGAGATCCAGCGTAAAGCGCTGGCGATCTACCTTTTCGCCCGCAGCCAGGACTTCCGCCTTGGGGCTGGCAGCATCGAGCTGCGTCTGGCAGGACTGGCACACCAGGGTGGACGTCAGGCCGGGCAGGTACTTGATCTGGGTACCGCAGCTTGGGCATTCCAGCGCATCCAGCTTGCCGCGATAACGCCCAGTGGTGCGCTTGATCTCTTCCGTATCGCGCAGCAGCTGGCACTGCATGCCTTCCAGCGTGATCGATACGCCCGTGTACACCATGGGCGGGCCGTCATCGGAATAATCGACGGTGACGAAATGGCTCGCGCGGCGGAAGTCCGCCACTTTGGCTTGCCATCCATCTTCCACCTTGAACGGCAGTTCGCCCTGGCCGCCGATGCAATCGGCCAGCCGCACGTCGGCCGCCGTATAGCGTTCGCCCGCGATCATGTACTGCTGGCCGGGCGTTACCTGCTCGAATGCGGGCAGCAGGCCGTCGGGAGGCCGCAGGCGCGTCACCGTGTACTGGCCGGACGCGTCGCCCAGCCAGCCGGTGGTGGCGTCATCGAAGATGATGTACCACTCGTTCCACATGCCGGCGTCGTAGCGCAGCTGGATGCGGCCCACCACGTTGAATGGCTTGCCGCCCAGTACGCCGCTGGTGCCGACCTGGATCGGGGAGTAGTCCTCCAGCACGGAGGAAATCTTCCCCAGGTCCTTGATTGCGCCGGCTTCCTTGAGCACGCGCGTGTTGCAGTACTCGCACACCGCCATGACGGAGGCGTGCGAGCGGAAATTGACCTCCGCGCCGCAGCTTGGGCAGGAAACGGTTTGCATGCGGGCTGGCTTATCCGATCAGTTTCTTGAGCAGTTCAGCCTTGGTGGCGTCGTAGTCCGCGGGCGAAATCAGGCCTTTGTCCAGCAAGCCTTTCAGCTTGCCGAGGCGGTCTTCGATCGATTCCTGCGCGGGTGCCGCCGGGGCTGCAGCCGGGGCTGGCGCAGCTTCCGGTGCAGGCTGGAAGGCCTGGCCCATCGCCTGGCCCATGACCTGGCCAACCGTCAGCCCTGCGCCCAGTCCGGCGCCGATGCCAGCCAGGCCGCCTTCGTTGCTGGCGGCCAGCGGGATCGACTGCGCCACCTGGTACTTGGTGTAGCCGGCCATCTTGTCGGCGCCGAGGCCGCCCTTCATGCCAGCGGAAATACGTTCGTCCAGTGCCGCCTGCAGTTCTTCCGGCAGGCTGACGCTGGCCACGTTGAATTCGTCCAGGCCGATGCCGTAGCGGGCGAAGGCATCCGCCAGTCCGCCTTTGACTTCCTGCGCCATCAGGGCCTGGTTGGCCGCCATGTCCAGGAAGGCGATATTGGAAGCGCCCAGCGAACTGGCCATGGAGGCCAGCAGGATGCCGCGCAGCTGGTCTTCCACGTCGTCGCGGGTATACGCTTCGCGGGTGCCGCTCAGTTCAGTGAAGAACTTGCGCGGATCGGCCACGCGGTACGAATACATGCCAAAGGCGCGCACGCGGATCATGTCGAAATCCTTGTCGCGGATGGTGATCGGCTGCGGCGTGCCCCACTTGCGGCCGGTCTGCACGCGGGTGCTGAAGAAGTACACATCCGACTTGAACGGCGCGTCGAACAGCTTGTCCCAGTTTTTCAGGTTGGTCAGCAGTGGCAGGGTCTGCGTGGTCAGCTTGTGCGTGCCAGGGCCGAAGACGTCGGCGATCTGGCCTTCGTTGACGAAAACGGCGATCTGCGATTCGCGCACGACCAGCACGGCGCCGTTCTGGATTTCGAAGTCCTGCATTGGATAACGCCAGGACAGCACGCCTTCCGTCTCTTCGTTCCACTGCAGTACGTCGATAAACTGCTTCTTGATAAAGCTGCCGATACCCATGATGTGTCCTCGTTTCAGGAAATGCAGGCGGCGTTGATGCCACCGATGGAAAGCGAAATAGTGCCGAGCAGGCCGCCAAAGGCGCTGTTGTCGGCTTCGATCTGGTCTTGCGACATTTTCAGGCAGCGCGTCGTCACAGCATAGCCAAGCGCCTGCACCACCATGGCGCCGGCCGCCCAGCCCATGAACTGTTCGACGGTGTTGGTGTGCAGGATGCTGGACGCGATCGTCAGCGAAAAGCCCAGCATGGCGCCGCCCAGTGAAAACGCGGCTGCGTGGTTGCCTTGCCGGATCAGCGTGACTTCGTCGTAGGGTGTCAGCCAGGTGTAGGCTTTAAAGAACACGACCAGAAGTACTGCGGCGAGCACCAGGTGAATCAGGTAATTTACGATGGCGTTCAAAACAATCCCCGGTTAAAGTAACAAGCTTGCTAACAAAGAAACATATTAGAACAAAAGCGCCTAAATGACCAAAAAGATTCTCATTGTTTCAGTTTTCGTCGTCGCTTCTTGTGGGCTCGCTTATGAACTGATCGCCGGCGCCCTTTCCAGCTACCTGCTTGGCGATTCGGTACTGCAGTTTTCTACGATTATCGGCTGCTACTTGTTCGCCATGGGCGTTGGGGCGCACTTCTCCAAATACGTAAAAGACGAGGACGTGCTGGCGCGCTTCATCGACATTGAACTGGCGGTCGGCCTGATCGGCGGCGTGTCGGCGGCCGTGCTGTTTATTACCTATTCGTGGATGGCAGCGCCTTTCCGCACCTTGCTATACACAATGGTATTCCTGATTGGCGCAATGGTGGGAATGGAAATTCCGCTGGTCATGCGCGCGCTGAACGCGCGGCAGACCGAATTCAGCGAGCTGGTAAGCAAGGTGCTGACATTTGACTACCTCGGCGCGCTGGCAGTCTCGCTGCTCTTCCCGCTGGTGCTGGCGCCGCAGCTTGGCATGGTGCGCACCGGATTCCTGTTCGGGATGCTGAATATCGCCGTGGCCCTGTGGACAATTTACGTGTTTCGCACAGAGCTGGCGAATGTGGCGGGCCGCCTGCTGCGCGCCAGCGCGGTGATGCTGGCGCTGGTGTTCGGTTTTGCCGGCGCCGACCGCCTGACAGCCTGGGGCGAAAATGGGCTGTTCGGCGACGAGATCGTGTATTCCACCAGCACCCCATACCAGCGGCTGGTCATCACCAAATGGAAGGACGACCTGCGTCTCTACATCAACGGCAACCTGCAATTCTCGTCGCGCGACGAATACCGCTACCACGAGGCGCTGGTGCATCCGGTGATGGAAGCGCTGCCATGGGCGAAGCGCGTCCTGATCCTGGGCGGCGGCGATGGCCTGGCGCTGCGCGAAGTGCTGCGTTATCCACAGGTGGAGCAGGTGACGGTGGTGGACCTGGACCCGGCCATGACGGCGGCCTTCACCAAGCGCGAAGAGCTGGTGGCTTTGAACAAGGGCGCCTTCCTCGATAAGCGGGTGCGCGTGGTGAACGCCGACGCGGCGGTGTGGATGCAGCATACCGACGAAATGTTTGACGCGGCGATCGTGGACTTCCCGGATCCGTCCAGTTTCGCGCTGGGCAAGCTGTACTCCGTGCCGTTCTATTCGGTGATGAAGAAGCACCTCGCGGCCAACGGCCTGATGGTCGTGCAATCGACTTCGCCGTTCTTCGCGCCGCACGCCTTCTGGACAATCGATTCGACGCTGCGCGAGGTGGGCATGCGCACATGGCCGTATCACGCCTATGTGCCGTCGTTCGGCGAGTGGGGTTTCATCGTGGCCTCGCCGCAGATGCCGTACAAGGCGCCGGAGTCCTACCGCCTGCCGATGCGCTACCTGAATGCGGAAACGACTCGCGCCATGTTCGCTTTTCCGCCCGACATGAAGCCGCTGCCGATGGCCCCGAACCGCCTCAATACGCAGTCGCTGGTGCATGAATTCGAACAGGACTGGCGCAAGGTGATGCGCTGATGCTGCGGCGTTCCTTCCTGGCCTGGGCCGCTGCCAGCGGCGCGACGGCTGCCGCCAGCCTGGCGGGCTATCGCTACTGGCACGAAATCACCCCGGCCATCCATGCGCCGGGTCGCGACGAAGGCCACTTCCTGCGCGACCGCAAGCCCTTGCCGGCGCCGTCACAGGTGCTGGAAACCGATGTGCTGGTGCTGGGATCAGGCATCGCGGCGCTGACCGCTGCATGGAAAATGCGCAAGGAAGGCAAAAGCGACTTCCTGATGCTGGATGGCCCCGAACCTTACGGCAACGCCGCCGGCGGCCGGTACGGCGAGCTTGCCTATCCAACCGGCGCGCATTACTTGCCGCTGCCGACGCCAGACTGTTTCCACGTGCGGGAACTGCTGGCGGACCTGGGCGTGATCGTGCGCGGCGCGCAGGAGCGCAAGCCCTACTATGATGAACGGTTCGTGCTGCACGGCCCCGAGGACCGCCTGCTGTTCAACGGAAAATGGCAGGAAGGGACGCTGCCGCACGAAGGCGTGCCGGCCGCGGAGCTGGCCGAGCAGCAGCGCTTCTTCGCCCACATCGACACCTTGCGCGCCGCTGTTGGCGAGGATGGGCGGCGCCGCTTCACCTTCCCCAGCGTGCAGTCTTCCGATGACGCGGAGGCGGCGCGCCTGGACGGCATGAGCTTCAAGGCATGGGCGGAGGAAAACGGATACCGCGCGCCGACCCTGGCCTGGTACTTCGACTATTGCTGCCGCGACGACTACGGCGCCGGCTACGACAAGGTCTCCGCCTGGGCCGGACTGCACTATTTTTGCGGTCGTGGCGGCGAAGCGGCCAATGCGCAGCAAGGCGCCTGGCTGACCTGGCCGGAAGGCCTGCAGGCGCTCGCCACTGGCATGGAGCGGCTGGCGCAGCCGCGGCGCCAGGCCGGCAGCGCCGTGTCGCTTCGCAGCACGG
>Ga0307416_100000785_pt1 | contig 16689 bp, 15 predicted proteins | sample DK1Cmetagenome_2_FD_203821 | JGI IMG/M metagenome (GOLD analysis project Ga0307416, IMG submission 203821) | Maize rhizosphere microbial communities from greenhouse at UC Davis, California, United States - DK15-C-3 | ecosystem: Host-associated > Plants > Roots > Rhizosphere > Soil | place...
CGAGGTCAGCGCCGGCGCCCAGGCGATCCGTGCCGGTGTCGATGAACGGCACCTGACGCGCATTCGCGAGTCGCGGAAGGAGCAGCGCTTCGCGTCCGCGTTGAGCATGATGCCGTACATCATCGGCAAGGGAGTGCCCGCGGACACCGCGGCTAACGTACTCATCAATGTCGCGCTCGCTTCCGCGACGGACGCTGACATCAAGACGCTGCAGGACGAGATCGAACGCGACATCAACGGCGGTTCGCCACCGGGAATGTCGGCCGTCGCACGCGCGTCTGGTCTGCTCGATGCGATCAGCGCCGGACGCGGCGGTACCGATGGCGTCGTTCCGGGCACAGCATTACCTTCGACGCGCGGTACGGCGCGCCCCGCTGACCCCATGGCGAATCCTAACGCTCGTGGATCCGCGGTCGGTAACAAGGGCGACGCGGCTCGCCCACCCGCGCCCCGAGGCAAGGACACCAAGCGACCGTAATCAGCTGACGCTATCATCTGGTTCATGTTGCGCGGCGGGGTAAGTCACCTCGCCGCGTTTTTCTTGGTGGGCCTGTGCGGTCCCGTTTTCGCGCGCGCGCAGGCGCCAGTGCGAACGCGTGATGCGAGTTTCGCGCTCATCGAATACCAGACCGGACTTACGGCTGGCGCTCTGACCTTGTACGACGCGGTCTTCATGGGGAATGACCGTTCTACCCGGTCCGGGTACAGCCTCCTGTCCATCTTCGATGACGGCCGCGTCAGCATGCAGGGCGGACTCGAAGCATCGAAGCGAACCGCAGCGTTGCCTGTCACTCGCCACTACCGTGGCCTCTTCACCGCAATACGCGGGGAAGTGCTCATGGATGCCGCCACGACGATCCAGACGGGATTCATGCCGACCGTCGCCCTCTCGAGTCGAGCTCGTATGCGGTTCGAGCACGCGGATCAGGGCGGCCATGCCGAACTTGCGGTCACGCGCGCGTTCGATGGACGCTTCTGGCAAACGGTGGTGAGCGTGGAGGCGCGGGCGTGGATGCGGCGCGGGCCCGTGTTCGCCGGACTTCGGTCGACGCCGATGCAGCTGGGCGTGGGCGACATGCTGGCCGACAATGAGGGGGAGGTCGAGTGGATGGCCGGCCGCGGCGTCGTTTCCACGTCGTTAGGCGTCAGGCTCGGGGAAGCCGAACGGGCGACCAAGGGGTGGGGGGCGATGTCGGTGAGCTGGCCGGTCTTCCTGGACTCCTGGGCGACGTTCAGCATCGGCAAGTACCCTGCTGACCTCATCCAGAACCTTCCCTCCGCCCGGTACGTCGCGTTCGCATTGAGACTGCCTAACGGGCGACTCCCCGCCGTGCGACGGCCGCCCCCTCCTCCACCCCCGCCGCGGCCACGCATCCCCGATGTCCCGGTCAATTTCCGCGTTGCGATGGTGACCGGGCCGGCCTATGACTCGACCTATATCCGTGAAGTCCGTGTCTGGGCGCCCGGCGCGCAGGTCGTCGAGCTCGTGGCCGATTTCGCCGACTGGATCCCCGTGCCGCTCGTCCGCCGGCCGAATGGCGAGTGGCAGGGCTTTTATCACATCGCACCGGGCCTGCATCGCGTGAATATCAGGATCGACGGTACCGCGATGGAGGCGCCGCTGAACTGGCCGCTGCAGAAGGACGAATTCCTGGGCACGGTGGCCCTCGTCCTTGTTCGGGGATGATTTACCGCAGGGTTCACGCTTCCTATGTCACAGGGTTCGCGGCTTCCTGTGTCACAGAGTTCGCGGCTTCCTGTATTACAGAGTTCGCGGCTTTCGGGACCACAGGGTTCACAGAGTGCACGGGGTTGTGACGAACACGGGTACGGTAGAGAACATCTGCGTTTACCAAACCCTGCGTACCTTGTGAACCCTGTGGTAACAGGCTGTTGGCTGTGAACCCAGTGGTCCATGCCGCCTGCGAACGCTGTGGTGTGAAGTTTCGGAGTACCCCATATCTTCCTGCTTCCCGTGATTCGGATGTTCGTGCACCTTCGGAGAACCACCAGATGAGTATCGGGCCCATCCTGCGTCGTGGCCGGGTCGCCGTCGCGCTCGCCTCGTTAGGTGTTCCGGCACTCACGGCCGGCGCGCAGCCTGGTCCGCGCACGCAGGCCGAGCGCACGAACTACACCGAGACATCGTCGCACGCCAGCGTCGTCGCATTCCTCGACTCCCTGACGAAGCTCGGGAAACCCATCGCCGCCGGCGTGATGGGAAAGACCACCGAGGGGCGCGACCTGCCGTATGTGATCGTCTCTCGCCCGTTGTACAGCACGCCGGACGCCGCCAGGCGTTCCGGGCGTCCCGTCGTCTTCGTGCAGGGCAACATCCATTCCGGCGAAGTCGAGGGAAAGGAAGCGCTGCAGGCGCTGGTACGGGACCTCCTGCTCGACCCGAAGCGCAACGTGCTCGATTCGATCGTCCTGATCGCGCTGCCGAACTACAACGCCGACGGGAACGAGAAGCTCGCCCCGCAGGCTCGGAACCGCGGCGCGCAGAACGGTCCGGAAATGGTCGGCACTCGACCTAACGCGACGGGGTTGAACCTGAATCGCGACTACATGAAGGCGGACGCGCCGGAAACGCGAGCGTCTTTGCAGATGTTCAACCGCTGGGATCCGCATGTGTTCGTCGACCTGCACACGACGAACGGCAGCTACCACGGCTACAACCTCACCTACGCGCCGTCGCTCAACCCGGCGGCTGAGTTGCGCGAGGCGACGTTTGGCGGCGCCTGGGCGCGCGACTCATTCCTGCCCGAGCTGCGCCGTCGTGTCCGCGAGCGGCACCAGGTCCTGACGTTCGACTACGGCGACTTCGGTGGCGGCGGTGGCGGACGAGGCGGACGAGGTGGTGGTGGTCCGCCGCCGACCGGAATCCAGCCGGCGACCCCGCCGACGCAGTGGCGGACCTACGAGCACACGGCGCGATTTGGCACGAACTACTACGCCCTTCGCGGCCGCGTCTCGATCCTGAGCGAGGCATATTCGCACGATCCGTTCGAGAAGCGCGTGCGATCGACCTACGCGTTCACGAAGGAACTCCTGTCGCTGGTCGCAGAACGCGGGTCGGCGATCATGGGGCTCGCAAAGCGCTCGGACGATGCCCTCCGCCGGGGCGCGTCCGTGCTCCCGCCGGTTCCGGTGCGATCGACGATGGCGCAGGCGCCTAACGACGCCGAGGTCTCGTACGAGGAGATCGAGCGCCTCGGGGATTCCACGCGCTACGAGGCGGGGATGCCATTGGGCGCGAAGCGCACCGGCCGGTTCAAGTCGGCGACGATGCAGATCTTCGACCGCTTCACGCCAACGCTCACCCGCCCCGCGCCCTGGGGATACGCGATCGCGCCGACCGACACCACCGCCATCAACCTCGCGAAGCTCCACGGTTTCGAGATGTCGCGACTGAACGCGGAATGGCGCGGCGATGCCGGGCCGCAGTTTGTCGTGGACTCGACGGTGATAGCGCCACAGCCGTTCGAGGGCCACCGGCTGGTGCGTCTCGTCGGACGCTGGGAGTCGCGCCCGGTGACACTGGCCACCGGCACGTACGTGGTGCGGGTCGCGCAGCCACTGGGCGTTCTGGCGATGTACCTGCTCGAGCCGGAGAGCGATGATGGGATCATCGCCTGGGACCTAGGCGATCGCTCGTCAGGCGCGAACGGCAGCGCCCCCGTCGTCCGGCTCGCGACGCAACCGCCGGTCGCCATGACGACCGTGCCGCGCGCCAACAGTCCCTGAATCGTCGCGGTGACCGTGTCTCCCCCCCCGATGGGTGGTCGTTTTCTTCCGCCGGATCCCTCGAAGGGAGATGAGCGCACCATTGGCGGCTACATGGCGGTGCACGCACGGCCCGCGGCCTTTCAGGGTTCGGACGGCATCTCCTACAGCGTCGCGATCGAAACCGACCGAACCGGCGAAGCCGAGCGGCCCTTCGGCGCGTACTTCCTGTTCGTGCGCTGGCGGCGGTTGGGAAGCCAGGGTGTGGAGGGCCACCTCGAGACGCCCTTCCTCGCGTTCGGGGATTCGCCCGGCGCGGCGCGGGACGCGTTAGGCACGATGGCCCTGGAGCGCGTCAAGGCGATCCTGGATGACCTGATTGGCACGAATGCCCCGGCCGCGGCTCGCCGCTGGTGGGACGTGATGAGGGACGAGGGCGACACCGAGTGACGAAAGGCGTGGTCCTGCATGGCACCGGCGGCGCGTGGCACGTGCAATGCGAGCATGGGGACGCCGTGGTCGCCGCGCTACGCGGGAAAGTGAAGCACGCCAGCGACGTGAAGCTCGCGGTCGGCGATCAAGTGATGCTCACCCAGGATGCCGGTTCCGGCTGGGCCATCGATGAAGTGCTCGAGCGCAAATCGGTGCTCTCTCGTCGAGAACCCGGCCGCGCGCGCGGTGAACGGACCATCGCGGCCAACGTCGACCAGGTCATCGTCGTTTTCGCGTTGCGGGAGCCGGAGCCTCACGTCGCGATGCTGGACCGATTCCTGGTCATCGCCGAGTCGAATGCGCTGACCGCGCGTGTCATCGTCAACAAGGTCGACCTTGCCGGCGATGAGGAGGCCCGGTCCCTTTTCGGGGCCTACGAATCCATCGGCTATCCGCTCCACATAACGAGCGCCCGTACCGGACATGGCCTGGAGATTCTGCGCCAGCAGCTCCAGGGACGCACGTCGGCCATTACCGGCCCGTCAGGAGTGGGAAAATCGTCGCTGATGAATGCGCTCTACCCGGGCCTCTCGCTTCGAGTGGGCGAGATCAGCGCCTCCGTCAACAAGGGGCGACATACGACGGTCGGTGCATTCCTGCATCCGCTGCCGGACGGTGGCTTCGTGGTCGATACGCCCGGCCTTCGCGAAATCGGGTTGTGGGGAGTTCCGTCCCGCGGACTCGACGAATGCTTTCCGGAGATGCGAGCGTTGAAGGAAGAATGCCGGTTCGCTGACTGCAGTCACCTTGCCGAACCCGATTGCGCGGTCCGAGAAGCTCTGCAGCGCGGCGCGATCAGTTCTACACGATACGAGTCATATCAGAAGCTTCTCTCCGAAGCGCTGGAATCCGAGCGATTCTGAGCCGCGCGATCAAGGGGTCAGAGTACTTGAAACAGAGCACCCTCCGTCGCGCAGCTTCGAGGGTTTCAAGTACTCTGACCCCTTGATCCGTGTTCTCATCACGGAGCAAGTCGCTCGATCAGCCACTCACGATCGGCCAGTCGATACTGCACCCGATCATGCAGCCGGCTCGGCCTCCCCTGCCAGAACTCGTACAACGTCGGCGCGAGGATGTAACCGCCCCAGTGTGGCGGCAGCGGAACATCCCCGTCGGGATGCCGGGATTCGATGCCCAGCACGGCTTCGTCGAGCCAGGCGCGATCGGGAATGACGCTGCTCTGGATCGACGCCCACGCACCATAACGAGAGCCTAACGGGCGCGAGCGGAAGTACTGCTCCGCTTCATCCGCGGGCATACGCGACACCGCGCCTTCGATCCGGACCTGCCGTTCCAGATCGAGCCAGGCGAACAGGAGGGCAGCCTTGGCATTGGTCTCCAGGTCCACCGCCTTGCGGCTCCGGAAGTCCGTGAAGAACCCGTACCCGCGCGCGTCGACCGACTTCAGCAGGACTACCCGGGCCGACGGCTGACCATCGGCGGAAGCGGTCGCCAACGTCATGGCGTTCGGCTCCCGGACCTCGGCACGCTGGGCTTCCGTGAACCACCGCCGGAACTGCGCCAGCGGATCCCGATCGACATCGACCACGTCCAGGGAGGCCATGGCGTATTCGCGGCGCAGCTCGGCGGGATTCATGAGTGCAGAACAGTATGCAGATTGCAGAATGTAATCCTGGAATCCACGTTACTTCTGAACTCAGAACTCTGCATTCTGCCATCCCGCATTCGGTCGCCGGGAACCCACAGCTGACTTCCTGACTTGGTGCCTCAGATAGCCGATCGCGACGATAGCCGGAAGTCGAAGGACGAGAGCTTCGCGCGTGATGCCCTCCCGTGGATGAACGACGTCTACCGGTTCGCGCTTTCCCTGACGCGCGATCCGTCGGACGCTCAGGACATCGTTCAGGAGACTTACCTGCGTGCGTACCGGTCGTGGCACACCTTCGAGCCCGGAAGCGACTGCCGTCGCTGGCTCTTCACCATTTGTCGAAATGCATTTCTCCGGTCACGCCAACAGTCTCGCCACGAGGTGGACGCGATCGATGGTGATACGGAGGCTCTCGCGTCGGCGCGTGAGCACAGCGAGATGATCGCCGACGGGACCGATCGCCTTCTCGCGACCGTGGACCTCGGTCCAGCACTCACCCGCGCACTGGCGGACCTGGATGAACCATTCCGTTCCGCGGTGCAGCTGGTCGACGTCGAGGATCAATCCTACGAGGCCGCGGCCGAGATCCTGGGCGTCCCGATCGGCACCGTACGCTCGCGCCTCTTTCGTGCCCGTCGTCAGCTGCAGCAGAAACTGAGGACGCACGCACGCGACGCCGGCCTGGTCACGACGGCCGAGATGGAGGGGACTCATCATGCCTGACGAGACTCCCGTGATCGATTGCCAGACCGCCGTCCGTCAGCTCTGGGACTACCTCGACGATGAGCTCGATGATGCTCGCATGGTCGAAGTGCGGCAGCACCTCCTCACGTGCAAGAGTTGCCTGCCGCACGCCGAATTCGGTCGCAGGTTCATTCAGGCACTGAGCCGCGCCCGTGAGCATCACGTCATGCCCCCCGCGGTAAGAGGCCAGGTCCTCGAGTCCCTGGCCCAGGCCGGATTCAGCCCGGAAATCCCCGGTTGATATAGGGGGAGGGGGTATATAGCTTCCCTCAGCGGTCAGAGCCCCGGGATCGGATCTCCGACTCTGAACCCGTCACCGACAGGGAGGCTATGTGAAGCAATTGAAGCTCGAGGTGTCCGGCATGAGCTGCGGACACTGCGTGGGAGCCGTGCGCGACGCGCTCGCCGGCGTTCCCGGCGTAAAGGTCGACGATGTCCGGATCGGGTCCGTCTCGGTCACGATCGACGAAACGAAGGCGACGGTCGGCGACCTGGTCGACGCCGTGTCCGATGCCGGCTACGAGGCCACCGAGGCTGCCTGAGATGGCCGTCGCACCCGCCACCCTCGACGAAGCTCGTCAGGCAGCGAAGCTGAACATTCCCGTGACGGGAATGACGTGCGCCGCGTGCCAGGCGCGCGTGCAGCGGGTGCTCGAGAAGACACCAGGTGTCGACGAAGCCGCGGTGAGCCTGATGACCAACACGGCGACGGTGCGTTTCGATCCGGGAGTCGTCGACGCCAACACGCTCGTGGAGCGCATCCGCGGCACAGGATACGGCGCCGAATTGCCGCTGGATGAGCGTGGAGCAGTAGAGGAGCAGGAAGCGCAGGACCGGTCTCGCATCGAGGAGGCGCGCGAGCTGCGCACGAAGGCGTTGTTGTCGCTCCTGGCTGGTGCGCTTGCGATGATCGCCTCGATGCCGCTGATGGCGGCGAATGCGCACCACGGGCTCGGTTCAGCGGATCCCGTTATGCGCTGGACGATGCAGTGGCTCGATCCCGCGCTGCGGCAGGTAATGCCGTGGATGTATGCCGTGCCGACTCACGTTGTCAGCTGGAGCCTGATGCTCCTGACGGCGGCGGTGATGGTATGGGCTGGGGGTCGCTTCTATGTCCGTGCCTGGAAGGCGCTGAAACACCGGTCGGCGGACATGAACACGCTGATTGCCGTCGGCACCGGCGCGGCGTTTCTGTTTTCCGTGTTCGCGACGGTGGCGCCGCAGGTTTTCATCAGTCGCGGGATTGCGCCCGACGTCTACTACGAAGCGGTGATTATCATCATCGCCTTCATCCTCGGCGGGAACGCGCTCGAGGCACGGGCCAAGGCCGGGACGTCGTCGGCCATCCGCAAGCTGATCGATCTACGGCCACAGTCGGCCCGCGTCCGGCGCGACGGCATCGATCGCGACGTCCCGGTCTCCGATGTGCTGGAGGGAGCCGAGATCGTCGTTCGGCCTGGCGAACGGCTTCCGACGGACGGGATCGTGATGAGCGGGAGCAGCGCTGTCGACGAATCGATGCTGACCGGTGAACCCCTGCCCGTGTCCAAGCTGCCTGGCGACCGGGTCATCGGCGGCACGATCAACCGGACCGGCGCCTTCACCTACCGGGCGACGACGTTAGGCGCCAACAGCGTGCTGGCACAGATCGTCCGGCTCATGCGCGACGCCCAGGGGTCGCGGGCGCCGATCCAGCGCCTCGCCGATCGCGTGAGCGCGGTGTTCGTCCCGACCATCATCGTCATTTCCGTCATCACGTTCGCCGGGTGGTATGTGCTCGCCGATTCGGCGCCGCTCCTGAGGGCGTTCACGGCCGCGATCTCGGTGCTGATCATCGCCTGCCCGTGCGCCATGGGTCTGGCCGTTCCTACGGCAGTCATGGTGGCGACGGGGAGGGGCGCTGAACTGGGAGTGCTGATCAAGGGTGGCGAGGCGCTGGAGCGAGCCGGCACCGCCGACACGGTGGTCCTCGACAAGACCGGCACGGTGACCGAGGGGCGGCCGTGCGTTGTCGCAATCCAGGCACTCGGCCTAACGAGTGAGAGTGAATTGCTGGCACTGGTGGGCTCACTCGAGCGCGGGTCAGAGCATCCGCTGGCATCGGCCATTGTCGATTCGGCCGAGACTCGTGGACTGACACTGTCACCAGTGGAGTCGTTCGCGGCCGTGCCGGGGAAGGGGATTACCGGAGTGGTCCGGGGACGCGCGCTCGCCGCAGGGAACGAAAGACTCATGCAGGAGTGGGGCATCGATGTCACGCCGCTGCGCGATTGGACGACCGCGCGCGCCGCCCGAGCCGAGTCCGTCGTGTACGTGAATATCGATGGAGCCCTTGCCGGTGGTCTCGCCATTGCCGATGCCGTGCGTGCCACATCCGCTGACGCCGTCAGGCGGCTGCGTGCGCAGGGGCTCGAGGTGGTACTGCTGACCGGAGACGTCCCGGCGACCGCCAACGCCGTGGCACGCCAGGTCGGCATCGATCGGGTCATTGCCGGTGTGCTCCCCGAAGGGAAGGTGGACGCGGTTCGCGCACTGCAGGACGAAGGCCATGTCGTCGTGATGGTCGGCGACGGCATCAACGACGCTCCGGCACTGGCCCGTGCCGACGTCGGCATCGCGATGGGCGGCGGCACCGATGTGGCGCTCGAAGCGGGCGACATCGCGCTTCTTCGACCTGACCTCGATGCGGTGGCCGAGGCGGTTGCGCTCTCGCGGCGGACGATGCGCACGATGCGCCAGAATCTCTTCTGGGCGTTCGTCTACAACGTGTTAGGCGTGCCGATCGCCGCGGGCGCCCTGTATCCGGCGTTTGGCCTGCTACTCAGTCCCATTCTTGCGAGTGCGGCGATGGCATTGAGCTCAGTTAGCGTGGTTACCAACAGCCTGCGATTGGGGCGGTGAGTTTGTGAATCGTGACTGGATGTGGGAGGTGGGATGTGGGAGAACCCTGATTATACGGATGCAATGATGGGAAAACTTCTCGAATCGGTTGATGAACATGCTACCTGCGCCTGCGGGTGCGCGACGACGACGTCAGGAGGTCGCAAAGCGGTTGGCGTAGATCCCGACATTCGCGATCGCAACCTCAAGCGGTTACGTCGCATCGAAGGACAGGTGCGTGGCCTGCAGAAGATGATCGAAGAGGACCGGTACTGCGCCGACATTCTCACGCAGATTTCGTCCGTACAGGAGGCGCTGCGCGGGGTCGGCAGAGAGCTCATGCGGAACCACTTGAAACACTGTGCGACCTCTGCGATCAAAGCCGGGCCGGAACAAGCCGAGCCGATGTACGATGAGCTCATCGACCTGATGTATCGAAACCTGCGGTAGCTTCCGAACCCTCTGACCGGACCGTTAGACTCCGTCGTGCTCTATCGTCGCGCATCGGGCCTTATCGCCGCGTTTCTCCTGATCCCACAGTTGCTGGGGGCTCGGGAAGTCGCGTGCCCGCGGCATGGTGAGAACCGGGACGCCGCTGCCGCGACGGCATCGCCGACCGGGGGACACGAGCATCATCACCAGAGCACTGGGAAGGAGCCCCCGCCGGGCAGGCATCATGCGCCATCGGATTGCTGTCCGGCCATGAACAGCTGCTCCGGTGCGGCGATCCAGGTGGACGAGATTGCATTCGGGACCTCGTCGCTGCATAACGACGCGCCGGCCGACGTCGCCGCGCTCGTTCGTTCGCGCGTCGAGTCGCCGGACCCGCCTCCCCCGAAAGCGTAGCCGCAGTAGACCACGAGTCATCCGCCTGCGCGACCACCGTTCGCGTTAGGCGGGACGGGCGCACGTCTTCGATTGCATCAGTCTGATGCCGATGCGTGGGTCTGGTCCTCTACTCCGGCAGACAATGCGCCTTTTCTTACGTAATGTTCCTACGCTGGCCATCCTTCTTTCTCTCGTGCCGCATGGCGTCCTCGGTGCCCAGGACACGACCATGGGCGGCATGCAGATGGGTGGCCAGAGCAGGGCTCCGCTCGGCATTTCCATGGAGCGGATGGGATCGGGGACTACCTGGATTCCTGATGCCGTCAGCGTTCCTTCCCGCCACTTCAGCGCCGGTCCGTGGGAGCTCATGCTGCATGGCTTCGCCTTCGCACAATACATCTCGCAAGGCGGTCCCCGGGGCGACGACCAGTTCGGCTCGCTCAACTGGGCCATGCTCATGGCCACGCGAAACCTTGCCGGCGGACGTCTTCAGGCCCGGACCATGCTCAGCCTCGACCCGGCCACCGTGACGCGACGCGGGTATCCGCTGCTGTTGCAGAGCGGTGAAACGATCGATGGCGAGCCGATCGTCGACCGTCAACATCCCCACGATTTCTGGATGGAACTCGGTGTCCTTTACGAGCGGGCAGTTTCGAGCTCGCTCGGGATATCGCTGTACGCCGCACCGTCAGGCGAACCGGCGCTGGGCCCGGTCGCCTTCATGCATCGTCCCTCGGCGATGGACAACCCTGTCGCGCCGCTCGGGCATCATTGGCAGGACGCGACGCACATCTCCTTTGGTGTACTGACCGCCGGAATCTTCGGCAAGTCGTGGAAGCTCGAGGGCTCGGCGTTCAACGGGCGGGAGCCGAACGAGGAACGCTGGGACTTCGACCGGATGAAGCTCGATTCGTGGTCGGGCCGCCTAACGATGAACCCCGGTCCGGCCTGGAGCGTGTCCCTCGGATACGGCTATCTGGACAGTCCGGAAGCACTCTCGCCGGAAGAATCGCAGCATCGCCTGGTCGCGGCCATATTGCATGGAAAGCCCCTCGGGGCCGAGGGTCAGTGGTCGACCACGGTCGTGTACGGCGCCAACAAGACGTCTGACCATGGCCGCTCCCACAGCATCGGATTCGAATCCGAGGCTATCCTCGACGCGCGCAATACACTGTTCATGCGTTCGGAATGGGCCCAGAAATCAGCTCACGATCTGGCGCTGGACGATGCACCATACAACTTCGATCCGCATGAGAAGTTGCCGGTTTCGAGCGTCTCGCTTGGGTATATAAGAGAGCTGGGCCGGGCGCGGGGAGCCACGCTTGGCGTCGGGGCCATGGGAACCGCCAATTTCGTTCCGTCTTCGCTGTCCGATATCTATGGCTCCCGGAGCCCGTTAGGCGCTGTCGTGTTTCTCCGGGTTCGTCCATTCCACCAGTCACGTGACATGGCCGGCATGCATCACCACCCAGGTTCGGATCGTTGAGGACGAGCTCACGCCGGGTTCGATGGGCGGTCGTGGCCGCGCTGACAACGGTCGTCGCGGGCGCGGCCCTGGCGCATGCCACGCTGGTGCGCTCGGACCCGGCGGCCGGTTCGAGAGTTACCGTCGCGCCCTCAGCGCTTCGACTCGAATTCAACGAAGCCGTCTCGGCTCGGACGTCCCGTATCGAGCTCGTCGCACCCGATTCGCAGCGGCTGTCCCTGGAGATTCGCGGTGATTCAACGAACGCGAAGGTGCTGCTGGCGGACGTTCCGCTGCTGACGTCTCGCGGTCAGTACCGCGTGGACTGGCGGTTGGTCGGTCCGGACGGTCACGCGGTGTCAGGCCGTTTCTCATTCAACTTCGACTCCACCGCGGTGGCGGATACCGCTGTCCCGCCATCCGCAGCGCCCAGCGGATCGAACCAGCCAACAACGACTGCCTCGAACGCGACGCTATTTGGCGCACTTCGCTTTCTGTCGACTCTCACCACGACGCTGCTGATTGGCGCCACCGCGTTCATGTTGCTGGTGTTGCCTCGCGTTCGCAGTGCTCGGACGTCGATCGGCGCGTACGACGCCGTCGTGCAAGAGCGTGTCCGGATCGTGGCCTGGTTGAGTGTCGCCGCGCTCCTCCCGGTCTTTGTCGTTCGGCTCATCAGCCAGGAGGCGGCGTTGGCGGGCAGTTTCGGCGCGATTCACTCCTCCGATCTGTTGACGATCGTTGCTGAAACGCCCTGGGGACGTGCCTGGGCAATGGTCGTTGTCGCTGCAACCAGTGCCCTCGTTATGCTCCGACGCCCGCGCAGCCGCACGCGTCGGACGCCATGGGTGGGTCTCGCCATCGTATGTCTTGCGGTCGCTGTCGCCGCGCCGTTCCTGGGTCACCCGGCCGCCGCTGGCGGAGCGGCCATCCCGCTCGACGCCGTTCATGTGCTGGCTGCCGGCGGATGGGCCGGGACCATCATGATCATCGGTGTGGCGGCGTTGCCGGTCACGCTCAGAGCACAACTGGACGACCGGGTCCTGATGATCAAGTCACTGCTGGGCGCGTTCACGCCGATCGCGCTTTCGTGCGCGACCCTGCTCATGATCACCGGCACGGGTGAAGCACTGCTGCAGCTGGGTCAAGTTTCGGCGCTGTGGCAAACGCCGTACGGCTTGGCGCTCGTCAGGAAGCTGGTTCTGGTCATGGGCGTGCTGCTGCTGGGAGCCTGGCATTGGCGCGTCGCGCAGGGAACGATGGCCAGGGCTCGTTCAATCACGGCGTTACGCTGGTCGATGCTGCTCGACGTCGCGGTAGTCGTCGGCGTCATCGCGCTTACGGCAATACTGACCGGCACACCGTTGCCCACGGAGTAACGGTACCTGATCTCACAGTTCTTCACAGGAATCACCATGAGAGGCTTTCATTATTTTCGTCCCGCGGCGGTGGCATTGTTCGCCCTGATGCCTGCGGTTTCGCGTGCGCAACACGAAGCGCACCACGCCAGCGACTCGGCGGCGGTTGCGGCCGTTGTCGCGAAATACCATGAGGCGCTCGCCGCTGGTGACAGCGCCGCCGCGCTGGCGCTGCTGGCGGACGACGCGACGATCCTCGAGTCGGGTGGCGTAGAAACGAGAGCCGAGTACCGGTCGCACCACCTGCCGGCAGATATCAACGCGTCCAGGTCGTCGCAGGGCCAGCGCGGTCCCGTGCACGTTCGCGTACACGGCGAGGTCGCGTGGACGACATCGACCACGACGAGCCAGCGCACGGTAAATGGCAATACGGTTACCTCATCGCTGGCCGAGCTGATGGTTCTGGTGAAGACACCGCGCGGATGGATGATCTCGGCCATCCATTGGTCCTCCCGGACTCGGCGTCCGCAGTGATCACGCGCTTTCGTTAGCTCCTCGAGGACGCAGCGATGGCCGGTCACGGGCACGGCCACCACGAGCACGGGTCCCACCACCAGGAGCATGCCACCTCGTCGCGCGAGGCTGGCATGGTCCCGCAGGCTCACGCCCAGCAACCGGCGCACATACATGCTACAGGCCATGAGCATGGCCACGATCGGCATGCCGGCCACAGCGTCGCGATGTTCCGGGACAAGTTCTGGGTATCGCTGCTGCTGATGGTCCCCACTCTCGTGTGGGGACACATGTTGCCGGCCGCGTTAGGCTTCACGCCACCGCACATTGCCGGGTCGCACTGGATTCCGGCGGTGTTCGGGAGCGCCGTGTTCGCGTATGGCGGTTGGCCCTTTCTGCAGGGCGCGGCAGGGGAATTGAAGGATCGCGTACCGGGCATGATGACCCTCATCGCCCTCGCGATCAGCGTTGCGTTTGTGTTCAGCGCGGCGGTGATGGTGGGTTTCCCCGGGACGCCGTTGTGGGAAGAACTTGCCACCCTGGTCGTGATCATGCTGCTCGGTCACTGGATCGAGATGCGCTCCATCACGCAGGCGCAGGGCGCGCTGAAGGAGCTCGCGAAGCTCCTGCCGGACGGGGCAACGCGCGTCGTAGCTGATGGCCTCGAGGACGTTCCCGTCGCGAGCCTCAAAAACGGCGACGTCGTGCTGATCCGACCCGGCGGCCGGGTACCGGCCGATGGACTCGTTAGGGACGGCTCGAGCCAGGTCGATGAATCGATGTTGACGGGCGAATCCCGTCCCGTAGAGAAGACGCCGGGGAGTGCGGTGATCGCGGGCACGGTCAACCAATCCGGCGCGCTGCGGGTAGAGGTCAGCGGCACGGGTGAAGGCACCGCTCTCGCCGGCATCATGCGGCTGGTCGAACAGGCACAGCAATCCAAATCGCGTGCCCAGGCCGTCGCCGATCGCGCGGCGTTCATGTTGACCGTCATTGCCATTCTGGCCGCGAGCATGACGTTGATCGGGTGGCTGGTGATTCGCCCCGGCGAGCCGGCGTTCGCGGTCGAACGCATGGTGACGGTCCTCGTCATCGCCTGTCCGCACGCGCTCGGCCTGGCGGTGCCCCTGGTCATTGCCATCTCGACCACGCTCGGCGCACAGGGAGGATTGTTGGTGCGCGACCGCCGGGGCCTCGAGGAGGCCCGCAACCTGACGGCCGTGGTCTTCGACAAAACGGGTACGCTCACGTTAGGTGAACATCGCGTCGTCGACATCGCCACCAGCGAAGGATTCAGTGCCGAGGAGGCGCTGCGCCTCGGCGCCGCTCTCGAACGCGACTCTGAGCATCCGGTGGCACGCGCGATCGTGAAGAGCGCCGAGGAGCGCGGCCTGTCCCTGCCGAATGCCAGCGACTTCCGTTATCTCGCCGGGCGCGGGGTCTCGGCGGTCGTCGATGGGCGACACCTGCGCGCCGGGGGACCGAACATGCTTGCTGAGATCACGGTCGAACCGGACCGCTCGCTTCAGGACGCCGCCGGGCGCGCCGCAGACAAAGGCCAGGGTACGATCTTCCTGATCGACGGCGATCGTGCCATCGCCGCGTTCGCCGTCGCCGACGCGATACGGCCCGAGTCGCGGGAGGCAATCACACGACTGCATAACGAGAAAATCAAGGTCATCATGATCACCGGCGACGCCGAGCCCGTGGCACGCGCCGTGGCCACGGAACTGGGTATCGACGAGGTGCTGGCCCAGGTCCTTCCCGAGGACAAGGCCCGCCGGATCGAGGAGCTGCAGGGCAGGGGGATGAAGGTGGCGATGGTGGGTGACGGCGTAAACGACGCGCCGGCACTCGCCGTCGCCGACGTCGGCGTCGCGATCGGAGCAGGTACCCAGGTGGCTGTCGAAGCCGGTGACGTCGTGCTGGTGCGCAGCGATCCGCGCGATGTGCCACGGATCATCCGGTTGTCGCGGGCGAGTTACCGCAAGATGATCCAGAACCTGTGGTGGGCCGCCGGCTACAACATCGTCGCGATTCCGCTGGCCGCCGGCGTCATGGCGCGCTTGGGGATCGTTCTTTCACCGGCCGTGGGAGCCGTCCTGATGTCGGCCAGCACCGTGATCGTTGCCATCAACGCTCAACTGCTGCGGCGAATCGCGCTCTGAGGCCGTGGACGTCACCTTTTACCGTTCGTGGCGTTCGTCACGCTGTTCCAGTTCCGCCTGGCACAGGCAAGCGTTAGGCGCCTGAGGCAACCTCGCGTGCGTCATGCGCTCGTTCATTCAGCACGAGCGTCCACTCGATCGGGATCGACGGATCGAGAGAATCGCGCACCGAGCAGTACTTGTTCAGCGCCAGGTCGATCGCCATTTCGGCCGCTTCACGGTCGATGCCTTCACCCGTGATACGGTAGATGATCGCGATTGACGTGAGTTTTGCCGGCACCGCCTGTGCCCGCTCGCCGCGTACGTCGATGTCCAGCGTTGCGATTGGCGTGCGGCGTTTGGCCAGGATCGACACCACGTCGATCGCCGAGCAGGTGGCCAGGGCACTGAGCAACATGTCCACGGGGCCAGGGCCGGTGAGCTTATTGCCGTCGATCCGGACCGTGGTTTTTCCTGGCTCCCCGGCGTCGAATGCCTCGCCCTCGGACCAGTGGGCGACGATGTGATTGACTCGCTTCTTGCCAGCGGCCTGGTATTCCCGTGTAACGCTCATACTGCTCCGGATGGTAGCTTGCTGAAAGTTAAGCGAAGCCTCTTACATCCTACATCTCACACCGCCATCCAAGTGGGCCAGTATCGTCACCACGTCTTTGTCTGTACGTCCGGCAAGACCTGCCCAACCCAGGGCTCAAAGGATGTGCATGAAGTGCTGAAAAAGGGAGCGGCGGAGCATGGGTTGAAGGGAATCGTTCGCATCAATCACGCAGGCTGCATGAACCAGTGCGGGCACGGTCCAATGGTCGTTGTCTATCCAGAGGACATCTGGTACGCCGGCGTCGATCGCGAAGGTGCCCAGCGCATCCTCGACGAACACATCCTCGGCGGGCATCCCGTGGAGTCGTTGCG
>Ga0307416_100000786_pt1 | contig 16684 bp, 19 predicted proteins | sample DK1Cmetagenome_2_FD_203821 | JGI IMG/M metagenome (GOLD analysis project Ga0307416, IMG submission 203821) | Maize rhizosphere microbial communities from greenhouse at UC Davis, California, United States - DK15-C-3 | ecosystem: Host-associated > Plants > Roots > Rhizosphere > Soil | place...
AACCCAAGTCTGGCGAACCCCGAAGCGTTCAAATTCCATTAGCACGTCGATCCGGTGCTCAGCTTTACTCCCTCGTACAGTCTTACCGCGGGTCGCCGGAAGCCCGAAGTTCCTGGAAGAACTCCAGGGCAGCCTGCTCGTATGCCTCCCAGTCGCTTAGACGATCGGCCATTACTGTCACCGGAGCCTGAGTGCGGGGGTTGTTAGCACCTCGTTAGCAACTGCGCCGCAATGCCGCATGACTATGCGAAGACGCTAGAAGAGCTGGTTCTCGCCGGCGAAGATCGCCGACACGGACTCGTCCGAGAAGACGTTCTTGATCGTGTCCGCGAGGAGGATCGAGACCGTGAGCGGCTCCGGGAAGTTGTCGGGCCGAAGCAGCGGGTTGATCGGGACGGTGTCCGTGGCCGCGATCTCCTTCAGCTGGCTCTGGCCGAGCTTCTCGAAGGCGCTCTCCGGGATGAGGGCGTGCGTGGCGCAGGCGTAGACCTCGGTGGCGCCCGCGTCCTTGAGCGCCTGTGCGCCGGCAATGAGCGTCCCGCCCGTGACGATGATGTCGTCCGTCATGATCGCCACCTTGCCCTTGACGCGGCCGATCACCTCGGTGACCGCGGCCGAGTCCCGCGCCGGGCGCGTCTTGTTCATGATCGCGAGGTCGGCCTCGAGCATCTCCCCGAACTTGCGCGCCATCTTCGCGCGGCCCGGATCTGGCGAGACCGCGACGACGTCGTCGCCGTGGAGGCCCTTGTCGCGGTAGTACTGCGCGAAGAGCGGGAGCGCGGTCATGTGGTCGACCGGGATCGAGACGAAGCCCTGGATCTGGCCGGCGTGGAGATCCATCGTCAGGATGCGGTCGACGCCCGCGGCGAGCAGCATGTCCGCGACGAGCTTGGCGGTGATCGGCTCGCGCGGCGCCGACTTCTTGTCCTGCCGCGAGTACGGGTACCACGGCATGACTGCGGTGATCCGGTTCGCCGAGGCAAGCTTGGCGGCCTGGATCATGATCATGAGCTCCATCAGGTGGTCGTTCGAATGCAGGCCGTGGCACGACTGGATGAGGAACACGTCCGCGCCGCGGATGGACTCGCAGTAGCGGCAGTACGTCTCGCCGTTGGCGAACGTCTCGAGCTCCACTTCGCCGAGCGAGATGTTGAGGAGCTCGGCGATGCGCTCCGAGAGCTCGGGGTTCGACCGGCCCGAGAAGAGCATGAGCTTCCCGGACGGACCGCGCTCGATCCAGCGGCCGCGCTCACCGCTTGCCTGTGGAACCGGCACTTCCGGCACTTCGAGGCCCGGCAGCCTGGTCAGCTCAGTCGTTCCGCTTTCCACCGTTGCCTTCCTGGTCGCTCCACCCCGCGACGGTACTCAAAGCATCGCGGTCAACCTGCAGCTGCGCAACTGGAACATTGTTCCTGCAGCGCTGGACGTACCCCGCGGTCACGTTCCCGCGCCGCCCGGACGAAGGTTGGTAAAGGGCGGCACGACCTCTCCGGGGCCGAGCTCGGAGTCGACCACGACAGCATGCGGGCCGACCTCGGCGCCCGCGCGGAGGATGGTCTTCCCCTGCAGGATCGTGAACGGCTGGATGACGGCCTCGGGCTCGATGACGACATCCGGGCCGATCCACGTCGTCGCGGGGTCGACGACCGCGACCCCGGCGGACATGTGCTCCGCGACGATGCGCCGGCGAAGCTCGGAGGCGGCCTCCGCCAGCTCGGCCCTCGTGTTGACGCCGAGACCCATTTCGGCCACAGGGGCACAATAGACGGCGGCGCCGCGCCTGGCCTCGACGAGGGTCCGAACAGCATCGGTGAGGTAGAGCTCGCCCTGTGCGTTGGCAGGATCGAGCGCCTCGAGCACGGGCCAGAGATCGGCGACGCGGAAGACGTAGATGGAGGTGTTCAGCTCGCGGACCGCGCGCTCCGCCGGCGACGCATCCTTCTCCTCCACGATGGCCCGCAGGGCCCCGCTCTTGTCGCGCAGGATGCGTCCGTAGGGGAGCGGCGCATCGGGCTTGATCGAGAGGACGGTCACGGCAGGGGCGCTTCGGCGGTGCTCGTCGAGGAGCGCTTCGAGTAGCTCCGTGGTGAGGAGGGGTGCCGCGCCGTCGAGCACGAAGACATCGCCATCGAACCCGGCGAGGGCAGCGCGCGCCGCGGCGACCGCGTCCCCTGTCCCCTTCGGCTCCTCCTGGACGGCGAGGGTTGCGCCCGGAGGAAGCGTGCCGTCGAGCTCGTCTTTCGTCGCGGGCGAGCAGACGACGACGAGCGGGTCAGGGCCGAGCGGCAGAACCGGCGCGATCGACCAGTCGAGCAGCCGCCTCCCGAGCAGGGGGTGCAAGTGCTTCGGGCGCTCGGAGCGCATACGCGTTCCGAGGCCTGCAGCCATGACGACCGCGGCGAGCGAAGGGGTCATGGGTTCGAGGCTATGGCTGGGGCGGGAGGATTCGAACCTCCGGTCACGGGACCAAAACCCGCTGCCTTACCGCTTGGCTACGCCCCACCGGATCGCGAGTCACTCTACTTTCGGTCAAGGAGGAGCGCCGCCAGCAGGAAGACCGCCAGGGCGATCAGGACGATGAGCGCAAGCGTCTTGACGAGCACCCAGAGGACGGGAACGAGCACGGCGAGGAGCTGCGAGACCGCCGCGACCCAGGTGATCTCGTAGACGACGCCCGGCCACCGTCGCCCGAGGAACCAGTAGGCCGCGAGCGCGATGATCACGGCGATGATCACGTAGCGCCAGCCGTGGGCGCTGAAGAGAACGAGCAGGCTCTCGACGAATGCGATCAGGAGAGCCAGGCGCAGACGGCGCTCGCGCAGGCAGAGAGCGGAAGAGCTCTGCCGGTGCTCGACGACCTGCTGTTCCTCCATGGCGGCGCGACGCTACCAGACCGGAGCGACCACCCAAATCCGGGCCTGGAAGCGCAGCCCGCGAGCGGCGCGCTTCGCGTCCGCGAGGTGGTGGAAGAGCCCGTAGGCGGCGGGGCCTGCGCCGCTGACGTCGGCGCGGAATGCGCCCCCGCCCAGGAGGTCGTCGACGATCCTGGGCCTGCCCGCCGCCTCGGCGAGATCATTCGGCGGAAAGGCCGCGAAGTCGCGCGGGCGGCGCACCAAGGCAAGCGCCTCTGTCAGCGCCGCCCGCCGCTCGTCGAACCCCGCGGTGCCGTTCGCCGCGTCGAAGCGGGCATAGACGTCGGCGGTAGACGTCTTGATCGCCTGGCGGGGGAGCGCGACGACCACCCAGAAGTCCTGCGGCAGCTCGAGGGCGGTGAGCCGCTCGCCCGCTCCCTCGGCGAGCTTGGGCCCAGGCGCGAGGAAGAAGGGAACGTCGGCGCCGATCCCTGCCGCGAGCTCCGCGAGGCGGTCGGGGGGAAGCGGCTGGTCGAGAAGAGGGTTGGCGAGGACGAGCGCGGCAGCGGCGTCGGCGCTGCCTCCCCCCAGTCCTGCCGCCAGCGGGATTCGCTTCCGGATCTCGGCGCGCCAGTGCGGCTCGACCCCGGCCGCGCCCGCGAGCCTCTCCAGCGCCGTGCCCACGATGGTGTCCTTGCGGAAGCCGTCGACGGCGAGGCTCTCTGCGGGCGCAACCTCGACCGTGTCGCAGATGTCGACCCGCTGCATGACAGTGACGATCTCGTGCAGCCCATCCCCGCGGAGCGGCCCGACGACGAGCGCGAGATTGATCTTCGCGGCGGCCGGGAGCCGCTTCACGGCAAGAGCTCCGCCAGCTCGAGGAACTCCTGTGGGGCGAGCGCCTCGGCTCGGGTGTCCACGGGCAGCCCAAGCTTCTCCAGCGCTGCCTCGGCCTCCGCCCTGCCGCCGCCGGAGAGCTCGAGCGAGTTGAGCAGCGTCTTGCGCCGGTGGGCGAACGCGCTCTGGACGATCTCCTTCAGGTGTCGGAACTCGGGACCCCAGGCCCGGGTGCGTCTGAATGCGACGAGCGCGGAGTCCACATTCGGCGGCGGGCGGAAGACCGTGCGGGCGACGGGATGGAAGCCCCTGCGCTCGGCCGTCAGCTGGAGGAGCACGGAGACCGCGCCGTAGCTCTTCGTCCCCGGCACGGCGAAAAAGCGGTCCGCGACCTCCCGCTGCACCATCACGCACCAGAGCTCGACGGCCGGCAGCCCGTCCAGGCTTTCCGCGACCAGGGGGGTGGCGATCTGGTACGGCAGGTTGGCGACGAGCTTTTCCGGCGGCGGGTCGAGCGTCTCGAGGGGGAGTGTGAGGGCGTCTCCGAGGACGAGCTGGACGTTGTCATGGCCCGCCACTGCGTCCCGCAGGTGCGGCTCGAGGCCTCGGTCGAGCTCGACGGCGTGGACGAGGCGCACGCGCTCGGCGAGATATGCGGTCAAGACGCCGAGACCGGCGCCGACCTCGAGCACCACGTCGTTAGGCCCGAGGTCCGCGAGGCGGCCCGCGACGCCGAGGATGTTGTCGTCAACGAGGAAGTGCTGGCCGAGGTCGCGGTTGGGCGCGACAGGAAGCTTCACGGCAGGCCGAAGGCGGCGGTGGCGTTGGCGTCGATCGCGCGCTCGAGCTCATCTCGGTCTTCGCCTCGTGCTTCGGCGAGAGTGGCGAGCGTATGGACGACGTGGGCCGGCTCGTTCCGGCGCCCACGGACCGGCTGGGGAGAGAGATAGGGGCTATCCGTCTCGGCCAGAATCCGGTGTGCGGGGACGCGGGCGGCGGCGGCCCGCAGGTCGGCCGCCTTGGGGTAGGTCACGTTGCCGGCGAAGGAGACGAACCAGCCCCGCTCGAGCGCGGGGCCGAGCAGGCGCAGCGACGAGAAGCAATGCAGCACGACGTGCGCATCCTCCGGAAGCGCTGTCAGCACGGCCAGAGTGTCCTCATCCGCCGCGCGTGTGTGGACGATCAGCGGCTTGCCCGTTGCCACGGCCAGTTCTGCCTGAGCGCGGAAGAGCTCGAGCTGTCGGTCATGGGGCGCGTAGTCGCGGAAGTGGTCGAGTCCCGTCTCGCCGACGGCGACCGCCTTCGGGTGTTCGAGCAGGCCCGCAAGCTCATCGACTTCGGCCTGGCCCGCCGTCCCCGCCTCGTGCGGATGGAGCCCGAGCGAGACGAACACGCCCTCCTCCCCATCGGCGAGCTCGAGCGCCGCGCGGCACGACGAGAGCGTCGTTCCGATCGTGACGACCCGATAGACCCCCGCTTCGCGCGCTCGCGCGAGCGCCTCGGGCGCGTCCTTGAGAGCGTCCAGGTGCGCGTGTGTGTCGATCACACGGATTCAGACTGCCGCGGGCGCATCCACCCGCGGGAAGAGCGGCTCGGCAGGCGCGATCCCGTCCGCCGCGGGGGTCTGCCCCGAGCGCGCTCCCTCCCAGTCCAGGGCTCCGTCCTGCCCCAAGGCTTCGAGGATGCGGGGCGCCGTCTCGGGAAGATATGGCGCGAGCACGATCGCGAGCACACGCAGGCCGTCCGCAAGGTCGTAAAGGACGCGGTCGAGTGCCTCCGCGTTGGCCTCGTCCTTCGCCAGCTCCCACGGCGCGTTTTGCTCCACGTGTCGGTTGAGAGCCCGAACGACTTCCCAGATCTCGTCGAGCCCGCCCGTCAGGTCGTAGGCATCCAGACGCGCAGCGACCTTGGCCCCCAAGCCGTCGAGCTCGGCCGCCAGCGCTCCGGAGCCCTGGACGACCGCGAGTTTCCCCTCCCGGTAGCGCGCAACCATCGCCGTCGTCCGCGACAGGAGGTTGCCGAGGTCGTTACCGAGCTCGCGCTCGTAGCGCTCGTGCAGCCCGTCGATGGAGATGTTCCCGTCCTGCCCGAACGACGCCGCGCGGAAGAGGTAGTAGCGCACCGCGTCGACCCCGTAGACGTCGATCAGCTCGAGCGGGTCGATCACGTTCCCGACCGACTTGGACATCTTGCGGTCGTCCATCAGCAGGTAGCCGTGCACGAAGAGCTGCTTCGGCACCCTGATCCCCGCGCCCATCAGGAGCGCCGGCCAGATCACGCAGTGGAACTTGAGGATGTCTTTCGCCAGGAGATGGTGGACCTCCGGCCAGAGCCGGTCGCGCAGGTCCTCGCCCTCGCGCGCGAAGGCAAGCGCACTCCAATAGTTCATGAGCGCGTCGACCCAGACGTAGACGACCTGGTCGGGATCCCAGGGAACGGGCACACCCCAGCGCTGCGTAGCCCGGCTCACGCTGATGTCGTCGAGACCCTGCTCGATGAAGCTCCGCGCCTCGTTCGCCCGGAACCTGGGCAGGACGAATTCCGCGTTCTCGTCGTACAGGGCGAGCAGCTTGTCCTGATACGCGGAAAGACGGAAGAAGTAGTTCTTCTCCTCGACCCACTCCGGTGGGATCCCGTGCTGGGGACAGTTGCCGTCCACGAGCTCCGCTTCGGTGTAGAAGGACTCGCAGCGGCTGCAGTAGAGCCCGGCGTAGACGCCTTCGTAGATCTCGCCGGCGTCGTAGATCCGCTGCAGGAACTCTTGCACGAGAGCTTCGTGGCGCTTGTCGGTCGTGCGGATGAAGAAGTCGTTGGAGACGTTGATCCGGCGCGTCATCTCCATGAACGCGGCTGCGTTCCGGTCGACGAACTCTTTCGTTTGGAGGCCGGCCTCCTCGGCGACCCGCGCGATGTTCGAGCCGTGCTCGTCGGTGCCCGTCAGGAAGAAGGTCTCCTCTCCGCGCTGGCGCCGGTGGCGCGCGAGGATGTCCGCCGCGATCGTCGTGTACGCGTGCCCGACGTGCGGCGTCGCGTTGACGTAATAAATGGGAGTCGTGATGTAGAAGCTCACGCACGGCAATCATACGAAGGACTCCGTGCGGCCCCGCACCCGCAAATGATGGTTAGAAATGGCAAAGCGAGGGGACCTGATTCGTGGAGTCCGCCGCAAACGAAAGGCAGAGATACGTTGGGGTCGAACGGAATGACAGAGCGTCCGCTGAAGGAGCGCTCCATGAGGGGGGCAACGAAGACGGGGATCATCCGCCACATCGACGACCTGGGCCGGATCGTCATCCCCATCGAGATCCGAAAGCGCTTTGCGCTCGGCGAGAAGGATCCGCTCGAGATCTCGGTGAAGGACGACATCATCCTCCTGTCCAAGCCGCAGACGGTCTGCGTCTTCTGTGGGCGTCGCAACTCGCTGCAGGAGCACCGCGGCCGTTCCGTCTGCCGCAGCTGCGTCACCGAGCTCGCGTCGGCCACGGGCTAGCCCAGCGCCGAGCGCCCCGAGCCCGAGCAGCACCGCCAATCCATCCGCCGCCACCCAGCCGCGACGGCCGGAATTGGCAACCGCGTTCACGGTTTGCCCATCTAGGCTCGCCGCGCGGTGCACGCTCGGTGCGGCGAGTGGACCGGGGCTGTGCAAAGCGCCCGGCAGCCGTTCGGCGCCCCTGGCGGTCGGCTTGATCGCGCCTTCCGTGCGCGGGTGTCGTAGCCCCGACGGCCGCGCCACCTTTCGCGCCCGTGGCGTCTGGGTCTCCCGAGCCGGCTCGACGGTCGGCTGCTCCACGGCCAGCGGCGTCGGCGCGGCGTGGCCGTGGTGCTTCGAGCCGGAGCCGTGGGCGGGTGCCGGTGCGGGATCCGGCTCGACTGGCGCGGGCTCGTCGGGAGCCGGCGCCAACGGGGGCAGGAGCCCGAGCGGATCCACGTATCCGTGCGGCTCGTCGGCCTTGCGGACGCCCAGGTAGACGAACGGTTCAGCGCTCTCTTCGACCGACCCCGCGACGTCTCCCTCCTCTACCGCGGACCCACGTGCGACGGAGACGGACCCGAGGCGCTGCAGCGTGACTGCGTAACCGTCGGCAGTGCGGATCGTGATCGTCTTCCCGCCCGTCGGCACGGTGCCGGCAAAGCTGACCGTGCCGGCTGCCGGAGTACGCACTGGCGTCCCGGCCGGAGCGCCGATGTCGACGCCACGGTGCTGGCCACCGGCGTAGGGGTCGTCACCAAGCACGAAGGGTCGAAGCACCGGCCCGTCGACGGGCCAGGCCCAGGCGAGCGCGGGCTGCACGCCGACCTGGAGCGCGACGAGGACCGGAAGCAGCAAGACGAAGGCTTTCATCGCCACTCCTCCTCGTTGTCAGATTTGTGAACGAGAACGAGCGTAGCAGAGCGGCCGCCTTGTTGTCAATGAAGGCTACAACGGTCTTCGTCGAGCTAGAGTGACTCTTTGTAAAGCTTGTTGCGCGCGATGCCCGTGAGTCGCGCGACGAGATCTGCGGCGCGGCGGCGCGGAATGCCCGCGTCGACGAGCTCCACGACGGCGGCGAGGGCGTCCTCCTCGGGAACCGGCCTGGCATCCGCCGCGGGCGCCAGGACCAGCGTGATCTCCCCCTTCGGCGCCTCCGCGAACCGCGCGGCCACCTCGCGCGCCGGACCGCGAACGACTTCCTCGAAGCGCTTCGTTAGCTCGCGGCAGACGGCCACCAGGCGCTCGGGATCGGCCTCCGCGAGCGAGCGCAACGACGCGGAGAGCCGCCTGGGCGATTCGAACGCCACGACCGGACCGCCCCAGGACGCCGTCTCCTCCCACAACCGGTCGAGCGCCTCCCGCCTCCGCGGCAGATACCCCACGAACGAGTAGCGCTCGCCGACGAGGCCGCTGGCGACGAGGGCTGTCTCGACCGCCGACGGGCCCGGAAGCACCGTGACCTCGAGGCCGCGCTCGATCGCCGCCGAGATGAGTCGCGCGCCCGGATCGTTCACGCCCGGGAGGCCGGCGTCGCTCGCCAGCGCGATCTTGTCTCCCGCGTCGAGCCGCGGGACCAGCTCGTCGACCCGCTTTGCCTCGTTGTGCTGGTGGTAGCTGACGAGCTTCGCCCGGATTCCGTGACGGTCGAGGAGCGTGCGCGTCCGGCGCGTGTCCTCGCAGAGGACGACATCCGCCTCGCCGAGCTCGTGCAGAACCCGCAGCGTGACGTCCTCGAGGTTGCCGATCGGCGTCGCACAGACGACGAGGGGCATCAGTGCCCCTTCAGGTAATGCTGCCCCGCTTCTGGGTGACGAGCACCGAGCTGGAGTCGGCACTCGCTCGCCGCCAAGGCGGGAAGCCTTGGCAAGAGCGAGGGGAGGCTCCAGCGACGCGTGATCGTGGGCCGGAAGCAGGCGTGTATTGCCTGGAGGGGCACTAGCTCTCCGTGTGCAGCGCCTCGAAGCCGACGAGCCCCGCGCCTATGAGTCCCGCCTCCACCCCGAGCAGGGCCGGGACGATCTTGACCTCGTCCCGCGCCGGCGAGAGCGCGCGCTCCACCACCACCCTCCGCGCCGGCTCGAAGAGGAGGTCGCCAGCGCGCGAGAAGCCGCCGCCGATCACGACGAGCTCCGGGTTGAAGATGTTGACGAAGCTCGCGATGCCCACGCCGAGGTGGAAGCCGACGTGGGCGAGCACTTCGCGCGCATCGCCCGGGCTGTGTCCGGCGAGTTCGACGGCGAGGCGCGCGTCCACGGTCTTGCCCTCGGCGGCCGCGCGCCCGAGATCCCCTTCGGGATTCCGCTCGGCGGCCTCGCGGGCGTAGCCGTCCGCCGCTGTGCCCGATGCCAGCGCCTCGAGATGGCCGCGTCCGGGACAGCGGCCCTGGCAGGGAGGCCCGTGGAGGTCCAGCGTCATGTGGCCGAGCTCCGCTGCGGCGCCGATCGCGCCGCGGTAGAGGTTGCCGTCGAGGATCAGGCCGCCGCCCACCCCCGTCCCGAGGGTGAGCATGATCATGTGGTGGGAGCCCCGGCCGGCTCCGTGGCGGTGCTCGGCGAGCGCCGCGGCGTTCGCGTCGTTCTCGATCGCGACAGGCATGCCGAACCGCTTGGCGAGCCGGTCGCGAAGCGGCACGTCCGAAAGCGGAATGTTGACGGAGTCGATCGCCTCGCCCCGGCGCTGGTCGATCGTCGAAGGAATGCCGATCCCGATTGCGCCGATGTCGTCCTTCATGAGGCCCTCGACGGCGTCCTCGACCTGCACGAGAACGGCGTCCTCGCTGCGCGTGTCGGTCGCGCTGACGACGCGCTTCTCGACGACGCCTTCGTCGTCGACGACCCCCGAGAGCAGCTTCGTGCCCCCCAGGTCGAGTGCGATCACACGGGGGGAAGCCACGGGCTCAGGCTACGATACTCGGTCGCGTGGCGCCCAAGGACAAGCCGTACCGCATCTATCGCGGGGGGAGAGTAAAGGGCCCGATCCGGCCCGAGTCGCCGAAGTCCGGCCGCAAGGCGGACAGGGACAAGGCCAACGGACCCCGACCCCGCGAATACCGCGGTCCGAAGCCCGCCAGAACAAGGCGGCCCTGGGTCCGCCCTGTCGCGTGGACCCTCGTCGGCCTGCTCGTCCTGGCCTTGGTCTGGGGAGTGTTGGGCTTCCTTGCCTTCCGGAGCGGCGTCAAGGAGGCGAACAAGAAGCTCGACCCGCGCGCGGAGCGGGCGCTCGCGCCGCAGGACGGGATCATGCTCTCCAACCCGAGCAACATCCTCGTGCTCGGCGCCGACAACGGCTCCAAGTCGAGACAGGAATCCGTCGCGCGCTCGGACTCGATCATGGTCGTGCACACGGATCCCGACAAGCACAGGATCGCGCTCCTCTCCATCCCGCGCGACCTGCGCGTGGACATCCCGGGCCACGGCGAGGACAAGATCAACGCGGCCTTTGCCTACGGTGGCCCGACGCTCGCGATCAAGACCGTGCAGAGCGTGACCGGACTCCCAATCAACCACGTCGTCGTCGTCGATTTCGGCACCTTCGACGAGGTGATCGACGCGCTCGGCGGGGTCTCGATCGACGTCCCCAAGCCGATTCTCTCCAACAAGTTCGACTGCCCGTTCGGAACGGAGGCTCGCTGCGACCGCTGGAAGGGCTGGCGGTTCGGGAAGGGTGACCAGACGATGAGCGGCAAGCGCGCATTGATCTACGCGCGGATCCGCGAGAACCAACTCGACCCGAAGGAATCCGACATCACGCGCGGTGAGCGCCAGCAGGCGGTCGTCTCCGCCATGGCCGACAAGATCGTCAGCTTCACCGAGTACCTCAAGGCGCCCTTCAACGGCGACGACATCACGAAGCCGCTCGCGACCGACCTCTCCGCCGCGCAGATCCTCGAGCTGTCCTGGATCAAGTTCCGCACGCCGTCGAACGGGAAGCTGAAGTGCCGCCTCGGCGGACTCGCGTCGAACATCGGCGGGGTCGACTACATCGTCGGGACCGAGGAGAACGTCTCGGTGATTGCCATGGTGACCGGGAGGAGCGCGCCGCAGCCTCCCAAGCCCGCGTCCGGCCCCTACGGGCCCGGCTGCATCGTCGGCGGCTAGCGGGTAGCGTCCCGCCCGTGGAAGAAGACCAGCCCATCGTCCTGACCGTTGTCCCCGGGCAGACCGAGGCCGAGGTCCTCTGCGGGTTGCTCCGAGCAAACGGCATCGAGTGCGGCTATCGGGACACCGACGCGACCGACTCCGCGCTCGAGGATTTCATGACGTCGGGCCCGCGTGAGATCCTCGTCCACGAGGCAGATCTCGAAACGGCGCGGGCCCTCCTGCCCGAGTCCTAGGCTTCGGCGGCCTTCTTTTCGCTCTTCGACTCGGACTTCTTGTCGGGCTTCGAGTCGGTCTTCTCCTTCTTCTCTCCCGAGTCCGACTTGTCGGGCTTGTCGCCGTCGCGGGTGCCAGAGCCACGGCCGTAGTCGGTCTTGTAGAAGCCCGAGCCCTTGAAGTGGAGCGCAGCGGGGTAGAGCACCTTCTCGAGTGGGCTCTCGCCGCAGATCTGGCACTCTGACGGAGGCGGATCAGACATCCGCTGGAACAGCTCGAAGGTGTGCCTCTTTGGGCACCTGTATTCGTAGATCGGCATCGAAAGAAAGGCCCGGTTTGCGGGAGGAAATGCTACCAGGGGGGACGGCCGCCCCCGGCGTGCGCGCCGAGCGGGCGCCGCGCCAATCCTGGCTCGCGCGCGCGTTGGTTCGCGCGCGCGAGGACCCGTACCGGCTCGGAGTCGGCGTCATCTCGGCGGCGCTCGCCACCTTCCTCATCTTCCAGATGACGGTGTGGCCGCCACACGAGGACGAGACTCTCGTCTTCTTCGTGACGCAGCAGCCGATCGGCGATGTCTTCTCCACAGTCTTCGCCGAGCGGGGCGGCGCGCCGCTCCACTGGCTCCTGGCCTACCTCGCGGGCTCGATCTCCCCCAGCCTGACTGCACTTCGGCTCGTGTCCGTGATCTTCGCGGTCGCGAGCATGCCCGTGATCGCGGCGCTCGTCGCCCGGCTCACGGACAAGCGCACCGCGCTCGTCGCCACCGCGCTCGCCGCCGCCAGCTGGATCACGATCTACCACGGCATCTACGCGCGGATGTACAGCCTCTTCCTGTTCCTCAGCGCGCTCTCGTTCCTCACGCTGCTCCGGGCGGTCGGCACGCGCGACCCGAAGCGCTGGACCGCGTGGATCGCGGCGATGGTGCTCACCATCGCAACTCAGCCCTACGGGACGTTCGTGCTCGCCGCACAGGCCGTGTACGTCCTGGCGCGCAGGGGGCGGCGCGAGTTCCAGCTTCGACCGGCGGCGATCTCTTTCGGGATCGTGGTCGCACTCGTCGCGCCGCTCTGGCTCATCTACCGCGTGCTCGCATCGCGCTTCGGCATCGGCCTGACCGGCGAGAGCGACTCGAAGCTCGGGTCGCCGGTCGACGTTCTCGAGTACGTCTGGCACACGATCGGAGACTTCGGCGCAGGCTGGGCCGCGGCGACGGCCGTCTTCGCCGCGCTCGCGGTGCTCGGCGGCGTCGTCCTCTTCCGCCGACGCCCCGCCGCGGTGCTCTTGACGGCGACTGTGCTGCTCGTCCCGACCCTCGCGCTCATGGCTACCCGCTCGCAGTCGAGCGTCTTCCTCGAGAGCCGCCACCTGATTTTCGCTCTGCCGTTCTTCCAGATGCTCGTCGCCGCCGGGCTTTTGAAACTGGCGGGCCTGGCCGGCCGAGCCGAGGCGGCCGCCGTCCTGGTCGGGCTCACCGCGCTTCTCGGCGTGGAGTTCGCCTGGGGCTGGCACAAGACGCCGTACATGTACTCGGGCGAGCCCGCCGCCCGCGAGCAGGCACGGGACGATGCCGCCGCCTGGCTCGCGGCCACGAGCCGGCCGGACGACATCCTCTTCGGCTATGAGCCGCTGTACCTCGACGCGCGCGAGGCGGGAGCGCCGTTCGGCTCCGTGATCGTCCAGCGGGCGGATCCGCGGCTCGCGGTCGAGAGCCTCGACGAGGCGTCCAAGCCGCTCGGCCGTGGCGTGTGGGTCTTCGACGCATCCGACCAGAGCGACCGGAGCCGCGTCTCGCTCACCATTCCCGAGACCGTTCCCGGGCCGATCTTCGAGTCCCGAGCGTGGGGCCCGTTCCTCGTCATCCGGACGAAGGAGCCGGTGCAGGGCGCAGAGGACTTCTTCCGCGACACCGCGGCGGTCGAGCTCGAGGGCCGGATCCTCGGCGTCGGGGACGCAAGCATCAACCTGCAGACCGCCGTCGCCGCGCTCAGCAGACTCGAGAACCGCTAGCGCGCAGCTTCCTCGCGGGCCTCGCGCTCGAGCGTCTCGGCGTAGCAGGGAGCCTGCTCGAAGGCGGCGAGACCGGCCGGCGTGTGGCGTTCATCAGGACGGCGGGGGACGCGCATCCGGCCCGCGGCGACGAGGCCGGCCGCGCTGCCGACGATCCCTCCGATCACGAAGGAGCGGATCCGTTTCGCGCGCTCGCTCCTCATGTGAGCGATTGTAGGCTCCCTCGCCCCCCAATGATCTGCACGCTCGGTGACCTGCTCCTCGACGTCGTCGTCCGCCTGGACGGGCCGATCGCCGAGGACACCGACACCTACGGCCGCACACGGGTGGGCCCCGGTGGCCAGGCCGCGAACGTCGCCGCGTGGACGGCTGCACTCGGAGGACGGGCCCGCTTCGTCGGCAAGCGAGCCGAAGACCCGGCCGGAGTCATGCTCGCGGAGGAGCTCCGGCGGCGCGGCGTGGAGCTCGCAGGCCCGGTCGAGGAGGCGGGCACCGGCACCGTGGTCTCCGTGGCGACGCCCGACGGGAAGCGGACGATGCTGACCGACCGTGGAATCGCGCCAAGCTTCGCGCCTTCCGAGCTCGACGCGTCCTGGCTCGAAGGCTGCGAATGGCTGCACATCGCGGGCTATAGCCTCGCGCGCCCGCCGATCCGAGAGGCCTCTCTGGCCGCGGCGGCGCTCGCGCCGCGTGTGAGCGTCGACCTCTCCTCGACCGCCGCGATCGAGGCGGCCGGCGTCGACGACTTCCGAGAGCTTCTCGGGCGCATCCACCCCGAGATCGTCTTCGCAAACGAGGAGGAGGCCGAGCTCGTCGGCGAGATCGAAACGGAGACGCTGGTGGTGAAGAGGGGCGCGGGCGGCATCGTCGTCTCGGGCGCCGAGCACGAGGCGAGGCCTGCCGACGTCGTGGACACCACAGGAGCCGGAGACGCGCTCGCCGCGGGCTTCCTCCTGGGCGGCCCGGACCTGGGGCTCGACGCGGCGGCGCGCTGTGTGGCAACCATGGGGGCGTTTCCCCAGTGACCGACCTCCTTCGCATCCATCCCGAAGTGCGCGCGGCCCTCGAGTCGCGGCGGCCCGTCGTCGCGCTCGAGACGACGCTCGTCGCGCACGGCTTCCCGGGCGGAGTCGGAGCCGAGGTTGCCGCGGAGGCGGAGCGGCGCGTGCACATGGCCTGGGCGGTGCCGGCGACGATCGGTGTCGTCGACGGGCGGATCTGCGTCGGCCTCGAAGCGGGCGAGCTGGAGCGCTTCGCTACCTCGCCCGAGGCGCGCAAGGTCGGCCCGCGAGACCTCGCCGCCTGCGCGATGGCGAAGGAGCTCGGCGCGACAACGGTCGGGGCGACCCTGGCGGTCTGCCGCGCCGCGGGCATTGGCTTCATGGGCACCGGCGGAATCGGCGGAGTCCACCGCGGCTGGGAGCACTCGCTGGACATCTCCGCCGACCTCAGCGAGCTGGGGCGGACCGAGGCGCTCGTCGTCGCGTCGGGCGCGAAGTCGATCCTCGACGTTGATGCGACCGCCGAGGTGCTCGAGACGCTCGGCGTGCCCGTGCTCGGCTGGCGCACGGACGAGATGCCGCTCTTCTACAAGGCCGACGGCGGGCCGCCCGTCTCCCAGCGCGTGCAGAGCGTCGACGAGGCTGCTCAGGTGGCGCAGTTCCACTGGCGCCTCGGCCGCCACTCCGGGATCCTGCTCGCCCGGCCGCCGGACGGGAGTCTCGACGTGGAGCCGCTCATCGAGGAGGGGATCCAGGAGGCGGCCGCGCGCGGGATCCGCGGGCAGGCGGTGACACCGTTCGTCCTCTCGTACCTTCACGAGAAGAGCGACGGCCGCACCATCGAGGTGAACAAGAACTTGATCGTCGAGAACGCCGCGCTGGCAGCCGAGGTAGCGGCCGCCTACTCGAAGCTGACCTAGCGGCCAGGGAGCTACTCGTCGATTCGTTCGATGGCGACGATGTCGTCGGAGTCGAACTGCGCCTCGCCGGCCTGGCCCCAGCCGACGATGTCCCCGCTCGGGAGGATCGCCACCGGCGCGATGACCGTGCCGTCGCGGAGAAGGAGCCTGGTCTGATGGGCGCCGAAGGCGTCCTGCGGCCAGCCGGTCACCTCAGCGACGAGCCAGTCGGGCAGCCGCGGCGGGTCGGCCACTACTCCGCGAGGAGGTTTAGCAGGTCGTCGACCTCGAGCATCTCGTAGGACTGGGTGTGCACGCTGCCGCGCGCGCCAAGCGCGACGGAAACCTTCGCGATCGCGGAGGCGTCGGGCGCCTCGACGATGTTCACGAAGTCGTGCGGCCCGAGGGCGAACCACTGGTGAAGCACCTTGACCCCGAGCTCCTCGACGTCCTTATTCACCTCGCGCACCCGCTCCGGGTTGGCGCGGAGAGTCTGCAGGCCTTGCTCACTGAGCTGCGACAGCATCAGGTACTTCGGCATCCGTCCTCCTAGGTCTTCGGCTGCGGCGAGGATAACGCCCGCGACCTCTGCTCGAAGTAGAGCAGGCTGAGCCCGAGGAAGAAGAAGGGGCCGAGCACGCCGTTCGCCATAACACGCGCGGCGAGGCTCCCGTTGTCCGCGAAGCCCGTCAGGAGGATCCCTAGAAACGGGCCGAAGAGCGCGTAGATAATAGTGAGCGCCGCGCTGACGCCGAGCACGTGCAGAAACTCCGGCCGGGCAAGGTCGGTCGCGCGGGTGAGCGCGAAGCCGATCTGGCCGAACCAGGACGTGCCCTCGGGAGCACGCTCGATCATGGCCACCGGAATCGCGAGGCCGACGAACGCGAGCCACGCCACCGAGAAGAAGAGGATGAGAGCATCCACGATCCCGAGCACGAACGGGAGCGAGACGATGATCATGAGCGGGGCGAGGACCGGAGCCCGCAGGCCGACCTGAGCCCAGGCCTCGGCGGCCGGGTCACCGAGCGCAATGCGGGCGGCGACTGCGTAGCACACGGTGAACGCGGGCGCGATGACCGCGATGACGAGGACGAGCTCGCCGAGGATGCCGGCCGCGAGGACGGTCCCGCCCAGGAAGGCGCCGATGCCTGCCGCCGCCCAGAGCCGCGCTCCGTACAGACGCACGGTCTCGGCGAGGAGCTCTCCGAGCTTGAGCGGGCGATCGACGGTCATGGAAGGCGGAACGGTACCCTCGCCGGATCGAGATCCGGCGCGAGACCTACGGAAGCGAGACGGCGAGGGC
>Ga0307416_100000787_pt1 | contig 16682 bp, 13 predicted proteins | sample DK1Cmetagenome_2_FD_203821 | JGI IMG/M metagenome (GOLD analysis project Ga0307416, IMG submission 203821) | Maize rhizosphere microbial communities from greenhouse at UC Davis, California, United States - DK15-C-3 | ecosystem: Host-associated > Plants > Roots > Rhizosphere > Soil | place...
AGCAGACTCGCCCCCCCGCGTCTCACCATCCGGTCCCCACCGGCAGAGGCCGTGCGGCCTTACCCGGCCGCCGACTTCCGGCGATCGTCGCCCTTGGCGCGCCCGAGCTGAATCGGCACCACGTCGGGGGTGGCGTCCGATGCGGTGCCCGTGCCGCACGCCGCGACCGCGTGGCGGGGCTGCTTGTAGACGTACCGCTCCCCGGCGTAGTTCCGGAAGATCACCTCGTCGTCGTTGATCTCCTCGACGTACTCGGGGAGGAGCGGCACCTTGCCGCCGCCGCCGGGCGCGTCGATGCAGAAGTGCGGCACGGCCAGCCCCGACGTGAACCCGCGCAGCGCCTTGATGATCTCGAGCCCCTTCTGGACCATCGTCCGGAAGTGCTCGCCGCCGGCCACCTGGTCGGCCATGTAGAGGTAGTAGGGGCGGACGCGCGCCTTCAGCAAGCGGTGCATCAGCTCCATCATGATCTTCGGGTCGTCGTTCACGCCCTTGAGCAGCACCGTCTGGCAGCCGAGCGGGATGCCGGCCTTGGAGAGCCGGTCGAGGGCGGCGACCGCGGCCGGGGTGAGCTCGTCGGGGTGGTTGAAGTGGGTGTTCATGTAGACGGGGTGGTACTTCTGCACCATCTCGCAGAACTCGGGCGTGATGCGCTCCGGGAGGTGCGAGGTGATCCGGCTCCCGATGCGGATGATCTCGATGTGCGGGATTGCGCGGAGCTGCTGGAAGAAGTACTCCAGCCGCCGGTCGGAGAGCATCATCGGGTCTCCGCCGCTCATGATCACGTCGCGGATCTCGGTGTGCTCGCGCAGGTACGCGAACGCCGAGTCGAACTGGTTGAGCGGGATCTTCTCCGGGTCGCCCACCTTGCGCCGCCGCGTGCAGAAGCGGCAGTAGCTGGCGCACACGGGGCTAACAAGGAAGAGCGCCCGGTCGGGGTAGCGGTGCGTGATGTTGGGCACCGGCGAGTCGGCGTCCTCGTCGAGCGAATCGATCACGCCGTCGACGACCTCGAGCTCCTCGACGGTGGGGACGTACTGCCGCCACATCGCGTCCCCGACCTCCTTGATCTGGCCGAGCGCCGCCGGCGTGATGCGCATCTGGAAGTTGTCGAACGCCGGCTGGAGCGCCTCGACGTCGATCACGTCGCGGCCGAACCGCTCGGCCAGCTGTTCGAGGGTGCTCACGCTCTGCTCGCGCAGAATCTTCTGCCAATCGCTCATGGCTGTACTACTCCGCCCCCGTGTGCGGGGTGGTTGAGGAACTCGGCGGACGATGAGAGGGGCCAAGCGGCTCCAGCCGCTTGGTGAACACGACCCGGTCGTCCGCCGGGCCGTAGAAGTCGCGCACCCGCGCCGCCTCGGCGTAGGCGCGCGCGTGGTAGAAGGCGCGGGTGGCGTGGTACGCCGCGCGCCCCGACGTCTCCACGACGACGAGCCGGGCGTTCGCGTCTCGCAGCCGCCGCTCGACGTCGGTCAGGAGCAGCGTCCCCGCCCCGGCGCCCTGGGCCGCCGGATCGACGGCGATCCAGTACAGGTCGTACGTGCGGTCGGTGCCGGGCGTCGGCCCGTAGCAGGCGAAACCGAGAAGCGCGTCAGTCGAATCGAACGCGCCGAGGAAGATGTAGTCTGAAGCACTACCAGGAGTCGGGAGTCGGGGGTCGGGAGTCGGGACTGCATCGCCCGACTCCCGGCCGTTCAGCGCTTCATCAAACAGCTCCAGCGCCACGGCCACTTCGGCGTCGCTGAACATGCCGGTGGCGCGGACGATCGCTTCCACGCGTGGCCGGTGCGTCGGGGAGAGCTCGCCGACGCGAAGGTGAGTGCCCACGGAGCCCACGGAGCCCACGGTCCCGCCGCCGCTGCCTCGCTAGCGGCTGCCGACGGCCGCGAGGGGCGTTCGGCGCCCGACGGCGGAGACGCTCGCCGGCGCCGGCGCGACGCCCGAGAGCTGTTGGGCGAGCGTCCAGCAGCCGTCGGCCGAGTGGCGGTCGTGCGAGACGGCGCGCTCACACACCGCGCGAACGAGCGTCGGGTAATCGAGGCCGGCCGCGCGCGCCATGCGCGCGAGCCCGGCGTGCGGCGAGAGGTCGGGGTTCGCGTTCACTTCGAGGATCCACGGCCGCCCGCGGCGGTCGACGCGGAAGTCCACGCGGCCGTAGCCGTCGCCCCCCACGAGCCGCCAGGCCGCGAGGGCAAGGCGGGTGAGCTCCTCGGTGAGAGCGTTCGGCAGGTCGGCGGGGCAGCGGGGCACGGCCCCGAGGTCCTCGTCGCTGCCCTCCTCCCACTTCGACCGGTAGGAGACGATGCGCCAGAGACCCGGCGGCATGCCGGTGAAGTCGATCTCCGCGACCGGGAGCGCTTCGTCGCCGAGGATGCCGACGTTGACCTCGCGGCCGTCGACGAAGTGCTGAACGAGGACGTCCTGCCACCGGGCGTGCATCGCCGCCACGCGCGCTGTGAGCGCGCGCATCGACCGCACCACGGAGCGCTGCTCGACGCCGAGCGAGGCGTCCTCCATTGCCGGCTTGCAGATGGCGGGGAAGCCGACGGTGGGGAGCGGGTCGCCGGGCCGCACGACGCCGAAGTCCGGCACGGGGAGGCCGGCGCGGTGCAGCATCTCGTTGACGAGGTGCTTGCGGAGGCACAGTGCCGTCGTCCAGGCCGAGCTGCCCGTGTGCGGGACGCCGAGGAGCTCGAGGGCGGCAATGACCGCCGGCTCGAGCTGCGCGACGCCGTCGACGCCCTCGCAGAGGTTGAACACGAGGTCGTACTTGCCGCGGCGCACGCGCTCGAACCACCGCCCGTCCGGGTTGACCGGGATGCGGTCGGTCGCGTGCCCGTCGGCCGCGAAGGCGCGCTCCACCGCGTCGACCGTCTCGATGATGAGCAGGTCGGGCGACCCACCGCCCAGCGCGGACGGCCCGTCGAAGATGATGGCGATTTTCATGACGCCCCCTGTGGGGTTCCCCGCGAGCAAGAGGCCGGCGGCCTTGGGCGCCCCTGTGCGCCTGCCACCGGCTACGCTACGCACGCTCGCGCGGCGCGCCCACGGAGGGCGACGCCCTGGCGCTCCGCCGCCAGTGCGAGGCACGTCTGAATCAGCTCGTCGTACTCGATCCCGGCGGCGCGGGCGGCCTTCGGGAAGCAGGAGTTGTCCGCCGGGTCCGGCAGGATCCCCGGCAGCGGGTTCACTTCGACCACGTTGGGCACGCCCCGGGCATCGAGCCGCACGTCCACGCGGGACCAGTCGCGGCAGCCGAGCACGCGGTAAGCGTCAAGCGTCACATTCTCGATCGCGTGCTCGAGCGCGGGGCTCACGCGCGCGGGACATTCGAAGAGGTCGAGCGGGTTGTCAGGGCGATCCCACACCCACTTCGCCTCGAAGCTGTAGACGGGGAGGGCGCCGGGCGGGAGCGCGTCGAAGTTCATGCCGATGATCGGCAGCACCTGGGCGCCGGCGCCGTTCCCGAGCACGGCGCACGTGAACTCCGCGCCGGGCAGGTACTCCTCGACGAGCACCGGCTGACGGTACTGCTCGAGGAGGAAGAGGATCACCTCCTCCGCCTCGGCGACCGTGCGGCAGAGACTCCGCTCGGTGATCCCCTTCGACGAGCCCTCGTGCACGGGCTTGGCGAAGAGGGGCAGGCGGAGCGGCGGACGGCCGGCGGCCGGCGGCGAGTGCAGCGCGCGCACGGTCCTGGGCCCCCGCCGCTCGCCGCGCACCTCGCGCAGCAGCTCGTCGAGCTCCCCCGCCGTGCGCACCAGGCGGAATGCCGCCGTCGGCACGCCGTGGAAGGCGAGGGTCTCCTTGGTGCGGGCCTTGTCGAGGCAGAGCGAGAGCGTGAACGGGTCGCTCCCCGAGTAGGGCACGCCGAAGAACTCGCAGATCGCCGGGACGTGCGCCTCGCGGTTCACGCCCGACAGCCCCTCGGCCATGTTGAAGACGATGTCGGGCCGGGCGGCGCGCAGCCGCTCGGGGAAGGACTCGTTGGCTTCGAGGCGGATGACGGTGCCGAAGGCGGCGAGCGCCTGCTCGACGGCGTCGATGGTCTCGACGCTGTCCCACTCGGCGAACTCGTCGTCGGGGAGATCCGTGGGGTGGGCGCTACGCGCGACCGCGAGAGTGGCGCTGGGGGCGGCGCCGTCGGCGCCGAGAGTCCCCGGCGAGTGCGGGGGCGCGGGAGACCGGGACAGAGCGTCCCGGCGCGTACTGGGAGGCTCTTCGTCGGCGCGCGGGGCGTCGGCGTCGGCGCCGGCGTGCGGCGCTCCCTCGTCGGGCTTCTGGTTGTAGGCGAAACCGATGCGCGTCATCCCGTCTCTGCGGTCGCGATGGTGCGGTGGTGAGGGGGCCGCGGCGCGTCACGCGCCGGAGTGAACGTCGAAGTCAGCGGCCGCCGCTCGGGCCGATCCGCGCCGGAGGGCGCGTCCGAACTTGCACGGCGATTCGGGCAAGACCGATGCCAAATGGCACCGTCGCGAAAATAGGTGCCTCGATTTTGTCGCGCAATGCCTTTAATGAAATTTCTCGGCGAAGGCCGCGCCCGCCCGAGGGCCGCCGCCCGCTAGACGATCCACGCCCCGAATCGGCACGGCGAACGGCGGCTCTGGGCGCTCGGCTCTCGGCTACTGCGGGGACGAGCAGGTGGACGTGCCGATGCCGAGGTCTTCCTGCCAGACGCCCCAGCCGAGAGCCGAGCGCCGAGAGCCGCCGTTCAGACCTTGTGGTACCCGACCCGCGCCGCGTCGCGGCGGTCGTCGGCGGTGTAGACCTCGAAGTCATCGAAGAAGGCCGGGGCCTCCCGCTGGAGGAGGCGCAGCACGACGACGGCGAGACGGCGGATCTCCAGCTCCGCGCCTTCGCCCGCGCGCAACTCGAGCATCGTCCGCCAGGCCCGGGCGTTCCCGGTGACGACGATCTTCGTCTCCGTGGAGTTCGGCAGGACGCCGCGCGCGGCCTCGCGGGCCATCTTCCGGCGGTGGACCTTGTCGCCCACCCAGGCGTAGCGCGCCATGAGCTGCTCGACGAGGGCGACGTAGCTCCGCTGCGCCGCCTCGATCTGCTCCCGCCACGCCGCTTCGAGGGCCTGGTCGCCGACGATCGCCGGCGGGACGACGAAGTTGGCGTCGGACTCGTCCACGTAGCGCTGCGAGAGCTGGGAAAAATTGAAGACGCGGTGCCTCACCAACTCGTGCGTGAGCGACCGGCTGATTCCCTCGAGGAGCAGCGAGTAGTGCGCGTGCTCCAGGACGCTCCCGTGCCCCTGCCGCTTGATGTTCTCCAGGTACTCGCGCGTCGTGCGGCCTGCCGGGTTCCGTTGACTCATATAACAAAGGCGTCCCGCGAACTCGGCGAGGCGCTCGCCGTCGGTGCTCTCACCGATCCAGTGGACCGGCAGGTGCGACGGCTCGGCGAAGGAGGGCCGGGCGAGAAGCGTGATCTTGGGCTCGGTGTAGAACACGGAACAGGGACGAGGGACGAGAGATGAGGGACGAGAAGCGGCGAGAAAACTATCGTGACCGGCATCACGGCGCGATGCCGGTCCGCTCCTCGATCGTTCAAATTCTCCGGCGGCGCGCTGCCTCGACGATACGCTGCCTCGACGGCCCGCCGCGATCGCCGCGTCGCGTCGGTCTCAGCCTTCCGCCGTTCGGCCGCCCTTCCCCTCGTACTCCATCCCCTCGGTGGCCGGCGTGCTCGCCGCGCCCCCTCGTCCCTCGTCGCTCGTCGCTCGTCCCTCGCTGTCCAGCATCGCCAGCCGGAGCACCCCGTACGCCCGCTCTCGCGCCACGCGGTCGAGGGCGGCGCGCGCCGCGGCGGGGAGCGGCTCGAGGGTCGGGTCGTACTTGATCGTCGCCAGCGGCGGCTCGTCGGAGACGGGGACCTTCACGCCGGGGTTGAGGATGCCGGTCGGGTCGAAGCTCCGCTTCACGAGCTCGAACAGGACCGTCGCGTCGGGGCGCCAGACGCGGGCGAGGAGCGGCGTGCGGAGTCGGCCGTCGCCGTGCTCACCAGCCAGCGTGCCGCCGAGCCGCGCGGTGAGCGCGACGACCTCGTCGAGCACGAGGCCCACGCGCTCGCGCCAGTCGGGCTGGGTCACGTCGACGAGCGGGTTCACGTGCACGTGCGCGTCGCCGGCGTGGCCGAAGATCACGCCGCGTATCCCCCGGAGCGCGAGCGCCGCCCGCACGCCGCGCACGTACTCCGGCAGCCGCTCCGGCGGCACGGCGCCGTCCTCGACGAATTGCATCGACTTGAGCGCGGGGTCGAGCCGCGCCAGGATCGGACTCGCGGCGTGACGGAGCGCCCACAGCTCCTCCTCGGCGGGCGACTCGAGCGCGAGCGCCACGTGGCTCGCCCCCGCCGCCCGGAACACGCTCTCGACCAACCGCGCCGCGGCTCCGGCGTGCGCGTCGCTCTCGCCTTCCACTTCGCCGAGGAGCACCGCTTCGGTGCCGGCGGGCAGTGACGGGGCGTGCTCGCCGAGCGCGGCCACCTCGAGGAAGGTCCGGTCGAGCAGCTCGCAGGCGCTCGCCCCGGTCTCACGAGCCTGCACCGCGGCGGCGACCGCCTGCTCCAGCGTCGGGAAGGCGGCGAGGACGCTGGCCGTCGCCGCCGGCAGCGGCGCGAGCGCGAGCTCGAGGCCCACGAAGAGGGCGAGCGTCCCCTCGCTTCCCACGAGCAGGTCGACGAGGTGCCCCGAGTGCGCGAAGTCGGCGAGCGCGTACCCGGACGACTCCTTCCGCACGCCGGCGTGCCGGATGCGCGCCACCGGCTCGGCCACGGCCGCCGTGAAGATCGACGGCATCGCCTGGTGCGCGAAGCGGCGCACGGCCGGCACCACTTCCGCGAGCGGTGGGATCTCGTCGCGCCGGCGGAGCACCGCCCGCGTCCCGTCGTCGAAGACGCAGTCCAGCGCGGTCACCCAGGCCCGTGTGGCGCCGTACTTGAGCGTGTGTGCGCCGGCGCTGTTCGTCGCCGCCATGCCCCCCACCGTGCAGTACTCACCGCTCGACGGGTCGACGGGGAAGTGCAGGCCGTGGGCGCGCGCGGCGCGATTCACGGCGCCGCGCAGGGCACCCGGACCCACCCACACCCGCCGGCTCTCGGCGTCGACGGCACCGATGGCGTCGAGCCGACTCAGGTCGACGATCACGCCGGGGCCGATCGCCCCACCGGCCATGCTGCTCCCCGAGCCGCGGGGCACGAGTGGCGTGCGGGTGGCCCGCGCCCACCGCACGAGCGCGCAGACGTCGTCGGCGTCGGCCGGCACCGCGACGGCCTGGGGCAGCGCGCGGCCGATCCCCGCCGCCTCGGCGTACACGGCGCGGGCTTCGGCGTCGTCGCGGAACACACCGCGGAATCCGTCGGGTCTCATGGTGTGGCGTCGACCCTCATCGGTTCGTGAGAGCGTGGGGAGCGCGGGGGCCCCGACGACGTCGGTGGCATAGCGGGACGGGCGCGTGGTGAGAGGCCGCACTGCCGCAGCCAAAATGCACCTAGAGGCGACGAGGGGATGCGATCCCGAGTAACGCTCGGCTCTAATATAGATGTGGGGGGCGCCCCCTCACCCACTCTACGGAATCCCTTATACTTCGTGGCCCGACTACCGCGGCTACCGCGGGTACCAGGCCGGCCGTTCTCGTCGCACGCTGAGGCGCAGGTGAGCCACGCTCTCGATCGACCGATTTCACTCAGGGACGCCGAGCGCTTCGCCCTCGCGGTCTTGCCGGCCGTCTCGCGCACCTTCGCCCTGAGCATCCGCGTTCTCCCCGGCGACCTCGGACGCGCGGTGCTGAGCGCCTATCTGATCTGCCGCGTCGCCGATACGATCGAGGACGCGCCGGCGCTCCCCGCCGAGCGGAAGGCCGAGCTGCTCGACCGGCTGCTCGACTGCTTCGACTCGCCGCCGGCCGCCCGCACGCTCGCCGCCGACCTGGCGGGCCTGGCGGGCGACCCGGCGCACGTCCGGCTCGGCGCCCACACGCACGTCGTCTTCACCCTGTTCCGGGCGCTGCCGCCGCGGTCGCGCGCCCACGTCCGCACCTGGGTCGAGGAGATGGTGCGCGGGATGCGCAAGTTCGTCGTCCTCTACCCACACGGCATCCGGATCCAGACGCTGGACGAGTACAAGGAGTACTGCTACTACGTGGCCGGCACGGTGGGGTACATGCTCACCGACCTGTGGCACGAGCACTCGCCGAGCATCGGGCCGGCGCGCCACAGGGTGCTGCGCGAGCGGTGCCGGGCGTTCGCCGAGGCGCTGCAGACGGTGAACATCCTCAAGGACGTGGCCCGGGACGCCGAGCGCGAGAACTCGATCTACATTCCCGAGCACGCGCTGCGCGAGCAGGGGAGTGGGCACGCCACGATCCTCTCGCCCGCGCACCTGCGGCAGAACCACGCCGCGCTCGCCTCGCTGGTCAAGCTGGCCTGGGCCGACCTCGATGACGCGCTCGGCTACCTGCTCCTGCTGCCGCGGCGGGCGATCCCGATCCGACTCTTCTGCGCCCTCCCGCTCCTCTTCGCCTACGCGACGCTGCGCGACCTCACCCGCTCGACGGCGATGCTCGTCGCCGGCGGCGGCGTCAAGATCTCCCGGGCCGAAGTCAAGTCACTACTCGTCGCCGGTCCGCTCCTCGTGGCGAGTAACCGCGGCGTGCGCTGGCTCGTGGAGCGAGTGCGGCTGAAGGCCTTCGTGCTCTTCGGCGCGGCGACCGTACGGGCGTAGCCGCTGAAGGGCGGCTCTCGGCGGGTGCAGGGTCGGAGGGTCGGATACCACGGGTCGGATGCTACGGGTCGGAGGCGCCCTGCCGACCCGCACCACCCGACCCTGCACTATCTCCGCGTTTTCCCGAGCCGCTCGCTGGCGTTGTCCAACATGCGGATCAACACCTCCCGGGCAGGGTGATTGCGCGGCACCATGCGGTCGGCGAACTCCCCGCCGCCGATCGGACGAATGAGCGCTTCGCCAATGAGCTGCGTCCCGCCCGCAACGGGTACGGCGCGAAACCGGAATCGCACCCGACGGTCGGCGCCAACCACCGCCTCGGCCGCCGCCGGAGAGACGTGACGCAGGCTGCCGACGTCGACCCAGTCACTCTCGACGATCTGGCGCTCCGGATCGGTTCGCATGATCCCGATCCCTTCGTCGGTCACCGCGTACGTCGCGACCTCGAACACGTACGCCGCGGAGTCGGAGTAGGTGCGACTCACGGCGCCCGACACCGGGGCCTTGATGCTGCGCGAGCGTGCGCAGGCCGAGACGGAGACGAGCGCGAGGGCGAGAACGAGGGCTTTCATATGAGCATCCGGGTGAGGACGTGGTCGATGCAGAGGGACGAGTGATAAGGGACGAGGGACGAGAACTGCACCGCGGCTCGCTCGTCCCTCGCCCCTCGCCACTCGTCCCTCGCGTCACAGTCCCAACTCGTTCACCCGCGGCGGGTCCTGCGAGTAGTCGTAGAAGCCCTTCCCGGACTTCCGCCCGTACATCCCCGCCAGCACCATGCGCTTGAGCAGGGGCGGCGGCGCGTAGCGCTGCTCGCGGTACTCGTCGAACATGATCTCGGCGATCTTGTGGGTCGTGTCGAGCCCGACGAAGTCGAGGAGGGTGAACGGCCCCATCGGGTAACCGGCGCCGAGGCGCATTCCCGCATCGATGTCCTCGACCGAGGCGACGCCGTGCTCGAGGGCGCGGATGGCGTCGAGCATGTACGGGATGAGCAGGAGGTTGACGACGAAGCCCGAGTTGTCCTTGGCGGCGATCGGCTCCTTGCCAAGTCGCCGGGCGAACTCGAAGGCCCGGTCGAACGTCTCCTCGCTCGTCGTCACGGTGCGCACCACCTCGACGAGCCTCATGAGGGGGACCGGGTTGAAGAAGTGCAGCCCCACCATGCGGTCGGCGCGGGCGGTGGCCGCTGCCATGGCGGCGATGGTGAGGCTCGAAGTGTTGGACGCGAAGATCGTGTGCGGCGGACAGATCCCGTCGAGCTCCTTCCAGAGCGCGTTCTTGACCTCCAGGTCCTCGACGATCGCCTCGACGACGATGTCGCACGTCCGAAGCTCGCCGAGCTGCGTCGTGATCGAGAGTCGGCCCAGCGCGGCGTCGCGCTCCTGCGTAGTGACCTTGCCGCGCTCGATCCCTCGGTCGAGGGTCTTCTCGATGCCGACGCGGGCGCGCTGCCCCAATGCGTCGGAGACCTCGCGGAGGATGGTAGTGAATCCCGCCTGCGCGGCCACCTGGGCGATGCCACTGCCCATGAGCCCGCCGCCGACGACGCCAACGGTGCGAATGTCAGTCATGCCTTTCAGTCATGCCCTGTGGATTGGTGAGGGGAGTGGAGCGTGGTGCCTGCTAGAGCCGCTCGGTCAGCGTCTGTGCGCCTGACCATCCCGAGCGGCTCCGAACACCCACCACGCACCACTTCACGTCTGCGTCAGCGCATCCAGCAGCGACGGTGGCTTGCGGAGCTCGCCGTGCTCCAGCCGGTCGAGCACCTGCTCGAGGGCGACTTGGGTGCGGGCGGCGACGCTGCGGTGGCCGCGGGCAATGGCGTAGCCCAGGCCCGCGCCGGCGGCGATCGGGAGCAGTGCCAGCGGGAATACCACGAGCGCCGCGTGCGCCACGACGGCCACCGTCACGACCGTGCCGCCGGCGGCGACGCCGCTCGCCGCCGTCACGCCGCCGGCGGCGAGGCGCTGCCGGCGCGAGGTCGAGACGTCCGCGTCCAGGCGGACGAGCACGCGCTTGTCGTCCACCGCGCTGACCGTCGCCGCTACCTCACCGGTGCGCGAGAGCGCGTAGCCGCGCCCACCCAGGTTCAGCCCGCGGCGCACATTGCTGAACAGATCCCGCCTCGGCTCCCACGTGATCCGGTCGGCGTGGCGGCGCTTCACCTGCAGGCACTCCTCGCGCTGCATCCAGGCGTCGAGGGCGGCGAGCGTCGCCGCCGGTGCTCCGCTCACGATGCGCGCCGCGGTCGCCTGCCCGGGTCCGGCGACGCGCGCCGCGAGTCCCGCCTCCGGTGCGAGCGCGACCCGCGTACGCTCCTCGGCGAGTGCCTGGCGCAGGTGCTCGGCCGAGAGGCCGACCTCCCGGCCGATCTCGAGGAGTTGCGCCTCGGTGAGCATCTCAGGGGCGTCCGCCCCGCCGGCCTGAAGCTCCGCCGCGCGGCCGAGCACGCGCTCGAGCGCGGCACGGTCGAGCGGGCGAGCAGAGGGGACGGGAAGGTTGTCGGGCATGGACCGAGCGTGGAAAGTGGAGAGTGGAGAGTGGCGAGTCGCGAGGGTAGGTGAGACGCGAAGCCGCATGCCGGGCGCGGCGCTCAGGGCCGAGGCGCGGGGCCCCCCCCGGACATCAACATGCGTCCTTCCCGGCTCGAGCACATAACCCGAACGTCGCGAACCCAATCATATCTATATCTACCAACACACCCGCGGCTCCACCTCCGCGTACACCGTACTCCCGCCGAGCGGAGACACCGCGGCCTGACTTCGCTCGCCCCTCGCCACTCGCCCCTCGCCACTGCTTTCAAATCCCCCCGAGCACGACGTCGAGCTGCCGCTCGATCGCGGCGCGGAGCCCGTCGGGAAGGGGGAAGGTGGCCGCCAGGCCGGCCTGCGCATCCGCGCCGGCGCTCGTCGCGTTCGCCGCCCGCAGGTAGTACCGGGCGTACCCGTCGGCCAGCTCCGGCGCGACGCGCTGGAGAAGGATCGCTCCCGTGCGCACGGCCGCCGCGCTCTGCAGCCGGTCGGCCACGCCGGTCCGCTTCTCGTTCGGCGTGGTGTTGTCGTTTACCGCCGTGGCGGCGAGCGTTCCGGCCGCCTCGTGCACGAAGACGTAGAGCGCCTCCACCGCGTCCTGCGCGCGCGCCGGGAAGGAGACTGTCACGATATTGCCGCTGCTCCCACCGCCCACGCCACCCGCGCCGCTGATCGTGCGCCCCTCGCCGTCGAGTGGCAGCGCGAGGAGCAGGTCGCCGCTCGGCTGCTGAGTGCTGTTCAGGAACCCCTGCAGCTTGGGGCGGTACTGCCGCTGCCAGAGCGAGTCGAGCGCCGCGACCACCGGAGCGCGGTTGCGCTGCTGCTGCACCCAATAGTCGTGGTAGAACTTCTGCGACTCGTCGTTGAGCGAGGCGACGAAGAGCTGCAGCCACTCGCGGTCGGGTCCCGTGGGGAAGTATTGCGCCAGAACGGCGATGGCCGCCGCCAGCTCGCGCGAGTTCGCGCGCCGCGGGTCCCCCTCCGCCCGCACGAACAGCTCGGCCACCTCGCGCAGCTCCTGCCAGGTCCCGAAGTACAGGGCGAGGAACTGCGCGTTCGCCAGCGCGCGGTTGGCCGCCAAGCGCGCCCGCAGCCGCTCGCGGTTGGCGTCGAGCTGGGTCGTGACGTTCACGCCGTTCTTGAAGACGGTGAGCTCGTCGCGGTAGCCGCGCCGGAAATACGGCACCTTGGTGCTGTCCTCGGAGATCATCGCGAAGCCGTGGAGCCAGAGGTCCACGTGCTCCCGTGTCTTGAGCGGCCACGGGGCGTTGGTCGTGGTGCCCTCTTGCCCGGCGGCCGGCGCCGCGGCGGGATCGGCGCCGCCACCGCCGCCACTCGCGCAGGCGGTGGCGAGGAGGAGGGCCAACGCAGGGAGGAGGCGACGATGTCGAGCCATGAAGGTGGTTGGCTGTGAGATGAACGAAAGATCCAGTTTCATTGAAGCGCCGTCCCTGACCCTCACCCTCACCCTGACCCTTCAATGGGCAGATGCCATCGACGCTCGCTCGGCGCGCACGGCGTCGGGCCCGAGCACCCGTTGCAGGGCCAGAGTCGGGGTGAGGGTCAGGGTGAGGCTGAGGAACTACCTAACCCCTCTCTCAGCTCAAGTTCTCCACTACCACCGCCACCCCCTGCCCGCCGCCGATGCACGCCGACCCGAGCCCGTACCGCTTGCCCGCCGCGCGCAGCGCGTGCAGCAGGTGGGCGGTGATGCGCGCCCCCGAGGCGCCGAGCGGGTGACTCAGGGCGATCGCGCCGCCGTGGATGTTGAACTTGTCGCGCGGAATGCGCAGTTCGCGCTCCACGGCGCAGGCCTGCGGGGCGAACGCCTCGTTCACCTCGATGAGATCCATGTCGTCGATCGTCAGGCCGGCCCGCTTGAGGGCGTTCTTCGACGCCGGCACCGGGCCGATGCCCATGATCTTCGGGTCCACGCCTGCCACGCCCCAGGAGACGAGCCGCGCCATCGGCGTCAGCCCTCGCTCCCGCGCGTACGCCTCGCTCGCCATCACCAGCGCCGCCGCCCCGTCACCGATGCCCGAGGCGTTGCCGGCTGTGACGACGCCGCCCTCCTTGAACACCGGCTTCAACTTGGCGAGCACCTCGGCGGTCGTGTCGGGGCGCATGTGCTCGTCGCGCTTGAACTCCTCGACCTGGCGCGTCTTCGGGTTCCGCACCGGGACCCCTACCACCTCGTCGGCGTAGACGCCGGCCGCCCAGGCATCTCGGGCCAGCGTCTGCGAGCGGAGCGCGAACGCGTCGACGCAGCCGCGGTCCAAGCCGTACTGCTCGGCCAAGTTCTCCGCCGTTTGCCCCATCTGCAGGCCGGCGTACGAGTCGGTGAGCGCCTCCCAGAGCGAGTCCTCGAGCGCGGGCGCTCTCCCGAGCGGCGTGCCCCACCGCAGCCCCCGAGCGATGTGCGGGGCAGTCGACATGCTCTCGCCGCCACCAACCAGGCACACGTCGGCCTCGCCGAGGAGGATCTCCTGCGCGCCATTCACCACGGCCTGGAAGCCCGAGCCGCAGAGGCGGTTCACGGTGAGCGCCGGCGTCTCGATCGAGCACCCCGCCTTGAGCGCGACGTGCCGGGCGAAGTACACCGTGTCGGAGGTGGTCTGCATGACGTTGCCGAAGATCGCGTGCTGGACGTCGGTCGGCGCAACACCGGCGCGCTCGATCGCCGCCTTGGCGGCATGCACAGTGAGGTCGACGGCGCTCATGTCCTTCAGCGCGCCCCCGAAGGTGCCGAACGGCGTGCGAACGCCCGACAGGAAAACGACGCTCGTGCTAGAACCCTGCGTGCCTTGCGTGCTCATGCGTACTCGCCAGATCGGGTGAGAGGGCCACGCACGTCGTGGCCGCAAAGTGCGCACACTGCGCGCTGCCGGAATGATGGACGAACGCCGCCACGCGCAACAAGCGATAACTGCGGCTCTCGGCTCTCGGTTCTCGGCCCTCGGCCACTGCGGGAAGCGCAGGAGGACGTCCCTCGTGCCGAGCCGTTCCTCACACCGCTTTGCCGAGAGCCGAGAGCCCACAGCCGAGAGCCGTACTTCCAGGTACCCCGGGGCGGGAGTCGAGATTCGGAGCCCCGCCCGGCTCGTGGGAGCCCACGGACCTCGCCGCGTGTGGGAGGCGGGGGGGATTATCATTCGGGGCGCTACGCCGCCGCCGGCTAGGCGCCCGTTCCGGACCGGCCGGGCCCGCCTCTTGAAGAGCGTCGCCGGACCGCCACCCTCTGATCCACCGTAAGTATGCACGTAAAGCAACTCAGGAACCGGCGCGCGAGCGACGCTGTGACGTTCGCGCGGGTCGTCGTGGAGGGCGTCACGCCCGAGCTCGACGGCGGCCGCTTCGCGGTCAAGCGCCTCGTCGGTGATTGGTGCGTCGTCGGGGCCAACGTCTTCAAAGATGGGCACGACCTGCTCGCCGCCCGCGTGCGCTACCGCGGGCCGGCCGACGACGGGTGGCGCTACGTGCCCATGACCTACGACTTCGCCGCCGACCGCTGGCGCGGCGCCTTCCGGGTCGACCGCGTCGGCCGCTGGACGTTCACCGTCGAGGGGTGGACGGACGAATTCGGCACCTGGCACCGGGGCCTCGGCAAGAAGCTCGAAGCCGGCCAGGACGTCTCCCTCGAGCTGCAGGAGGGCGCGATCCTCGTCGACGCCGCAGCGCGGCGCACGCGCTTCGGCGAGCCGCGCAAGGCGCTCGCCCGCGCCGCGGCGCTCCTTGGCAACACCGTGCTGTCGATGGAGGAGCGCGCCCGTGCCGCCCTCGACCCGGGGCTCCACGCGCTCATGCAGGTCCACGCGGTGCCCTCCGACCTGACGTCGTACCGGCACGAGCTCGCCGTGGTCGTGGACCGGGAGCGCGCCGGGTTCGCCTCCTGGTACGAGCTCTTCCCGCGCTCGCAGGGAGCGGCGCCGGGCGTGCACGGCACGTTCGCCACCGCCGCGCGGCAGCTCGACCGCGTCGCGACCCTCGGCTTCGACGTGGTCTACCTGCCGCCCGTCCACCCCATCGGCCACACCTTCCGGAAGGGGAAGAACAACACGCTGACACCCGGCCCCGACGACGTCGGCAGCCCGTGGGCGATCGGCAACGAGCATGGCGGCCACACGGCGGTCGACCCGAACCTCGGCACCCTCGACGACTTCGACCGCTTCGTCCGCCGCGCGAACGAGCTCGGGTTGGAGGTGGCGCTCGACTACGCCCTCCAGTGCTCCCCCGACCACCCGTGGGTCAAGGAGCACCCCGACTGGTTCACCGTCCGGCCGGACGGCTCGATCCAGTACGCCGAGAACCCGCCCAAGAAGTACCAGGACATCTTCCCGCTGAACTTCTGGACGGAGGACCGCGAGGCGCTCTGGAACGCCTGCCGCGACATCTTCCTCTTCTGGATCGGCCACGGCGTGCGGACCTTCCGCGTCGACAACCCGCACACGAAGCCGTTCGTGTTCTGGGAGTGGTGCATCGCCGAGATCAAGCGCGAGCACCCCGACGTGGTGTTCTTCTCCGAGGCGTTCACGCGGCCCAACAAGCTGCTCCACCTGGCGAAGCTCGGCTTCACGCAGAGCTACACCTACTTCACGTGGAAGAACACGGCGGCCGAGCTGCGCGAGTGGATCCGGGACTTCTTCCTCGACCCGAAGGTGCTGGAGTACCACCGCGGCAACCTGTTCGCCAACACGCCCGATATCCTCCACGAGTACCTGCAGCACGGCGGGCGCCCGGCGTTCCGCACGCGCCTCCTCCTCGCGGGCACGCTGAGCCCCCTGTACGGCATCTACAGCGGCTACGAGCTCGGTGAGAACGTCCCCGTCCGCCCCGGCAGCGAGGAGTACCTCAACTCGGAGAAGTATGAGCTGCGGTACCGCGACTTCGACGCGCCCGGCAACGTCAACGACGACGTGCGCCGACTGAACGAGATCCGCCGCGGCCACCGCGCGCTCCAGCGCGTCGACAACCTGACGCTGGTGGCGTCGGAGAACGACCAGATCTTCGCCTACCTCAAGCGCGGGGTCGAGGCGCCGGGGTCCGCCCACGGCAGCCATGGCACCGGAGTGGTCGAGTCCGTGCGCTCGAACGGTGCCACCGGCGGGAACGGCGACGGGACAGGCGCCGGGAGGCGCGCGGTGGCCGACCCGCGCGACCTACTCGTCGCCGTGAACCTCGACCCCCACCACGCGCACGCGACGATGGTGCACGTGCCGCTGGAGTTGCTCGGCATCGCTCCCGACCAGCCCTACATGGTCCACGACCTCCTGACCGGCGCGCGGTATCACTGGCGGGGGTCGCGGAACTTCGTGCTGCTCGACCCGGCGCAGCAGGCGGGGCACGTGCTGCGGATCGAGCGGTGAGGCGGCAGGCGGTGAGAAGGCAGTTCCCCTGACTCTCGCCCTGACCCTCGCCCT
>Ga0307416_100000788_pt1 | contig 16677 bp, 6 predicted proteins | sample DK1Cmetagenome_2_FD_203821 | JGI IMG/M metagenome (GOLD analysis project Ga0307416, IMG submission 203821) | Maize rhizosphere microbial communities from greenhouse at UC Davis, California, United States - DK15-C-3 | ecosystem: Host-associated > Plants > Roots > Rhizosphere > Soil | place: USA...
TGAGCTTCCCTGCTTAGGATAAACAAGCGGACTTCCCGTACACGCTTTGTATAATTCGTAATACCCTGGATTGCGTTGAATAACATCAGCTGCCTTGATCACAAATCGCACCATCTCATTAAGGCACGTGGCATTATCTTCTAAGAAAGCCTTCGCCTCCTCTGAATACTCGAAGTCAAGCTTCGCTGCAAGGTGAATCCTTGCGCTGGAGAAATACGGTCCGTATGGATCTTCGATTGGCAGTTTGCTGACGATAGTTCCTTCGGCTGAGTGATCCTGCTCGAAGAATTTCCCATCAAACTGAACTTGCTGCGCCAGGAATTTGATCTCACCACTTTCGAGACAAGGAAGTCCAATGATCACATGGCTGATGGTGCGCTGTTTTTTAGTCAGCATGTCCACATATGGAGGTTGACCTTCTTGTACTTTGTATCCTGAGCCGGTACTTTGGTTCAGGATCTTATGATATCGATAGGTTTGATTGTCAATGGTGAAGGCTAGCAGAGCACCGTCGGGGGATTGGTCTGCTTGTATGGTATTATCTCCATAGACATCATTCGCCCAGAACTTTATGGATTGAGTGGCGGCGGGCAGAGTAAAGGGAGCGCCGTTTGGCGCGATGAAAGTGAAAGAACCATCGTCATTGGCGAATTCGTTCAACTGTTTCAGATCGGTGAGGATAACACTCTCCCCCTCTTCCCCTCCTTCAAACAATCCCATCACACTCTGAGGATCGTGGATGTAGTCCCATTGGTATTTGTAGAGCGCGGTACCGGAGCTGTAGTCCATCACGTTGTCGGTGATGCCGGCGGGTAGATTGTATTCGCTGAACGTATGTTTCAGGTTAAATGCGCCGTGACCCAGCTCATGAGCAATCGTGTTCAGAAACTCCGAGACATTTCCATTATGTGGACCAGTGAAAACAAAACCGGCTTGCCTGTTGCGCGGCATGTAGCCGAGTGTCCCCTCGTTCCTCGGATGGTCAATGAGAAACAGATAGTAGGTGTTGTCCTGAAGGCGGCCAAACGCCTTCAAAACTTTTTTCATATCAGGTGTGTAATTCGAAAGCAGTCCTGTTTGTCCCTCATCAAAGATCTCATCCAGAGGCACGTGCAGCCGGGAGGATAACGTCACATTCCATTCTACCACGGCCTGGCTATACACAGCGTTGAGGCTGCGCGATATTTCCGCGGCCGTAAGTCCCCCTGTTATGGAGGCTCCGTTTACCGGCACAACCTCAAGGTTGTATCTGACAGGATCGTAAGTCACCAGGTTTAGCTTGCCAAGTATTTTTGGCGCGAGCGTGTCCGAGCTTGAGTGTAGCGCCAGGAGTTCTTCCTCCATTCCGCCGGATTGCCCCGAAAGCGTTAAGATCATTCCTTCGCCCTTCGACGGAGATGGAGGAACAGGTGCACCAGAGCGTTCGAATTTGACGGAGGTCTTGTCGCCATCCCTTGATGTGAAACGTGCTTCGAAGATATCCGACGCGCCTGAAGACAGCGCTTTCCACGACACGAACGTGCCGTCCTCAAGTTGCTGGTAGTATGAAGAAAGAGCTTCGTGCACTTTCCTGTCGAATCCAAAACGTCCATTACCTTTCTCGAAGGTTAAGGCAAGATTATACTGCCTGTTCCCACGCGACGCGGCGGCGAGAGCTTCAGTTGCCGTTGTCTTGGCAATGTTTGCCTTTTCGTCAACAACATATCCGTTTCCCATCTCATCTACGATGGCATAGCTCCGGCCTTTGCGCAAGATCTTTTCTTTTCCATCGGTAGTAGTGACCACAATGTTTCCGGCCTGATTGATACTTACAGAGGCAACGGATGCTCCTGTAATGGTCACAAGGGAATCCGCTGCAACGATGGTGATGTCCAGCTCGCCGGCTTGCGGCGCAGTACCCGGAAGGATGGGCGTCTCATGTTCGATAAGAGAGCCACTTTCCGGGCTCCAAACACTCTTGATGCTACCTGCGGTTAACCAAAAGCGATCGTTTACTCGTATGTTCTCGAACGTGACGCGAACTTTGGCGCTGTTGAACCATGGCACTATTGCATAGCCGGATCCGTAATACTTTCCACCGTCTTCTATCACGTCGCGAACTACCACGTCATATCCAGCCGCATGAATTGTGTCATTTACGCTGAGCGGAAAGACAGGGACGGTATTCGCCGGCATCGGGAGTGGTTGGATGTCTTGGCGGCATACGAATGCATCTTTTTCCTCCCGCAGCGTTTTGAAGATCTGGATTTCCGAATACTCACTATCCTGAAAGGGAGCTTCGGTCCGTACTTTCATTTCGTATTCGGTATTTGACTCAAGGTCATACAGTGTCTTTTCTGTAAACTTCGTTCGGGTTTCATACCATTGATGATTGTCGCGTCTTTTTCGCGGCCTGTACTGCAGCCTGTACTTTATTTCTTCAGTACCAAAGCGTACCGGATTCCATTCGATCGCAAGAGTTCTTGGCTTTGCCCAGCGCATATGCAAATTCTGCGGGATGGGCAGCGCTTGTCCGAACTGAAAAACGAAGACTTCGCTGCGGCCATCGTTCCTGAAAAGGTCTTTCCCATCGGTGTCGCGGGCGTGGACTTGCCATGCATACTTTCGCCCGGGAGTGAGCGCCGGCTCATTCATTCCGTACAACAATTGATTTCGCGTCGTAGTGACTTCGTAAAGCGCGGGTTGTGTCAGGAAGGCATCATAAGGATTTCGGTCGTCGGGCCATAGCTCGATCAGCCGGAAAATATATTCAGTTGTAAACGCCGCGTTGGGCGAGCCGGAATGCCTGGGAGTCCATGAGAAGACGAGATTGGTCGGATCCTGAATGGCGACCTGGGTGACGTTCGCCGGAGTGTTAAGAAGAGGCGGGTCATTCAGGACGATCCATGCCATGACGAAACCCTTGTTGCTAACCACAGTGCCGCGGTTGTAGTCCAGGATCTCAATGGTGAACCTGTATACCCCTTCCGGCAGCCTTCCGGTTTTCGTGTATTCGCTTTTTGACAAGCCGGAAAATTCAAGCGCATCAGGATGAAAGTATTCGTAGAGTTCGTCGCCGTAAAAGATCTGCGGTACTCCACCTCCATCCAGGATAAGTGGTTCGATGACGAGATGGTCTTTCGTTCTCAGCACAATTCCTGCACCTTCGATCGTTATCCGCAACTTGCATTTGTAATCGGAAAGTGCGACATCATTCGCTCTTACCTGAACCATAAAGTTTCGCGAACCAGGTGCGGTGTAGTCGCTCAGGTATGGCGAATAGGGTGGCGCGATCTGCGGAATTACCTGTACAGGAAAAACCTGGGCTCCTGCTGAAAGGTGAAAGATGAACAGGTAGAGGGTTAATAATTTCTTCACGCGATTGTGTTTATGTCATTTTCCTGCCGATGATTAGTGCTTCGAGCGACTCACGGATCACCTGACTTGCAACCAGACTCGATGACGAGCCGTTACGAGTCGGACCTAACGCCCTTGTCCGAACGAATAGTTATATCCCAGCGTAGCCGTAAACTCCATGATGTCCGGTATTCCTTCGCTCATTGTTCTGTTCACCACAACCGTGTTGATATTGAGCTTGTGTTTATTGTGCAGCGCGAGTTGTGCGTTGACGCGCCCGTTTACGATGCGGTTGGCCTTGACTCCATTCGAGTAAGTCTGGTTATAAGATGATGACAGGGTGGTGCGGAGCTTCTTGTCAAAAAAGGATCTCCCTAAAGATGCGACGGGTCCGAATGTTCTCGTCCGGATAGCAGGCCCATCGCTGAACGTTGTATTCCACGTGATAGCTATATTTGAGTTGTCACGCGCCAGGGTCATGGCATAGCCTGCGTTGACGTTGCAGAACGTCGTTCCGGCGTACTGTTGTACATCGCCTTGTTTGTCGGATGCTTCTTGCCAGGAAACATTGAGTTGCAGGTTCCCTTTACTATTCTCCTCCTGACGGATCATGTACATCCCGGAAACGGAAGCATTTTTCGAGATCTGAGTGAAGTTCAATGTGTCGAGGTGGTCGTAAGGTGTCAGTTGGTTGACCATTTCGAATTGCGGTCGGATGTTGGTGTATGTCTGGAAGCTCGACCATGAGGCAGTCACATTGAACTGTTGGGAAGGCGTATAGGTAGCGTTTAAAGAGCCAACCATACGCCGCATTGTGCTCATTTTTGTATTGTCAACATTGTCGCGTTGCACACCCCCAGTGGCGGCGATGCTTATCTTTCCATTGAGCATTCCTCCCGATCCATTGAGGGTGATATTCTCGAGATCGCTGTTGAAGTAGTATGCCCCAAGCGTGCGGTAACCAGGATCGATCCGTTCGTAGGCTATTCCGACTATCCAACTGTCCTGTTGATAATCCAGGGCAGATTTGAATGCCTTGTAATAGGCGGAGGATGCTTTCGGTTGAAAAAGGAAATGAGTGCTCGCCAGCGGATGATTGTGCTCAACCTTTTCGGCACGCACGTCTCTGGTAAGCGCACTCGCAGCGATCTCTGCTTTTAACAGCAAGTGTTTTAGCAGACTTTTCCCGCCGGCCATGCTGACCACGAGATTCTGATGGGGAGTTATGTTAAGCGAGTCAGCAGGAGGCCTGATGGAATTCCTCAGGTCTTGTGCGTGAAAGAGTGTGAGGTCCACGAAATTGCGTCCTTCGGAGAACGATGCCTTTAACCCATAGCCTGTGCGTTGATACGAGGGCTGTGTGATCCCTGCTGAGTCTGCTTCAACTGCTTTCAACAATCGCCCATAGAAGCTGCTCAGCTTCCATTTGCCATCCCCCTCAAGATCGAGTCCTGCGCCATTAAAGATATGGCCGTTGACCGTGTATGGGGAAAACGACATTGACGTATAACCTGCATGAAGTGTGATCCACTTCCACGAAGGATGCAGGGAATATTGATTAAAGGGTTGGGAGAATGTTCTGTTGTGGTTAGAGACCGTGAAAGTGAGTGGCACGGTCCAGCCATATAAGGACAGGTTAGCGGTTCCTGACGCAAAATAGCTGTATGGGTCACGACGTGCGCCCACAGAGTTGGAAGCATAAAAAATCTGGTTAACGGAAAGACCCGCGGAGAATCCGAACGGTTTCTCCTTACCAATCAATTCAAGATTCTGGGCTATCAGAGCCGCGTTTGCACATAGTACAAGCAGGCATGACAGGCCTGTGCGCGAGGGTCTTCGCATGTTTGGGCCTTTTATTTAATGTTTAAATATCCCAAGCGACGATTAAGATGTCAAATGGGGAAGAAACAGTTTTCCTGATTGATTTCACTTGTATCGGGAGGGAACAACACGACGAAGGATGATCCCATGGACAGGGTCATAGCCTTGCGCGAGTCGATGTAAGTTTAAATCTCCATCCGGTGTTAAATATCGATGCAGCTTGATATTTTTGTACCAACAAACCCCCTTCTTATGTATTCCACTTTTAATCTCTCCGGGCAAACTTTTCGAAGAACTGCAGTATTGATCATTGCCTGCCTGTTATGCGCACGTTTCTCAGTCGCGCAAGTGGCGGAACTCAAGTCTCAGGCGTCAGCGCTCGGAAACGCCATCGGTCCGGTCCAGTCCGGCTCGAAGAATTATGAACAGAAGATCACATTCACGGAGCCGGCGCTCATCCGCTACAGCTATGATGAGGCAGACCAAAAAGGCAATAAAGTCAACTACGCTTTCGAATTTAACCTTGCAGATATTGATCCTTATGCAGTGCGGGAACAAACGCAGAAGGATCTGATCAGTGTGTCCATCTCCGCTCGCAACAAACAAAAACTAATAAAGGCATACAAGAATGAGGTGGTCCAGCCCTATGATGCACAGATGGCGATCATCTCGAAAGATATTGAGAACGCGCGCGCGATTGCCGACATCATCAAGAAAGCAATACCTCTTGCCGAGAAAGTTATGGCTTCACGCCTCAAGTTATCAGGATATGATGCGATGCTGAACTGGCTTACCGCGAACGTGAAGGATGTAAGTGCTGGAGACAAGACCATCAAGCAATCCCTGGCAAAGGGACAGGAGCCAGGAACACTTATCTTCACGCGGGTGGAGGCGGACTCGAAAAGTCCCTCAGAAGATGTTTTTGCTTTCAACCTTGCGGACGTAAACCCGAACGCCGTAGCTTACCGCATTTCCGGAAACCAGTTCGCGGTAAATTTTGAGTCATTGCAAAAGGCCAAGTACTTTGGTGCCAGGAAGGGTGGTGAGGCCAAGCCCTACGTGAATGAGATGGTCATTCACACTAATAATGCCGACGAAGCCCGGGATCTGAAACAGGTGCTTGGGTCTATCATTCCGTTGGCGCTTGAGAAAGTAAAGAGCGGCATGCCTGCTGTCAACAACGACAAAGATGGCGTCCAGAAGTTGACGGCAACGATCTCAGACATTACTTATGGAGAGAAAGAAACAACGCAAAAACTCGAGGGAGACTGTCTTGCTGAACTTACGCAGATTCAAAAAGATACCAAAGCCAGCAGTAAGAGTTCATTCAAATTCAACTGGATGGATGTAAATCCGCTGGCGAGCAAGATCGAGGTGTCGGGCGAAAAGATGTACATTGACCTGAATTTCGCAGACGATAAGAAGCTTGTCATGCATACGGCGGATGATAAATTCAAAGGGTACGAAAGCAACATCAAGCTTTACGTAGCTGACATCGAGAGTGCCCGCAAACTGAAATTCCTTGTGGATAAAGTTGTTGAGAAATGCAAGGGCTCCTATAAGGAACCGTTTGGAAGCGATGTCGCGTCGACCACCGCTTATTTTCGCAACAACGTCAAAGAACTTTCTCTCGATGAAACCACACTCAAACAAACGCTCGAGCCTGTCGATGGCGACGCCAAAAAGTTCAAGTTTACGGTCGTTGAAGTAAATACTAAAGGATCCGGCGCTGAGCAGGTTTATGAATTCAACCTTGCAGACATAAACCCCTCCTCCATAGCGGTAGATGTAAAAGGCAAATGGATGTACGTGACTGCTGAAACGGACTTCAAGGGAAAAGTCATCAAGGCTTACAAGGACGGAAAGATCCAACCGTATACCAGCGCGCTGCAGTTCGCAGTGAACGACGTTGATACGGCGCGAAATCTCGCCAGTGCCTTTTCCCGGGCAGTGAAGGCAACGAAGTCTAAATAGATTTCAGACACCAGGTCTCTCCTTCATGTATTCCGTCGAAATCCTTCGTCACCAAAAGTGGCGAAGGATTTGCCGTTAATGCCCAGGCCCCACCGCCCATTGGCTACCCGACTCAGTTATACTTTTTGATATTTCTGCATTTGCGCTTTTCCCTTATCTTAACATCTGGTAAGACATAAAGAAGTATGAACAGAGCCATAGCCTTTTACAGTTGCCTACTGGTGATTTTGTTGGGATGCAAGCAACAGCGTCCTGCTGAACAGGATCAAATCAGCAGCGGACCTGTCAGCTTGCGTATAGAACAGGAGAAGGAAACGGGTAACTTAAAGATCTTCAGGTCTGGCTCAACGAACCCTATCGTTACGCAAAATGCCGGGCGCGATTTCCGCCCTTATCTTCATCCCATCGTCGCACCTGATGGTAAGGGCGTGTTGACCGAATACAGCCCGGGGCATCACAAACACCAGACGGGATTATACTGGGGCTTCACACGGGTCAACGGCCGCGATTATTTCCACAATCCTACCGCAGATTACTGGCGCCGTGTTTCAGCTGAGATCCTCCAGGATACAGGCCAGGTAGTTCAATGGAGAACAGTGTACGATCTGCTCGACGAAAAAGGGAATGCTGTGTTGACTGAAACGCAAAACTGGTCAATGCGCGAAGCTGATGGAAGATATTTTCTCGATCTTGAGTGGCGTGGTGAAGCGAAAACGGATGTTACTATCGGCAGGTATGATTACGGGGGATTGTTCCTGCGTATGCCGTGGAGGGAAGGTATCGAAGGAAGTGTCGTCAATGCCGCGCGTCAACGCAACGAAAAAGCTGAAGGGCAGCCAGCGCTGTGGGTGGACGTAGGAATGAAGGTCGAGGGAAGGGATGACCATGCGCATATTGCAATCTTCGACCATCCGGATAACGTGGGATATCCGCAGCCATGGCGCGTCGACGGACAGCTCGGTGTGGGACCTGCCCGCGCCCGTACCGGTGACTGGACTATCCCCAAAGGCGAAACCGAAATAATCAAACATCAGGTTGTTGTTTACACAGGTGACTTGAACGATGTCCAGCTTACGGAGACATGGAGCAAATTCAGTGGTCAGAACTCAACCTATGCGTTGTGGCAGGTGGCCCAGCAGGAGGGGAGGGAGGCAAAGTTTCTCACCCCCGCTGAGGCGGTAAAATCCATGACTCTTATCGACGGCTACAAAGCAAATGTCTGGGCATCCGAGCCTATGATGACGCAACCGATGGCCTTCTGCTGGGATGACCGCGGCAGGATGTGGGTTGCCGAAAATCGCGATTATGAATCCAGAGGTCATGGATTTTCCAACGCAGGGGATAGTCGCATATTGATACTTGAGGACACTGATCGCGATGGTGTCGCAGACAGCCGCAAAGTCTTTATGGAAGGACTTGCATTCCCTGCGGCGATTGCTGTCGGCTTTGACGGTCTCTATGTTGGAGCGCCTCCTAACCTTCTTTTCATTCCTGACAAGAATAAGGATGACGTAGCCGACGAAAAAGACATCAAAGTTCTGCTTACAGGATGGGGCATTCAGGATCGCCATGAAACATTGAATAGTTTGCACTGGGGGCCGGATGGATGGTTGTATGGACTGCAGGGTTATGCCACGCCTTCGAAGGTGCGGAAGCCCGAGGGCAAGGGTCGTCTTTATAAACACAAGGATCCGTTTCCTGAAGACATTCTCAAAGGTGAAGGCGCTGACATTAACGGCGGTGTCTGGCGCTATCATCCTACCAAGGATATTTTCGAAGTAGTTGCACACGGCTTCAGCAACCCATGGGGTATTGACTATGATGCAAAGGGACAGTTCATCATGAGCGCGTGCGTCATACCGCATTTGTGGCATGTGATCCCCGGGGGCATATATCATCGCCAGGGAGGCCAGCACTACAATCCCTATGTGTACAGCGATATCCGTACCATCACAGATCATGCACACCGGTCGGCACACGGCGGTGCGAGGGTATATCTTTCCGATGCTTTTCCTGAGTCGCAACGCGGCAGAGTCTTCATGGCCAATATTCACGAGCACGCCGTGCTTTCCGATGTACTCGAAAGAAAAGGTTCCGGATTTGTCGGTCATCACGGTGATGACTTCATGGTAGCTAACAATGCGCAATGGGTTGGTTTCAGTATGGAGATTGGCCCCGAAGGCGGTGTATATGTGCTCGACTGGCATGATGGCGACATATGCGGAAAAGAAGTGCTCAACCAGGAAACGGGGCGCATTTTCCGGATCATGCCCGAGAAATCGCTGGCTGAAAATTTCGAGGGCAGGTACGACGACCTTCAGAAGCGTTCCGACAGTGAACTTGTTGCCCTTCAAACAAGCCGTAGCGAATGGCATGCGCGCAGGGCAAGACTTATACTGCAAAGCCGTGCCGCGAAGGGCCGACTGTCTACGGAAGTCCACGACCAGCTCAAAAAAATCTATTCTTCACACCCGAATGCCGACTTCCGCCTGAGGGCTATGTGGACCTTGCACATCACGAATGGCTTTCGTCCGGACGACTTGAAGGACGCGCTGAAATCGAAAGATGAATACATACGGGGTTGGGCCATCCAGCTCCTGTGCGAAGACAGGTCTCCGTCAGCAGATGTGTTAAGTGAATTCGCGCACATGGCATCCGTGGATCCTTCACCAGTTGTGCGTTTGTATCTTGCTTCCGCTATCCAGCGTGTGAACAAAGAATCAGCGTGGCGCATAGCCGAAGCGTTAACTGCACACCAGGAGGATTCTGACGACCACAACCTCCCAAAAATGCTTTGGTTTGGAATGGAACCTCTTGTCGCGGAAAACCCGGAGCGAGGCCTGAAAGTTGGTGTGAAGAGCCGCATTCCATTAATAGCTGAGTATACGGCCCGCCGTTCCGTTGATGCGGATGCAATAGAACAGGTCATTGCTGTCCTTGATGGAGCCCCCGCCAATACTGCGAACATGTTACAGGGAATGCGGGACGCACTGGAGGGAAGGAACGATCTGACTGCGCCAGCTTCATGGAATGAACTATATGCAAAACTACAGAGCTCCGATGGGAAGGTCGCGGGTCTTGCAAGGGAGATTGCGCAACTTTTTGGCGGCGCTGAAGCGGCCAGGCAATCACTCGCAACACTGAAGAATGAGAATGAAAAGGGGGATGAGCGCAAGAAGGCGCTTATTTCCCTGGCTACGCAACAACGTCCCGAGCTTGTGACCGTTTTACCGGGCCTTCTGGATGACCCTGCGCTTCGTCTGGAGGCTATCCGCGCCATTGCGCAGTATGATGATGGGGACCTTGGTTCACTTTTGTTAAAGAAGTATCCAAAGCTACAGCCTGAAGAAAGACGGGAAGCTGTCCTGACACTTTCCGCGCGACCGCGTTACGGCAGAATGTTGACCCAGGCATTGAAGGATAAATCGATCCAGAAGACGGATGTTCCGGTATACGTAGCCCGGCAGTTGCGCCGCGTAGTCGGAAGCGGGTTTGTCGAGATATGGGGACCTATTGATGAGCTTCCGGCCACAGAGAATGCAGCGTACAACAAGTATCAGAGGCTATTAACTCCCCAGGCACTCGCCAAAGCAGATGCAAGAAAAGGGAAGATGCTGTTTGAACGCACATGCGGTTCATGTCACACCATGTTCGGCCAGGGCGGGATCATCGGCCCGGATCTTACCGGGTCCAACCGCACGAATGTTAATTATATCCTGGGCAACGTACTCAACCCAAGCGAAGAGATACAGGATGATTACAAAATGGTGGTCATTACTACACGCGATGGCAGAACGTACTCCGGGAATGTTGTCGGTGAGACCGCCCGGCAGGTGACGATGCGCGTGGTAGGGCAGAACGCGGTGATCGTCAACAAATCAGACATCCAGTCAAGAGAGGTCACCGATGTTTCAATGATGCCTCCAGGACTCTTCGATATGCTTCGCGATGAAGAAGTACTTGATCTGGTTGCATTTCTACGCAGTCCAGGGCCGATTGCCGGCGTCAGCGCGAAATAAGGGAGTGTAAGATGAAGCGCAGGACTGGCGTGCTCCACGATTTAGATCCCGCACTACAGTGCGCGTCGTCCTCTGATCTTTTTGTCAAGAGAAAAGATCGTGCTTTGAAGGTCATTCACAGTGAGAGGTTTTAGCAGGTAATGGTTCACGCCGAGATTGCGCGCGTGTTCCATATCATCAGCTTGCTCAGAAGAAGTGAGAATAACGATCTCTATGTTTTCCTTGTCGGGGATGGGAAGCTCATGGAACCCTTTGATGAAGTCAAAGCCATTGATAAGAGGCATATTCAGGTCCAGCAAAATCACATCTGGCGCAGGTGTGGTTCCGGCGCAAACGTCGTTGAGAAAGTCAAGAGCATCCTTGCCGTTGTGAAGCGATGTTATCTGTTCAAATGCGCCGGAAGTTTGCGCCACTCTTGTATTAATAAAGCTGCAGATGCTGTCGTCGTCGATAATAAGCAAGTTCATCGCGCAAAAAAATTCCAGGTAATTTCGTGAAAAAACAGATATAAAGAAACGGGCTTATTGAACCATTTAAATTTTTATACGCGCATCACCGGAGCCAGGCCCGATCCGCAAAGGAGTACGCATAGATCATGTATTTAAGTCCGTCGACTGCCTGCGAGGAACTGATGCCATCTCTTCAGCATTCAGGGAAAACCCTTACGTGTAGGCGGTGGAAGAGCTGTAATGTACCTTTGTTCATGGATCTTCGCGGCTCGTTTACCCTCATTTGTTAAATCTCATCCCCAAGATCCCTTAAATGCGATCATCAATTGACCAGGATATGATGATGTCAAATGTCAGGTAATTCCGGGTCGAGCAAATCAGGAAAACTTTGATTTAAAAAAAATCAGAAGTTCTACGACTCACCATCCGCGCGAGATTGCCCCGGGTTCAATTTAGTCGTTTGTGACTTGCATTGTCGAGATGACTCTCATTGATCGACCCTTCTGCGAAGCGTACCCACCAAAGATTTTTGGCAGTCAACGTTTGTTTAACCACACCAGACGAGTTTTTGGAACGCATGTTTGGATACCGTTCGGAAACCACTTTAATAGAATATTTAAACGACTATTTTCGCGCCTTTAAATAAGTTGTGAAAGATGCTTAGTCGTGGCCACTTCCATGCTGTTCTTCAGGCGATGCCGGTGCCGGCCGTCATATTATCGGCACGATCACCATTCATTGTGGTGGAGGCGAGCGATTCGTGGCTCGCGCTGATGGGGCTCCGGCGCGAATGTGTTCTCGGTAAGGAATTTGCGTCCGTCTTCAGGGATGGCGAAAATAATCCGACCTTCCGGGAACTGTCAGATGGCATAGCCATAGTGATTTGTGAAAAACGCACGCGTCAATTCCCGTCACGTCCATTTCATCTGGCGACAGATGGCGGTTGCCACAATAGACGTACTCTCGCGATCTGCGGGGAGCACATTCCGATACTCGACGAAAATGGAGAAGTGTCATTGCTAATCCATAAAGTTCATGACATTAAAGGCCATGACGATAGTTTTCACGAGCAAGTGCGAAAGCACGCAAACGCAGCACTTGCATTGCGTATCCAGATGCTGATGGACGAAACGCATGACCCTCTTGTATTGACGGATGATGGGGGCAAATTTGTCGAAGTAAACGCGGCGTGCAAAAAATTACTTGGGTACCAAAGTGTTGAACCGAGGGCATGGGCGTGGCCAGATGTTGTGGTAGGATGGGAGCACAAGTCGCAGAACTGTCCATTCAAGGGTTATATCACCGGCTCCTTTGATCTGCGAAAGATGGATGGAACCATCATCCATTGTCAATTCAATACATGGAAAAACATTATGGATGGCCGACACATCACGGTGATTGCTGACATCTCGGAGAAACACAGGTTAAAGGAACTTGCGGCCGAAGCTGAACGCCAATTCCGGAACGAGCAGCAAAGATTTTCGGACTTGTTCCGCGAGGCGCCGGTGAGCATGTGTATTCTGAAAGGTGAGAATCATGTCTTTGAAAAAGTTAATGCATTATACGAGAGCCTCATTCCAGGCAAAAGCGTAATTGGCAGGCCAGCGCGCGAATGTTTTCCCGAACTTGAAGGGCACATATTCTTTGAAATGCTCGACCACGTTTATCGAACAGGACAAACCTTTTCCTCCAAAGAGATGAAGGTTGAGTACTATTGCGAGCAACTGGGGAATATGAAGGACCTGTATCTCAACTTCATGTTTCAGCCGTTCAGGAATCATCAGGGAGAAGTCGAGGGAATCTTTTACTTCGGCATCGACATCAACGAACAGGTTTATGCCAGGAAAAAAATCGAAGAAAGCGAGCGCCGGTATCGACAGATCTTTGAAACGGCGGAAGAGGGAATCTGGTTGATGGACAGAGATCAACAAACAGTTTTCCTGAATAAGAAGATGGGCGATATCCTCGGCTACCAGCCTGACGAAATGGTGGGGAAATGTCTTTCGGATTTCCTGGATGTTGCGGATGGCAACGAGGTTCGGGGGATTCTTGGCCAAACGACGAACAACGGTGCCCGCAGTTTCGAAATGCCACTCGTATCACGAGCCGGTAAAAGGACCTGGACGTTCCTGAACACAAACCGGATATTGGATGAGAATGGCGACTACAACGGGCTGTTGGCCATGGTCACAGATATTACTGAACGCAAGATCGTGGAGGAAGAGCTGAAGAAACTTTCGCTGATTGCGCGGAGCACTACCAACGGCATCATCATCACGAATCCGGATTACAAGATTGAATGGGTCAATGATGCATTTACGCGCATTACAGGCTTTACATTTCAAGACGTTGCGGGGAAAACAGGAGCCGTTCTGTACGGGACTGATACAGACATCGAAACGCAAAGGGCCATAGACGGATGTATGAAAAGGCAAGAACCGTTTGCCTGTGAGATGATCAAATACAAAAAATCAGGTGATCCATTCTGGGTGGAGATCCAGGGGAGGCCTGTCTTTGGAGACGATGGAAATCTCAACTATTATTTCAATATGGAGACTGACATCACAGAACGAAAGAAGGCCTTTCAGAAACTGGTGAAGCAGGAGAATCAGATCAGAATATTTGCTGGTCAACTCAACCACGTTCTGGAAGACGAACGGGCGAGGATTGCGCGGGAGATCCACGACGAATTCGGGCAACAGCTTATGGGCTTAAAAATGTCCCTCTCATCGCTTGAGAATATCAGCAACCTTTCGAAGGATGGACGCGACTTCATCCGTGATGTGATGACCGGACTTGAAAGCAGTTTTCATTCATTGAGAGATCTCTCCAATGAGTTGCGGCCGGGAATCCTTGATACCCTTGGACTGGTGCCTTCAATTGAATGGCTCGCGCGTGGGTTTGAAAAGAGGTCGGGCATCCCATGTGTCGTTAGTATGCATGTCGAACAACAAATGTTTGGGAAGGATCTTTCCATCAACTTTTTTCGCATCTGCCAGGAGGCGCTGACAAATATCGCCAGGCACTCGGGCGCAACTGAAGTGGCGATCGAGATGGAGCAAAGTTGCGGCGTGCTGCATCTGAGTATCTGCGACAATGGCAGGGGCATAATGAAAGAAAAGGTCGATAACCCTTTTTCTTTGGGACTGCTGGGGATGCATGAAAGGGCCCGACTGATCGGAGCGGAGTTCGAAATATGCAGCAAGCCAGGTGAAGGTACTTGCATTCAGCTAAAGTCGAAAGTTTATGAAGGGTAAAAGGATCCTCATTGCAGACGATCACTTCGCGATCCGAATAGGGATTCAGCATCTTTTGAAGCTTGAATTTTCTGATGCGGAATTTGGTGAGGCCACAAATGGACGCGAGATCTTCCAAATGCTTGACTCGGCGCCATGGGATGTACTGATCCTCGACATTAATCTTCCAGGACGTAACGGATTTGAGATCCTCAAACAATTGCGCGAAGAGAAACGTGGTGTCCCGGTGTTGGTCTTCAGTATGCATCGTGAGGAGTTGGTTGCAATCCGGGCACTGAAGGCGGGCGCATCGGGTTATATGTCGAAAGACGCCGCGGGCATCGAGCTGCCGCGCGCCGTGCATCAATTGCTGGCCGGTAGAAAGTACATTACCCTTCCCGTTGCCGAGCTTATGGCGTCGCAGCTGCAAAATCCTTCGGCTCAGGCTCCTCATGAATTATTATCCGATCGCGAATACCAAACGTTATTGCTTATCGCTTCGGGTAAGTCCATTTCACAAATCGCGGAGGAGTTATCCTTGGGTGTATCAACAGTGAGTACTTACAGGGTACGAATTCTTGACAAAATGGGAATGAAAAACAATGCCGAGCTAACGCACTATGCAATCGATCGCGGATTGGTTTAAGCTTCGAGTACTTATTATCAGGATGCGCGAACGTTTCGTCCGCATGCCCGCAAACGCTCGTGCCTTAGGGGTGTAGTCGAAACCACGACACAAAATTGGTACACTAACTATTTACCGCTCGCACATTATTGTTGAGCTTTGCAATAACTGCCAGACTGAAAATACCTTGGGCGTTTTTGCCCATGTAGGTGTTAGGGTGACGGGCGGGATCGCTTTATTGAAATGCGGCTTGAAAGGTGATACGGGCGTGTAGGCTCAGGGTTACCGGCTGTGTAAGATTTTACTGGGGTTAATGGTAAAGACGCTATCTTTCAGGTCAACGCGGACTATTTGCTTAAGGGAAGCGCGCACATTGGATAAAATGTTGAACAGTGAAATGACGGACCATGGGTTGTTCCCCATGGATGATGCATGAGAATGGACCGTGTCTTTGACGTGCGCAGGATATTCGACAGCGTGTCCGAGATCTGGTTGCTTCTGGACAGTCGTGGCATGGTCCTTCTGACAAGCAAGCACCTTGGCAAATTTCAGCATCTTCTTCCCAGTCCTGTTACGGCCGGACGTTGTGTGTTTGAGTCTATTCCGGCACACTGGCGAACAATGGCCTCGAATGTCCTCGAAACACTTCAGCATGCTTCTATCCCGTCTGTTTTCGAAGTGAATTGGACCGACCAGACCAGGGAGGAGATGCATTATGAGATCAAATGCACTGCCATCCGGAATGACACCGACGGGCTGGAGCAAATCTTCATAGAGGCGCGAGACATAACGCCGCAAAAGACGTTCGAAAAGAAAATCACCGTCCTGGCCCGCGACTATCAAAGCGTCATCGAAAACGCAAACGCAGTGATCATTGGCACGGACACCCGGGGATACATTACAGAATGGAACGAAATGGCGCGTCAGGTGACGGGTTTCTCAAGAAATGAATCATATATCAGGAAGCTCGTCGATTTTGTGAGACCTGAGGCGCAGGAAGTCTTTTCAGAAGCGGTGAAGAACGTCCTCGCGGGACATGTCATTTCCAACTATGAAATGTCCTTGCGGTCCAAGGATGAAAGGAGGGTCATCCTGCTGATCAACGGTACTCCCCGAACCAACTCTAAAGGCGAGATCATTGGGGTTCTTTTGATCGGTCAGGATATTACGGAGCTAACGACTTACAGACAGTCATTGGAGGTGAAGGTCAGGGAGTG
>Ga0307416_100000790_pt1 | contig 16652 bp, 15 predicted proteins | sample DK1Cmetagenome_2_FD_203821 | JGI IMG/M metagenome (GOLD analysis project Ga0307416, IMG submission 203821) | Maize rhizosphere microbial communities from greenhouse at UC Davis, California, United States - DK15-C-3 | ecosystem: Host-associated > Plants > Roots > Rhizosphere > Soil | place...
GTCGGTCGATATCGATGGCGTCCGGACGCTCGCGTCCCGCATCAGTTATGTCGGCGAGCTCGGCTGGGAGATCTACGTCCCGATCGAGCAGGGTCTGCGCGTCTGGGACGCGCTCTGGCGGGCGGGGCAGCCGCACGGACTCGCTCCGGTCGGCATCGGCACCTACGCGGTCACGTCACGGCTCGAGAAGGGCTATCGAGCTCACGGCGCCGAGCTCGAGCTCGACTTCGATCTCGTCGAGGCAGGGATGGCGCGGCCGACGGTCAAGGACGCCGACTTCGTCGGGCGGGAGGCCTACCTGGCGAAGCGGGACGCGCCGCCAGCCGCCGTCCTATGCACCCTGACCGTCGACGACAACACGTCCCGCAGCGGCGTGAGGCGCTACATGCTCGGCCGGGAGCCGATCCTCGCCGAGGACGGCAGCCCGCTCGTGGACGCGAAGGGCCGCCGGTCGTACGTGACCAGCGCCGGGTCGGGGCCGTCGGTCGGCAAGCACCTCCTGATGTCGTACCTGCCGCCCGACCAGGCGGTCGAAGGCAACAAGCTCCTCGTCGAGTACTTCGGCGAGCGCTACCCGGTGACCGTCGCGGTGGCCGGTGCGACGCCGTTGTTCGATCCCGAGAACGAGCGGATCAGGAGCTGACCGGAGCGGTGCGGATCCTCGTCCTCGTCAAGCGCGTCCCCGCCACCGGCGGGCGGATCGTCCTGGCCGACGACGGCAGGTCGATCGACACGCGGTTCCTCGGCTTCGTCGTCAGCCCGCACGAGGAATGCGGGGTCGAGGAGGCCGTCCGGCTGATCGAGGCGAACGGCGGCGAGTCGGTCGTCATGACCCTGGGGCCGGCCGAGGCCGCCGACCAGCTGCGCGACGCGCTGGCGGTCGGCATCGACCGCGGCGTCCTGCTTGAGACCGACGGATCGGACTGGGATCCGCTCGCCACCGCGACCGCCTTGACCGAGGCCGTGCGGCGGCTCGAGGCGGCCGACGGCCCGTTCGACCTGATCCTCGTCGGCAACGAATCGGCCGACTCCGGCGGCTTCCAGGTCGGCATCCGGCTGGCCGTCGCCCTGGACCGGCCGGTCGTGACAGGCATCAAGGCGCTCGAGATCAACGACGGCGTTGCCACCGCCCGTCGCCAGGTCTCGGGCGGGTTCGACATCTACGAACTGCCGCTGCCGGCAGTCGTCGGCGTGCGCGAGGGCATCAACCTGCCGCGCTATCCATCGGTGCCCGGTCGGCTGCGAGCGAGGAAGAAGGAGATCGAGACGAGCTCGCCGGAGAAGGTCCCTGGCGGTCCCACGCTCGATCGGCTCATGCTCCCGGTCGAGCAGGAGGCGCAAGCCGAGATCCTCGGCCACGGACCGGAGGCGGCGCCGCGGGTCGTCGAGGTGCTGCGAGAGCTGGGCGTCCTGTGAGCGGCATCCTCGTCCTTGTCGAGCTGGCCGGCGGGGCACCCGATCGGTTGAGTGCCGAGGCGCTCGGGTTCGCCGGCACCGTAGCGAAGGCGTCGGGCGTCGCGTTCGACGCCGTGGTCGTCGTGGGAGGTAACGACGCAGGGGCCGCAGAGAGCGCGGCCGCCGGGCTGGGCGGGTATGGCGTCGGGACAGTCCAACTCGCGACGAGCGACCGGTTGTCCTCGTTCGCTCCCGCTGCCTGGGCCGCCGCGGTCACCGGCGTCGTCGGGAGCGGTTCGTATGACGCCGTCATCGCTCCGGGTAGCGACACCGCGACCGAGGTGCTCGCTCACGTCGCGGCGCGGACCGGCCAGCCGATGGCCGCCAATGTCGTGTCCGCCGAGCCCCGCCAGCCGGACGGGTCAGGACCTTGGCGGATCACCCGGCAGCGCTGGGCGGGCAGCCTGCTCGAGGAGGCCACGCTGGACGGGCAGCCGAGGCTCCTGACCGTGGCGCCACACGTCGTGCCGGCCGCCGAACCGGCTGCGGGAGCGGCGCCAGCGACGGTCGCCCGGGTGGTCGCCGATGTGACCGACGCGGACCTGCGGGCGCGGGTCGTCGGTCGCGACGTGGCCTCGGGCGATCGGATCTCGCTTTCCGACGCCAAGGTCGTCGTCGGTGGTGGGCGGGGCATGGGTAGCTCGGAGGCCTTTGCCATGCTCGACGAGCTGGCCGGGTTGCTGGGTGCGGCCGTCGGCGTGTCGCGCGTGGCGACCAGCCTCGGCTGGCGACCGCACACGCAGCAGATCGGCCAGACGGGCACCCGCATCGCGCCCGACCTCTACATCGCGTGCGGCATCAGTGGCGCGATCCAGCACATCGTCGGCGCGAAGTCGGCCAAACGGATCCTCGTCATCAACACCGACCCGGAAGCGCCGATCTTCCGGCGCGCGACGTATGCGGTCATCGGTGACGTCCACGCCGTCGTCCCGGCCATCACCGCCGAGGTCCGGCGGGTCAAGGGCGCTGGTTGACCTCCCCCAGGGGTCCTGGTACCAGGCGGCGCTACACTCGCGTCCGACGCGGAGGTGCCGCGTCGATCTGATGACGGCAGACCCGGAGCTGACAGGGAGGTGACCCGATGGGCTTCATCCGTGGCGTGATCGCCGGCGTCGCGGTGGCGGCCGGTGCTGCCGCCTGGTACATGTCGCGCGCCGGGTCGAGGTTCCGCGACCGCTACCGGGTCGACCGCAAGCTCGGCGAGCTCGGCGACGAGATCGAGGAGCGGACGCGCGATGTCCGCTCGAAGGTGTCGGCACAGGTGAGCGAGGCCCGCTCACAGGCGATGGGGAGCGACGCCCCGGAGGCCGCTGCGGACACCCTCGATGACGCCCGGGCTGCCGCGGCCGAAGAGGCTGCCGAGATCGCCGCGGACGTCGAGGCGAAGGCGGCCAAGGTCAAACGCGCCGCCAAGGACGAGGCGTCCGCCGCCTCGGGACCGGAATAGCTTCGTAGCAGGAGGACCAGTTGCCCAAACGGAAAGTCAATTACCCGCCGGCCAAGACCGCCAACCGACCACCGCCGCCCTCCGGGCTGCCTGATGACGCACCGTACGTCCGCCCGACGGTCGCCATCATCGATACCACCGCGGGCAAGGGCCGTGCCGGGCTCTCCGTCGGGGCACGGGTCCGCATCGCCGGCGGCGGGCTGTACGCAGGGGAAGTCGCCGTCATCGAGCGGCTCGCCAACGGGGTGATCCCGTCGGCCGTGGTGCGGACCGAAGCCGGTAAGACGCGCCAGGTCCGGACGATCGACCTGGAGCCGATCGGAGCGAATCCCACGACCTGAACGCGACGACGCGACTTCCGACGTCAGGAGTCGGCCGCCTCCGGAGGGGTCTCCTGCGGCGCGTTCCGCCGCCCGTCCCCCTGTCGGGCCAGCCAATCGGCGGGGAACCCGAACTCCTCGAGGAGCTCCGCCCCATCCGCCCCGAGGCTCGGTGCCGCCCGATAGGCTGGAACGTGATCGGTCATCGAGAGCGGCAAGCCGATGGAGCGCACTCGACCGAATGCGGGATGATCATATTCGGCCAGCATCCCGCGCGCCGCGAGCTCGTCACTGTCGAGTGCCGCCTCCATGGAACGAACTGGCGCGATCGGGATCACCCCTCGCAGCGTTTCGAGCCATTCCTCGGTCGTCCGTTCTGCGAAGCGGCCGGTCAATCGAGCCAGGAGGACTTCGCGGTGGTGGCGACGCCCTTCGAAGTCCGCGAATCGGCTGTCGGTGGCGAGTTCTGGCATGCCCATCCGTTCGACCAGCAGCCGGAAGAACTTCTCCTTCGGCGCGGCGATCGCCACGTAGCCGTCGGTCGTGGCAAAGAACTGGAACGGCACCACGCTGGGGTGGGCCGACATCGAATGGCGCTTGCTGACGAATCCGGTCGACAGGAACCAGGTCGCGGGATATGACAGCATCGCCAACGCGCTGTCGTAGAGGTTCGTGTCGACGTCGCGGCCGAGGCCGGTTCGACGCGCGTCGAATAGCGCCACCATGAGGCCGAGGACAGCGGTGAGCCCGGCGATGTAGTCGGCTAGCGACAGCCCGCTCTTTGTCGGTGGCCCGTCGGGTGGGCCGGTCAGGGCCGCCCAGCCGGACTCCGCCTGGATGAGGGCATCGTAGCCAGGCAGCCGGGCGTCGGGTCCCGTCCGGCCATAACCGGTGAGCGCGACGCACACGATGGCGGGATTCGCGAGGCGGAGTGCGTCGTAGGTCAGCCCCAGCCGCTCCGGCTGATCCCCGCGGAGGTTGCTGTACACGGCGTCGGCCGAGGCGACCAATCGTTCGAAGACGGCTCGTCCTTCAGTCGACTTGAGGTCGAGCGCGATCGACCGTTTGCCTCGGTTGAACGCCTCGAAGAAGAGGCTGTCCGTTCCCGACTGTCCTGGCGGGATGTAGCGCGCGACGTCGCCTCCCGTGCTCGGGTCTTCGACCTTGATCACATCCGCCCCGAGGTCGGCCAGATAGAGGCTGCCGAACGGGCCAGCGCCGTACTGCTCGACCGCCACGATGCGGACGCCCTTGAGCGGGGACGCGCGGCGCGGCGGTCGGGACAGGGGATCGTCGGAAGCGGTCACGCGGCGGGGGCCTCGAGCGGGTCGAACGGCCCGATCCGTCGACGGCGGTACCGTTTCCAGTTACGATTGCGCCTCGATGGTGGCACCTCGGCCGCCGCCCCGTCAATGCCGTCGCACCCCTGGGAGAGGATCGTCAGATGCCGCTCACCATCGAGTCCATCGAGACGATCCCGATCCGCGTACCGCTGCCCTTCACCTACAAGGGCAGTTACTACAAGATGCGCAATCGGTGCACGATCATCACGCGCGTCCGGACCTCCGAGGGCATCGTCGGTGAGGCCTACAACGCCGACGAGGACGAACCGCTCCAGTCCGAGATCCTGTCGATCCTCCACGACGAGCTGAAGCCGGCCGTCCTCGGTCTCGACGCGTTCGGCACGGAACGCGTCTGGCAGGCGATGCTGCCGGCGACCTTCGATCAGCTCCGGCCGCGCTGGTATGCCATGCAGGCGATGGCGTGCATCGATACCGCCGTGTGGGACGCCGTTGGCAAGGCCATGGGCCAACCGCTCTGGCGCATCTGGGGTGGGTACCGCGACCGGATCCCGATGATCGGGATCGGCGGTTACTACATCCCCGATGACGACAGTGCCAAGGGCCAGGAGATCGAGCGCGAGATCGACTTCTTCCAGTCGGAACATGGCATGGTCGGTATGAAATTCAAGATCGGGGCAGAGCCGCCCAGGGTCGACGCCGCCCGCCTGGCTCGGGCCCGTCGCCACGCCGGCGACCACTTCCTGTTCGTCGTCGATGCGAACCAGGGCTACACCGTGCCCGAGGCGCTGGAGTTCATCGCCGCCGTCCGAGCCGAGGAGATCTCCATGCGCTGGTTCGAAGAGCCGACGCGCTGGCATGCCGACTTCCGTGGACTGCGCGACGTGCGCATGCGGGGCAATGTCGATGTGGCGGCCGGCCAGAGTGAGATCAGCCGCGTCGGGATGCGGGAGATGATGGCCGCCGGCGCGATAGACGTCTGCAACTACGACGCGTCCTGGGGCGGCGGTCCGACCGAGTGGCGGAGGGTCGCGGCTCTGGCGTCGGCATTCGATGTCCAGCTCGGACACCATGAGGAGGCCCAGGTCGCGTCCCACCTGTTGGCATCCCAACCGCATGGCACGTTCGTCGAGGCGTTCTCTCCGGTACGTGACCCGATCTTCTGGGAGATGATCGAGAACCGTCCGTCACTCGTCGACGGTCAGTTCCCCTTGTCGGACGCCCCTGGACTCGGGTGGGTCCTCGACGAATCGTTCATCGCACGGTATCGGGTGGATCGCTGAACTGCCCGAGTTAGGGACGGATCGGAAGCCGCGCCGGCGGACGCTCTGCAGCAAACCACGGCGCGACGATGCCGAGGTCGCCTGGGCGATGGACACCCGGGGGAGCGGCAAGCGCCTGCGGGATGCCGTTGACGAGCATGGCTCCCGTCGACAACAGCGCCCGGCAGCCGGGCTCCACCCGGACGCGGAGTGGATGACGGCCGCTGATGTCGACTTCGTCGGTCGGCACGAGACCGGCACTGGGCGGATCGACATGGAGGGTCATCGCGATTTCCAGCCACGGCGCCCCGGCATACCAGCCCGTCGCGCGCTGGTCGGCACCGACCGTCCGCCCAGGCTCGACGACGCTGCCGTCCGGAAGGATCAACGGAGCATCGGCCAGCAGTGGCTCGGACACGACCGTCGTCCGCTCGAGCGGCCGTCCCATCGCCTCGGCCAGGATCCGCAGACTTTCCGGGAACCCGGCGTGCCCCACGACCGAGCCGTCGGCGATGCCGGCCCGGAACTCGTCCGCCGTGAGGTCGATCCCCAGCGACCGTCGGACGCGCGGCCCGAACACACTGACGTCCACGATCCGCCGCGCCCGCAATCGCTCGACGTCCCAGGCCAGGCCGGTGAGCGTCATCGGCCAGACGTCCAGCACGAAGCCCGGGTTCGCGCCGCTGGCGACGATCGCGACGCCGTGTCGATCGGCGAGGTCGATGATGTCCGCGGCCGGCGGCGGATCCTCACGCCGGATGTGGGCGAGGTCCTCGGCCGTGCAGATCATCGGCGTACCCGACTCGGCGACGACCGAAAGCACCGGGTAGACATCGCGCAGGTGGGTGGCGGTCGCGACGATCGCCACGTCTGGCCGTGTGCGACGCAGCGTTCCGGCCAGGTCGGTCGAGCAGATCAGGGTCGCGGGGGCACCGGCCACGCGATCCGCCGCGGGCTCGCCATCGCGCGCCGGCGAGCGCACCACGATCCCGACGACCTCCAGCCACGGTCGTGTCAGCGCCAGCTCGAGGACCGCCTGGTTCGCGCGCCCGAAGCCGACGAGGACGACCCGGACGGGCGCCGTGCTGCCGGTCACGCCGAGGCCGGGAGCATCTCGTGCGTCGGTCGCGAATGCCGTTCCAGGCGCGTCACCGACCGGGCGAGCGCCTCGACATCGGGGTAGTCCGCAACGAGCAGGGGCGGTGACAGGCGGCCGTCGGAGACGACATAGGCGATATCGGCCGCCTCGAACACCTCCGGGACCTCGGTGCAGAAGATGACGAGCGCGTGGCCCTCACCGGCGTATTCCCGCATCAGGCGGTAGATCTCGCGCTTCGAGCCAAGGTCCACGCCGCGCGTGGGTTCCTCGAGCACGAGGACGGGTGGCCGCCGCACCATCGCCGCCGCGATCGCGACCTTCTGCTGGTTCCCGCCGGACAGGGAGCGGATCGGCACCTCGACGCTGTCCGTCCTGACCTGGAACCGGTCGCGCAGGTCCCGCGCGATCTTGAGCATCCGGCCGGGGCGCAGGGCGCCCGCCGCTGCCGTGATCTCGCGCCCCAGTCGGACGACCATGTTCTCGGCGACCGTCAGATTCGCGAACAGGCTCGTCTGGCGATCGGCCGATACCAGGCCCGTCCCCGAGACGACCGCGCGACCGCCTGCGCGTCCAGCGATCTCGATGGTCCCGGTGGCCCGCTCGAAGCCGGCGATGGAGCGGACGAGCTCGCGTGCGCCGGAGCCCTCGACGCCCACGATGGCGACGACCTCGCCCACCCGCCCCCGGAGGTCGATGCCGTCGAACTCCCCGCCAGCGTGCGTCCAGCCGCTGAGGCGCAGGGCCGATGCGGCGTCCTCGCCGATGGCGCCCCTAACGTGCGCATCCACCTCTCGTTCCGCCTGGCCGGTGACGAGCCCCGCCGCGATGTTCTCCTGGCTGACGTCCTCGCCTGTGAGGATCGTGGTGCAACGGCCGTCGAGGATCAGCGCGACGCGGTCGGCATGCTCGGCGAGCTCGGCGATCCTGTGCGACACGAGGACCACGACGCGCCCTGCGTCTGCCAGGAGGTGCATGCGTCGGAAGAGGTCCAGCGATTCCTCCTGGGTCAGGGCCGAGTTCGGCTCGTCGAACAGGAAGATCCGGGCGTCGCGGGCGAGCGCCCGTCCGATCTCGACCCGTTGCTGGATGGCGAGCGGGACTTCACCCAGGGGGCGGCCCGCGTAGACCAGGATCGCCAGGTCCGCCATCAGCTCGCGTTCAGCGGGGTCGATCTCCCGGGTGACCAGCCGCGTACCTTCCCGACCGACCATGAGGTTCTGCGCGACCGTTAGGTTGGGGAACAGCTGCGGCTCCTGGTGGACGACGGCGACCCGGCCCGGATCGACGCGCGGATCCCACAGCGAACCGCCGAAGGTGATCTCGCCCTCGTCAGGTCCGGTCTCGCCGGCGATGATCTTGATGAGCGTGCTCTTGCCGGCCCCGTTCGGTCCGGCGACGCCGAGGATCTGACCCGGTGCCGCCCGGAGGTCGAGGCCGTCGAGGGCGCGCGTGTCGCCATACCACTTGCGCAGCCCTTCGATCGTGAGGCCCGCGCCGGACGCGGTCCCGTCGGCCGTCACTTGCGGAGGCTCTGGGTGAACCGGTCGAGCACGACCGCCGCGATGGTCACCGCGCCCGACACGAAGTTGCTCAGGTACGAACCCGCCGACAGGAGCGCGAGGCCGTTCGCGATGATCGCCAACAGCAGCGCCCCGCTGAGCGTGCCGATCGCCGTACCGCGGCCACCCGCCAGGCTCGCCCCGCCGATGATCACGGCCGCGAAGACCGGGAACAGCAGGCCGACGCCGGCATTCGGCTGGACGGAGCCGATGAAGGCGAAGTCGAGCATTGCGGCAAGTGATGCCAGCAGCGAGCACAGGATGAAGGCCGCGAACTTGTACTTGACGATGGGCAGGCGGGCGAGCTCGGCCGCGGCAGGGTTGCCGCCGATGGCCTTGAGCCGGAACCCGAACAGCGACCGGCTCAGGACGAAGCCGATGATGATCGCGACGGCGGTCATCCACAGCGCCTGCATCGGGATCCCGAGCGGCAGGTCCTGGTTCGACAGCCCGAAGAACCACTCGACCTCGCCGGTCGGCACGACCTTGCCGGCCGGCGGATAGGCCGGATTGAGCGTTGCCGTGTTCGACACCAGCAGCGTCGTGCCGAACACCAGCTGGCCCGTCCCGAGGGTCACGATGAACGATGGGATCCGGAGCACCGTCACCAGGAACGAGTTGATCGAGCCGAGCGCGATGGCGGCAACGAAGGGCAGGATCAGCGCGAGCCAGATCGGCCAGCCCCAGACGATCCAGGACACGCCGATCAGGATCGAGGCGAGCCCGTACATGTAGCCGAATGAGAGGTCGATCTCCCCGACCACGATGACGAGCGTGAGTCCGAGCGCGACGATGGCGATCGTCGACATCGACCGCAACACGCCGAGGAAGTTGGTGATCGTCAGGAACGTGTTCGGCTTGCTCAGGAACGTGAACACGACGATCACGATCAGGATCGCGATCAGCAGTCCGCCGATGCGCAGGCCGGCGGCTCGCGCCCGTCCGGACCAGCGACTCCGGGCGGATCCGGCGGCCGGGACTGGAGCCCCCGCGCTGTTCTGAGCCATCCCGTCCATGCTCCTCGTGCGGTCGTCCTGTCAGCAACGAAGGCCGGGCCGGTCGACCGTGGGTCGACCGGCCCGGCGCCAGACGTGGTTGGTCGCGATCAGCCCGCGATCTTCATGAACTCCTCGCGGGCCTCGACGACGTTCTCCTTCGTGACCGGCTTGAGCGTGTTCGTGTTCGGCAGCACCTTGCCGTTCTTGAGCAATTCGGCGCAAGCGAGCGCCCCGAAGCCGGCCTGATCGCCCCACTGCTGGTCGAGCGCGACGATCTGGGTCCCGGCCTCGATCGCGTCGAGCTGACCGATGCTGACGTTCCAGCCGAGCGAGAACATCTTGCCCGTGTTGCCCGTATCCGCGATCGCCCGAGCGGCATGCTCGCCACCGATGTCGACGTTCTCGATGACCTGGACCTCGGGATTGCCGGTGATGAACGCCTTGTACGCGTCGTATGTCCCGGCCGGGTCATACGTCGTGACGAGGGCAGTCGTTGCGTCGTTGATGAACGTCGCGTCCGGGATGGCTTCCTTGATGCCGTCGATGAAACCCTGCATCCGGCCCTGCGCCCAGTTCTGGGTCGGGTCGCCTCCGGACACGGCGAATTGCTTGAAGTCCAGGTTGTTGGCCTTCATGTAATCGACGACGATGCCGGCTGCCTGGCGGCCCTCCTTGTCGGAGATCTGGGTGAAGTTCGAGAACTCGTTGCCGTTCGACTGGACGCCGACGGTGAAGACCGGGATGCCCGAGGCCATGATGTCGTTGGTGATCTTTGTGAAGGTGTCGGTGCCGGTCGACTGGACCGATAGGCAGTCGATCTGATCGGCCTTCCACAGCGCGTCGATCTGCGCGATCTGCTCATTGGAGTCCTGGACCGCCGAGGCCGGGGCGATCGCCTGACCGTTCATCGGCAGGATCTTCTGGGCCTCCGGCAGGGTCCGCTCGTAGCCCGCCTTGTACTGCGGCGAGAACAGGGGGATCGCCGTGGAGCCGTACGAGAAGACGTAATTGATCGGCTCGCCCTTGGATAGCTTGTCCGCGACCCGCGGATGGAGCGTGAACGTCGAGCCGTCCTTGAGGGTGCCGGTCAGTGGCAGGCCCTGGGCCGCCGGCGAGGCGGCAGCACTCTCCGACGCGGCGGGCGCGGACGCAGCCGATGCCGGTGGCTGACTCGCTGCCGGTGTCGAGCAGGCGGCGGCGAGCATGGACAGGGTGGCCAGGATGGCGAGAGCGCCGCGGGTACCGGTCCGCATTGTTTCCTCCTCCAGTGCCGGAGCCCCGGTTAGGCCTCGGTGACGCGGCCGTGCTCGGCAGGGGCAGTATCGTTTCCAGCCTGGGCGTGTGTCAACGATACTGGAAAGGTTTGTGGCCCTCGTTCAGGGGACCGTGTCGAAGCGGACGACACCATACGGCCCGAGCTCGACGGAGAACGCCCCGCCCTCGACTGGGATCCGCTCGCCGCTCGCATGGCGCCACCCGATCGGGTCGTCGGTTGCACGTTCTACGGTCCGGATGTCGAGTACACGGCTGCTGATCGCGGCCGCTGCGAGCCCCGTGACGTCGAACACCAACGGTCCGGGCGTGAGGTTGCTCACGACGACGACCGCGCCCTCTTGGGTCTCGACCGCAAAGCCACCGAGCTGCAGCGGATCCGACGGGATGAGGTCGCGCACAGCCGCGTCGCGGATCTCGAGGGCGTCGGCGAGCGGGTGATAGAGCGGGAACGCCGCGCCCGGCCTGCTCGGGAACCGATCGGGCATGGGATTACCGCCAGCTCGTTCGACGACGCCGCGCCAGCCGGCGGTCTCGTAGTAGGTCACGGACGTGGCGCCCGATCGAGCCAGCTCGCCGATGCTGGCCGCCGTCCACGCCGCCCCCAGGAGCGACAGCTGGCGCGGATCGACCGCGGGTGGCAGGTCGCCGGGCGCCGGCGGCCCGCCGGGGTACGGCCCATTCCGGGTCGCCAGGGTCACCGGGCTGATGTGGATCGAGCTCGGCCCAACGATCTCGCGCGCGAACCGCACGACCTCGGATTGGCCCGCCAGGTTCTCGACGATCGAGGCGTCGTCCGCGGCATGGACGGTCGGGCTGATGGCCCAGCACCAGCCGGCCATGGCACCCGGATCGGGACGCGCCCGGTTGATGTCGGCGAAGCTCTGGTCGGTGCCGCCGGCGAACACGACCGCGGAACCGATGACCGGCACCAACGCATCGCGAACCAGTCGGATCCTGTCGAGCGGCGTCGTCGAAGCCAGCGCGCTGAACCCGTCGGCCAGCGGGTAGACGAGGACCCGCGCGACGCGCACGTCGGCACCCGCCACGCGCGTGGCGAGCGCGGCCGCTGTCGCGATGGCATCGTCGTCGGGCGCCGGCACAAGCACGGCCAGCTCCAGGGCCGATCCGATGGCCACGGCATCCCCGATCGCCCGGTCGAGCTCGCTACCCCAGGCATCGCCCCGCAGTGCCAGGTCGACGCGCAGGTGGTCCGGCCGAAGGGCACGCAGCAGCTCGACCTCCGCGGGGGCCAGCGGACGCCCGTCGCTGGCCATGCCCAGCCCGATGGCGGGCATGCGCGAACCCGTGAGCGGTCCGACCTGGATCGCCGGATCCGGCGCGGCTCGCACGACGGGCGTCCCTCGGAACCCGATCGTGAGCACCTGGCGAAGGCGCTGCCCGTCGGTCGATTCGAACGGAAAGCCGAGGGCCAGCGGCGTGCCGTACGACTTCAGGTTCGCGTCCGTCCAATTCCGGTGGTCCTGGAGCTCGAGCAGGTCGCCCTCCAGACCGATGACGGCCTCGAGACCGGGGACGACCTCGATCGCCAGCTCCTCGTATGGGTCGAACATGCCGGTCAGCGTCCCGTCGACGACCCGTTGCGGCTCGATGGCCACCGGAAGCGTGCCGGTCCATGTTCGGTCCCCCGCCCGCGCGCGATACGGTCGCCCGACCGAGCCGGGCAGGTCGTGATGGACGTTCACGCCGATCTTCGAATACGTAAACCGGCCATGGCACATGCCGTCCATCTCGTACGTGATCCGGCCGTCGGGCGTGCCCTGGATGTGGCCGACCCAGTCGACGTCGATGTCCTCGTGTCGGTGACGGGCCCGGAACCAGATGCTGAACCGATCGGCGCCGACGTCGCGCTGCCACTCGGTGTACTCCGCCGGGATCGTGTTCCACGGCGCATCACGCACGGCGATGTACACGCGCTGGACGAGCTCCACGCCGTCGAGCCGGACATGGCGAAGGTCCGGGCCGTCGAGCAGCGCGGTCAGCGGCCCGGCGCGCAGTGCCAACGGCGGGACCGGCGGCTCGGCCCGCCCGAAGATCCGATAGGCGTCGTCGGTCATCGACTCACCAGGTGACCATGCCCCCGGTGAAGTTGATCGCCTGGCCGGTCATGTAGGCGGCCTCGTCCGACAGCAGGAACCGGATCGCCGCGGCGCATTCGTCGGCCGAGGCGGATCGGCCGAGTGGCACGGTCCGGTTGCGCGCCGCCGACAGGTCCTCGATCGTCATCCCGCGCTCGGCTGCCACGTCGGCCAGGACCCGCTCCTGCATCGGCGTGTCGATGATCCCGGGACAGATGGCGTTGACCCGGACGCCGTTGGGTGCCAACGCGTAGGCGAACGAGCGCGTGATCGACAGGACAGCCGTCTTCGACGACGCGTAGACCGCCGCCTCGGTCGTCGTCGCCAGCTTGGCCGACGATGACGACAGATTGACGATGGCGCCCCCACGCGGCATCGCCCGACCGATCCGCGAGACGAGGTCCCAGGTCGCCTCGACGTTGATGGCGTAGATGTCCCGGATGTCCTGGGCCGTGACCTCCAGGATCGGCTTGAGCCGGATGATGCCGGCGGCGTTCACCAGCAGATCGACACCCGCGCCGACCTCCACGAGTCGGTCGCGAACGACGTCGACCGCCAGATCGCCGACGAACGGCGTCGCCCCGGCCTCGACGACTGTGGCCAGGCCCGCCTCGTTGCGGTCAGCGGCGACGACGCTGGCGCCCTCCCGCGGCAACCGCAGCGCGACCGCCAGGCCGATCCCACTGGCCGCCCCGGTCACGACCGCCCGCTTGCCGGCTCCCGTCATCGGCGACTCCTTCGCGATCTCGGGTGTCAGCCGCTCGGTGGACGCTGGAACAGCTCGACGGCGTAGCCGTCGGGATCGGTCATATAGCAGCTCCGCGCGCCGGTATTGGGGCCGGCCGTGATGTCAACGACGGCCGACGAGCGGGCCGCGTAACCCATCGACACAAGTTTCGCGTGCATCGCCTCGACGTCGTCGACGTACAGGCACAGATGACCTGCACCGTAGTCGCATGGGCGCGACGCGGCCGACATCCGCTCGACCCCCGCGTATTCGAGGAGTTCGACGAACCCGCCACCCGGGATGTGCAGATAGACGGCCCGGATGTGGCTGAACTCGAGGCCGAGCACGGCTGGCAGGTACGGCGCATCGAGGATCCGGTCGAAGGCCTGTTCGAGGCCGAGCCCCTCGCGGTAGAACGCGAGCGAGCGATCCATGTCGGCGACGGTGATCCCGCCATGGAAGAAGCCAGTGACGGCAGGCACTCGGTCGGACCTCCCTCAGGCGAACGTCGTGCTGTCGCTCGACCGCGTTTCGACGGTGTGCGCCGCGACGTAGTCCCAGTCGAGCTCGATTCCGAAGCCGGGTCGCTCGGGCAACGTGTAGCGGCCGCCGGCGATCCGGGTCGACATATCGGACAGGCGCCAGAAGAACGGGTCGCGCTCCTCGTCGAAGCATTCGACGAACGTGTGGTCGGGGACCGACGCCAGCAGGTGCGACGCGATCTGTGGCTCCTCGTGATGACCGAGCTCGATGCCGAAGGCGGCGGCCAGCCCGGCCGCCTTTCGCCAGATCGTCGGCCCGCCGGCCCACGAGGCGTCGAAGTTCGAGACGTCGATCGCGCCGCCGATCATCAGGTCGCGGATGCCGGTGAGCGTCGTCTCGGATTGGCCGGCGCAGACCGGGATGCCGGTCTGGAACCGGACGTCGCGCATCCATCGGGCGTCGTTGGTCCAGCGGACGGGCTCCTCGAACCAGCGGATATCGAGGTCCCAGACATAGCGCGCGAACTCGACCGCCTCGGCCCGGCTGTAGCCCTGGTTGGCATCGACCATCAATACGAAGTCAGGACCGGCAGCGTCGCGCGCGACGCGCACTCGCTTGGCGTCCTCGGCCGGTGTCTTTCCGCCGACCTTGAACTTCACCCCGGCGAAGCCGGAATCGACGTATGAACGGATGACACTCGAAACCTCGTCGAGCGAGAGGTGGTAATAGCCGCCGATGATGCTGATCGGGATCTCATCAGCGGTGCTGCCCCACAGCCGATGGAGCGGTTGGCCGACTGCGCGCCCGAACACGTCCCAGATCGCCTCATCGATGCACGAGATCGCCTGTAATGCCAGCCCGCGATCGCGGAGGATGTCGTTCGTGGCCGGCTCCATCGCACGCCACGCCCCCTCGGGATCGGCAGCCGTCCGGCCGAGCAGTCGAGGCGCCAACTCGTCGTGGATGATCGCGACGATGATCGACTGCTCGACATCCGTGTCGCCCGTGTAGACCTCCGACACGACGCCGTCCGCCGTGTACAGCCGGGTGATGATCGTGCACCGGTTGTCCATGCTGTAGGCGCTGCCGGAGAAGCGCCGGCCGAGCGGCGCGCGCAGGGCGATCGTCTCGATCCGCTCGATGTTGAGGGACCCCCGATCGAGGCGGACGGCGCCGGCCACCGCCGGTGCCGCCGCCGGGGCGTCGGCCATCAGCCCCGGACGCTCGCCCGGGCCGCCGCGCCGATGCGATCGGCGGACGGGATGACCTCGTCCTCGAGCGGCGGGGTGTATGGGATCGGCAGGTCGTCGGGCAGGCTGACCCGACGCGGCGCGGTCGCCCAATCGACCCCGTCCATGGTCAGTTGCGACACCACCGCCGCGCCCCAGCCCCCGGCGTGGACCTGCTCCTCGGCGATGACCAGGCGACGGGTCTTGTCGACTGAGGCACGGACAGTCGGCAGGTCGAGCGGGCGCAGCCAGCGCAGGTCGATCACCTCCGCGTCGATCCCGTCCGACGCCAACTCCTCGGCAGCGGCAAGGGCTCGTTCGACCATGAGCAGCGTCGCCAGGATCGTCACGTCTCGACCCTCGCGCAGCACGGCCGACTTGCCCAGCTCGGCGATCTCGCCGCGATTGACCGGCCCCTTCCGAGCGTACAGGCCCTTGTGCTCGTAGAAGAGCGTCGGGTTGTTGTCCCGGACCGCGGCTCGCAGGAGGCTATAGGCGGAACCGGGGGTGCTGGAGGTGACCACGCGCAGACCCGGCAGGTGCATGAACCAGCTTTCGCCGGTCGCGCTGTGTTGGGTGCCGAATCGCCCGGTCCCGCCGCTGATCGAGCGGATCGTCACCGGCACCGCGGTCTGGCCGCCGCTCATGTAGCGGTACTTTGGCAGCTGGTTGACGATCGCATCGCCGGCCGTCGGTAGGAAGTCGGCGAACATGATCTCGACGATCGGGCGCAGGCCCACCAGGCTCATGCCCAGGGCGACCCCGAGGAACCCGTTCTCGCAGATCGGCGTGGTCCGGACCCGCTCCGCGCCGAAGGTCTCCAGAAGCCCGGCGTTCGTCTTGAACACGCCACCGTCGGCGCCGACGTCCTCGCCCATGAGCAGGACGGCGTCATCGGCGGCCATCGCATCGTGGAGCGCGGCATTGATCGCCTCGCGATACGTCAGCTCGGCGGCCGGCGCAGCCTCCGCGGCCTCTCGCGCGGGTGCCTCAGTCGGCGTAGACATACGGGATCGTCTCCTCGAGCGTCGGGTACGGGCTCGTTGCGGCACGCTCGGCGGCGGTATCGATGTCGGCCTGCGTCTCGTTGCGGATCTCGGTCGGGTCGTTCGGGCCGATCACGCCCTCGGCGATGAGCCGTTCCCCGAGGATGTCGATCGGATCGCGCTGCTTCCAGCGCTCGAGCTCGCCCTCGGGCCGGTACTTGGCCGGATCGGAGCGGGAGTGCCCACGGTAGCGGTAGGTCTTCATCTCGAGCAGCGTGGGCCCGCCGCCAGCACGCGCCCGCTCGACCGCTTCGGTCGTGGCCGCGTAGACCACATCGATGTCCTGGCCATCGACGATCGTGCCCGGGAACCCGAACGGGTCGGCACGCCGAGCGAGGTCGTCGATCGGCGTCGT
>Ga0307416_100000791_pt1 | contig 16643 bp, 10 predicted proteins | sample DK1Cmetagenome_2_FD_203821 | JGI IMG/M metagenome (GOLD analysis project Ga0307416, IMG submission 203821) | Maize rhizosphere microbial communities from greenhouse at UC Davis, California, United States - DK15-C-3 | ecosystem: Host-associated > Plants > Roots > Rhizosphere > Soil | place...
GGCAAAGTCGAACTTTCCGGGCTCCGGCTCGTAGTCGTCCCACCCGAAACTGCCGCGCCACACCGGCACACCCAGCTCCCGGAACAGGGCAAAGTCCTTCGCCACCTGGCTGAGCGAGTCTCCCTTATCGTAGTCCTCCAGAATGGCGAACGAGATCGGTTTGGTGAACGTGGACGCAGCAGAGGGCTCGGCTGCAAGCCTGGTGTCTTCGGCAGGAGGCCTGCCGCAGCCGATAAGGGCGACGGCAGCACACAGGGATACCAATAGGGTGCGGCTCATTCAGATCCGTAGCGGCTTCGTTTGTGGGGACCGTTTGAAGGATAGGCAGCGAGCAGCGCAGCGGTAGCGCCGGTCTGGTGCGAAGGGCTTTTCAGCCTGTATACTGGTGTACTTCTTCATATCCGCTTCCGGACTCCAGAGTACACAATATGCTCAGCAACGCCAGGCGCGGCGGTACAGCCGGGTTACCCTCTCGATAAGGACGATGGTATGCCACAGATCCTGTTCGCTTCGCTTCGGAATCTTCTCGCAGCAGGGAGCATTCTCCTGCTGGCGGGTACTGCGCGGTCTGCCACCGCTCAGGAGACGGGAACCGTCACAGGCACCGTCACCAGAACGGGCGAGGGGTCTCCGCTCTCGAGCGTCTCCGTAAGCGTGCAGGGCACGGGTCAGAGCACCATTACGGCGCCGGATGGCAAGTACACGTTGCGCAGGGTTCCCGCCGGACCGCAGGTAATCGTCTTTCGCTGGCTGGGGTATCGCCCTACCGAGACCCAGGTCACCGTCGAGGCAGGCAGCACCGCGACGGTGGACGCCGCGCTCGAGCCGGTAGCGGTGGCACTCACTGAAATTGTGGTGCAGGGCGCGTCCCGCGCGCCCGAGCGCATCGTCGAGGCACCGGCTGCGATCTCAGTCGTGCCGCAGGAGGTCTTACAAAACACATCGGTGACTGGCCAGGCTCCGTTGGCCCTGCAAGCAGTGCCCGGCGCGGATGTGGTCCAGAGCGGCGTGAACGACTTTAACGTCAACGCGCGCGGGTTCAACTCTTCGCTTAACCGGCGAGTTCTGGTGCTTCAGGATGGGCGAGATCTGGCCATCGCCTTTCTTGGCGCGCAGGAATGGAACGGGTTGCCCCAGCCGCTGGAGGATGTCGGACGCCTAGAGATGGTACGGGGGCCGGGCTCTGCCCTCTATGGAGCCAATGCATTCAGCGGAGTAGTCAACATCACGACTCCGACGGCGCGGGAGGTGCTCGGAACCAAGATGACCCTGGCCGGCGGTGAGCTGGAAACGTTCCGAGGTGACGTGAGGCATGCCTCGGTTTTCGGGGGGGACCGCTTCGGACTTCGGGTCAACGCCGGCTACAACCGGAGCGACACCTACACCCGATCCCGTACGCTTCGAAACGGTACCTCGCTTCAGGAGGAGTACGCTCCGGCTACCGATGAACCGATTCCGGCAACGATCGAGGTCCGGCCTCTGAACGGCCAGACGACAGAACCTTTGACCGGAGCTCCGATCGGGGAGCGCGAGCCGTTGCAGAACATCTACGGCTCCGCCCGTCTGGATTACTACCTGAATAATGGCGCCGTGCTTTCCGCCGATGGCGGCGGCGCGCGAGTCCAGAACGAGGTGTTCGTCACGGGCATCGGCCGGGTGCAGGTGCTCAAGGCGCTGAGGCCGTATGCCCGGCTGTCCCTCGCGCACGATCGGTACAACATCTTCGGCTACTGGAACAGCCGCACCTCACTCGACCCGCAGTTCTCGCTCGTCTCGAACCTCCCGCTCGAAGAGCGGTCCGACATCTTCCACTTCGAGGGACAGCAGAATTGGAATTTCCAGTCCGACCGCGGCCGCATCGTATACGGCGCCTCGTACCGCAACACCCGGGTGAACACCTCCGGGACCTTGATGGACCCCAGCAACGATGACCGGAGCGACGACTACTACTCGGGATACGGACAGGTGGAGTATCGCCTGACATCCCAGCTGCGGGTCGTGGCGGCGGGCCGCGTGGACGATGGCACTCTGTTCAAGGCGCAGTTCTCGCCCAAGGGCGCATTGGTGTTCAGCCCTAACGAGGCGCACTCATTCCGATTCACTGTCAACCGTGCCTTCCAGACACCCAATTATTCGGAGTTCTTCCTCAGGGTCCCGGTACGCCAGGCAACTACAGGGCCGGCAACGTTGGAGGGCAGCCTGGAGCAGTACTACACCGGCGTGCAGGGAGCCTTGAACGCCGGGCTTCTGCCGCCAGGCTCGCTGGACGGCATCAACCTGCACCCGACGCTCCCGTGGAACTTCTCGGCTCAAGGCACTCAGGCGCTGGCGCTCGGCAATGCCGACCTGGAGGTCGAGAAGGTGCTGGGCTGGGAGCTGGGATATAAGGGCAGTCTGTCCGACAAGCTATACGTGACCGCCGACTTCTACATTAATGATCTCGAAAATTTCGTGACCGATCTGCTGCCCGGAGTCAACCGAGCCTATCCCACTTTTCAGCTGACGGACGACGGGGTCAACGTCCCTGCCGACCTGGCTGCCCTGGATGCCCGCCTTGCCTTGGGTGGCCTACCGGCCGACCACCAGCTGCGAGCGCCGATTCCGGCGCTGCAGGGCGGATATGCCGCCCTGCTCGGAGCCACCACCATCGGAGGCGTCCCCGCCCTGGCGACTCTGCCCGACGGCAGCCGTGCGATCGTGCTCTCGTACACCAATTTCGGGGAAGTGAGAGAGCGCGGTATCGAGCTTGGGGTGGGCTATCAGTTTACACCGGAGTTTCGGGGAGACGTGTCCTTCACCGGTTTCGACTTCGAGGTGAAGTCTCAACGCCCAGGCGACCAGCTCCTTCCCAACACGCCCAGCAAGAAAGCGAACATCGCGTTCTCCTATGCTGGCGGGCAGGGATTCGATGCCAACGCGTCGCTTCGCCTGGTGGATGGCTATCAGTGGGCCGCTGGCATCTTCCAGGGCTACGTACCCGCGAGCGAGTTCCTGAACGTCGGTGCCGGATTCCGGGTGAACAACAACCTGCGGATCCATGCCGCGGCCACGAACGTGCTGGATCAGGAGCGCTTTCAGCTGTACGGCGGCTCGGTGATCGGACGGAGGGTGTTGGGGGGGCTGACGGCGAATTTTTAAGGGCGGGTACCGGGTAAGCGGGTAAGCGGGTAAGCGGGTAAGCGGGTAAGCGGGTAAGCGGGGCAGGACTTAAAAGGCTCCTCATCCTGAGCGCAGCGAAGGATCCTTCTGTCATCAAGGGGACAGCCGCTCGACCCTCCACCTCTCTCCTTCACGCAGGTACCGGATCCGGTCGTGCAAGCGGCTGGGCCTCCCCTGCCAGAACTCCACCGTCTCCGGCCAGACTCGAAAGCCTCCCCAATGGGGAGGAAGTGGCACATCGTCCGGAAACTTGTCTCGCATCTCGTGCGCCCGGTCCTCCAGTACGCCACGGTCGGCGATCACCTGACTCTGGTGTGACACCCAGGTGCTCAGCCTGCTGGGGCGCGGCCGGCTTTGAAAGTAGGTCTCGGAGTCTTCACGTGACACGACGCTCACGGTGCCCGTTATCCGGACCTGCCGCTCGAGCTCGGCCCAGTACAGCGCCAGCGCTGCATGAGGATTCTCCTGCAGCTCGGCGCCTTTCCGGCTCCGATAATCCGTAAAGAACACGAACCCACGCTCATCGTATCCCTTCAGTAACACGATCCTGACCGAGGGAACCCCTTCCTTCGTTGCCGTCGCGAGCGCCATCGCGTTGGGCTCCAGCACCTCGGCGACCGTTGCCTCCGCGAACCACCTGGCGAATTCGATCATCGGGTCCGGACTGATGTTCGCCTCATCGAGGCGAGCTCGGGCGTATTCTCTTCGCAACTCAGCGATGGACACCGCTAGGGCTTCTCCACCGGGAGCCGGACACCGTTGCCCCACTCGGTCCAGGAGCCGTCGTAGTTGCGGACGGCATCGAACCCCAGCAGGTACGTCAAGGCAAACCAGGTGTGAGATGACCGCTCACCGATTCGGCAATACGCAATCGTCTCGGCGTCTCGACGCAGTCCATTCTCCTTCTCATAGAGGTTCCGAAGCTCAGCTGCCGACCTGAACGTATGAGTGTCAGGGTCGATGGCCCGGGCCCACGGTATGCTCTTGGCACCTGGAATATGCCCGCCCCTGACGGCTCCCTCGCTGGGATACTCCGGCATGTGCAGCCGCTCGCCGCGGAACTCCTCCGGGCTTCGTACATCGACCAGCTGCCCCCGGCCCTTCACGTGCTCCAGCACCTCGTCTCTGAACGCACGCAGAGGCTGATCGTTCCGGCGCGCCACCACGATGTTGCCGGCAGGATAGGACGGCGTCGTCGTGGTGAGTGGCCGACCCTCGTCTACCCAGCGAAGCCGCCCGCCATCCATCAGCCGGACTCGCTCTATCCCGAAGAGCTTCAGCACCCAGAATGCGTACGTGGCCCACCAGTTGTTCTTGTCGCCGTAGAAGACGATCGTGGTATCGGTGTTGATGCCTTTCGAGCGGAGGAGCCGTTGAAGCTGATCGCTGTTGATATAGTCGCGGACCAGTTGGTCGTTCAGATCATTGGTCCAGTCGACTTTGACGGCGCCCGGAATGTGGCCGGTGTCGTACAGCAGCAGGTCTTCGTTCGATTCAATAAGGCGAACCCGGGGATCCTCGAGATGCTCGGCCACCCAGTCGGTTGAGACAAGAACTTCGGGGTGCGCGTAGCCACGCTCCTCGATCGGCGTGACAGCCGGAATAGATTGCGCTGGCGACATATCCTGCTCCAGATCTGACGGCGTAGTTTCTAAGTGTGGGGACGTTTCGGAATAAATACGAGTGATTCTGTCGGAATGTCAATCAGCCGGACCAGCTTACGATGGCGTCTCCCGGCTATTGGCGTTGGAGCGGCGATTCAGCTGGTGCGTCGCCGCTCTAGAGTTGGAAGAGGTAGCTGAGCTTGAGGAAAAAGCCGTCTTCAGCGCGACGAAGGTTGGAACGGCCGAGCACGGTTGGATCCCGGAGAGTACTGCCGTAGCCGGCGAACAGCACGGTGCCTGGATTGGGCTGATAGGAGAAGAGGAAATCCCCCCGGAAGGACCGGTGACCGAAGGGCGTGGTGCGTACATACGCATTTGCATCGTGATCGAAGATCAGCAGCGGCGCTCCGGTACGGGTGTCATCCCGCAGGGCGTCACGACGCTCGGTGGTGTACTCACCGACCAAGCGCAGAAAGATCGGGCGAGACAGCTGGTACTCGATCTTGAGTCGTGGACTGCGCCAGAGGTTCACCGTGCTCTGGTCGGTTCGCCGGCCTACATACTGAAGCCGGTAAAGTCCGTTGACGCGCAGTTTGTGGGTTGGGCGCCAATCAAGTGTGATATCGAGCCAGGAAATGTTGGCGGTGGCCCATTCGTAGAAGTTTTCATCGTGCCCCCAGAGAAAGAAGATGTTGCCGGAAAAGTGCGAGAACTCCGGGGTATCGAGCGAGAGAACGTAGTCCAGATTCGGGATGGTGGGGGTCCCGGTGAACGGAACGGTGTCGAGACCGGCGCCAGCGGGAACTTCCACCGCATAGTCCTGGTACAGGTCGGACGGATATCCAAACGACTCAACCAGCACTGAGGCTCCCAGCTTCCAGCCGCCCTGCAGCGTCGTGTTGGTGTTGAAGTGAAGCTTCTGGTCCTGAATTCCTTCACCATCCACGAAGTGGTCGTACTCCCACGTCCCGTCGAGGGTGATGTCCCCCGTAAAGCTTTCCAGCAGCCCTTTCGGCTTGCCGTAGGCCGTGATGCGGTGGTTCAGGTTCGCGTGGACGATGCCCGGGCGCGAGATAAATCCGCTGCCCGCCCGAAAGCTTTCGTCGATTCCGGTGATGCTATAGCGCAGCCCGAAGGTCCTGCCATTCCGGGCGAAACGCGCACCCCATAGGGGCGCGGAGACGGTGTTGCCCAGTGTTCGAGTGCGGCTGCCGGCGACCTGAAGTTGCGCGCTGTACACCTCGCCAAAGACGAGCCGGGCATCGGCACCGGCCACCCGATTGTAGTTATCACCATCGATCTTGTCCGTGTAGACGAGACCCACGCGCGACTGAGACCCCACGTCTCGCTGCATCCGGAGCAGGTTGTAGACAGGATGCTCGTCACCGGTAGTCGAGCCCACACGGTCATCTACCGCGGTCAGTACCGCCAAGTCGGTCCCAAAGGCCTTACCGGTCAGCTTTGCGGCTGCGACTGGTTGAACGATCCGCCGGGTGTAGATCAGCTGGTTCGGCGTCGTGAACTGCTCGATACCATCGAGGAAGAAGGGGCGTTTTTCCGAGAAGAAGATCTCCTGCCGGGGATCAAAGGCGAACTGCTGCGCGTCGGACTCGACCTGGGAAAAGTCGGGATTCGCGGTGCCATTGAGCGTCAGATTGTTTGTGACTCCCCAGCGTACTGTGCCGCCAACCTCCGGCCCTCCGCCCGCGTAGTCCCAACCCGACGATCCCGGAGTGCCCGTCGTTCTCGATGTCAGTGAAGGGGTAAAATCGAGAACCATCCCCCGCCGCATATCGGTAAGACCCACCAGCCGTCCGAACTGTCCCAGGAATGACGCGCTGGCCCGTCTGGCGGGCGCCCATGAATCCTCGTGTCCCGAGTGCTGCACCAGCCGCACCACGTTGATGCCCCAGCTCTGCTCGCGTGCCGGCTGGTACCGAAGGCTCTTGAACGGAATCCGCACCTCGATCTCGTACCCGTACTCCGTGAGCCTCCCCTTCGACTCAAAGACGAAGTCAGGGCTCAGGTCGGCTGTCTCCCGTTTGACCACCGCGTTGTTGAAGCCGTTCCCAGTGGTGGATCCGGTTTCGACCAGCGCGCCGTCCGACTGCACTCCGAACGGATTCACGGCGAAGACTGTGGCCTGGCGCCCGTCGTTGAATGTGCTGAGAAGGATCTGCACGTGATCGTCCGAGGCGATCCGGTCCCGATCCGCGAGTGTTGCGTGGACCGACCCGTGGGCTTCAAAGGCTCGGATGCCGAACAGGATGGCAGTGGGAGAGTACCACACCAGCACCTCTGTGGAGTCCGCCGCCGGCACTCCATCGGCCGGCGAAAACTGGGAGAAGCCAGTAAGAATGGCGGCCTCGCCCCAGACGGGTTCCTCCAGCTTGCCGTCGATCTCGGGCTCTACCTCGATCCGGGGAGCACGGACAGAAAGCTTTCCTGCCCGGCCATCGTAGGTGGCTGGGGGATCGGTGATGCCGGAGTAAAGGGCCAGGAGCAGAGCGAGATGCATGGGCTCCTACATGGTACGGCAGCGGTGAGCCGCCGGTTTCGTGTGTTGGAAGATCGAGCATGGTATCGGGGCAGCACCAGTGCGTCCCGAGATCGGGCAACTCAAGGGGCTTATATTCCCAGGGTGCCCGCTCGAACGAGCAGGCTTATGACACAGAGGAGAACATGCTGCAACGAATGCTTGCCATGCTGGGAACCATGGTCCTGATGCTCAGCTCGTCTGCCTCAGGCCAGAGCATCGCCGCGAAATCCGGCGAGCCGGTCTCTGGAGGACGGCCCCTGAGCGAGTGGATCGCGGACCTCAAGGGCATGTCGCCGCAGACCCGGAATGCCGCGGCGTACGAGATCGCTGGTATGGGCCCCGCGGCAGCAGCCGCCGTTCCCGCGCTGATCGAGGCACTGGATGACCCGGTTGCAGCGGTCCGGTTCCCGGTCACTGTCGCCCTGATGGAGATCGGACCGGCTGCCAAAGCCGCGGTACCCCGACTTCGGGCGATGATGGACGAGGAGATCAACGACGAGATTGCGGCCTCGGCTCGGCGGGCCCTCCGGCACATCGACCCTGCCACCGCTCGCTCGCCGTAGCTACTGTAGCCGCCGGAGCATGGGAACCAGCAGGGTCAGCACGCCTCCGGCCAGGGCGCAGGAAATGACGAAAATAAGGAAGAAGTCGGCTTGCCCGCCGAATAATCTGAAGACCTCGCCACGCTCGACGCGCTGCACCATGCCTGCCAGATAGCCACCGCTCAGACTCGCAAAAAAGTTCGCGGTTAGCCAGGCGCCCATGAGCATGGACCCCAGCCGGGCGGGCGCCGTTTGAGTCACGAACGAGATCCCCACCGGTAGAAAGCAGAGCTCTCCGCAGCTGAACACAAAATAGAAGGCGACCAAAAACCACGGACTCACTGGAACGCCTCTGTCGCTTTGCGCAGCACCAACGACCATCACCGTGTACGCCAGACCGAGAAGTAAGAGCCCCAGCGCCATTTTCGCCGGAGTGCTGGGTGCGCGCGGTCCCAGTCGCCGCCACATTCCGGCTACGACGGGCGCCAGCAGCAAAATGAAGAAAGGGTTGATCGCCTGAAACCAGGCAGCTGGGATTTCCCCGCCAGGAACGAGGAGGGACATCCAGCCCCCAACCCTTCGCTCAGTTCGGTGTGCCGCAAACACGTTGAGAGAGGAGCCCACCTGCTCGAAGGCGAGCCAGAAGAAGACGACAAATACGGTGATAATCGCGATTGCAAGGATGCGGCGCCGCTCGCCCGGGGTGAGGGGTACCTCGGCCGCAGACTTTGCCCGCCTCCTGGCCGGAGGAAGGCCAAGGCCTTCCAGCCAGTAGTCGCGACTCCACAGATAAAAAATCAGGCCAACCAGCATCGCCGCTCCCGCTGTGGCAAAGCCGTATGACCATCCGTACCGTGGGTCCGCGGCCAGCCAGGCGCAGATGAGCGGACCCAGCAGGGCCCCCACGTTTATCGCCATATAATACACTGTGAATCCGGAGTCGCGGCGGGGATCGCCTGGAGCGTACAGCTGCCCGACCAGCGTGTAGCCATTCGGCTTGAAGAACCCGGTGCCGAGCGCCACCAGGCCAAGCCCGGCGAACAATGGCCACGTGGGGCCCAGCGCCAGAGTGAAGTATCCCAGCGTGAGCAGCGCGCCGCCGATAGCCAGTGATCGGCTGGTGCCGAGATACCGGTCGGCCAGCCAGCCTCCGATCACGGGCGTGAGATAGACCAGACCGGTGAACCATCCGTACAGACGGCTGGCACTCTCCTGGCTCCAGCCCAGGCCACCGCTGGTCAAATCGATGAGATACAGGATGAGCAGACTGCGCATCCCGTAGTAGGCGAGGCGCTCCCAGAGCTCGGTGACGAAGAGGACGCCGAGCCCGGATGGATGGCGAGTGGCTATCGGGGAACCTCGGCCTCCACGAGCGACCGCAGCAAGGCTCTCGCTGCGGTCACACTCTCGAGGCGGAAGTGGGCCTTCGTGGGTCCGGGCCCAACGCGCACCGTAATCCCCTCAGGCGGCACTGCTGCGAACAGATCCTCATCGGTTCGATCATCGCCCATCGCAAGGACGGCTGTGGACGCGAGACGTTCAGGCGACATGGGTGGGACGATGCGGCCCTTATTGACCCCATAGGGCCGAATCTCCAAAACCTTGTTGCCGGCCAGGATTTCGACTGGTTGATTGCTCAGGAGCTGAGACAGGTGCAGCCGGAGCTCGTTGGCGCGCCGGGCACCGGCCTCCTGGTCGGCCAGCCGGTAATGCCAGGCCAGGGCAACGGACTTGATCTCGATCAACGAGCCCGGAGTTCGCGCGGTGATGTCACGCAGGATGGCGAGGGCCGGCTCCCGCCATTCGCCGGTGATCTCCGCCGCAGGAATCCAGGTCTGGGTACCGGCAGGCCGGGACCAGAATCCGTGCTCTGCGTGCAACGCGATCGGGAGGTCACCCAGCCAGTGTTCCAACGGGTCGCGTCCCCGGCCGCTCACGACATGGAGTTCCGTGTGAGGACGCCTGGCCAGCTCCTCCAGCAGATGCAGCAGCGCCGCGTCGGGACGCGCCAGCTCCGGCGTCGGCGTGTACGTAACCAGGGTACCGTCGTAGTCGAGGAGCAGCAGCAGGTCTTCCGTCTCCTGCAGCCGCGACTGGAGCGCACGGCGGGCGGCCGCTGCGCCGCCGGCAGCCAGGGCAGCGGCCGGTGACCGCCGGGTAATCGTCTCCAGCTGCTCCAGGAACGTGGCGGCCCAGCGATGCACGTCGTACGTCTCTACTCGGATCCGCAGTGGTGCCAGCCGCGAGCGCCGCTCCTTCCGGTCCATCATCAGCGCGCGATAGGCACTCTCCGCCATGCCATCCACGTCGTACGGGTTCACCTGGATCGCTTCCGGCAGCTCCCACGAGGCGCCGGCAAATTCACTGAGAACCAGCACACCGTCCCCATCTGTCCGAGAGGCGACAAACTCCTTGGCCACGAGATTCATTCCGTCACGGAGCGGTGTCACCAGCATGACGTCGGCGGCGCGGTAGAGCGCCACCAGCTCCGGCTCGGACAGCGAGCGGAAGATGTAATGTACGGGCACCCAGCGCGGCGTGCCGAAATCACCGTTGATGCGGCCCACCAGGCCCTCGACCAGCGCACGAAACTCCTGGTACGCCTCGACGCCGGTGCGCGACGGCACCGCCACCTGCACAAGGCGAACGCGCTCGCGCAGCTCCGGATGCATCTGGAGCATTTTTTCATACGACAGAAGCCGCCGCGGAATTCCCTTGGTATAGTCGAGACGGTCTACACCCACCAGCAGTCGGACGCTTTCATCAGACCGCAGCGCCCTGGCTTCCTGCTGTACCGCCGGATCCTCGGCCAGTTTCATGAATGCCGCCGCATCTATCCCCATGGGAAAGACACCTAGACGCACCTCCCGGTCGGAGAGCTGAACCTTGTCGATCTCAACGGTCAGGCCGAGCTGAGTAATCGAAGCTGCAAAGTGCCTGAGATAGGCAGGCGTATGAAAGCCGACGAGGTCGGCGCCAAGCAGCCCGCGCAACAACCGATCCCGCTCAGGTAGGGTGCGAAAGAGCTCCTCGGACGGAAACGGTATGTGGAGGAAAAAACCGATACGGGCATCGGGCAAACGCTTGCGCAGCAGATCGGGCAGAAGCAACAGCTGATAGTCATGAATCCAGATGAGATCGCCAGGCCGGTAGTGCTCCGCTACTATATCCGCGAAGCGCTCGTTCACTTCGGCATAGGCGTCCCAGTCCCGCACGTGGAGCGGCACCTGGTCGAGCAGGTAATGAAACAGCGGCCAGAGGACGCCGTTGGAAAAGTTCTCGTAGTACCGGGTAACCTGGTCGGCCGTTAACGGGACCGATACAAGGCGCATTGCCGCGAGCTGGTCATCCAGTTCGGACTGCTGGCTGGCGGTGAGCTCCTCAGGGGCCCCGGACCAGCCGATCCACAGCCCTCCGGATTGCTCATGCGGACGGAGCAGCCCGGTTGCGAGCCCACCTGCGCTTCGCTGGACCTCCACGCCACCATCCGTGGCTTTGACGGTGATCGGCAAGCGGTTGGCAACAATCAGAACCCGGTGCATGTCCTAAGGTAACCCTACCTTGGCCACGCCTGATTGCTCCGGTCGATGTCGGGAAAATCCTTGCCCGGATCGATCTCGATCCCCTTCACCGCAGGCTCGCGGGGCACCCGTATCGTCCGGCGGCGTTCTCCACCCAACCACGTGGCGGCGGGAATGGTCAGAGAGTCAACCTGTCCGTTGGCTCGCGTGACTGCCAGACGAACCGGCATGGGTGCTCGTCCCTCGTTCTGCACCACGATCTCCAGAGAGTCGCCCACCGTGAGAACAGTGTCGATCGCCTGGTCCATCTTCCAGGTCTCGAACAGCCAGCTGCGCCAGAACCAGGAGAGGTCCTGGCCCGAAACGTTCTCGAACGTATTGAAGAAATCCTCGGGAGCAGGATGCTTGTAGAGCCAGCGCTTGGCGTATTCGCGGAATGCCCGGTTGAACGTGTCTTCCCCGAGAACTCCTCGGAGCGCCACGAGAACGGTGGCGGGCTTGTAGTAGCTGGCCACACCATACGAGCCATATGATGGATAGCGGTCGCCATGACGCATGAGCTCGACCTCACCCCCGCCCTCGGCGAAGCCCAGATAATTCCGGCGATTGCGTTCCTCGTCATCAAAGCCCTTGAAGAAATCGGCCATGGCTTGCGACTGGTTGAACTGGGTGAGTCCCTCGTCCATCCAGGCGTGGCGCTTCTCGTCCGACCCCACCAGCATCGGGAACCACATGTGCCCGATCTCGTGGGTGGTAACCTCGTACAACCCGAGCGTATCCCACTGCCCTCCGATACAGGTCATCATCGGGAACTCCATCCCACCGCACGACGTGGGGCCATCAACCGCGGTCATGTGGGGATACGGGTAAGGCAGGATGTATTTCGAGAAAAATTCGATTGAATGGCGGCTGTACCGGGCGCTCTGGTCCCAGTGGCTGGCCCGTAGCTCCGGACGATAGAACGCGTGAATGGCTGCTGAGTCCGGCTTCCCATCGGCGTTCACGTCACCCACCGCGGCATTAGTTGCGTCCCACAAGTACCTGGACGATGTGGCCCAGGAGACATCACGAACGCTGTCGGCGCGGAACCGCCAGGTGAGTTTTCCGTTGGTGCCGGTTGCAGTCGAGGCGCCGGCGGTCCGGTCGGGCTCAGTGACCACCTTGATGATCCCCGACCCTCGGCCGGCCGAGTCCAGGCGCGCGCGGGTTTGTGCGGAGAGGACCTGCGTGGGGTTGGTCAGCGTTCCGGTGGCTGAAACCAGCCATCCCTCCGGCAGTGTGAGCGAGACATCGTAGTTGCCGTACCCCATGTAGAACTCGGCGTTGCCGAGATACTGGTCGATCTGCCAGCCGTTGAGGTCGTCATAGACCGCCATCTGGGGATACCAGTAGCTGATGAAGTAGGCTTCACCATCCTGACCTCCACGCGGGGCGCCATCGGGCGGAATTCGAAGCCGCCAGGCGAACTCCAGAGCGGCGGAAGCACCGGAGGGAATCGGGCGCGGTAAGCGGATGCGCATGATGGTTCCATCGACTTCGTAACCCACAGCGTCATTCTCGCTTTGCTTCAACTCCTGGCCCTGCGCTGCGACCCGGTTGAGCTCGATCCCTTCGACCGACCAGGGAACGTCGGTGTTGTGACGGGCTCCAGGCGCGAAGAGGTTATGAAGCAGCTGGACGTAGACATCTGTGAGTGCGTCTGGCGAACGGTTGTGGTAGGTGAGAGAGCCCCGGCCCGTGAGCCGTTTGGAGATCGGGTTCAGCTCGGCCTCGAGGCGATAGTCCGTCCACTGCTGCCAATATCGTGGGCCGGGAGCTCCGCTCGTCGTTCGGGTGCCGCCGGACACCGCTCGATTGAACGCTGCGTTCGCTGGAACCTCGATGGCCCCGGATGCCGAGGTAGTGCCTCCGGCAGAAGCAGGGGTGACCGGAGCGGCCGGCGGGCTCCCACCACACGCAGCAGCCGCGGTGAGAACGATGAGTCCGGCGAGTGAAAGCCGGCGGCTTCGAGCTGCCCTTCTAAACATCAGTGTCTCCAGCTGTCAGGGTCGATTGTGCATCCGGCGGTATGAAGGCCGCACCGAGGCTTGTGAGCCGAATGATATACGGGAACGTCCCCTTGCTTGCTCAGGTCCTGTCTTTATCCGGCTTCCGCTCCCACAGCACGTTCACGATGAGCCACCGGCCATCCACTTTGGCCATGTGCATGTAATCAATCCAGTCCGCCATGACCGTCTTCACGCTCGCAGCATTCCCGAAGACGTCCAGAACGGAGACATCCTTCTGCTGGCGCTCCTTGGGTGTCTCTTTCCCGTACCCGTGACGGGTGCTGTTCACCAGGACGGAGGTTCCCATCCCCTGCACCATGGTCTTTCCTGTTGTCGTATCACGCACGACGATCCGCTTCACCAGCTCGGGATGCAGAGCCTTTGCCATCCGCTCGGCATTCCCCTCATACCAGCCCTCCACATAGTTCAGCGCCGCTGCCCGGATGGCGGTGGTATCGGCTGAGGTTTGGGCCTTTATGCTGCCGAAGGCGAGGGTCTGCACAACCGCAAGAGCGGGCAAGAACGAGTGTCTCATAAGAATCCGAAAGTGATTGGGAGAAGATACGCACGGCCGGTGTGGTCACCTGTACGGCATGGAATGCCTCACCGTTTCAGCCGGCCCGTCGAGTGAGCACTGTCACATACTATACCCTGCTGAACTGTTCATCATCGGAACAGGCAGCAGCCAGGCGGCATATCATCATTACAGGGGGGGCGAATCGTGGCAACGAAGAAGAAGGCTGGCAGGTGGTCCGGCGCCAGACAGTCGGGTGATGCCGCAGCAGGACGCTCCAAGGCAGAGTCGGATCGCAAGCTCCAGCAACAGGCTGAGTCACGCCGCAAGAGCAAACCCGCATCCAGGAAGAACGAAGCGGTGCAGGCTGGGGCTCGCCGCTATCCGGAGAGCCCACTTCCGAAGCAGCACCTGCAGAAGCCCGGACTCGAGAACGAGCTGAAGCCACGGCCGATGTACCGTGCGCCTGAATATCGCGGTTCAGGCAAGCTGGAGGATAAAGTAGCACTGATTACGGGCGGAGATTCCGGCATCGGACGAGCCGTGGCCGTGCTGTATGCACGGGAAGGAGCAGACGTGGCGATCGTCTATTTGAGCGAGGAGGGCGATGCGGAGGAGACCAGGAGAGCAGTCGAGGCAGAGGGCCGGAGCGCACTGCTGCTGCCGGGCGACGTGACTGACCCCTCCTTTTGCCGCAGGGCTGTCGATGCCACCGTACGGGAGTTCGGCCAGCTCGACATCCTGGTGAACAACGCTGCATTCCAGGAGCACGTGGACTCGCTCGAGGACCTGTCCGAGGAACAGCTGGACCGAACTTTCAAGACCAACATCTACGGCTACTTCCACATGGCCAAGGCGGCGCTCCCTCACCTGCAAGAGGGAAGTGTCATCGTGAACAGCGGCTCGGTGACCGGCATCGAAGGCAGCAAGAACCTGCTCGACTACTCGGCTACTAAGGGAGCAATCCACGCATTCACCAAATCCCTTGCTCAGAACCTGCTAGAGAAAGGCATTCGCGTGAACTGCGTCGCTCCCGGGCCGGTGTGGACCCCGCTCAACCCCGCGGATGTGGACGCCGAGAAGGTTTCCCAATTCGGTGGAGATGTCGGAATGAAGCGCGCGGCACAGCCGGAGGAGATCGCCCCGGCGTACGTCTTTCTGGCCGCGCCCTCCTGCTCCAGTTACATCACCGGTGAGGTCCTGCCGGTGCTTGGAGGCCAAAGCGGGTAACTAGCGGTCCGGCGACGCTCGCGAGCCTTCGGGCATCCAGTGTTCCGATTGGGGCAACCCGCCCCGAACCACTGGATGCTCATGTAAGGAGTGGATATGCCAGAAGGATGGCTGCGGCGCCTGAAAACCAGCGGCGTCGGACTCGCGTTCGCACTAGGCCTGCTCACTGCGGGCCTTCTCCAACTACCCTATCAGTCCTCGGCTCAGCAGCAGCAGACCGGTGCCGGGATTCCCGCTGTCGCCCGAAATGCGCCACCTGCCTCAAACTCCCTGCTTGAACTGAACGAGGCGTTCGCATCCGTGGCCGACCACATCAAGCCGAGCGTGGTGTACATCAAGTCCGGCCGGAAGCCTGAGACCGCCCGCCGGGGCGCCCCGGACGGGCGACCGAGGATGCAGGTTCCGCCCGGTTTCGAGGAATTCTTCCGTAACTTCCCCCCGATGCAGCAGGAGCCCCGCTTCCAGGAAGGCTCCGGCTCAGGATTCGTCGTCTCGGCCGACGGGTACATCCTTACGAATAACCACGTGGTGGATGGATCGGACCAGGTCACGGTTCGGCTGCTGGATCGCCGGGAATTCAAGGCCAAGATCGTCGGAACCGATCCGAACACCGACCTGGCCGTCCTGAAGATCGACGCCAAGAACCTGGTTCCCGCCCCGCTCGGTAAGAGCGGCGCTACACGGGTGGGGGAATGGGTCATGGCAGTGGGGAATCCGCTGGGGGACAATCTCACCTTCACCGTAACCTCAGGCATCATCAGCGCGAAGGGCCGAAGCCTTGCGCTTCCGGGCCAGAGTGAGCGCAGCATTCAGGACTTCATCCAGACCGATGCCGCCATCAATCCCGGTAATTCTGGTGGTCCGCTCGTGAGCGTGCGCGGTGAAGTCATTGGCGTGAACTCTGCCATCGCGAGTCAGACCGGCTTCTACTCCGGCTACGGCTTCGCGATCCCTATCGACCTGGCCCACCAGGTCATGGACCAGATCATTGCCGGCGGCCGAGTGAATCGCGTAGCCATGGGCGTCAGCGTCCAGAACGCTACGGCAAATGATGCGGAATACGTTGGACTTCCTGACATTCGAGGCGTCCTGGTTCAGGACTTCAGCGAGGACTCTCCGGCCAAGAAGGCAGGCCTGGAGCCGGGCGACATCATCGTATCCATAGATGGGAAGCCGGTGGAGTACGTGGGCCAGCTTCAGCAGCAGGTTGCCTTCCGCAAGGCCGGGGACAAGGTCAAGGTGGAAGTCGCCCGCAAGGGCGGAGTTCGGAAGACCTACGAGGTTCGGCTCCAGGAGCTATCCGCTCCACGGGAAGTCGCGAGTGCTGCCTCAGATGATCGGAGTGGCAACGATGGCAATGGCGACGGCACCACGGCCGACATCGACCTTCTGGGCCTGACGGTTCAGCCGGTGGACCAGGCGGCTGCTCGCGAGCTGGACTTGGGGCCCGATCAGCGCGGGCTGATCGTCACTGCGGTCACACCCG
>Ga0307416_100000792_pt1 | contig 16630 bp, 12 predicted proteins | sample DK1Cmetagenome_2_FD_203821 | JGI IMG/M metagenome (GOLD analysis project Ga0307416, IMG submission 203821) | Maize rhizosphere microbial communities from greenhouse at UC Davis, California, United States - DK15-C-3 | ecosystem: Host-associated > Plants > Roots > Rhizosphere > Soil | place...
GCCGCAACGTCGCCATGCAGGTCATGCTGTTGACCCAGCGGGCCACCGGGGACGCCATCCCGACCCGCATCCGGGACAACTGCCAGGTCGCGATCTCCTTTGCCACCCGCACCGTCGACGGGGCCGTGGCGGCGTTGGGGGAGGAGATCCGCCAGCACCCCGACGCCTCCCCGGTCCTACTCAACGACCCGGCTTATGTCGGGGTGGCGGTAACCAGCCTGCCCGGGCGGCCCGGGTTCCACCGGGTGCGGACGCCCCAGGTCGATCACCACTAGGTCGCCGCCATCATCCGCACCACGACCGGGCTCAGGCGTCATCCGGCTGGGCTGCTGGCTGAGCAGGCACCGGGGCTGCGGGTCGTGCCCGAGCCGGGGGAGGTGGCATGAGCGAGCCCATGCCGGTCGGGGCCGTTCTTCCGGGGGTGCTGGCCGAGGTCGTGGACCGGGCCGGCGCTGGCTATGACCGCTGGATGGAGCTGGTCGCCCAGGCCGGCTTCTGCCACCACCCGATCCGCCTCGCCGGCCGAGTCGAGCAGGCCGACCGCCAGACGGGCGAGGTCCGCACCGTCTACGACTCAGAGCGGGAGCCGGACGGGGTGCTGCTCAAGGCCTGTGGCACCCGCCGGGAGTCCCGTTGTCCGTCCTGTGCCGCCACCTACCGGGCCGATGCCTACCAACTCCTGGCCGCCGGCCTGCGCGGCGGCAAGGGCGTCCCCCGAGACGGTCGCCGCCCATCCGAGGCTGTTCGTCACCTTCACCGCCCCCAGCTTTGGCCAGGTCCACACTCGCAAGGCGCAAGGCCGGCTGGTGCTGCCCTGCCGACCCTACCGCCAGGGCGCCCGCTGCCCCCACGGCCTCCGGGCCGGCTGCTGGCACCGCCATGACGAGGACGACCCGAGGCTGGGCGAGCCGCTGTGCCCTTCCTGCTATGACGCCGAGGCCCAGGTGCTCTGGAACGCCCTGGCCCCCGAGCTGTGGCGGCGGACCACCATCGCCCTGCACCGAGCCCTGGCTCGCGAGGTCCGGGTGGGCGAGGCCGCGCTGCGGCGGTTGGTCCGAATCTCTTATGCCAAGGTGGCCGAGTTTCAGCGCCGGGGCGCCATCCATTTCCACGCCGTCCTCCGCCTTGACGCAGCTACCGCCTGCCGCTGCCCCGAGTGCTTGCTGCCACCCCCGGAGCCGTTCGGCGCCGACCTGCTCGAGGACGCCCTGAAGGAGGCGGTCTGGGCTGTCACCGTGCCTTGCCCGCCGGTCGATAGTGGCCCGAGCCGTTATGCCCGCTGGGGCCAGCAGTTCGACGTCCACAACATCACCCGCGAGGATGACGACCAGGCGGGGGAGCTGTCGGCCGAGCAGGTGGCCGGGTACATCGCCAAGTATGCGACCAAGGCTACCGAGAGCTTCGGCTCGGGCTTGGACCGGCGCCTCCGCGCTGATGACTTGGAGCGCCTGGACCGGCTGCCGGCGCATGTGGCTGAGCTCGTCCGGGCTTGCTGGGAGCTGGGTGGCCGCCCGGAACTGGAGGGCCTCCGGCTACGACCCTGGGCGCACATGCTCGGGTTCCGGGGCCATTGGTCCACTAAGAGCCGCCGCTACTCCACAACCTTCACGGTCCTGCGCCGGGCCCGTATGCAGTTCGCCAAGCGGCGCCGGGCCTCGGGCGGCGTGCCCTTAGACGCCTGGGACCAACCCGAGGCCGACCAGGCCGTCGTCGTCATCACGTCATGGGTCTATGTCGGCTCTGGCTATGAGACCGAAGGGGAGCGGTGGCTGGCCCTGTCGGCCGCCGCCAGAGCCCGTGAACAGCGAAAGACGGCATGGGAAGAGTTAAGGGCCATGAGGGCCTGATCCGACGACCTGGAAGGAGGTAGGCGTGGAGAGGCTGCTGCTCACCGCCGAGGAAACCGCAGAGATCCTTAGCATTGGCCGCACCAAGGTCTACGAACTCATGCGACTCGGGATGCTTGAGTCAGTCAAGATTCATGGCTGTCGGCGCATTCCCACCGAGGCTGTGCACAACTACGTCGACCGCCTTCGCCGGGATGTCGTCGTATGAGCATCACGCGCAAGAACAAGCGGTGGTATGTCGACGTTGACGTGCCCGCCGGCCCTGATGGCAAGCGGCGTCGTCGGGGCGTTGGCGGGTTCAAGACGAAGCGGGAGGCCAAGGCCGCTGAGGCGGAGGCCCTCCGGCGCATTCGGGATGGTGTGTTCGTGGAGCCCAGCCGGCTCACGATCGGCGCCTACCTGATGGAGATGTGGCTGCCCTCAATGGCCAGCCAAGTCCGCGCGACGACGCTCGGCGGCTACCGTCACAACGTCCGTGCCTACATCGTCCCCAGGCTTGGAGACATACCGCTTCAGCGGCTCACTACGGCTCGCGTCGGCGCCTTCTACGGGGAACTGGTGGCCTCCGGTGGCAAGGGCGGCCGGCCACTGTCCCCAAAGACGGTCCGTTACGTCCACACGACGCTCCGCCGTGCGCTTCGAGACGCTGTGGCGGACGGCATAGTGGTCCGCAATGTGGCCGCCCAGGCTCGGCCACCTCGCGCCCGCCGGGTCGAGATGCACACCTGGACGGCGGCGGAGGTTGGGTCCTTCCTCGCCTCCGTCCGTGAGAATCGGCTATATGTCGCCTGGTTGCTCCTGGCCACGCTGGGGATGCGGCGGGGCGAGTTGCTGGGTCTGCGCTGGGTAGACGTGGATCTAACCAGCGGACGCCTCGCAATCCGCCAGACCTTGGTGATGGTGGATGGCAAACCCGCAATGGCCGAGCCCAAGACGGCCAAGGGTCGCCGCTCCCTGATGCTGGCCCCGGAGGTGCTGGAGACGCTGCGCGCTCACCGTGCTCATCAGGTGGCCGAGCGGCTGTCCTGGGGAACCGGCTACACCGACTCGGGCCTGGTTATTACCACCGAGGACGGCCGGCCCATGCATCCAGAGACGCTCTCGGGCCTGTTCGTCCGCCAGGCCAGGCGAGCGGGGCTGCCGCCGATCCGACTGCATGACCTGCGGCACTCGGTCGCGTCGATCCTATTGGCTCGGGGTGTCCATCCGAAGGTGGTCAGCGAGCTGCTGGGCCATGCCACCATCGCGCTGACGTTGGACACCTACAGCCACGTCATTCCATCGCTCCAGCAGGAGGCAGCCGGTGTCGTGGCTGCCGCTGTCCTCGATCCTGCCGGAATGGCGCCAGAACCGGCCTCAACTGGTCAGGTCAGGGCCATCACGTCGAGTACCTGATCGCACGAGGACCATCGAACGCACGTGATGCGTTAGACGGTCTACCCGGGGTGGCCTGGCAGGATGAACTCGGCCACGGCCGCCAGGGCCTCAACCGGGTCGTAGTGGGCCGCGGTGGCGATCTCCTCGCCGGCCTCGTCCACGACCTGGAGCAGCCACCCGCCTTCCTCGGTCAGTTGGGTCCACCAGATGTGCCGTCCCTGCACCACCAGGTGGTCGATGATGCGCCGGGGTCCCCGGGCGCCAGCGGACCGACCTTCGGTGCGCGCCTGGGCCATCGCTGCGCCGCTGCGTGCCTCGACGGTCGGCGCTGGGGCTTCGCCTACTCCCTCGGCAACCTCTGCGTGGGCTTCGATACTCACGGTCGCGTCGTGCGCCGTGACGGTCAGCGTGGCGGGCTGCGCATGGGCAATTGTGGCGGCGCCGTCGGTCTTGGTCACACTGAGCGTGTCGGTCGCAGTCCCGCTGTCGGGGAGCGCGATCTGGTCGGTGATGTCCTTGTCGAACCGCCGCGCCAGCGAGCCGCACCGCGGGCAGGGTGGCCGCCGATTGGGGAGCAGGGTCGGGGCCTCGTCCTGCTCTGCCCCGCAGTCGGCGCAGTAGATGCCGTCCATCGGGGGGTGGTCCTCCTTGCCTCGGGGCTAACTGGGGGCTCTGCCGGAAGAATGCCGGAATCCGGGGCTCGTCCAGCGGGGGTGACTCAGCGGCGAGGCCGCTGAGCTGGGCGGACCTGGTGGGCAGGGACGGGATCGAACCGCCGACCTTGCGGTTTTCAGTCGCTGGACCCGGGGTGCGGTGGGGCGCAGATCCAGTCACGGTGCTGGTCAATTGGCATCCGACAGAGCAAGCTTAGGCAGTGTTTGGCAGGGTTCTCGTTGACCGCGGCGTTGACCGCGGAGGCCAGACCGGCGTTTAAGGGCTTGGCGCGTCCGGAGGCGAATTGGCTGGTAGCCCGTCTGCGCATCCCAGGTACATCCGCACCACTGCCTGATGCTCGCGTAGGGAGGAAGGCCTCGAACCCCCCGACTCGGCCACCGGGTCGAGCGGGTCAACTCCTGCCTGCACCGCTGGCACCTCAGCGTCCGCCCTTCGCCACTCATATCCTGTACGTGCCCCAGGGGACATGCCAGGCTTACCCGGGTGTGCTCCCGTACGGGAGATGACTCCCTCGTAGAGGGTCGAGCCTTGCCCGCTCGAGCTGCGGCCGGCAACACTCTTTACATTGCCAGGGTGGCTATGGTCCGATCTATACGTTCGAATAGGTCGTAGTGCTCAACCATGGCGTTCCCCCGTTCAGTTGGAGGGAGCGGCTCCGTGAGCAGGGCAAGGTAAGCGACCGGGGGGGACCGATGAAGCTGCCTGACCTTTTCCCACCGCCTGATCTCCTCCAGCGGATCGATGGGGTCGAGGATGGTCTCCGCAAGCGGCGACGCCTGGGCCTTGCCGGTGTGCTCGGCGTGCTGGTGTCCGCGCTGACCTGGTTCACGAATCTCCGCCACGCGAAGCAGGTCGACCTGGGCAACCTGGCCAGCGACTGGCCGCTGCTGCTTGGTTTGATCGTCTTCGTCACAAGCGTCCTGCTAGCCACCTAGGCCAGGTTCTGGCTACAGGAGTCGCGCCGGCCGTTCTTGTACAGCTACTACGTGGAGCACTTCGAGCCGGTCGAGGGCACGGTGACCGACCCCGGGCTGGCATTCCTGGCCGCGGACCTGTCTGAGCGGCTCAGCGAACGGATCATGCGGCTCAGCCGCTTCGACGAGCGGGCGGCCGACCCCAAGGTGGTCGCCGAGCGCACCTCCCACCTGCACGTGACCGGCTACTACCTGATCCGCCTGGACACCGACCGCCGCTGGGTGGTGGAGGTCACGCCGTGGGTCCGGCTCGGACCGATCGGGGAGCGAGAGACACTTGCGCTGCCCGTGAAGGTCCCGATCGGCGGCACCGCCGAGGTGGCGCCCGGCAGGCCGAGCCGATGGGGAAGGGCCGCTGAGGGGGCCGACCAGGCCGCACCGACCCACGCCGTCGAACCGCCGGCACTGACGGTCGAGCTGTACGACACGATCCTCGAGCGCGTCTACTTCAGCATCGCCACCCAGGTCTACAAGCAGATCCGGCACGATGTGCAGCGAAAGATCGACCTGCTGCCGACCCGCTATTTCCGGGCCGTCGCCTACCACAATGAGGCCAGGGACTACGCTCAGTCGAATACGCTGGATGCCTACGAGGCCGCCCGCGACCTGTACGGCGCGGCGATCACCATGTATGACCCGTACTGGGCCCCGGAGTCGCCTGGCCGGCTGCGCCGCATGCTGGTGCTCGTGCGCAAGGGCGGATTCCGGCTGGGCCGCGGCGTACGTACCGTCGCGGCAGTCTTCGTCCCGAGGGCCCGTCGCCTGGACGCGATGATCGCGCGGGCCAAGATCGGCTACGCGGACATGATCCTGTATCGGCACATCCTGGCCGGGATGTCGGGACAGACGCTGAGCTCGATCTTCGAGGCGCGTCCGGTCGCCCAGGACGCGGTCAAGGAGCTGGAGCGACTGAAGAGATCGGACATTCCAGATCGGCAGGAGGCCCTGTTCGACGCCTACGTGACGCTCGCGTCGGTGTACTTCTACCTCGGCTCGATCGGCGTCAATCCGTACTCCGGCGGTGCCCTCCACGTCGACGTCGACGCCGACGCTCGCGGCCGGGTGAACGGGCCGCCTCAGCCAGGGCGGAACGAACCGAGCGCCTTCTGCTACCTCCGCGAGGCGCGCCGGCTTGATCCCGGGCGCAGCGAGCGGCACGCTCAGTACCAGTTCGTCCTCGGCAAGCTCCAGCCGAGGATCCCGTGGGAGCTCCGCTTCCTGCGCCGCGCCTTCGAGTTGGATCAGAAGTTTGAGGTGGCCCAGTTTGAGCTCGCTCTCCGGTCGGAAATGCTTTGGCGGATGCGGTCGACCCTAGAGGAAAACGTCGCCGAATTGGTGGTGGCCGAGTACAAGCGTGTGCTTCGGGTGAACCCCGGCAACCTCAGCGCGTTGGGTCGGCTCGGCGACATCTACTGGCTGCTCGCCCCATCCGCCCCCACGTCTAGGGAGCGGGCGGAGCGCCGGCAGCTCGCCAAGGACGCCTTCAACCGCGGCCGGGACAACAAGCTCATCCGCCAGGAGACGTTCGTCGCGGAGCTCGACTACGGTCTCGCCCGGATCGCTGCCGAGGCTGGCGACTTCGCCAAGGCCTACGAGCACTACATCAGCGCCGCGTCGGCGCATGTCGCCTTTGGTGTGGCTCATGCCCGCGGCGGCTACACGGCCCAGTTTCACTTCTTCGACCGGATCAACGACACCATCCAGCAACGCTACGAGGGGTACCTCAAGAAGGTTCAGGAGCAGGCAGACGCGGCGGCGGACGGTGGCGAGCTGCTGCGGATGGAGAACGTGGTGCTTGGCTTCGCCCACAACGACTACGGCGAGGCCTGCCTGAAGCACTAGCTGCGCTTCGGCCGCGACGACATGCGGGACGAAGCAGCGGAGCAGTTCGAGGAGGCCGACAAGCTCGTCGACGGCGAATCTGTCTTCCCCGCCTACAACGCCTACCTGCTTGAGCTGTACGACGCGGGGTTCGAAGAGGCGGTACGGTGGATCGACAAGGTGAACCGGCTGGAGCCGGAGTGGCTAGACGGTCGGATCGCCAAGCGGACGCTCTATTCCGACTGGGCACGCAACGCCCAGTTCGTGCTGGAAATGCTCGACCGGGACATCAAGGAGCTCGAGAGCAAGGTCGCCAAGCTCGAGGAGCGCCGCATGTCCTGGGGCCGAACGCCGTCGACGACGCCGCTGGTCCAGCTCGGCACCCCCGACGTCCCGACCGCCGGCGGGAATGGCCGAGACGACGGGCACGAGCGCCTGTCCTCACCGGGCAACTTCGACAAGGCATATACAACGCTCCTGGATGAGATCCAGGTGGTACAGCAGAGACTCAACGAGCTGAAGCAACGACGTAACGAGCAACGCCGGTATCACCAGACGGCCGCCAGGGAGGCCACGCGCAAGCCGGTCAACGAGGTCCCACACGCGTGGCTCGAGCAGCTGTGGACCGACCCGCGCCCGGCCAAGCTCCATCACATCGACCAGGAGAACGAGCGGGCCCGGTGGCGTTGGGAGCGGGAACTCAACGACGTCCATGTGCGGGCGCTCATCAACTGGGCGAGCACGCAGTGGATCCTGCCGCAGGATAGACCCGACGGGCCGGCCCGCTCGGACCACCACGTCGACCCGGAAAAGCGCAGGTTCTCGAGGTCGCTGCTCGAGCGCCTGCAGGAGCACTTCTGGCCAGACGACCGCGACCTGCTGGCCGGCCTGCGTCGCGTGATGGACGAGGACGAGAATGACCGCACGCGTGAGTGCAACGAACGGCTGTTGCGCGTGTTCCGCAGGGAGTTCGAGGAGGAACCTCGATACATCCTGTTCCGCGAGGTCATGTCCGATGAGGCATCCTCGCCCGAGAGCCGCCGCACGCTGATGAAGGACCTCACTGATTTGTCCCAGTCCGTCAAGTCGCCGGAGTTCAACGCCAGCGCCTGGTTTCACCTGGGCAACGACCTGATCGAATGGGTCGGGGACAAGGACACGGCCAAGGCGGCCTACCGGCAGGCGATCAAGCGCGGCGAACAAAGCGCCCAGGCCGACGGCCCGTTCAAGTCACAGGACCCCGAACTCGACCCCGCCTTCTACGCCCACCTCGGGGATCGCCTCGCCGACCTGGACGCCTGGAAGGATAGCGAGCGGGCCTATGAGCTCGCGATCCGGCTCGACGGCAGGCACAGCCAATGAGCCAGCAGGTTCCCCCCACAGGAGAAATCTATCGCTACGGGCTGGGCCGGGCCCGGTTCGCCCAGGGTCATTACCGGGACGCCCTGGCGGACCTGCGCCAGGTCACGGGCGAGACCGAGCCGCTACGGTCCCACCCCTTCCGCTCGCAGCTCGTCTTCCGCCTCGCCGGATCCCAGCAGGGCGACCCGAGCTACGTGCGGACCTGGCAGGCCTACGACGTGCTGCGCACCTGGCTCGTTGAGCAGGAGACACGTGCGCGTGGACGCGGCGACCGGGCCGGCATGGCCGACGCCCAGGCCGCGCTGCTGTGGCTCGTCCGCGACCACTACTGGCGCTGGCGGGGGTGTGAGCACGCTCCTCCGGACGGCGGCGGGGCGGCAGGCTCCGACCGAGGCGACGAGCCGCTGGAACTCGTCCTCGGCGCCGCGGGGGTCGAGGACCGCTTGATGGCCAGGCTCGTGCTGCGCGCGGACACCAATCTGTTCCCCGAGGGCGAGGCGACGCCGGCGCTGCGGCGATGGTCGTCCAAGGACCTGCCCGGCCTGCAGGGCCAGATCAGGCAGCAGGTCGGCGTCACCGTCCCCGCCGGACTGGCCATCTTGGCCGGGGCGGCACGGTCCGCGGGAGCCTACGAGGTGCGCGTCGACGGCCAGTGGGTTGGGGCGGGACGGGTCCGGCCCGCCGATCGGGACCGCCCGGACGCCGAACGCCAGGACCCGCACGCCGTCATCTTCGAGCACCTTCGGGCCATCGTCTGGTCCCATCTCGACGCCTTTGTCAGATTCCAGGAGGTGGCGGACCTTATCCAGGACTGGCGCGTCAAGAATCGCTCCGTTGAGCTGGCCCCGGCGGCCGTCCACGCGGACGCCCGTCCATGGCTCGTCGAGCTGATCCGCGCGCTGCTGCAGGAACGCGTGCCGCTGCTCAAGCTCGACGTGATCTGTGAGCGGTTCGCCGACGCCGACTGGCGCCGTCTCAGCCTGGATGGGCTGGTGCGGCACGTACGGCAGGGGCTGCTGCACATGCTGCCGGGCAACCAGCCGGAGTGGCGGCTGCTCGGTCTGTCACCGGAGTTTGAGGACGCGGTGGCCATAAACACCGCCGGGCCGAGGGGCGTCCTGGCTCTCCCCGCCAAGGAGGCCGACCGCCTGCGCACCGCCATCGGGGCGGCGCTCGACGGGGCACCGCGGGGGCGGACGGCCCTGGTCGTTGGGCGGCCGGAGCTGCGGCTGTTGGTCCGGCGCCTGGTGCAGGCGGACCGGCCGGACCTCGACGTGCTCGCTGTTGATGAGCTGGCCGAAGACCGTGGCCCCGCCCGACCGGTCGTGCGCGTGCACGGTCGGGGTCGCGCCGCTTCCAGGCGGGGCGAACGGTGACCCGCTCGGCCGCGCCCCAGATCCCGCTGGCCGTGGAGATCGGCTCGGGAATGGACCGACTCGCCCCCCCGTCAGACGCAGCCCGGCTCCAGAACGCGGTCGCCAGTGAGCTTGCCGCCGTCCTGGACGACGTCGGCCTGGTCGGCACGCCCATCGTCAGTGTGCGCCGGTCCGCATCGGCCAGAGCCGTGCGCATCCGGGTGCACGGGGTGGGGCGCCCGATTCCTCCCGAGCTGCTGGAGCGGGTCTGGAATGCGGCGGGGGGCACGGTCCCGGACTCGGCCGAACGCGACGTGCCCCAGGCCGGCTACCCCGACAGTTGGCTCCGCGACGACGCCGCCTGGCAGCCCTCGGACGACCGCCCGCCGGTAGACCCTGCCGCAACGATCGCCGCCCTGGTTCGCCAGGCCATCGCCCGGCGCCCATCGTGTCTGCTCGACCCCGACACGAAGACGCCGGCGGTGGTGCGGGGATCCGCCAGAGGACCGAGCTCGGAGCTTGCCGGACCGTCCCGCACGGTTGCCGCCGCCCTGCTGGACCTCGGTGTCGGCGTCTCCGACCCCGACCACATCGCCGGCCGTCTGCGCCAGCGGCCGGCCGACGAGCTGGTGGAGGAGCTGTTCGAGCAGACCCGGTCCCACCGGATCGAGCTGCATGCGAGCTCCAAGGTGGTGTGCGCCATCGCCGGCTGCCAGCCGCGCACCGACGCCCTGTGGCTCACCGACCCGGAAGTGGACCCGGGCACGCACGTCAGCTTCGCCGATGCCGAGCAGGAGCTGTTCGACCGGCAGGGGCTTCGTCTGCCGCCGCTGGCCTTGGTGCCGTCGGACAAGGTGCCGCCCGGCACCATCGCCGCGCAGGTCAACAAGCACATCGGCGTCCCGGTGTGGCTTCCGCCGGACAAGGACGAGGGGCCGAACGACCGCCGTGCCCCAGCCGACCGGCCCAGGCTGCTGTCGAAGGTCCAATGGCTCGGGTGGCAGCGACCCAACCGTGTAGCCGGCGACCAGCAAGGGGGGGACGCGCCCAAGACGGCGCCGGACCGCCAGGCGGCCGTCGCCGCAGCCCTGTCCGCCCTCGATTGGGAGGTCGATTGGGCCGCCGATCGGCTGGTCAGCCTGACCGACGTCGAGTACATGCTCGCCCGTCTCGAGGCCCACATGCCTGTCCTGGTCCACGAGGCCCTGGCGCGGCTGTCGTTCCCGATGCTGACGAGGGTGGTACGGCTGCTCATGCGTGAGCGTGCCTCGGTGCGGGACCTGAGCGGCATCCTGGAAGGTGTGCTCTGCTACCGGTGGGTGGCGTTCGATCCGGGGGACCGGCTCGTCTTCGACGACCGTGTCGTCCTACCGGAAGGCGTCCCGAAGTCGGTCGCCGAGACCCTGCCCTTCCTGCTGGAGGGAGCTCGCCGGCCGCTCGCCGCGGCGCCGCGCGGCTCCTCGTTCGCCCTTGACAGGCCCGCGGCGGTCCTTGTCCTTGACCGCCAGCTCGAGCAGCGCCTGGAGCGTCACGGGATCGCCTCGGCTGGTGGCGGGTCGCGGCCCACGTGGTCCGATGAGGGGGAGAAGCTGTCCGGCGAGCAGACCGAGCGGTTCCGTGACGCCGTCTGGGCCGCTGGCGCTGGCCGGGCGCCGACCGTGGTCACGACCGCCGGCGCCCGCTGGGCGGCCCACGCGCTCCTGTCCCCGGAGCTGCCTGCGGTCACAGTGGTGTCGCGCGACGAACTCGGGCCGACCGCCGCGCTCGACGCGGCCAAGACTGTCCGGCTCGCCCGCCGGTCCAGCTCCGGCACGACCGCGCCACGTGCGACGCCCGCCCGGACCACCCGCCGCGCCGCCCGAGCCCCCATAACCGAGATCGAGCCGCCGTCCCCTACCCCATAAGACCTACGCACGACAATGACGTGCCAGGTGTAGTGGGCAGGTTCGGTATCGAACCGCCGATTTTGCGGTTTTCAGCCGGGTGATGCTTATCCGGGTCCGTCCGGCATGATCCGCCTGAGCCGCATCCACCCTGCTTAGGAGGGTGGATGCGACTTTGATCATCCGGGTTGATCCGGGCCCGTACGGCTCGGTCCGGATAGCTCCGGCAGAATGCCGGCAGAATCGCGAAGGCTCCGTCACGTGCGCCGCTCCATGGTCTCCGATGGCCCCTGACGTGCCGGCGGACTACGATCCTCGACATGGCGGTGGTGCAGTACGAGTCCAAGGAGAACGTGGGCCGCAGGTTCTGGACGGCCCGCTACGGCCGCTACGCCATCCGGATCGACGCCAACCGGCCTGGCATCTACCGGTGGCTCATCACCCTGGAGGGTCACAGGGTCCGCAACGGCGTCGCCCCCGACCGTGACGAGGCCGCCGCCGCGGTGAGCGATGCCCTCGATGAGCTGCCCCGCTAGAAGGCGTAGATGTGGTCTCGCTGATCGCGAGCTGGGGCGGCGCGCGTCAAATCGCCTCTGACCTGATCGTCCGCGGCCCCCGGCGCGGCCCACGGCGGCGGTTGGGTAAGGGTTCGAACCCTCCCTGGCTGTGGTGGGCTGCCCAAGGTCCCAGGGGTGATAGCACGGTGAACTGGGGTTTGTTCGTACCTGTGGTGACCGTTCGTGCCCGCCGCGGACCAGCGGTTCCCGATGCCGTGCGGACCTAGCGCGGACCAGGGTCAGCACAGATACCGCTGGCTCCGGTCCCATCCGGTCGCGGACGTCTCCGGCGCTCCGGTCCTCCGCGACGAGGTACCGCACCTGCGCCCGGGCACGGCAAGGCCGATCCCTGCGCTGGAAGAACCGCGAGCTTGGGAAGCACCCTCCGACCGCCCGGTACCGGCTGATGGTATAGCTCAGCGGGTGTGGTGACTGTCCGCTATTGACCGTGGATGACCGTCGCGAACCGATGCTTGGGCACGCGGAGGGCACGGCCGGTGAGGACGACGCGGCTCGCACCTGGCGGCAACGTTCGCCAGCTTGGACGCAGCGTGAGGTTCGTCCAGGTCGACCACTTGCCTCATTGGCAGGTGGTCGGGAGGCGAACGCGGGCAGTCACTACTTGGCGGTCCCGAGGGTGGCGCAACCACCCTGGTTAACCTACGCGAACTACCTCAGTTGTCCGTTGGTCGAGTTTCGGCCGGCTTGTTGGCCCGGGCTTGGGAGGAGGCGAGCCGGCTCATCCGGTGCACCAGCATGCGGTTGACCAGCGAGACGAAGAGCCGAAGGTCCGCCGACGGTGGCAATGACGGTGATTCGCCATGCCCGAAGTCGTTGCGCACCTTGCGAACACTCTGGAGCAACGTGAACTCGGGTTCGGTGTATGGAACATGGTCCTCGGCGAGCGCGATTCGCAACTGTGCTAGGAGTGGCGCGTCATTGAGCCCGTCGAGCTTGCTCATGACACGCTTTTGCTGTTCCTGCCCAAACTCCCCGATCGCCCCCTGGCACAGATCCTTTACCCTTGCCCTCTCGTCGTCGGTGAAGAGGGGCTCTTTGACACCCGATACGTAGAATCCGATCGCTTCCCACATGGCCATCACGGTCGCGATCGGGAAGGTTGCCTCGGCTCCACGCCTCCATGCCAGCACGGCTTCGTTGATCTGCGGTGAGCGCGAGGTTGGCAGTTCGAATAGCGCCAGATCCTGAATCTCGTCGAGGTCAAGGGTCGGATAGTCAGACAGGTCCGTGGGCGCCCGAAGCCAGGCACGTCCGCTTGTTCCCCCACGCACAATGGCAACGTTTCTCCGGGATACGCGGAAGCGCGTCCAATCCCGTCGGTAGGCTCGAACCTGAGAAGCAGGAAGCGCGACAGAACTGAACCTCGCGCTGGCGGTCAGCCAGGCAAGGGCGAGGTCGATCGCGGCGAGGCCTTGGGCTTCGGCGTCAAACAGCGTCCTTGCTGTGCAGCGTGTGGAAGCCCAGGCCTTTGCGCTGCGATACCGCTCCCTCAAGGAGTCCGACCCGAGGTCTCCAGCGAGCTCCGTCACTGGTCCGGCTGGCAGCAACTGAACGTTGCCAATGGTATGAGGCTTCGCGAGGACAACTCCGTCAACCGGAACCGCAACCTCGAATACCTCCTCTGGCTCGGCGTCGAACCCGATGTTGCCGAGTTCCTCCTCGCCGAACCCACCAGACCGCAATAGCGTCCAGATCAGCTCACGGGGCTTGGTGCTGGGACTGGCGCCTAGCCCACCCAATCGGAACTCTCGCATAGTTCGTCCGACCGAGACGAAGGTCAGGGTGATCTGGTCTCGGCTTGGAGTCACGGTATCGACCAGACCGGTGAAGAGGGGCTTCAGCACCGAGCCCTCTTCGGCGAAGACTCGTACCACCGACTGCCAGTCCAGGCAGACGCCTTCGAGTGCGGTAGTTGCGAGGATGACTCTGGCGGTCGGGAGCCCATCAGTTCCTGGATCCGTCTCGACCGAGAGTATTCCTTCGCGCGCCTCCGCCGATCCGAAGTGAAGGACGTACCGCGGACCCGGTGGCCGGCTTGGGTCACAGGTACAGTAGGGCTCCAAGTTGAAGCAGCGGAGGCATCTGACCCTTATCATTGTCTCTGCACCAGTCGCCTATAGCTTCCTGAGCGGCCCAAAACGCGGCCCAAGTCGAGTGAGGGACGATAGAAAACAGTTACGATAAGGGTACGCTCTCGTCCGCCCTGAGTCGAAGATTCGGCTATCTTCATCGTTCAGGGTGGCCCGGTCATGGGCCATGGGCTTCTGGGACCTCATCCTTATCAGGCACATTCGCGGGATGCGTTCATGCTGCTAGAGCGAGGGACGGCCAGCTCAGCGGTCGGATGGCAGTGACCGTGGTTGTCCGCTCGGTACCGTGATTGACCCTCTGATATGGCATGCGAGTGGCACGGGCGAGGTGAGGGCGACCCGCGCATGGTGTCAGCGTTGGGCACCAGCTCGGCTGTAGGGTGAGGCCTATCCTATAGGCAACTGGCCCGTTGCTAGCCGCTCTGGCGGATCTGACGGTGGTGCCCGACGCGCTCGGATCTTTCGTAGTGTCAAGGATCACCATCATCGCTATTGGCCAACGGACCTTGAGGAATCGTAGTAAGAATCTGCTGAGTCTCTCCCACGACGCTTTCCAAGCCGGCAGGTTCAGCCAGACCGAGTATCGATCCGACCGCTAATCGCGCTGTCGTTGCAGCTTCCACCGCGAATGCCGCTAGCTCCGTGAGATCGTCCAAATCTTCCTCGCGCGTTGTGAAGCCAATACTTGATTCCATAGTGAGACGCGCCTCAATAGCTGACTCATACCATCGCAAGTGATGATCTAGCCGCCACAGCCACCACACACGCTGCCTTCCCTGTTCAACGGCTCGATCGCGAAGCCACTGCTCTCCAGCGGGCCACGAAGCTTGATCCGGGAAAACGCTAGCCCTCTCCTTGAGTGCCTCAACCTCATCTTGTGCGGTCGGTCGGCGGCCAACCTCTATGTCCGCCTCCGCGAGGCGGAGGCGGTCGTGCGCCGATGCCGCTCGCCACCTCGTGAACCACTCACCCAGCTCGTCCTGGTGATCAGCTAGCCATCGAAGCACAGTAGCCTGTTCAAAGATGCGAGCAGCCACAGTGAGGGCTTCAAGGGCGCGGCGGTCACGAATCAACGGGATGACTGACTCAAGCATCGCCGTGCAGTGGCTCAACAGCCCAAACAAAGCGAGCGCTTCCCGGCGAGAGATGCCAACCGAATCGAGACCGCCCGCGATGATGCGGCTCGCACGTTCCAGATAGTCGACGAGTTCGTCAAGAGAAGGATTCGCTGGGTCAAGCCCTACGGTTGGGACAACCGTCTCTACGCTGACCTCTGTCCCGGGAACCGCCCGGCCTCGGGCCTCGATGGCCCGACTCTGAAACAGCACTCCCTCTGCGACGGTGACGGTCATCCGCTCGTTGAAGGAGGCACTAAACTCATCCCCTTCTCGGACGAACCGAGACAGACGAGTACGCCATTTCAAAATCGGATACTCTTGTCCAGGAGCAGCAAGGCGAGTCGGATCGGCAACCTCACCGAGAAGCACGCCGCGCATAACTTTCCTCGTAGAGGCTACATCTACCGGAGTCCGCCCTAACAGCCAATCTCGGTACTCCCCAGAAAGCGCGAGAAAGTCAGCGATAGACCGGCGGACATGGGAGAACACAGCCTGCGTCGCCTGAATCGCTTGCTGCTGTACTTCATCCAAGTCCAGAAAGCCGTGCTCGTATCCGTTGGTCGCCGTCCTTGCCGCATCATAGGCGCTACGATCACGCTCAAACACTAACTCGCGCAGCCCCCAGGACTTCAATCCTTGCTTCCAGGGCGACCTTGGAGCACCCGGCCTTTCGCGATCGACGGCGATGCCGAGCCCTCTTGCGAACTCCTTCGGATCCTTGTTGCCGATGCGCTGGTCAAGAAGAAGTTCAACAATGTTCTCTGCGGCTATCCAGAGATGATCGAGCGACTGGTATTCAGTACCGATCTGCCAGTTTCGCAGTGCGAGGTCGTACTGGAACAAGCTACGCTGCAGTCGTGGGACTGGACCCAGGGCCAAAATCGCATTAAAACAGGGCTGCAAGCGATCCGTTGGTACGACCCTCCCCCCTTTGGGGATGGGACCAGGGTCCCGAACGAATACCTGCAGATACTCACGCTCGGTTCGACCCTCTGTTGCGTCGTATGCAAGCTCGACCTCTAGGGGCTCAACGGCGGCATTGGCGACAAACGCCAACACACTCGCGACTCCTCGTGCCAGAGGGCCGTGACGACGAACGGCCTCGTCCAGGCTTGCGGCCCTCCCGCTTACTTCAACCCACAAGTCAGCCGGAACGGGATGCTCAAGGCCTTGCCCTCGCCACAGAGATCGGAGACGAACACGAGCAGGGTCGTTGAAGTTGACCTCGAAGCCTTGCTCGGGCAAGAGGAGAGCGGCCGAAGGAGCGCGGAGGACTGTCACGTAGTCTGCTGTCATCCTCGTTCTCCTGCCGGTGGCTACCCGTATATGGCCCCGAGAGCCACCTGGGGAGGGTACCGGCTCGGCGTTAGCCTCCGGCAGCATGTCGACGACCAATGGCGGCCTTCGGCGGCTGCGGCAGCGGTTTGAAACTCTGGCTTCCTCCGTGCGAGAGAGAACCTGGGTGCTCGGACGACCTGCGATTATGACCGAAAGGGCGGGCTGAGCTGCGGGGTCGGTCGACCGCCAGTGTCCGCTGTTGTCCGTGATCT
>Ga0307416_100000793_pt1 | contig 16624 bp, 13 predicted proteins | sample DK1Cmetagenome_2_FD_203821 | JGI IMG/M metagenome (GOLD analysis project Ga0307416, IMG submission 203821) | Maize rhizosphere microbial communities from greenhouse at UC Davis, California, United States - DK15-C-3 | ecosystem: Host-associated > Plants > Roots > Rhizosphere > Soil | place...
ATTCTGCTCGGCGCGTGGCGGCTGCTCCGGGAAAGCACCGACATTCTGCTCGAGGGAGTTCCCGGCCATGTATCCATGCCCGAGGTGCAGCAATGCATGCTCGCCGTTCCCGGCGTCACCGCCGTGCACGACCTCCACGTGTGGACCGTCACCAGCGGGATGGTGGCGATGAGTGGGCACGCCATCGTGCCGGAGCTTGCGTCACACCCGGAGGTGCTGGAAGGCATCCGCGGCGAAATGGCTCGGCTGGGAATTGCCCACGTGACTATCCAGCTCGAGGTCCAGCATGAGTGCGAGGAGCCGAGGGCCGTGGCGGGCTCCGCGCCGGGTCTGGATCCACACCACGGCCATAGGCACTAGGTAGGGGGAAAGACGGGAAGGACGTCTTTCCCGTCCTCTACCAACCTCTCTTGCCACCACGGACGTCCCTACCTATATATGCGCCGCGGAGGCCCGGGGGACGGGCCTCGACTGTTCAGGTCACCTCAGGAAGTGCTGATTGATTCGTAACCTGGCGATCATCGCCCACGTCGATCACGGTAAAACCACCCTGGTGGACCAGATGCTCCGGCAAGCCGGGGCCTTTCGGGCTAACCAGCAGGTGGAGGAACGGGTGATGGACTCCAACCCACTGGAGCGGGAGCGGGGCATCACCATTCTCGCCAAGAACACGGCGGTTCGCTGGCAGGGCACCAAGATCAACATCGTCGACACGCCGGGACACGCCGACTTTGGCGGCGAGGTCGAACGAATTCTGCGCATGGTGGATGGGGTCCTGATCCTGGTCGATGCGGCCGAAGGACCAATGCCGCAAACCCGGTTCGTCACCCGCAAGGCATTGGCCTTGGGACTCCGGCCGATCGTGGCGATCAACAAGATCGACCGCTCCGATGCGGAGCCGCTCAGGGTTCACGACGAGGTACTGGGGCTGTTCATCGATCTCGAGGCTACCCACGAGCAGCTCGACGCCCCTTTCCTTTATACCTCCAGCCGGGCGGGCACCGCCACGACCGATCTGAATAGACCCGGCACCGATCTGACCCCGCTGTTCCAGTGCATTCTGGACTATGTGCCCGAGCCGAAAGGCGACCCCGCAGGGCCCTTCCAGATGCTGGTCTCCACGCTCGACTTCTCGAGCTTCATCGGGCGGATCGCCATCGGCCGCATCGAGCGGGGCCGGGTCCGGGTGGGCGACAACGTCGTCCTGCTCCCACTGGGAGAGCCGGGGCTGGTGCCCGAAGGAGAGGACGTCGAGCGTAACCGGGTCACCCGGCTCTACACCTTCGACGGGCTCAACCGGGTCGAAGTGCAGGAGGCTGAAGCAGGAGATATCGTGGCGCTCTCCGGCTTCGAGACCATCGAGATCGGGAAGACGTTTACCTCGGTGGATGTCCCTGAGCGGCTCGAGGGCATTGCGGTCGAAGAGCCCACCATCTCGGTGGACTTCATCGTCAACAATGGACCGTTTGCCGGGCGGGACGGGAAGTACGTTACCAGCCGGCAGCTGCGCGATCGGTTGTTTCGCGAGCTGGAGCGGAACGTCGCCCTGCGGGTGGAAGAAACCGACAGTCCCGACACCCACACCGTTTCCGGCCGGGGCGAGCTGCACCTCGGCATTCTTATGGAGACGATGCGGCGTGAAGGCTTTGAATTTCAGGTGTCCCGCCCCAGAGTGATCACGAAGCTGGGGCCTGACGGCGAGCGGCTGGAGCCCTATGAGGAGCTCATGATCGATGTGCCGGAAGAGTACATGGGCGTCGTCATGGAGAAGCTGGGGCCCCGCCGCACCGAGATGATCGAGATGAAGAACCCGGGCCAGGGAATGGTGCGGATGAGCTTCCGGATCCCGGCCCGGGGACTGTTCGGGTACCGGTCGGAGTTCCTGACCGACACTCGCGGCACCGGAATCATGCATCACCGCTTTCTGGACTACGGTCCGTGGGCCGGGCCGCTGGCCGGACGCAAGCGCGGGGTGCTCATCGCCGATCGCGAGGGATCCGTGGTAGCCTTTGCCCTGGGAAATCTGCAGGAGCGTGCCCAGATGTTCGTGGAGCCGGGAGACCTGGTGTACGAGGGCATGCTCGCCGGCGAGAACTCCCGACCGGGCGACCTGGACGTGAACGTGACCAAGGAAAAGAAGTTGAGCAACATGCGGACGACGGCTTCGGACGAGAACGTCATCCTGGAGCCACCCCGCCAGATCACCCTCGAGTATGCTCTCGAGTACATCGAGGAGGACGAGCTCATCGAGGTCACGCCGAAGACGATCCGCCTCCGCAAGCGGGTGTTGCCGGCGAACGATCGCAAGAAGGCCGCCCGGGCCGCCCGGGTGGCGGACGCGTCGTAAATTCTTTGATGGCGGAGGATATCATGTGGGCCAGGGAGACGTCGGTGGACCCCGTGGAGCTGCGTCGCAAGTTCGACGACGACGAAGACGAGTTCGAGGATGACGGGTTTACCTTCGACGATGACGACGAGGACGACGAGGATCTGGACGACGACCTCGACGACGACGAAGACGAGGACGATCTCGAGGATGAGGAGCTCGAGGAGCTGGAGGATTTCGATGAAGACGAGGAGCTCCGCTGAAGCTCGGTGACCGCCTGGTGACAACCGTGCAGCCATCCGCCTGAGCACCCACGGTGCGAAGCCCCAACCGGGTTTCGCACCGTGGTGCATCGGAGCCCTCGAGATGTAACCCGCCTCACAGAGGTGGCTCACTCCTGATCCGAAGTTCCTGACAGAGATTGCACCAGCGAAGACAGACCTGCGGAGTGGAAGGGAAGGAGGCCGAGGATGGCACGGAAGAGCGGCGGCAAGCAGAAGGGGCAAAGGCAGCCCGGAGCAGCGGGCGGGCGGACGACCGGCCGCGGGCGGGGGAAAATCAAGCGGGATGAGGATACCAGCCAGCTGCTGGAGCGGGGCGAAGGCCCGACCGAGGACGAGGTGCTCGACCCTGGGGTCGACAGCCCCAGCGAGATCACCAGTGAGGGCGGCCCTGGCAGCGATGCTGCGTACCGCGGTGGCGGACCGCAGTCGGGGTCGCGAGAGCCGCCCAACGAGCGAATCAGTGGGACCGGCGGCGAGGGCGGCTACAGCACTCTGGGTGGCGGCGTCTACCCTGACGAAGGGGACCCGGATGACGCGCCCAGCTATGGCGACTGGCAGCGTCACAGCAGCGGCGGGACCTCCGGGGCCCGGGGACAGGAAGGGCTCGGCTTCCCCGGCGAGCAGACCTGGGGAGAGTCCCAGTTCCGCCGCGAGCGTCAGGAGGAGCAGCGGGGCGGCAGCGAGCGGCGAATCGCCCAGCGGCGCCGGCCCGACCATGCGCTCGCCCAGGAGCTGCAGGAAATTCTGAACAAGGACCCGGAGCTCGATTCCACCGAGATCGAGGTTCAGGTGGAGGGCGGCGCGGTCACCCTCATGGGCACGGTGGACAGCAGCGATGCCCGGCTGCTGGCGGAGGAGCTGGTGGAATCGGTGACCGGTGTGCGAGAGGTGCACAACAATCTGAAGGTGTCGCGCTGAGGACTTGCGCCGGCCCCGGCCACGTCGGTTGATTTGGGGCTGGTCGGGGCCTGTAGCTCAGGTGGTTAGAGCGCACGCCTGATAAGCGTGAGGTCGGTAGTTCAACTCTACCCAGGCCCATATTGGATATACCTGCCCCGTCAGAGCTCCCGCTCGGCGGGGCTTCTGCTAGGGTTGCTGAGAATTGCCGTAGAGGCGCACGCCTCCCGAGTATCTCAGACCTGCTCGGATGTGCGTGGTCCTGTATCAGCCGGACGAATCTCAAAACAACAGCTTGGCCTCCCGGTCCGCTGGCAACATGAACGCACCTCCGCGCCGGTCAGTTTCGACAACAGTGTCACAATGGCTTCACAAACCTCAGGCTGCTCGCTCACCGCCAGTCCAAGAGGACAGCCACGACTCTGAATCATGTAATGCTGCCCCTGATCGACCTCCTGAACTGAGCTGAGACCCCCGAGTTCATTCAAGAGGTTGGAGGCGGCCGCTACGCGCTGCGATAACTCCCCAGAGGAAGGCGTAACGCCCGCGGCAAGGCGGCCGCCGACATCTTCCAGGAGCTGGCTCAGATCCTTTGCGGTAAGTCGATCACCCAGCGCTGAAAGCAGGGAGGTGAGAAGCGGGATATACGCCCGGGAAAAGAGGATGTCCACTTCAGGCGACGCGGTGTAGAGCGTCGCCGGCTTCCCGATCCGACCTTCCCGACGCTCCCCCCGGGTGTGGACCAGACCGTCCCGCTCGAGGGTAGCCAGATGGGCCCGAATTGCGTTGTCTGTCAGTCCGAGAGCCCCGGCGAGCTCGTCGGTACTCATGTCGCCGCGCCGCAAAAGTGCCAGTACCCGTCCCCGAGTGGTCTCCAGAATCCGTTCCGTCTGCTTGAATTCAGCCACATTACCTCCTTCCTAATAGCAAAAGTGAAGCAGGTTTACGCTTTTGTCAAGAAAGTCAATGACAATCTTGACAAATCCACCTCAGACCCTTAGCCTGCGATGGAGAAACGTTCCTCTGGCTTTCAGGATCGTTTCATGAAAGTCCGTGCTCTTGTTGCGATCGTTCCTCCCACTCAGGACTGGAGTCGAAAAAATGCCTAGTACCCTCCGCACGTTCGCAGCTGTAGCGGCTGTCGGTGTTCTACTCGTCTCGGCTGGTAGCAACTCGCTGGTAGCGCAGGAACCCAGCAAATCGACGGCGGCCAGCTCCACCATCCCCCGGTTAGACGACGCCACGATCGTGGCCATCTTCGACAACGCAAACACGGCCGATATTGAAACCGGCAAGCTGGCCTCCGCGCGCGGTCACTCGAAGGAAGTGCGGCAGTTCGGCGCCATGCTCGCCCGCGATCATGACATGGTTCGCCAGCAGGGGCGCGACCTGGCCAAGAAACTCGGTGTCACTCCCACCCCTCCTGCCGGCGACAAGAGCCTCGAGGATCAAGCGGCTGTGATCCGCCAGTTGAGTGCTCTCAATGGCGCCGAGTTCGATCGGGCGTTCCTCCAGCGTGAAATCCAGTTCCACAAGGACGTGATCGCCGCCATCAAGACGACGCTGCTTCCCGCCATCAACAACGCGGAGCTGAAGGCGTTGGTGGTGAAGGTAGCCCCGGCCTTCGAGGCCCACCTCCAAATGGCGGAGAACCTCGGCAAGCAGCTGGCCGGCAAATAGGCGGGGATACCGTGGCTGAAACGACGACAGCCCCCAGCGGGCCCGATCTGACGCAAGGAATAGACGCCGAGTCGCTGGCCGACGGCAGCATGCTCGCCGGGCACGTCGGATCGGACTCAGTCCTCCTGGCCCGAGTGGGAACGGCATTCTTTGCGGTGGGGGCCACCTGCACTCACTACGGGGGCCCGCTTGCCGAGGGATTGCTGGTGAGCGACACCGTTCGGTGTCCGTGGCACCACGCCTGCTTCAACCTGCGAACCGGCGCGGCGGTTCGGCCGCCGGCGCTCAACGACCTGCCTTGCTGGCGGGTCGAGGTGCGGGACGGCCGGGTCTTCGTTGGTGACAAGCTTTCACCACCGCAACCAGCGCCGGTCCGCTCTGGCCGGGATCCGGTTTCCATGGTGATTCTCGGTGCGGGCGCTGCCGGAAACACTGCAGCCGAGACGCTGCGCCGGGAGGGGTTCCAGGGCCGGGTCACCCTGGTCGATCCCGACAGGGATGCCCCGTACGACCGACCCAACCTGTCAAAGGACTATCTCGCCGGGACCGCCCCCGAGGACTGGCTGCCGCTCCATCCCCCATCGTTTTATGCGGACCTGGACATCGAGCTGCTCACCGGTCGGAGCGCCCACGCCATCGATGTAGCAGACAGGCGAGTCCTTCTCAAGGATGGAGCCGTTCTGAAATTCGATCGGCTCCTGATTGCGACCGGGGCGGCCCCGGTGGGCCTGGATATCCCAACCACGCAAGCCAGGACCATTCATTACCTGCGCACCCTCGCGGACAGCCGCCGGATCATCAATTCAGCCCAGGGTGCGCGTCAGGCGGTAGTGCTGGGCACCAGTTTCATCGGGCTTGAAGTCGCGGCGGCCTTACGGAGCCGCGGGCTCGAGGTCCATGCGGTCGGGCCTGACGCCCTGCCGCTCGGGCGGATTCTCGGCCCTGAACTGGGCGGGTTTATCCAGCACCTGCATGAGGACCACGGGGTCGTATTCCATCTGGGGTCCACGCCGCGCAGGTGGGATCCTCAGGGTCTCACGCTGGACGATGGAACCTGCCTCCCGGCCGATCTGGTAGTGGCGGGTATCGGTGTGCTGCCGAACGTAGGCCTCGCCGAGCAGGGCGGGCTCGCGACCGACGCCGGCATCCTGGTCGATGAGCACCTGGAGACGAGTGCGTCGGGCGTGTTCGCCGCCGGCGATGTGGCACGCTGGATCGATCCTCGGAGCGCCGACCGCGTGCGGGTAGAGCACTGGGTCGTGGCCCAGCGGATGGGTCAGACCGCCGCCCGCAACATGCTTGGGTACCAAGAGTCCTTTGACGCAGTGCCCTTTTTCTGGAGCCAACACTACGACGTGCCGATCGCGTACGTGGGGCATGCCGGCAAGTGGGACCGAGCCGTGGTGGACGGAGACCCGGAAGCCCGCGACTGTGCGGTCACCTACTACCGGGACGGGCAGGCGCTCGCCACCGCGACTATTTATCGCGACATACAGAGCCTGCGCACCGAGTATGCAATGGAGCAGGCGATGGAGGGGACATGCACGAGGTGACCGGGAACGGAGTAGGACGCGCGTACGGCAGCGCCGGCGTGCGGCATGCCAGGATTCCGCTCGATGGAGCATACCAGCCGCTGACCCCGCGCGACCACCCCGCTAGGGACGCGGTGGCACCGGAGTTTTCCGCTCTGGTGCGGCGGCAGCTCGAGCTTCTGGGAGAGGACCCGGAGCGCGAGGGTCTTCAGAAGACCCCTGAGCGGGTGGCCAAAGCCATGGCCTGGCTCACCCGGGGATACACACTGGACGTGGCCCAGCTGGTCGGGGATGCCGTGTTCGAGGAAAGTCACGAGAACATGGTGGTGGTCCGGGATATCGAGCTCTACAGTCTCTGCGAGCATCACCTCCTGCCGTTTTTCGGGAAGGCGCACATCGCGTACATCCCGAACGGAAAGATCATTGGGCTGTCGAAGCTGCCTCGCATCGTGGAGGTCTTCGCCCGGCGGCTGCAGGTGCAGGAGCGCCTCACCGAGCAGATCGCCGCCGCCATCCATGAGGTGCTCGAGCCCCGCGGCGTCGGCGTGGTCATCGACGCGGTGCACCTCTGCATGATGATGCGAGGAGTCGAGAAGCAGAACTCCAGCACCATCACCAGCGCCCTGCGAGGACAGTTCCGTGACTGTCCCATGACCCGGGATGAATTCCTGCGCTTGGTCCACCGGGGCTGACGGAGAAGCGCCGATGCGGCATGCTCTGGCCGGAATCGGCGCTATCGAGGAGGGCAGTTACTCCATTGCCATCCGGGCGCCGTACCGCCTCGATCTTACGGTCAATGTCCTACGCCGGCTGTCGACCAACCTGGTCGATGTGCTCACGCCGGATGGAGCCTATGTCCGCCGGCTCGGCGACGCGCCCGAGCTCGCAGTGGCGCGGGTGTACCAGGCGACGCCGGGCACACTCAGCGTTGAGATCGACGCCGCCCGGCACGACCACTCCCGACTGCTTGTGCTGGTGCGGCGGATGCTCGGCCTGGAGGTGGATCTCACCCGGTTCTACCGCTCCGCGTCGCAAGTCGAGTGGCTGCATTCCTTGGCGTCCCGCATGCGGGGCGTGAAGCCGCCGCGCTACCCCAGTCTCTGGGAGGCGTGCGTGAATGCAGTCGTGTTTCAGCAGATCAGCCTCCATGCGGCCAGCGCGATCATGGGCCGCCTCACCAGGGGATTGGGTGAGCCGGTCGAACACCGTGGGGTCCTGCTGTATTCCTTTCCGGCGGCGCGGCAGGTGCTCCGTGCTCCTGACCATCTGCTCCGCGAAGCGGGCGTCAGCGGCAGCAAACTGGCGACCCTGAGACGGGTGGCCGATGCGCTCGAAGCGGGTGCGCTGGATGAGTCCCGGCTGGAAGAACTTCCCAGTGCCGAGGCAGCCGCTTTGCTCCGCAGTATCAAGGGAATCGGGCCCTGGACCGCCGATGTCATCCTGCTCAGGGGGCTGGGCCGGCTCGACGTGTTTCCTGCGAAGGACAGCGGCGTGGCCCGCAGCCTCAAACTGCTTGGAGGACCCGCGGCGTTCGACGTCCAGGCGCTGCTCGACACTCTGGGTCTCCAGCGGGGAATGCTGTACTACCATCTGCTCCTTGGACGCCTGGAGAGTCGAGGCGCCCTCACTCATTCGCCGTAAACGCCTCAAGAGGCTAGCCCTTCCGCCCGTAGCCGAGCTATTAGAGGCCCTGGCGGTCCTCGTATTTGGCGCTGACGTTTCTTCCCCGATAGTACGGCTGCTCCCGGCCGGCGATGATCCAGTACACCTCCGATTCCGTGGGTACCTGCATTCCGTCCCGCTCCTGATACTGCCCATACCGGCCGCCCCAAGGAGCGGTGGTATACCGCCCTTTGTTCCGAGGGTCGGAGCGGGGGCGATCCGGAGTGAAGGTGGAGAGGACGCGCCCATCGGCGGCGAACTCGAACTCCAACGACACGACCGTGGAGTCGTCGGTAAGTGTCGCCCGGGCGTGGGAGTGGTCCATCTCGCTCCAGCGGACGCCCGATTCCGGCAGGAGTGCGGTGGGAATCCAGACCGCTTCTGCGAGATAGCGCAGCAACGCTCCCTCTCTCAGCTCGGGAGCGTCGAGCTCACGCACCACTGGAATGGTGGCCAGCACCGCGCCCAGCATCGAGGCCTGCCCCCGAACATATCCGTCTCGCACCCAGATCGTGCCGGCCGGGCTCATGGTAATGCGAGCGTCCCAGACGAAGCCCGGCGGCGAGGTGGTAAAGACCTGGGTAGCAGTGAACGGCTGCCAGTCGCCGTCGGGGTTGCCCGACTCCTTGCTTCGGAACTCTCCCTGCTGAGTCATGACGGCCCGAGTGATGTACGGCTGTCCCTCCCGGAGCACCAGCCGGAAGTAGCGCTGCACCGGTGCCGGGAGTGCCGCCAGATTTTGCAGGCGCACAGTCCTGGCCGACTCCGATGCTCCGCCGGACAGCTCGGTCAGCAGCCGATGCGTCTCGGTGTGCCAGCGCCGGCCGGCCACCGCGACGCCGACGGCCCCGGCAGCTGCGCCGGCGCCGAAGAGGACCGCCGTGCGGCGAACCCAGGGGGCGGGCATCACTCGCCGTAGGCGATGACACAGTAGCGCTGCCGGATGATGTTGGCGCACGACTCGCCTCGCTTCATGGTCGAGAGCTGAGTCAGATCGACTCCGAGTCGACGGGATGTCGTGGCAAGCATCCTCTTCTCCATGCGGCTAGAGTTGACGCACGCTGCGTCGGCGTTCGCACGGAGGATAGCCCTGACCCCCCACGAACTTCTGAAGCGAGAGTGAAGATTCCCGGCAGTTCCAGGCTCAGCGGTGACCGTCCTCACCTGGTCGCTCGGCCACTCGGTTCTCCGCATTTCCGCCGAGCTCGATAATGGCTCAATCGGTCGAGCTCAGGGACGTCCTGGTCATCCTGACCGCTGCGATTCTGGTCGTGTCGATCTTCCGCCGGCTCAGAGCCAGCGCGGTACTGGGATATCTCGTGGCCGGAGCCCTCATCGGCCCTCATGGGCTGGAATTGGTGGCGACTGAGGGCGTCACCGGAATCCTGGCGGAGTTCGGCGTCGTCTTTCTGCTCTTTGCCATCGGTCTGGAGCTCTCGTTCGAGCGGCTCGCCTCGCTCCGCCGGTATCTCGCTTTGGGTGCCGCGCAGATCGTCGCGACGACCCTGGTCTTGTGGGCTCTAGTGGCGGCGCTCGGCATCGAGATTCGGGCAGCGCTCATCCTGGCCTCCGGCTTTTCGCTGTCCTCCACAGCGGTCGTGCTGCAAGCGCTGCTCGAGCGCCGGGAAAACGCGACCAGCCAGGGCCGAGCGGCATTCGCCGTGCTGCTCCTGCAGGACCTTGCGGTGGTTCCGCTGCTTGCGCTGGTGCCGCTGCTCGGCCGGGACCATGGCGGTCTTGGTTCCGCTCTGGCGGGCGCGCTGCTCCGAGCGCTGCTGGTGCTGGGGGTGATCGTGGCCGTGGGCCGGCTCGCCCTCCGTCCCATCCTCCGGCTGGTAGCTCGCGGGAGAACGCCGGAGTTGTTCACCGGGATCGTGCTGCTGTTGGTCCTCGGCGTCGGCTGGCTCACCCAGCGGGCCGGACTTTCGATGGCCCTGGGCGCCTTTCTCGGCGGTCTGCTCGTGTCCGAGACCGAGTACCGGCCCCAGGTGGAGGGAGACGTTCAGCCGTTCCGGGGGATCCTGCTGGCCCTCTTCTTCATGACTGTGGGGATGGGACTCGACCTGTCGCTGGTTCTGGGGCGCTGGCCGGTGCTGCTCGTGAGCCTGGTGGCACTCCTCACCATCAAGGCAGGGCTCCTCACCGGACTGGGGCGGATCTTCGGGCTGCAACTGGCGACTGCCGCGGCCGTCGGTCTGACACTGGCCCAGGGCGGTGAGTTCGGGTTCGTGCTGTTCTCGCTCTCGCGCGATGCCGGAGTTCTCCCCCCGGCGCTGGCGCAGATGGCGGTGCTGGTCGTGGGGCTCAGCATGGCAGTGACGCCGGGAATGCTAGCGGCGGCTCACCGGGTACTCCAGCATCTGCACCAGCGTGACACCAGCGCGATGCAGGGTCTCCTCGACGAGACCCGGAGCCTGAGCGACCACGTGGTCATCGCCGGATTCGGCCGGGTGGGTCAGACGCTCGCGCTGCTGCTCGACTCGCAGTACGTGCCGTACATCGCGCTGGACCTGGACCCCGAACTGGTGGCCGACGCGCGCCGCCACGGGCGGTCGGTGTTCTTTGGAGACGCGAGCCGGGCCGACGTGCTCAAGGCGGTGGCGGTGGAACGCGCCCGCGCGGCGGTCATCACCCTCGACGACGCTGAGTCGTCGAGCCGGACCGTTCAGATGCTGCGGCAGCTCATGCCCGGACTTGCCGTGCTGGCTCGGGCCCGGGACGTGGCCCAGTGCAACCGGCTCACCGCGGCCGGCGCTACTGCGGTAGTACCGGAGGTGGTGGAGGGGAGCCTGCAGCTCGGGAGTGCGCTGCTGAAGGAGCTGGGCGAGTCAGAAGAAGAAATAGATCAGGTGCTCCAGCAGTTCCGCCGCGAAGCCTACGCCCCTCTGGCCAACCTTTAGCTGGTCTTCGCCCGCATAATTGTGATCTTGAAGCCGTCCGGATCCTCCGCGGTAAAGCTGTAGTTGTCCCACTGGTTCCCCGGGCCTTCGGCAACAGTGCCGCCGAAATCCCGCAGCCGTTTTGCCAACGCATCGATGTCCTGCGTGGTCTCGCACCAGATGCGAAAGCCGGTCCCTTTCGCTCGATCGCGGCCCCGGCTGAAATCGTCCTGCGAGAGGCCCAACTCGCACCCGCCCGCTTTCAGCATGACCCCTTTGAGTTCACCCCCCACCTCCCAACGCTCGGCCAGGTAGAACCCCAGACCGTCACAGTACCACTTGATGCTGCGTCCAATGTCATTGACGGTGAAGCTGGGCATCATCGAGCGGAGCCTGAGCGACTCCGGCTGCTGCCGGGCGGCCCGGGCGCCGCCGCGCTGAGACTGAGGATTGCTGGCCATGGTTTCCTCCGAAGTGACCGTCCTGCAACGACCAACCCTACACCCCACGACCGGCCGACAGCAAGCAGCCTTATTTAAATTCCTATTGACCTACTCCCCTTTGGTCTTTAGCATGGAGGCGCTGCTACAAACTACTTGAGAACAATTCTCAGCGAGGTCCTCCGTGATCAGGCGAAGCGCCGCCCTTCTCTTCCTGGCCGCAGTTCCGGTCTTGGCCCAAGCCCAGGGTTCACCGATCAGGCCGGCGACTCGGGATACCATACCGCTCGAGCTCCCCACCATCGAGGTCAAGGGAGCGGCTCGCCCCTCCTACATGACGAGCCAGGGGACCAGCGCCATTAAGACGGATACTCCGCTGCGCAACGTCCCCCAATCGGTCACGGTCGTCACCAGGAAGGTCATTGCCGACCAGCAGATGCAGGGGATAGCGGACGTGTCCCGCTATCTCCCCGGCGTGACCATCGCGCAAGGCGAAGGCAACCGGGACCAGGTGATTATCCGGGGCAATAACACCACCGCGGGATTCTTCGTGAATGGAATGCGGGACGATGTCCAGTACTTCCGCGATCTCTATAACGTGGACCGGGTCGAAGCACTGAAGGGTGCCAACGCTCTGATCTTTGGGCGCGGCGTGGGCGGCGGAGTGCTCAACCGGGTAACCAAAACCGCCGAGTGGACCCCAACTCGCGAATTGCTCCTGCAGGGCGGCTCCTACGGAAATCGGCGTACCGCGCTGGATGTGGGGCAGGGGGTGTCGCAGAACCTGGCCCTCCGGCTGAACGCGATGTACGAAAATTCCGATCTTTACCGGGACGAAGTGAACCTGGAGCGTTACGGGATCAACCCCACCGCCTCGATCCGGCTCTCTCCCAACACCCGGCTGCTGGCGAGCTACGAGCACTTCAAGGACTATCGCACGGCCGATCGGGGAATCCCTTCGTTCGGCGGTGCTCCGGTTTTCACCGCGACTCCGCGGACTTTCTTTGGCGATCCCACGCTGAGCCACGCCGACGCCCTGGTGAACATCGGCACCGCGACCATAGAGCACAGCACCAGCGGAATGGTGACGCTTCGCAATCGCAGCCTCTTCGCCGATTACGACAAGATCTACCAGAACGTCTTTCCCGGGGCGGTAAACGAGGCGGGAACCGACGTCAGCATTTCCGCCTACAACAATGCGACCCGGCGGCGGAACCTGCTCAATGAGAGCGAGATTACGTACCCGCTGATCACCGGCGGAATCAGCCAGACCCTGCTCGCTGGGGTTGCGATCGGACGTCAGATCACCGACAACTACCGCAACACGGGTTACTTCAACGACTCGGCCACGTCCATCACCGCTCCGGTGTCGAGTCCGACGGTTGCCGTTCCGGTGACCTTTCGCCAAAGCGCAACCGACGCGGACAATCACTCGACCGCGACATCGATCTCGCTCTATGGCCAAAGCCAGATTGTTTTCTCCGATCACTGGCAGGCAATCGTGGGCGCGCGCTACGAGCACTTCGAAGTGGACTTCCACAACGCCCGCACTCAGGAGTCGCTGGGCCGGAGCGATGACATCGTGTCGCCCCGGGCGGCCCTGCTGTTCAAGCCGGCAGAGGCATTCACCCTGTACTCCAGCTATAGCGTGTCTGCCCTTCCCAGCTCGGGAGACCAGTTCTCCTCACTCACGGTGACGTCGGAAACGCTCGAGCCGGAGAAGTTCAGCAACTACGAGATCGGCGCCAAATGGGACGTGTCCCAACGCCTGTCGTTGGCGAGCGCGGTGTACCGTCTGGACCGGACCAACACCACTGCTCCTGATCCCATGGATCCAACCAGAACGGTCCAGACCGGAAGCCAGCGTACCGAGGGATTCGAGCTCAGTGTCACGGGGACCCTGAAGCCGGGATGGCAGGTTATCGGCGGCTACGCCAATCAGGACGCCACGGTAACTAGCCCGACCGCGTCGGCTCCGCTCGGAGCCAAAGTCGCGCTGGTTCCCCGGAATACGTTCTCGCTGTGGAATCGCTACCAGGTGGCGCCGGCCTTGGGACTGGGTCTGGGAGTCATCTACCAGGACCGGATGTTCGCGGCCATCGATGACGCCGTCACCTTACCCGGTTTCACCCGGTTCGACGCCGCCGCGTACTACACGATGAATCGCTACCTGCGCCTTCAGCTGAATGTGGAGAATCTGTTCGACCAGCAGTACTTCGCTACCGCCCACAGCAACAACAACATCACCCCCGGATCCCCCCGCGCCGTACGGGTCGCGGTGGTCACCGGGTTCTGATCCTCGCGGCCGTCGCCGGGAGGTGATGCGCCTCACAGATGTAAATACCTGACATGCAGTTACGTTAGTAATGCAGGGCGGAGGCCATTAGTTTTCACGCTCACAGTCTGGTAGGTGTTGGGTCGGCTCGGGCGGCGGTGAGGCCGCCGTCCGGCCCTCTGCTCGGCATGCAACTCAGGAGCCCGATTGCGCTCTTCCCGACGGGACTTCAATATTGAGCGTCCCTCCCCAACGGGATGTCTCCCGGCGTAGCATGACCACACCCATCAGCTGCCTGCAGTGCAGTGGCCCACTCGGGCCGGATGACCGCTTCTGCGCCCGGTGCGGAGCGGAGCTGCTGTGGTGTGCCAGTTGCGGCGAGTTCTTGTTGCAGAGCGAGGAAACCTGCCCCAAGTGCGGCACGCCCGGTATTCCCCGTCCAGAGTCCCACGCCATTCCGTACGATCTCACCGAAGACGCCTCGCCCTGGGCCGAGGTGGTGGCCCGGCTCCGGCGGGCCACCCTCGGCGAGTTCGAGATCGGGCACGAGCTGGGTCGTGGCGGCATGGCCGCGGTTTTCCTGGCCCACGAGCTCTCGCTCCATCGCGATGTCGCCATCAAGGTGATGTCGCCCGGGTTGCTGATGGGCGACGGCATGATCGACCGGTTCCGCCGCGAGGCGATCACGATCGCGCATCTGAATCACCCCAACATCGTGTCGGTCTACTCGGTGCGCGCGGCGGAGGGACTCCACTTCTTCGTGATGCGCTGCATCCAGGGACGCTCGCTGGAGCAGGTGATCAAGGATGCCGGCAAGCTGCCGGTTCCCATGGCTCGCTCGATCCTTTATCACGTCGGATCGGCGTTGGCCTACGCGCATCGGTTTAAAGTGGTGCACCGCGACATCAAGCCGGCAAACATCCTGATCGACGAAGAAGGGAACGCCGTCGTCACCGACTTCGGCATAGCCAAGGCAGCCGAGGGGCCGAGCCATACCCATACCGGTTTCATGGTGGGAACGCCGGCCTATATGAGTCCGGAGCAGTGCGCCGGCGGCGAAGTATCCGGAGCCTCGGACCAGTACTCCCTCGGCGCCGTAGCCTACGAGATGGTGACGGGCGTGCCGCCGTTCACCGGCTCTACCTACTCGGTGATTCAGGCGCATGTGGAGCAGTCTCCGCGCCCGCTGCGGGAGCACGTCGAATGTCCCTCGGAGCTCGAGACGGCAATCCTCCGGATGTTGGCCAAGAGCCCGGAAGACCGCTGGCCTAACATGGCGCAGGCTCTGGCGGCGCTGGAGGCGGCCGCGCTGCCGGAGGACGATCTCCTGCGGGTGGAGCTGAGCCGTCTCGCGATGGCGGGCTCGCGCACCACGTTCAATGGTGGAGCCAACCGCTCACTGGCCCGGGGGAAGACCTCCGCAGTACTGCAGGTCACGCCTCCAGGAATGATGCGGGCTGTCACTATTCTCCCGCCGCCGCCCGGCCTGGAGGTGGGCGATAGCTTTCTGCTGGTGGCACGGGTGCATGACGGGCAGGCCGCCCGCTTGCCCACCGGGCCGGTGCAATGGAGCAGTGACGCTCCGGGTGTGCTTCGAGTCAACGCGACCAAGGCGGTTGCGACAGCAATCACGCCGGGCACCGCGCTGATCCGGGCGATCTGCGATGGTCATGAAGGCCGGCTCCGGGTTACGGTGGCACAGCCGCGGGCGGATGCCATCGTCGTTAAATCGGTGGAAAAGGCGATCACGGTAGGAGACGAGATCCAGCTCGAAGCTACACCCCGAGACAAGCGGGGCCGGGTCGTAGCGCGGCCGGTCACCTGGCATTCGGAAGATGATGCGGTGGCTACCGTGAGCCTGGATGGCGTACTGGTGGCCCGCTCCGCCGGTTCGACCCGCATTACAGCCGAGTTGGACGAGGCGAGGGCCAATGTTGGCATCGCGGTGCTCCCTCCGCGCGTTGCTGCCGTTCACATATCCGACGCACCCGAATCCATCGTGGCGGGCGAGTCGTTTGCGCTCACCGCCACGCCGCTCGACCGGTGGGCCGGCCCGCTGGACGATCGGACGGTGTCGTGGAGCGTCAGCGATGTGAACCTCGCGGTCGTGACAGCGGGCGGATGGGTGATTACCCGAAACCCTGGCCTGATCATGCTGACCGCCGTCTGCGAGGGCGTCAGCTCGTCGGTGAGTGTCAACGTGCTGGAGCGGGCCGCAGAGCCCGCCCCCCCGCGGCCCCGCCCTGATCCGATCCCCTGGGAGTTGCCACCGGAGCCGCGAGTTCCCGAGCCACGGCGCTCGCGCACCCGGCCGGGATGGCTGGTAGCGGCTGGAGCCGCATTTCTGGCTGCCGGTGGTTTCTGGCTGGTGGGCGGCCGGAGGCCGGTGGAGCCCGCCATGTTACCCGGGACCGCTGTCGCAATGCGCGACTCCGTGCCGGCAGAAGAAGTTGATCTCAAATCGGCAGGGTATGAGGTGGCTTCGGATTCCAAGAGGTCCGCCCCACTGACAACCGCTGCGGTGGACGCGGACACTGCCGTCCCGATCTCAGTGACAATTACCCAGCGCCCGTCGGGTCCGATCCCGGTGGGGAGCTCGAGCACGCTCGCGGCCGAGTCGCGTGATGCGGCCGGCAGGGCCCTGCCCGG
>Ga0307416_100000799_pt1 | contig 16563 bp, 12 predicted proteins | sample DK1Cmetagenome_2_FD_203821 | JGI IMG/M metagenome (GOLD analysis project Ga0307416, IMG submission 203821) | Maize rhizosphere microbial communities from greenhouse at UC Davis, California, United States - DK15-C-3 | ecosystem: Host-associated > Plants > Roots > Rhizosphere > Soil | place...
CGCTTGCGGGATGCCGAGCGCCCGCATCCTGTCGGGATCGAGCACGACCTGGTACTGCCGCACCATGCCGCCGACGCTGGCGACTTCGGCGACGTCGGGAACGGTCTTCAGCTCGAACCTGAGGAACCAGTCGTTGAGGGCGCGCAGCTGACTCAGGTCCTGCGTGCCGCTGCGGTCGACGAGCGCGTATTCGTAGACCCAGCCGACGCCGGTCGCGTCGGGCCCGAGGGATGCGCTGGCGCCCGCTGGCAGCCGGCTCTGCACCTGGTTCAGGTACTCGACGACGCGCGAGCGCGCCCAGTAGGGATCGGTCTTGTCGTCGAACAGGACGTACACGAAGGAGTCGCCGAAGAACGAATAGCCGCGCACGGTCCTGGCGCCGGGAACGCTGAGCATCGTCGTCGTCAACGGGTAGGTGACGAGGTCCTCGACGATCTGCGGCGCCTGGCCGGGGAACGGCGTGCGCACGATCACTTGCGTGTCCGAGAGGTCGGGCAGGGCGTCGAGCGGCGTCTTCGCGACCGACCACACTCCGGCGGCGATCAGGAACGCCGTCGCGATGAGGACCAGGAAGCGGTTGACGACCGACCAGCGGATCAGGGCGGCGATCACTTGCCCGCTCCTGCAGGCATCTTGCGGACCTCGACGAGCTCGTGGCCGGCCGGCCCGCCTTCCTTGAAGCGGAAGCGCACCGTGTCGCCCGGACGCACATCGGCGAACGCCTTCGGCTCGGGCTTGCCGAAACGCATGGTCATGGCCGGCCACTTCATGGTTGCGACCGCGCCGTGCGAGATCGTCAGCGAGTCGCGGCCCGCGCTTTCGACCTTGCCTTCGGCCTCGTGCACCGCGGGCGTCGATGCGCCGGGCGTCGATGCAGCGGCCGCCGGCGCAGCGGCGGCCATGTTGCCGAGCACCGAGCGCAGACGCGCTTCGGAGTCGATCAGGAACTGGCCGCTCGAGACGACTTGGTCGCCCGCGCTCAGGCCCGAGACGATCTCGATGTCGTCGCCGAAGTCGCCGCCGAGGGACACCTCGCGCGGCGCGAAGCCGCCTTGCGCGTTGCGAACGATGACGACGGCGCGCTTGCCGGTCCGGATCACGGCCTCCGAGACCACCACCAGGCGTTCGCTTGACGGCCCCGAGACGCTCAGGCGAAGGAGCATGCCGGGCGTGAGCCGGCCGGCAGCATTGTCGACCTCGAAGCGCGCTCGCAAGGTTCGCGTCGTCGCGCTGATCTCCGGAAGGATCTCCTTCAGCTCGCCCTCGAAGGTTTGCGACGCATCGGCCTGCAGCGTCGCTTTGACTCTCTGGCCGCGGACGAGTCGCGATGCCTGCGCTTCGGGAACGTCGGCGACCGCCCAGACCGTCTCGAGCCCGGCGATCCGGAACAGCGTCATTCCCGGCGTGACGGCGACGCCCTCGCGCACGCCCAGCTCGGAGACGACGCCGCTGGCAGGCGACCACAAGGTGAACCGCGCCTGCGCCGCACCGGCGTCTTCGCTGCGGCGCACCAGCTCGTCCGGGATCGACAGCGCGCGCAGGCGGTCTCGCGCCGCGGCGACGATCTCGGCGCTGACGCCGGAGCGTTTCATCGCGATGAGCTCGTTCTGCGGTCCGAGCCACTCGGGGGCGAACACCGTCGCGAGCGCCTGTCCCTTGCGAACGCGCTCCATGGGCGCGCGCACGGCGAGGCGCTCGACATAGCCGCCGACCCGCGTCTGCACGGCGACATTGCGCCGCTCGTCGAACTGGACCGTGCCGACGGCGTCGAATGCCGTCGCCGTCATCGCGCGCCGCACGGTCGCCATGCGGATGGCGAGGCTCTGCTGCAGCGCGGGGCTCACATGGACGCCGCTCGCGCCATCGCTGTCGGCGTACACGGGAACGAGCTGCATGTCCATGAAGGGCGACTTGCCCGGCTTGTCGAAGCGCTGCCCCGGCACCATGGGGTCGTGCCAGTACAGGACTCTTCGGCCCGGCTCGGACGCGCCCGGTGCTGCCCCGACGACCGCCGGAGCCGTTGACGCGACGTGCACGGACGACCTGCCGAGCAGAAACGCCGCGCCGGCCAGCACGGCAGCGGCCACGATCCACCCCACTGCTTGCGCGCGCGTCACGGCCCGCCTCCTGAGGCGATCGGCCGATACGCCAGCTGTGCCTGGCGCTTCGCCAGGTCGCGCTGGAGTGTCAGGAGCTTGCGCTGCACGTCCACCTCGGCATGCCTCGCCTCGAACAGTGTCACCAGGGTCGTCTGGTTCGAGCGATACGCCGCCGTGGCCGCCGCCGTTCGCTGCTCCGCCGGCACGAGCACGACTTCGCGATAGCGCTGGATCCGCGCCTCCAGGCGGCGCGCATCGCTCATCGCGGACAGGTAGTCCGCCGTCGCCGCGCGGGTGGCTTCGGCGAGTTCCGCTTCTGCCTTGACCGCGAGGGCCAGCCTCGACGCCGTCTCGCGATCTTGGCGCGCCGCCGGCGCGATCGGCAGCGGGATGCTCACGCCCACCGACACCATGTCCGAGTAGCCGGTTCGCTGCCCGTACGACACCTCCCAGGTCCAGTTCGGCCGCCGGTTCGACGCCGCGACGGCAGCGGCGCCGCGGGCGACGTCGACCTCCCGCTGCAGCGCGACCACCATCGGGTCACCGGCCACGTACTCGCTCTCGGAAGGCGCCGGCAGATTGCCGACGGGGTCCAGGCCCGAAGCCGGCATGCCGATCCATCGCTCGAGCGCGACTCGGGCAGCCGACTCCTGCTGGCGCAGCTCCGCCGACTCGTCCTCGACGATGCCGCGCGCAGCAGCGAGCTTCAGCACCTCATCGCTACCTCCCGTCGCCGACGCGAGGCGCGCGCGTGCCGCTTCGTACTCCTCGTGGGCGTGGTGCTCCATCAGGGCCGTGAGCTGGAGCGCCTGCGCGGCGTAGAACGCGTCGAGGTAGGCGAGGGCGGTCTGCAATCGGGCGTCGGCGGCGGCGATCCGCGCCTGCACCGATTCCTTGCCGACCATCGCCTCGGCAGCGGCCCGTCGGGCGTCGCGCTTCTCGCGCGACAGCCACTCCTGGCTGATGCCGATGCGCTTCATCGTCATCGAGTCCGGGGTCGTCCTGAGGCGATCGGCGCCTGTCACCGGCAGGTTGTCGATGCCGGCCCGGACCGTCGGATCGGGCAGTTGGGCGGCGGCCTGCGCCGTCTCGCTTGCGCTCAGCGCGCTCGCGCGCGCTGCTCGCGCCGCCTCGGAACGTTGCACGGCGCGGTCGAGCGCGGTGGCAAGCGAGAGAGGCGCTGCCACGGCAGGTGCCGTCAGGAGCGCTGCGACCAATGCGGTCGCGAACAAGGCAGGATGCATGGGATCTCCGCAGACGAACGTGGGCGTGTGCTGGCGGACGGACGAGCCGCGCCGGCGCCGGTTCGGTCGACGGAGGGGTCAGACGCGAAGTCTGAGCGTGGTGAGAAAGATCGGGTCGGGGGGAGGCTGCGCTTCTGGCGTCGAAGCGCGCGGAACCGCCACTGCGTCGCCTGCGGCCAGCACCGTGGGAATGACGAGCACCTGGACCACCATCGGCAGCGACGGCGACACGACCTGTGCCGGCTGCACGACCTGACCCGGCTCGGCCGCGTGCTGGTGACAGAGCGTCGGCTGCGCCTCGTCCATCTCCTCGCACGGGACTCCGGCGGCCATCATGCTCGCCATCGCCGGCGACGGCACTTCGGCTGGGCAGAGATAGTTCGCCAGCGCCAGCTGCGATAGAAGCAGCGACACGATCACGAAGGGGATGGTCTTGCGGCCGAGAAGATGGCGGCGCGGGATCATGGCCGGAGTGTAGCGATCAAGCCGAGCTCGGTCGCCGCCGCCGCGGTGTTCTTGCACATTTCACCGCAGCGGCCTGCACGCTCGTGCCGATTCCGCTGATGCGCCGCTGGAATGGTTCCTCCTTGGGCGACGATGGCGCGCGAGTCCGCCGAGGTCGCCAGCGGAATCTGCCCCCTGCATCCGATTCGCTGCGACGTCCGATGCATCCCTCCTCCGAATCGGCACGCCGTTTGCTCCGGGCCGCGGCAGCAGGCGGCAGTCACTGCCGCGTGGAGGCGCGATGACGAACTCGGGTCGACGGCCGCTTGCCAAACCGCTTGCCGCCGCGGTGCTCGGCGCCTGCCTTGCCGGCTGCTACACCACTCGTCCTGCCGACGGTGGTGGCCAGACCAGCTTTGCTGGCGAGCGCGTCGTCAGAGCGGCGGACATCGCCGTACCGGCCGGTTACCGGATCGAGCCCATCGCCAGAGGTCTGACGTTCCCGACCGGCGTTGCTTTCGATGCTGCCGGCGTCCCGCATGTCGTCGAATCGGGCTACTCGTACGGCGAGGTCTGGACCGTGCCGCGGCTCTTGCGCATCGAGCGCGACGGCAGCACGCGCGAGATCGCGCGAGGCGACCGCAACGGTCCCTGGACAGGCGTCGCGTTCGCGAACGGCTCGTTCTACGTCGCCGAAGGCGGGGAGCTCGAAGGAGGACGAATCCTTCGCATCCAGCCCGATGGCCGTGTGAGCGCGATCGTCAGCGGACTGCCGAGCGTGGGCGACCACCACACCAACGGCCCGGCGATCGGCCCGGACGGCAAGATCTATTTCGGCCAGGGTACGGCGACCAATTCCGGGGTAGTCGGTGAAGACAACGCGCAGTTCGGCTGGCTGAAGCGTCAGCCCGACTTTCACGACATTCCGTGTCAGGACATTACCCTCACCGGCCAGAACTTCGAAAGCGCGGATCCCATCAGGCCCGCAGGTGGACGCGCCACGACGGGCGCGTTCTCCGCCTTCGGTACGCCAACCCGCGCCGGCCAAGTGATCAGCGGCCGCGTCCCCTGCAACGGCGCAATCATGCGGGTGGCGCCTGAAGGAGGCACGGTCGAGCTGGTCGCTTGGGGCCTGCGCAATCCGTTCGGCTTGGCGTTCGCTGCCGATGGCCAGCTCTATGTCACCGAGAACGCCTTCGACGATCGCGGCAGCCGACCGGTCTGGGGTGCGGGTGACGTGCTCTGGCGGATCACGCCGGGGTCCTGGTATGGCTGGCCCGACCATGCCGAAGGTCAATCGGTGACGAAAAGCGATTTCAAGCCCCCCGGCAAGCCGCAGCCGCTGGCCCTGCTGGCCCGACCCCCCGGCACACCGCCGCGCCCGGCTGCCATCCTGGGCGTTCATGCCTCGGCCAACGGTGTCGACTTTTCACGCTCGGCGGCGTTCGGCCACGTCGGACGCGCCTTCATTGCCGAGTTCGGGGACCAATCACCGACCGTGGGCAAGGTGCTGCATCCCGTGGGCTTTCGGGTCGTCACGGTCGACACCGGCAATGGTCGCATCGAGGACTTCGCGGTCAACCGCGGCGAGCGCAATGGGCCGGCGAGCAAGATCGGCGGCGGCGGCCTCGAGCGCCCGCTCGGCTTGCGTTTCAGCCCGGACGGGCAGTCGCTCTATCTGGTGGATTTCGGTGTCCTCCTGATGAGCGAGAAAGGGCCGGCGCCGCAGCAGCGAACCGGTGTGCTGTGGCGCGTCGCGCGGGAGGGCCGCCCATGAAAGTCGGCGCCTGCGGCACCTTTGTTTGCGCACTCGCTTCCGTCGTGCTGACAGCTGCGCTCGCAGCCTGCGGCACCCCCCGACGTGACGAGCCGCTGGTCGGGCCCTTCACCACCGCAGACGGGCGACTGCAGCGTGGCCGCGTGTCATTCGACCGCTACTGCTACAAGTGCCACGGCGAGGGTGAAGGCGCGCTCGGTCCGGGCATGAACCACCTTCCCCTGCCTCGAGCGATGATGCGCATGCAGGTGCGCGTCGGCTTGGGCGCGATGCCTTCGTTCAAGCCGGATGAGCTGAGCGACGCGGAGCTCGACGAGATCCTCGACTACTTGGTGGCGTTGCGGCGCCACGGCCGGTGATCGCAAGTCCCCCGAGTGTTCGCACGCGCGCTACATCCGTCCTCCTTTGCTCTGTCTGGTTGGCCGCCGCGGCAGCCGCCGAGCCACCGACAACCGAAGACTTGCCGCCGGTCCGCATCAGCGCCTACCGGATTCCGCTCCTGCTGAAGGAACTGACCTCGAGCGTCGAGGTGATCGGCCGCCGCACGCTGGACAGGCGCCAGCCCCTCACTGCGGCGGATGCATTGCGCGCCGTACCGGGTTTGCACGTCGACCAGCTCGGCGGGCCAGGCGGTGCCGCGAACGTCTACATCCGGGGCGCCGAGCCGAATCACACGTTGGTGCTCGTCGATGGCGTTCGCGTCAACGACTTGAACGACGCGCGCGGCGGCGGATACGACTTCTCGTCGGTCGCCGTCGAGGATATCGAGCGTATCGAGGTGCTGCGCGGCGCGCACTCGGCATCCTTCGGCGCGGACGCCATGGGCGGCGTGATCAACATCGTCACCAAGCGTGGCGGCGAAAGCGCTGTCAGCGCACGCGTCGCCGCGGGCGGGCAGGGCTTGCGGCAGGCGAGCGCTGCGGTGTCGAACCGCTGGCTGGCCGCTTCCGCGAACCGGCTCGACGACGGCACGGCGGCCGCCCGTTCGTGGCGTCTGATCGAATCTGCATCAGCGAACGTGACGCTCGCGCAATCATCGCTGTTGAGCGCGCGTCTCGGGCTGCGCAGTCGATCGCGACGCAGCGACTCGTTCCCGGAGGCGAGCGGCGGCATTCGCCTTGCCGAGATTCGCGAACTCGAGCATCGCAAGTGGCGCGAAGACGGCGTGCAGCTCGACACCGATCTCTCGCCCGATGAGCACGTGCATTTCAACCTCGAGCTGTCGCGGCTGCGCAAGGACGAAGCGGTGACATCGCCCGGCGTCGCTCCGGGCCCGGGCGGTGAGGTGCCGGCCTCCGAAACGAACAGCCGCCTCAGGCGTGACGGCGCCGCGTTGACAGGCCGCTTCGACGGATTGCCGCTGGCTGGAGTCGTGACCGCAGGCGTCGAGGTCCTGCGCGAGTCCGGTGACGTGCAATCGGAGATTCCTGCGTTTGGCCCGCAGCCGATCAGCTTTGCGCTGCAACGTCGGACGCGCTCGATCTTCGGTGAGCTGCGGGTCGAGCCTGCGCCTCGCCTGCTGGCAGTGCTCTCGCTGCGCCACGACGCCGTCTCGGCGCTTGATGGAGTCACGAGCCGCAGCGCCGGGCTGCGCTGGCGCATTGACGAGACCGGGCCGACGCTGCGCGCGAACTGGGGCGAAGGGTTCAAGCCGCCGAGCTTTTTCGCGCTCGGGCAGCCGCTCGTCGGCAACCCCGGGCTGGTGCCGGAGACGAATCGCAGCCGCGAGCTGGGTGTCGACTTCGAGGTCTCAGCCGTTGCCCTGCGAACGACCGTGTTCGACAACCGCTACAAGAACCTGATCGATTTCGACCCAGAGACGTTTCGGCTCGTCAATCGCCAAAGTGTCAGCGCGCGAGGTGTCGAAACGCAGATCGCCTTCGCCCCGACCGGCAACATCAGCGTTCAGGCGGCTAGCGCCTGGGTCCGTCATCGATCTGCGCAAGCAAGCCCGCTGCGCAACCGGCCGATGCAGCGAACGAGCCTCAGCATCCAATGGCAGATCGACGATTCTCTGGATGTGCACGCTTCCTGGCTGCACGTCGGCAGCACGCGCGACTTCTCTGTTCCCACGGGGGAAGTCAGCCTGACCGCTCATGACCGGCTCGACATGGCGCTTGCTATGCGGCTGAACGAGCATTTTTCGCTCGACATCGCTCTTGATAATCTGCTCGATCGGCGGGCCGAGTCGTATGTCGGCTTCACCCAGCCCGGACGACGTGCCCGCCTAGCGTTGCGAGGTCGCTTCTAGCCGCCACGTTCGCGGTCGCTCGCGCCCTTGCAGCATTCACGTTGTTCCTTCGAGCGCGTCTCCGAGAGCGCAACGCTCGCCGGCCGCGGGCAGCCGTCAACGGACGACGATCTTGCCGAGCATGCCGGCCTCGAAGTGCCCCGGGACGAGGCAGCCGTAATAGAACTCGCCAGGACGGTTGAACGTCCACACGATCCACTCGATCTTGTCGGGCGCGACGTGCGCCATGTGCGGCTCGTCGTGCTTCATGTCCGGATGACCACGCATCATCTCGGCATGTCGCTTCAGCTCGTCCAAGCTGCCGAGAACCATCTCGTGCTGGACCTTGCCGTTGTTGCGCACCATCAGGCGCACGTTCTCGCCGACCCGGACCTCGATGCGGTCGGGAACGAAGCGCATCGTGTCCAGCATCGCCAGGCCGACGCTCATCGTCACCCGATTGGGGTCGCCCGCGATGCCGAACTCTTTTTGCTCTGCGCGCGCCGGATCGAATGGCCTCTCCGCTTGGCGCGGTGCCCCGTCCCCCCAGGCACGGGCGGCCGCAAGAGCCGCGGCAACGAGCAACGCGGCGAGTCTTCCGAGACGCATGCTGACCTCACGTCAATTCACCGGCGCCATTTTCGTCCGGAGCCGCCGAGGACCGAACCGAGGACATTCACGCATCCGCGGCGGACGTACTCGCCGCGGGCGTGAAGACTTGCCTCGACAGCGCCGCGAGAACGGGCATAGTTCGGCCCTCCTCGACAGACCGGAGTGCCGAGATGACGTGTCCTGCCGCGCTCCTCCTGCGGGCTTCGATCGCGGCGCTGGTCGGCGCGCTGCTCGCCGCTTGCGGCCCGCGCATCCCAGAGACGATCACGATCGGCGTCGCCCAGCCCCTGTCCGGCCCGTCGGCAGCGCGCGGGCAGGACCTCGTCAACGGCGCGAAGCTCGCTGCGGCGGACCTCAACGCCTCGCGCTTCAGGATCGCCGGCAAGCCGGTGCGGATCGAGATCGTCGCGATCGACGACAAGGCCGACAAGGAAGAGGCGAAGAAGGTCGCCCAGAAGCTGGTCGACCAGAAGGTCACGGCCGTGATCGGCCATCTGAGCTCCGACGTGACCGAAGCGGTCGTCCCGATCTACCGGAGCGGCAACGTTCCGCAGCTGTTCACCTCGTCGGCCGCCGAGCTGACCAAGCTCGGCGAGGGCAACGCCTTCCGGCTGATCGCCCACGACGAGGTCCAGGCGCGGGCGATCGCCAGCTACGCAGGGGAATCGCTGAAAGCCATGAAGGTCGCCGTCCTCTACGAGGACACGGCGTTCGGCGCGCCGCTGGCCAAGTCGATGACGGCCGCGCTCGTCAAGCTCAACAGGACCGTCGAGATCAGCGAGGCTGTCGACAACAAGACGATGGCGTTCGCGGCCTTCGTCGGCAAGCTCAAGGCCGGGCGACCCGATGTCCTCGTCGCGATGGTGCGGGACCACCAGCTGCTGCCGTTGTTCGATCAGATGAACGCGGCCGGGCTCGGCGACATGCCGGTGATCGCGACCAGCGTCGCCAAGACGCAAAGACTCGCCACCGGTGCGACGATCCGCAACCTCTTCGTGACGTCCAGCTCGGCCGAGGCCCGCGAATTCATGGGCGGCGCGGAGTTCGTCAGGAAATTCCGCGCCGCCTACCAGTCCGAGCCCGTCTGGGCGGCGCATTACGCGTACGACGCCGTGTTCGTGCTGGCCGACACCTTGCGACGGATCGAGACGACCGACGCGGACAAGTTGCGCGCCAAGCTGAGGCTCGTCGACGCGATCGCGCCGGTGACGACCACGATGCGCTTCAACGCCGAGGGCGAACAGCGCTACGGCGCGATCAGCGTCTACCAGAGGCGCGATTCGCGATGGGAGCCCCTCATGCGCTCCGATCGGTGGTGATGCCGCTCTGACCGCACGGGCCGGCCCAGTGCGGGAGTGCCCGGTGGCGATCCGCCTTCGGGCGCGTCACAGTCGGGGATCGCAGCGACCTGCGCCCTTCCTGCCCGATCCATGCAGCTTCACGTGCCACATGCCGGCGGCTCGCACTCGGCGCCGACCAACAAGATCGTCAGCGCCGCCGAGGCGGTGCGCTTGATCCATGACGGCGACACCGTCGCGACCAGCGGCTTCGTCGGCATCGGCTTCGCCGAGGGCATCGCGGTCGCGCTCGAGCAGCGCTTCCTCGCCACCGAAGCGGAGACCGGCAGCGGCGCGCCGCGCGCGCTGACGTTGGTCTACGCCGCCGGCCAGGGCGACGGCAAGACGCGCGGTCTCAACCACTTCGGCCATCGCGGCCTCCTGCGCCGCGTCGTCGGCGGTCACTGGGGGCTCGTGCCCAAGCTGCAGGCGCTCGCGGTGAACGGCGACATCGAGGCCTACAACCTGCCGCAGGGCGTGATCTCGCACCTGTTTCGCGACATCGCCGCGGGCAAGCCGGGCACGCTGAGCCGGATCGGTCTCGGCACCTTCGTCGATCCGCGCCACGGCGGCGGCAAGATCAACGATGCGACGCGCGACGATTTGGTGCGGCTGCTCGAGATCGACGGCGAGGAAGTGCTGTTCTACAAGGCGTTCCCGATCCAGGTCGGCATCGTCCGCGCGACCACCGCCGACGCCGACGGCAACCTGACGATGGAGCACGAGGCGCTGACGCTCGAGTCGCTGGCCATCGCGATGGCGGCGCACAACAGCGGCGGCATCGTCATCGCCCAGGTCGAGCGCGTCGCCGAGCGCGGCTCGCTCCATCCCCGCCAGGTCAAGGTGCCCGGCGTGCTGGTCGACTGCGTCGTCGTCGCCGAGCGACCCGAGCACCACATGCAGACCTTCGCGACGCAATACAGCGCCGCCTTCGCCGGCGAGATCCGGGTGCCCATGAGCACGCTGCAGCCGCTGCCGATGGGTGCGCGCAAGGTGATCGCGCGGCGCGCCGCGCTCGAGCTGAAGCGCAACGCCGTCGTCAATCTGGGCATCGGCATGCCGGAAGGCGTCGCCGACGTCGTCGCCGAGGAGAAGGTGTTCGACCTGGTGACGCTGACCGCGGAGCCCGGCGTGATCGGCGGAATCCCGGCGAGCGGCCTCAACTTCGGCGCTGCCGTCAACACGCAGGCGGTGATCGACCAGCCGAGCCAGTTCGACTTCTACGACGGCGGCGGGCTCGATGTGGCGATCCTCGGCCTCGCGCAAGCCGACGCCGAGGGCAATCTCAACGTCAGCAAATTCGGCACCCGTCTCGCCGGCGCCGGAGGCTTCATCAACATCAGCCAGTCGGCGCGCGAGGTGGTCTTCGTCGGCACCTTCACGACCGGCGACCTGCAGGTGCGCGTCGCCGATGGCAAGGTGCAGGTCGAGAGCGAAGGCACGTGCACGAAATTCATGCGCGCCGTCGAGCACCGGACGTTCAGCGGCGCGCGCGCGCTCGCCCGCGGCCAGCGCGTCCTCTACGTGACCGAGCGCTGCGTGTTCAGGCTCGCTGCCGGCGGCGGCCTCGAGCTGATCGAGATCGCGCCCGGGATCGACCTGCAGCGCCAGATCCTCGCCCTGATGGACTTCGCGCCCGCGATCAGCCCCGAGCTGCGCCTGATGGACGCGGCGCTGTTCGCCGACGCGCCGATGAACCTGCGCGAGCGGATGCTGGCGCTGCCTCTCGCCGAGCGCATGTCCTTCGACGCCGCGAGCAACGTGCTCTTCATCGACTTCGAGGGGCACGTCGTCGACGCCGAGCGCGACATCGAGGACATCGAAACCGAGGTCGCGCGCCGCGTCGAGCCGATCGGCCGGCGCGTCGACGTCGTCGTCAACTACGATCACTTCAGCATCCGGCCGGAGCTGGTCGACGCGTACAGCGCGATGGTCGACCGCCTCACCGGGCGCTACTACGGCCGCGTCACGCGCTATGCCGCGAGCGGCTTCCTGAAGGCGAGGCTGGAGCACAAGGCGTGACCGGGCGGCGGCCGGGCCGCCGCCGCCAACGATGAGCGACATCCGATCGATCCTGCTCCATCTCGACGCCACGCCGGGCAGCGCGGCGCGGCTGGCGCTGGCGCGCGCGCTCGCCGACCGCCATGGCGCCCGCGTGACGGCGCTGTTCGGCGTCCGGCCCGACCCGTCGCAGACCTCGTTCGCCTACTCGGCAGGCGCGGCGCTGCAGGCCGCCGAGGCGCAGGGCGCGCCGCTCGACAGCGAGCGCGCCCGCCTGCAGGACCTGCTCGCTGCGGGCGAGCGCGAGTGCCTGTGGTGCGACGTCGTCGGCGATTCGGTCGTCCACGGCTTCGTCGCCGAGGCGGCGTACGCCGACCTGCTCGTGATCGGCGCGCCGTCCGGCGCGGACGACGGCGGGCCGCCGGCCGGCTTCGTCCAATCGGTGATCCTGCAGAGCGGCACGCCGGCGATCGTCGTACCGGCCGCGCAACTTCCCGGCACGCTCGGCGAGCGCGTCCTCGTCGCCTGGGACGGTTCGGTTCCGGCGGCGCGCGCCCTGAAGGCGGCGCTGCCGCTGCTCCAGCGCGCGGCTGCGGTCGAGGTCGTGAGCTGCGCGCGGCAGGCGCCCGCCGCGCCGTTCAGCGGCATCGGTCCCGCGACGTGGCTGCAGCGGCACGGCGTCGAGGCCACGATGCACGTCCATCCGGCGCAGCCGGACGTCGCCGATCAGCTGCGCGCGATCGCGGAGCGATCCGGCGCGGATCTCTTGGTCATGGGCTGCTACGGCCACAGCCGGTTCCGGGAGCAGGTGTTCGGCGGCGTCACGCGCGGACTGCTCGCGCGCCTGCCGGTGCCGGTCCTGATGGCGCACTGAACGAGGCTTGCGCGCGACTTCGGCGCGACACTTCGCGCCATCCCTGATTCGCGAAGGCGCGATTTCGCTTCCAATCGCCGCACCTCAAGGACGCGGGCGCCGGCGCTTCGCGGAAGCGCCGATGCACACCGACATCCCTGCCGTCGCCGGCATTCCGATCGAGTTCATCCTCTTCGCCGCCGTCCTCGCCGGCGTCGCGCTGCTCCACCATCATTCCCTGCGCGTCGCCCTCATCGGGCTGGCGACGATCACGCTCTACAAGCTGGCGTTCTCGTCGTTCCAAGGTCGACACGGGCTTGCCGGCTTGGGGGTGCACCTGGCGCACGAGTGGGTGCTGGTGACGAATCTGCTGCTGCTGATCGTCGGCTTCGCGCTGCTCGCGCGCCACTTCGAGGAGAGCCGCGTGCCGATCCTGCTGCCGCGCCTGCTGCCCGACGACTGGAAAGGCGGCTTCGCGATGCTCTGCATGGTGTTCGTGCTGTCGAGCTTCCTCGACAACATCGCCGCGGCGTTGATCGGCGGCACGATGGCGACGGCGCTGTACCGCGGTCGCGTCCACATCGGCTTCCTGGCTGCCATCGTCGCCGCGTCGAACGCCGGCGGCGCCGGCAGCGTCGTCGGCGACACGACGACGACGATGATGTGGATCGACGGCGTGCGGCCGTCGCAGGTCCTCGAGGCCTACGTCGCGGCGGTGCCGGCGCTGCTCTTCTTCGGCATCATCGCCGCGCGCCAGCAGCACGCATACCAGCCGATCGTCAAGGACGCGCCGGCCGGCGTCCGCCCCGACTTGCGTCACCTCGTCGTCGTCGCCGCGGTGCTGATCGCGGCCATCGCTGCCAACGTTCTCGGCCAGGCCAGCCACGGCAGCGTGCTCGACCGCGTGCCGGCGATCGGACTTGCGGTCTGGCTGACCCTGCTGCTGTGCGCGCCGGCAGTGCCGACCGACTGGCGCGTGCTGCCGTCGGCGACGCGCGGCGGCGTGTTCCTGATCAGCCTCGTGCTGTCGGCGTCGATGATGCCGATCGAGGCGTTGCCGCCGGCGTCGTGGCTGGTCGCGCTCGGGCTCGGCTTCGTGTCGGCGGTGTTCGACAACATTCCGCTGACGGCGCTCGCCCTCCGCCAGGGCGGCTACGACTGGGGCTTCCTGGCCTACGCGGTCGGCTTCGGCGGTTCGATGATCTGGTTCGGCTCGTCGGCAGGCGTTGCCCTCGCCAGCCAGTTTCCCGAGGCGCGCTCTGCGAAGGCGTGGATCACCGCCGGCTGGCACGTGGCGGTCGGGTACGTCCTCGGTTACTTCGTCCTGCTGCTCGTCCTGGGCTGGCATCCGGACCCGGCGCGCTAGGTCGAGCCCTCGCGCGCCGGATCGCTTCCTCACCCTACTTCTTCGAGCTGCTCCCGCTTGAGCCGCTCGTGCCTGAGCCGGTGCCGGTGGAGCTGCTCCCGGTCAGGCCCGAGGTCCCGCTCGCGCCGCCGCTGCCGCTCGATCCGGTTGTGCTGCCCGAACCGGTGGTGCCGCTCGTGCCGCTCGCCGACGTCGCGCCCGCACCGCCCGTTCCCGTGCCGCCGGCTCCGTAGCTGCCGCTCGTTCCCGAGCTGCCGCTCGACCCACCGGTGCCGCTGCTGCTTTGCGACGGGCCGCCGCGACTGCGGCTGCTGCGCCAGGTGTTGAACTCGTCGGAGAACTTCTTGTAGCGGTCTTGACGCCAAGCGTGATAGTCCTCGTCCAGGTTGCGCAGCTGCTCGCTGCGCCACTGGTGATAGTCGGGATCGAACTGGTGCTGGCCTTGCGAGCCGCCGGACCAGTCGCGGTTCGGGATCTGTCCCCAGTTTTCGCTCGCCGACCCTTCGTTGCCTCGCGACGAACGCCAGTCCATCTGCGATCCTTGTCCTTGTCCTTGTCCTTGGCCATAGCCTTGACCTTGGCGGTACGCGCCTTGACCGCCCTGGCCGAAGGATCCTTGTCCGTAGCCGCCGTATTCCTGGCCGTACGCGCCTTGACCGCCTTGGCCGTACGACCGCTGACTGCCTTGACCGAAGCCCTGACCCTCACCGTAAGCGCCCTGGCTGCCTTGGCCATAGCCTTGGCCTTGGCCGTACGAGCGTTGGCTGCCCTGGCCATAGCCTTGGCCTTGGCCTTGGCCGTACGAGCCCTGGCCGCCCTGGCCGTAGCCGCCGCGGTCGGACGTGTCGCGACCGTAGCCGCCCGGCGCGTTGCGCCAGTCGGTGCCGCCGCCTTGCCCCCAGTCGCCCGAGGACGAGCCGCCGTAGTTGCCCTGGCCGCCGCCGTAGTTGCGGCCGCCGCCCGTGTAGTAGCCGCCCATCTGCTCGTCTCGCGGGCTGAACGACGACTGCTGCGAACCCTGCGAGCTGCGCGATGGGTCGTCCCAGCGGCGCTGGTCGTCGCCTTCCGAGCCGCCGCGCCGAGCCCAGTCGCCGCGATCCTGATTGCCTTGTTGTGCCATGTCGCTTCCTTTCTGTTGCTGAGGCGCGGCGCACGTCGCCCGTCGCCGCTGAAGGAGGGCCGCCGCGCCGAAGCCAGCGCCCCGCACGCTGATGCGCCGAGCTCGATGGACGTTCGGCAACTCGCGTTCCTGTCACGTTCGTGACGTCGCCGTAGGCAAAATCCGACGAGGGTTTCGGCCCGGCGCGGCTGGAGCCCGGGTTGCCATGCGCATACGATCGTCTTCGAAAGCGGCGCCGAAGTTGGGAGCGGCGCCTGGGACGGATCAGAGTTCCCGGGTTTCCTGATGCGATGTCGGTGGGTTGGACCGGGGGCAGCAGCGGCGCCCGGCGCAGCCGAGGCAGACCACCGCTGCTGGGTACGTTGCTGGGTACCATAGGGCATCTGTACTGGAGGGTAGTTCCGAGTGCCTCACGCCTTGCTCGTCGACGACGACTCCGACGCTGCGGAAACGATGGCGATGCTGATCGCCAACGAGGGCTTCACCGTCGCCACGGCCGGGTCGCTGCGTGACGCGCGACGCCAGATCGCGCTGCAGGAGCCCGACATCGTCCTGCTCGACCTGATGCTCCCCGACGGCAGCGGGATGGAGCTGTTCAAGGACGCCAAGCAGCTGTCGAACGCAGAGCTCGTCCTGATCACCGGCCACGCCAGTCTCGAGACGTCGATCCAGGCGCTGCGGCTCGGCGCCGCCGACTACCTGGTCAAGCCGATGAGCCTGAAGCAGCTCCAGGGCGTGCTGTCGCGCGTCACCAAGCCATCGGCGCTGAAGGCGGTGGCGGGCGACCTGGAATCGGTCCTCGACGCCGAAGGCCACTTCGGCGCGCTTTGGGGCCGCTCGGCGCCGATGCGCAAGGTCTACCAGCAGATCGTCCGCGTCGCCGCGACCAACGTCTCGGTCTTCATCACCGGCGAGAGCGGCACCGGCAAGGAGGTCGTCGCCCGCACGTTGCACGACCTCAGCCGGCGGCGCAGCCAGCCCTTCCTCGGTGTCAACTGCGGCGCGATCTCGCCGCACCTGATGGAAAGCGAGATCTTCGGCCACGAGAAGGGCAGCTTCACCGGCGCCGACCGCCAGCACCTGGGCTTTTTCGAGCGAACCAACGGCGGCACGCTGCTGCTCGACGAGATCACCGAGATGCCGCTCGACCTCCAGGTGAAGCTCCTGCGCGTCCTCGAGACGGGCACCTTCATGCGCGTCGGCTCGACCCAGGTCCAGGAGACCGATGTCCGCATCGTCGCCGCGACCAATCGCAATCCGGCCGAGGCAGTCGCCAAGGGCAAGCTCCGCGAGGACCTGCTCTACCGGCTCAACGTCTTCCCGATCCACCTGCCGCCGCTGCGCGAGCGCGTCGACGACATCCCGCTCATCGCCCGCCACTTCCTCGAGCAGATCAGCGAGCGCGAAGGCGCCGTCAAGCGGCTCGGCGACGACGTCCTCGAGAAGCTGGCCGCGTACCGCTGGCCCGGCAACGTCCGCG
>Ga0307416_100000800_pt1 | contig 16562 bp, 13 predicted proteins | sample DK1Cmetagenome_2_FD_203821 | JGI IMG/M metagenome (GOLD analysis project Ga0307416, IMG submission 203821) | Maize rhizosphere microbial communities from greenhouse at UC Davis, California, United States - DK15-C-3 | ecosystem: Host-associated > Plants > Roots > Rhizosphere > Soil | place...
TTCGCCTTTTTTCTTAGGTTCCGGTTCGCATGGTAATGCCTGCGTGTAATTGACTTAAAAGGCGAGCATCTCAACCGCGGTGATCGCCGCTTCTTCACCCTTGTTGCCTAGTTTACCGCCGGCGCGTTCCAGTGCCTGCTGTTTGTTCAATGTTGTTAATACTCCGAAGATCACGGGCTTTCTTGTTTTCAACCCGGCTTCTGTGATTCCGTATGCCACCGCCTGACAGATGTAGTCGAAGTGCGGTGTGTCGCCCTGGATAACACAGCCCAATGATATGACTGCATCAATATCCTTACGTTCGGCCATCCACAGTGACCCCAATGACAGCTCGAAACTGCCGGGCACATTTTTGCGGATGATGTTACTTTTCTTTATGCCCGAAGCCAACAGTGAATGTACCGCGCCTTCATATAATGATTCAGTAATTTCTTCATTCCATGACGCGACAACAATGGCGATCTTTTTATTGGAGAGGTCTGTTTTGTTTTTGACAGCTCCTGATTTCAGTACTCCCGGCATACTTGTTAGTTGAAGTTCGGTTTTAAAGTTAGGACAAAAAAAAAGGGATAGGCAACCTATCCCTTTTTTACATGCAGGAGCTTATGAACTGGTCTCAAGTCTGGCCTTGAATTTCCGTGCATCCTGGACTTCAGGCGTGTCGTAGTATTCGTTAATGATCTTATCATACGCAGCAATCGCCTTCTGTTCCTCATTGTTTTTCTCGAACGCAAGAGCAGCTTTCATCAGATATGTGGGCGTGAAGTATTTATTGGGTTTGTAATTGGCGGCCTTGTCATAAAAGCGTGCTGCGTCCTCGAAGTTGTTTTCCTCCATGTAGGTATCCCCGATCAGGCTGTACGCACGGGCCTGAACCAGGAGATCTTTGGATTTGAAATCTTCAAGATAAAGTCGCGCAACCTCGAATTTTCCTTGCTTCAGGAAAGCAGCTCCCGCATAAAAGTTCGCGAGGTTAGCCGCATCCGTGACACCGTAGTCATCAATGATTGCCAAAAAACCAAGATTGTTTCCATCACCATTCAAAGCGAGCTCAAGGCTGTCAGATTCAAAATAGTAAACTGCCTGAAACATTTCGCGCTGAGCCTCAGACTCCTGGTTGTCTTTATAATATTGGAAACCAAAGTAGCCTGCGACGAGCACTACAATTGCCACTACGATTCCGATGGCAGTTTTAGGATTACGCTCCATCCAATTCTCAGCGCCCTGAAGTTTGTCGGCCAGCGCCTGTGGATTTTCTACCAGCTCATGTTTGTGTTCTACCTTTTTAGCCATTGTTGTACTTTTTCTCCGCGAAGCGGAAGTGGGGGCGCAAAACTACAAATTTGATAACTCTTAACAAAGGCCAGATCAGTCGGTAATGTATGGATAATCTTTCTGCGCATAAATGTCGTTGAGCGCTTCCGATGGATCGGGATATTTGGACTCCTCCGCAAAACGCACGCTTTCCTCTACCTGCTCCATAATTCGTTGATCGATAGCTTCCAGATCCTTCTCGGTTGCAAACTTCTTTTCAAGGATCTTGCGCTTGACCACTTCGATCGGGTCGCGCTGTTTGTATTCTTCGACCTCTTCTTTTTTGCGATATTTCGCCGGGTCTGACATGGAGTGACCTTTATAGCGATAGGTCCGGAATTCAAGCAGTGTCGGTCCTTCGCCACTACGCGCTCTCTCGGCTGCCCTCGCGACGGCGATATGGACTGCTTCAGTACTCATTCCATCCACTGGCTCAGAGGGCATATCGAAGGCTTCTCCCAAGGTATACAGCTCATGCACATTAGACGAACGCTGCACCGAGGTACCCATCGCATAACCATTGTTTTCAATCACGAAAATCACCGGCAGCTTCCAGAGCATCGCGTAGTTAAGTGTCTCATGAAAAGCACCCTGGCGAACTGCTCCATCTCCCATGTAGCACATACAGAGGTTCTTTGTCTTGTTAAACTTCTCGGCGAACGCGATGCCGGCGCCGAGCGGAATCTGCCCGCCGACAATCCCATGACCTCCAAAGAAGTTTCTTTCCTTGTCAAACAGGTGCATTGAGCCGCCTTTACCTTTCGACATACCGGTCTCTTTGCCAAACAGTTCCGCCATCACAGCTTTTGGGTCTGTACCTAATCCAAGCGGATGTCCGTGATCCCGGTAGGCGGTTATCCACTTGTCATCTTTCGTCAGTGCAGTAATGGCGCCTGAAACACAAGCTTCCTGGCCTATATATAAATGACAAAAACCTTTGATCTTTTGCATGCCGTACAGCTGACCGGCGCGTTCCTCAAATTTTCTGATCAGCTGCATGTTTTCATACCAGAAAAGGTAGTTTTCTTTCGTGAATTCAATTTTTACTCCCTTTTCCTTTTCCGCAGCCTGATCAGCTCTATCCGCAGAAGGGTTCTTCGCTTTGGTTGTCGTAGGCATATTCCTAATTTTGAACTGCGAAATTAACCCCCGAACGAACATTCGCAAAACTTTCGTTGTAAATACTGTATGCAATTAGAAACGCTCCAGCTGATCAATTTTAAGAATTACGCTGAAGCGAGGGTCGCCTTCGATTCTAAAGTGAATGTCCTGGTCGGAAAAAATGGAAGTGGAAAAACAAATCTGCTTGATGCAATCCATTACCTCGCGCTCACCAAAAGCGCTGTTTCCGCCGCGGATAATTACTGCATCAGGCAAGGCGAACAACATTTCTTCTTGAAAGGGGTTTTCAAGGTGAATACTGCTGTTCACGAGGTTTCCGTATCATTCCAGGCAGGAAAGAAGATCTTTCGGGAAGGTGTGAACGAATATCAGAAGATGAGTGATCACATTGGCAAGTATCCGGTGGTTCTCATCGCCCCCGACGACACTGATCTCGTCAAAGAAGGAAGTGAGTCAAGGCGAAAATTTTTCGATGCTATCATCTCGCAACTTGACCGGGCGTATTTGGAATCGTTGATCCAGTATAATCACGCATTAAAACAGCGCAACAGTCTTCTGAAGATGTTCGCCGAGACGCGCAGCTTTGACAGCACGGCCCTTGAAGCCTATGATGAGATGCTCGTTGGCCTGGGTACGCGGGTTTTCGAAAAGCGACAATTGTTTCTTAAAGATTTTGCGCCCGATTTTCAACGGTATTACAACTTTATAGTCGCCGATGAGCAAGCAAGTGTCATATATAATAGTGAGCTGAACGCGATGTCGTTTACTGATGGGCTTCGACAGAGCCGGTCACGCGACGGCTTGTTACAGCGCACGACATTTGGAGTACATCGCGATGATTATCAATTTTTACTGGGCACCGGCGATCTGAAGCGGTTAGGATCGCAAGGGCAGCAAAAGTCGTTCGTCATTGCGTTGAAGCTCGCGCAATATGAGATTCTAACCAGACAAAAAGGATTTAAGCCGCTATTGTTGCTGGATGATATATTTGACAAGCTCGACGATTTCAGGATTCAAAAACTTCTGGAGCTGATAAAAAATGATGAGCTTGGACAATTATTTATCACCGATGCCAGACCAGACAGGACGGCAACGTTGTTAAAACAAATTGATGCTTTGGCGTCGGTTTTTGTAGTTGAACGCGGAACGTTAAATGCGATATGAGCACTAAAAAATCAAAAGATCAGATTCAGAGCATGGGTCAGGCAATCCGTGAACACCTGAACTCCTACCGGCTGACAACAAAATTCGATGAAGCTAAGGTGATTGGTTCGTGGGAAAGATTGGCAGGAAAGCCAATCGCCAGGCGTACGAGGAAAGTCTCCATAAGAAATACGGTGCTTTTTGTTGAATTAGACTCCCCATCTATGAAGCACGACTTCTCATTACACAAAGCTCAGGTGCTGGAAATGTTCAAAAAAGAATTTGGAGCAGGTGTAATCACGGATATAATCGTGATGTGAACGCCTTTCGCCTCCCTGAAAGGAACGAAAATCAGCATATAAGTTTTGAAAAAGTAGAAAACCGTATAATTTTGCACTCCTGTTTTTTCAGAGCAGGAAAAAGAGTTCTTTTTTTTACTGAATCGTTGGGGGAATACCAAAGCGGCCAACTGGGACAGACTGTAAATCTGTTGTCTTATGACTTCATAGGTTCGAATCCTATTTCCCCCACAAGTCAAATTACGAATTCATGACGAATTACGAATGTTGGATTTTGCATTCGTAATTCGTAATTCGCCATTCGTAATGAAAAATGCGGGAGTAGCTCAGTTGGTAGAGCGATAGCCTTCCAAGCTATAGGTCGCGGGTTCGAACCTCGTCTCCCGCTCTTTTTTTGGGCATTAGGTATTAGGCATTGGGAATTCACCTAATGCCTAATGCTCAATACCTAATCCCCAAGGAATGCCGTTGTAGCTCAGTGGTAGAGCACTTCCTTGGTAAGGAAGAGGTCGACAGTTCAATCCTGTTCAACGGCTCTGGTTGCAAATGGGATGTCGACGTGGAGACAAGGGATGCCTGTCTCTATGGTGTCTGATCACATACTGTGCCTAGCAAACACAGTTGATCATCCGTCAGCCGGCGGATTAAAACAGAAAAATAAGTTAACCCTTATTCAAGAGGCTTAAAATGTTTAGGGTGTGGTTCTTCCGGAAGCGGGAGGATTTTAGATTGTAACAAATTTAATTTAACACTTTATACTTTAAACTTTAAAAAGGGATTTTCAAATATGGCTAAAGAAACATTCGATCGGTCCAAACCACACGTAAACATCGGTACCATCGGTCACGTTGACCACGGTAAAACCACTCTTACCGCGGCAATCACAAAAGTTCTTTCTGCAAAAGGACTTGCTTCTATGCGCGACTTCTCTTCAATTGATAATGCTCCTGAGGAAAAAGAAAGAGGTATCACTATCAACACTTCGCACGTTGAGTACGCGACCGAAAAAAGGCACTACGCACACGTAGACTGTCCTGGTCACGCTGACTATGTCAAGAACATGGTTACTGGTGCCGCTCAGATGGATGGTGCTATTCTTGTTGTAGCTGCTACTGACGGTCCTATGCCTCAGACTCGCGAACACATTCTTCTCGCACGTCAGGTAGGTGTACCTGCGCTCGTAGTGTTCATGAACAAAGTGGACCTGGTTGATGACGCCGAACTCCTTGATCTTGTTGAGATGGAAGTTCGCGAACTCATGTCTGCTTATAACTTCCCTGGCGACACGATGCCTGTTATCCGCGGATCTGCTCTCGGTGCGTTGAATGGCGAGCCGAAGTGGGTTGAAAAGGTTGAAGAGCTCATGGCAGCAGTGGATGAGTTTATTCCGATCCCTGTTCGTCTGGTCGACAAAGATTTCCTTATGCCGGTTGAAGACGTGTTCTCAATCACTGGTCGTGGTACCGTTGCTACCGGCCGTATTGAACGCGGTATCATCAAGACTGGTGACCCGGTTCAGATCCTTGGAATGGGCGCTGAGAACCTTACTTCAACCATCACTGGTGTGGAGATGTTCCGCAAGATCCTTGACAGAGGTGAAGCTGGTGATAACGTAGGTCTTCTTCTCCGCGGTATTGAAAAAGAACAGATCAAGCGCGGAATGGTTATCTGCAAACCCAATTCAGTAACTCCTCACGCTAAATTCAAAGCTGAAGTTTACGTATTGTCAAAAGAAGAAGGCGGTCGTCACACACCTTTCTTCAACAAATATCGTCCCCAGTTTTACTTCCGTACTACTGACGTTACAGGCGAGATCATGTTGCCTTCAGGTGTTGAAATGGTTATGCCTGGCGATAATATCTCTATCGAAGTACAGCTGATCAACAAGATCGCTATGGAGAAAGGTCTCCGCTTCGCTATCCGCGAAGGTGGCCGTACCGTAGGTTCCGGTCAGGTGACTGAAATTCTTGATTAATTCCCATTAAGTCCTGCTCTTTTGAGCAGATAAGAGGGATGGCGTTTCTGAGATTTTTCTCGGAAACGCTTTTGTTTTTCAGGTACTTTCGTCTACCTTTGCAGTCCTTTTGGGCTGAGTATACGGGTGCGGCTCAGGGGATTGAGCAAATAACCTGAAAAGCTAAGTGAAAAGGCTTCATTATTAGATGAGTAAACGGGTGTAGCTCAATTGGTAGAGTAGCGGTCTCCAAAACCGTTGGCTGGGAGTTCGAGTCTCTCCACCCGTGCAAGAGAAAAGACTGAAAAAAATTTACCGGGTTCAAGCCCGCTGCGGATGCGAAGAGTGACGCGGCATGCGACCCCCACCGCGAGCAAAGAACGGTGCTTAAACCCGCAAGAAAACAACCATGGAGAAGTTGACTACTTATTTTACGGAATCCTGGGATGAGATCAAGAACAAGGTAACTTGGTCGAAGTTCAGCGAATTGCAATCCAGTGCCGTTCTGGTGTTGGTTGCCTCTACCATTTTTGCCCTGATCATCGGCGCGATTGACTGGGTATTTAAGACGGGTTTACAAGCATTTTATAGCGGATTTTAATGGTCACTAAAATGGGTGAACTAAAGTGGTACGTTCTCAGGGTCGTTAGTGGCCAGGAAAAGAAGGTGAAATCTTACCTGGAGACAGAGATCGAACGCTCAAAGCTGGGAGAATTCATTCCCCAGGTCCTCATCCCATCCGAGAAAGTATATGAAATGAGAAACGGAAAGAAGCGCGTCAGGGAGAGAAACTTTTTCCCGGGATACGTCCTTATTTCCGCTGACCTTGGGAACGGCGAGGCATATCACGTCGTCAACAACATTCCCGGAGTGATCGGGTTTCTTGGAAACAACGGAACCGGCTCATCTAAAGACCCTGTGGCTTTACGCCAGTCGGAAGTAAACCGGATACTGGGCAAAGTTGATGAGATAGACGAGTTCGAAGTGAAGCTTGAGACTCCTTTTATTAAGGGAGAATCGGTGAAAGTAATGGATGGGCCCTTCAGCGGGTTCACAGGCACTGTAGAAGAGATTTTCGAAGACAAGAAAAAGCTGAATGTCATGGTTAAGATCTTCGGCCGTAACACACCGGTCGAATTGAGCTACATGCAGGTTGAAAAGTTAGAATAAGATTTTTGAGCTAGGAATATGGCAAAGCAAGTTACAGGTTATTTAAAACTACAGGTTAAAGGCGGGGCGGCGAATCCGGCTCCTCCAATCGGCCCTGCATTGGGTTCAAAAGGTCTTAACATCATGGACTTCTGCAAACAGTTCAATGCAAGGACCCAGGACAAGCCCGGACAGGTGTTGCCGGTACTCATCACGATTTATAATGACAAGTCGTTTGACTTCGTTATCAAAACTCCTCCGGCTGCCATATTGATTCTGGATGCCGCCAAGAAACAGAAAGGTTCGGCAGAACCTAAGACCGTAAAGGTCGGATCCATTACATGGGATCAGGTGAAGACGATCGCGCAAACAAAAATGCCCGATCTGAACGCCTTCAAGATTGAGTCCGCGATGAAGATGATCGCTGGTACGGCAAGAAGTATGGGAGTGACAGTTTCAGGAACAGCCCCCTGGGAAAAATAAATAACACAATGGCAAGAAAAATCTCGAAGAACAGAAAAGCTGTTTTGGCAAAATACAGTCCGGAGAAAGCGTATACGCTTGAAGAAGCAGCGAAGGTTGTGAAGGAAATTACTTTCACGAAGTTCGATGCATCCGTTGACCTGGACATCCGCCTGGGAGTTGATCCCAAGAAGTCTGACCAGATGGTGCGTGGTGTGGTTTCGCTGCCGCACGGCATTGGTAAAACGGTTCGCGTGCTTGTACTCTCCACTCCCGACAAGCATCAGGAGGCGAAAGACGCAGGTGCCGATCACGTGGGGCTGGATGACTATATCCAGAAAATTGAAGGTGGTTGGACAGATATCGATGTTATCATCTGTACTCCAACCGTTATGGCAAAGGTCGGTAAGCTCGGTAAAGTGCTGGGTCCCCGCGGTCTTATGCCCAATCCTAAATCAGGAACTGTTACGCTAGAAGTTGGTAAAGCCGTCAAAGAAGTGAAAGCCGGTAAAATCGACTTCAAAATTGATAAACAAGGTATCATCCATGTTGGTATTGGTAAAGCTTCCTTCTCGGTCGATGCAATCCGGGACAATGCTGCAGAAATGATCCAAACGTTAGCCAAGTTAAAACCAGCCTCTGCGAAAGGTGCTTACTTCCGAAGCATTACCCTTTCTACTACCATGAGCCCGGGGATAACGGTTGACGCAAATTCAGTAGCTGGTATTTAAGATCTAAAACAATGACCAGAGAAGAAAAAGCAACTATAATTGAAGAGCTGTCAGAGAAGTTTGCCAACCACAGTCACTTCTACATCACCGATGCTTCCGGTTTCACGGTAGCACAGGTGAACAACTTCAGAAGGCTGTGCTTCAAGAGCGGTGTTGAATACGGTGTGTATAAGAACACGCTGATTCGCAAGGCACTTGAGAAACAGGAGGGAACAGACTTTTCACCGTTGTTTAAGGTGCTGCATGGTTTTTCCGGAGTTATTTTCTCCAAGGAAGCCGGCAATACTCCCGCAAAGGTGATTCGCGAATTCCGCACCAAGATGGAGGGCAAACCGGTTCTGAAGGGCGCTTCTATCGACACTTCGATTTACATCGGGGATGAGAACCTTAATCTACTCAGTGAGCTCAAGTCTAAGAATGAGCTTATCGGAGATGTTATTTCACTGCTGCAATCACCTGCGAAAAACGTTATTTCTGCTCTGTTGAGCGGTAAGCACACCGTTGCAGGTCTTGTCAAAGCACTGGAAGAACGCAACAACAAACAGTAAAAGAATTTTTAAGAAACCAGAATCAATTAAATTTTATAAAAATGGCTGATATTAAAGCTCTTGGGGATCAACTTGTTGAACTCACCGTGAAAGAAGTTAACGAACTCGCTTCTTACTTAAAGGAAACTTATGGCATCGAGCCTGCGGCTGCTGCTGTAGCTGCTGCTCCTGCTGCAGGAGCTGGTGGCGGCGGGGCTGCTGCTGCTGAAAAAACCAACTTCGATGTGGTATTGAAGGCCGCCGGTGCCAACAAACTCCAGATCGTTAAATTAGTGAAGGAACTTACTGGTCTCGGTCTGAAAGAGGCTAAAGACATGGTTGACGGTGCTCCCAAAACCATTAAGGAAGGTTTGCCTAAAGACGAAGCTGAAAACCTTAAGAAACAACTTACTGAGGCCGGTGCTGAAGTTGAGTTGAAGTAATCTTCTTGGGGAGAAGAGTTTCTCTGAAAGCTTCGGTTAGACCCCGGGTCTGGTTCGATCCGCTATAAATTGCGGTAGAATGAGACGGGGTCTATCCCTATTTATGCCCTGTGGCCCTCTGAACCGGAACTAAGCATTCAATGTTGTTCTGGTCCAGGATTTAAAACCTAAAATAAACACACCTTGGCAAAAAAGAGTAATAATGGTCGGATCGACTTTTCATCCATTGAGAAGATCCTCGACTACCCTGATTTTCTGGATCTGCAACTCCAGTCTTTCAAAGATTTTTTACAAATAGAAACGCCTGCGGAAAAAAGACAAAATGAAGGCCTTTATAAAGTTTTTGCGGAGAACTTTCCTATCAGCGACTCCCGCGAGAATTTCGTACTGGAATTCGTTGATTATACTATCGATCCTCCAAAATACAACGTCGACGAGTGTATAGACCGGGGACTCACATTCTCCGTTCCGCTGAAGGCGAAACTGCGACTTACCTGTAACGACGAAGACAACGAAGATTTCGAAACGATCGAACAGGAAGTGTTCCTCGGTAATATTCCCTATATGACCGAGAAAGGTTCCTTTGTGATCAATGGCGCCGAACGCGTCATCGTTTCGCAATTGCACCGCTCTCCCGGAGTATTTTTTGCCATGAGTAAGCATACCAACGGAACGAAACTGTATTCCGCCAGAATCATTCCGTTTAAAGGTTCATGGATCGAGTTCGCAACTGACGTGAATGCTGTCATGTATGCTTACATCGACCGCAAGAAAAAATTCCCTGTAACTACGCTGCTCCGCGCCATCGGATACGGTTCAGATAAGGATATTCTCGACCTCTTCGGCCTTTCTGAAGAAGTTGAAGCGAACAAGAATACGCTGAAAAAGATCACCGGCCGCAAACTGGCTGCGAGGGTTCTGAAGACATGGACTGAAGACTTCGTGGACGAAGATACCGGTGAAGTTGTGTCCATCGATCGCAATGAAGTGTTGCTTGAACGCGATCATGTGATTGAAGCAGAAGATGTGGATGTGATCATCGAATCGGGTGTGAAATCAATCATCCTCCACAGGGATGATATCAACATTGCCGATTATAACATCATATTCAACACGCTCGCTAAAGATACCTCCAACTCCGAGAAGGAAGCTGTGGAGTACATATATCGCCAGCTTAGAAATACAGAAGCTCCTGACGAACAGACAGCACGCGATATCATTCAAAGCCTTTTCTTCAGTGAAAAGCGCTATGACCTCGGTGAGGTAGGACGTTACCGGATCAACAAAAAGCTCGGTCTCGACCTTGGGTATGACCAGCGCGTGCTCACGAAGGAGGATATTATTCTCATCGTTAAATATCTGATCGGTCTGATCAACTCAAAAGCTGTTGTCGACGACATCGACCACCTGAGCAACCGCCGTGTTCGTACAGTAGGCGAACAGTTGTATTCGCAGTTCGGTGTGGGACTCGCCCGTATGGCAAGGACGATCAAGGAAAGAATGAACGTTCGCGATAATGAAGATTTCAAGCCGGTCGATCTGATCAACGCCCGTACGCTTTCTTCGGTTATCAACTCGTTCTTCGGAACGAACCAGCTCTCCCAGTTCATGGATCAAACCAATCCGCTGGCAGAGATCACGCACAAGCGCAGAATGTCGGCGCTCGGTCCAGGCGGTCTGTCACGCGAACGTGCAGGCTTTGAAGTCCGCGACGTACACTATACTCACTACGGTCGTCTCTGTACGATCGAGACACCGGAAGGTCCGAATATCGGTCTGATCTCCTCACTTTGCGTTCATGCGAAAGTGAACAAGATGGGCTTCATCGAAACTCCCTATCGCAAGATCGAGAACGGAAAAGTTAAAGTTAAGGATCCGGTTATCTATCTGACCGCCGAAGAAGAGGATACCAACTACATCGCTCAGGCAAATGTTCAAATCAAACCTAGCGGTGAGTTCATCGAAGAAAAGATCAAGTCGCGTTTTGAAGGCGATTTTCCGGTGGTAGAACCGAAGGATCTGAAATATATGGACATCGCTCCCAACCAGATCGTGTCGGTGGCTGCTTCGTTGATTCCTTTCCTCGAGCACGACGATGCGAACCGCGCCCTGATGGGATCAAACATGCAACGTCAGGCAGTACCGCTCATGCGTCCAGAGGCGCCCATAGTTGGTACTGGTCTTGAAGGACAGGTAGCGCTTGATTCACGTGCCCTTATCCTCGCAGAAGGAAATGGTGTTGTTGAAGCAGTCGATGCAAAGAAGATCACCATCAAGTACGAAGTAACCGAGGAACAGAAGCTCGTTAGCTTCGATGATGAATTCAAGACTTATAACCTGATCAAGTTCAGAAGAACGAACCAGGACACCTGTATCAACCTGACACCGCTTGTACGCAAAGGTGAGAAAGTTGCGAAAGGACAGCCACTCTGCGAGGGCTACGCAACGCAAAGCGGAGAGCTCGCACTCGGCCGCAACCTGTTGGTGGCTTACATGCCGTGGCAGGGATATAACTTCGAGGATGCCATCGTTATCTCCGAACGTGTTGTGCGAGATGACATTTACACTTCAATCCACATCGAGGAGTTCGAGCTCGAAGTTCGCGACACGAAGCGCGGCGAAGAGGAACTCACCTCGGAGATCCCGAACGTGAGCGAGGAAGCTGTCAAGCATCTGGACGAAAACGGTATCATCCGGATCGGTGCGGAAGTAAAAGAAGGTGATATCCTTATCGGTAAGATCACTCCGAAAGGGGAGACTGACCCGACGCCTGAAGAAAAACTTCTGCGCGCCATCTTCGGTGACAAAGCCGGCGATGTGAAGGATGCCTCTCTCAAGGCACCTCCATCACTGAAAGGTGTCGTCATCGACACGAAATTGTTCTCCAGACCGAAGCGTGACAAGGATGTTCGCACCAAATCCAAGAAGGAGCTTGATGCGCTGAAGAATAAGTACAGCAAAAACCTTACAGACCTCCGCGAGGAAATGATCAAGAAGCTCACCACGTTGCTGAACGGAAAGACGAGCAACGGTGTGAAGCATAAGTTCGGTGACGAGCTGGTAAGCAAGGGTGTGAAATTCTCTGCTAAGGTGATTGAGAACAATCTCTTCCCGGATAAGAACATCTATCGCGATGAGAGCAATTACAACGTAGCTGAGGAGGTGAACCTGATCGCAGACGTCAGCCTGGAAAACTGGACGACCGATGACCATACAAATGAGCTCATCGCACAGACAGTGAAGAACTATCTCACCAAGCGTAATAATTACGCGGGTGAATTCAAGCGCGAGCGCTTTACTCTTGAAGTGGGTGATGAACTCCCGACAGGTATCGTGCAACTCGCAAAAGTATACGTTGCGAAGAAACGCAAACTAAAAGTTGGAGATAAGATGGCGGGACGTCACGGCAACAAAGGTGTCGTAGCCCGTATCGTCAGGGAAGAAGACATGCCATTCCTTGAGGATGGAACACCTGTCGACATCTGCCTTAACCCGCTTGGTGTACCATCGCGTATGAATCTGGGACAGATCTATGAAACGGTTCTGGCATGGGCAGGTCTGAAGCTGAAGAAGAAGTATGCTACGCCAATCTTTGATGGCGCTTCTTTGGATGATGTGCAGAAAGAATTGAAGGAAGCGCACCTACCGGAGTTTGGCAGAACTTATCTGGTCGATGGATTGACCGGTGAAAAATTCGATCAACCTGTAACAGTAGGTATCGCATACATGCTGAAGCTCGGTCACCTTGTCGACGACAAGATGCACGCGCGATCTATCGGTCCTTACTCTCTTATCACGCAGCAACCATTGGGTGGAAAAGCTCAGTTTGGTGGCCAGCGTTTCGGAGAAATGGAGGTTTGGGCGATTGAGGCGTTCGGTGCTTCGCACATACTGCAGGAGATCCTCACCATCAAGTCGGATGATGTGATCGGCCGTGCAAAAGCCTATGAAGCTATTGTGAAAGGTGAAAACATGCGCAAGCCGAATATTCCTGAATCATTCAACGTACTGGTTCACGAGCTCCGAGGCCTGGCGCTGGAGATCACAATGGATTAAAGTCAATGGTCGATAGTCCCTGGTCATAGCACCATGGACTATTGACTATAGACCCTCGACTTAAATAAAATCAACAACTGAAAACTTCAGATATGTCTTTCAGAAAAAATAAGAAGATCAACAACGATTTCTCCAAGATCACCATCAGCCTTGCTTCTCCGGAATCTATTCTGGAAAGCTCACACGGTGAGGTGACCCAGCCGGAAACGATCAACTACAGAACTTATAAGCCTGAGATGGGTGGTTTGTTCTGCGAGCGGATCTTTGGTCCGGTCAAGGATTGGGAATGTCATTGTGGAAAATATAAAAGGATCCGTTACAAAGGGATCATTTGCGACCGATGCGGTGTGGAGGTTACCGAGAAAAAGGTAAGACGCGAGCGCATGGGTCATATCGAACTCGTCGTGCCCGTTGCCCACATCTGGTACTTCCGTTCGCTGCCTAACAAGATTGGTTATCTGATCGGTTTGCCTACTAAAAAGCTTGACCAGATCATCTACTACGAGCGCTATGTAGTTATTCAGCCAGGCTTGAAGGAAGAAGATGGAATCAACCGTCTCGACTTCCTGACTGAAGAAGAATATCTTGACATCGTTGATAAACTTCCCCGCGAGAACCAGCTCCTTGATGACAATGACCCTAAGAAGTTCATTGCGAAGATGGGTGCTGAAGCTCTGGAAATGTTATTGGCCAGAACACAGCTGGATACGTTGTCATATGAACTGCGCCACCAGGCCGCAACTGACACTTCTCAACAGCGCAAGGCTGAAGCTTTGAAGCGTTTGAAAGTAGTCGAAGCGTTCCGGGAAGCAAGAACACGTATTGAGAACAAACCTGAGTGGATGGTCATCAAGATGGTGCCTGTGATTCCCCCGGAATTGCGCCCGCTTGTGCCGCTGGATGGCGGACGCTTTGCAACGTCGGACCTGAACGACCTTTACCGCAGGGTGATCATTCGTAATAACCGTCTCAAGAGACTTATAGATATTAAAGCTCCTGAAGTAATCCTTCGCAATGAGAAGCGCATGCTCCAGGAAGCCGTTGACTCTTTGTTCGACAACTCGCGCAAAGTGAATGCTGTGCGTTCGGATGGAAACCGCGCCCTGAAATCGCTCAGTGATATGCTGAAAGGAAAGCAAGGGCGTTTCCGCCAAAACCTGCTCGGTAAGCGTGTCGACTATTCTGGCCGTTCGGTTATCGTCGTAGGTCCTGAATTGAAGCTTCACGAGTGCGGTTTGCCTAAAGATATGGCGGCTGAATTATTCAAGCCGTTCATCATCCGGAAGCTTATCGAAAGAGGAATTGTCAAGACTGTAAAATCAGCCAAGAAGATCGTTGACAGAAAAGATCCTGTTATTTGGGATATTCTCGAGAACGTATTGAAAGGACATCCTGTTCTTCTCAACCGCGCCCCGACGCTTCACAGATTGGGTATACAGGCTTTCCAGCCGAAACTGATCGAAGGAAAAGCTATTCAGCTGCACCCGCTCGTTTGTACAGCGTTTAACGCTGACTTCGACGGTGACCAGATGGCGGTACACGTTCCGCTTGGACAGGAGGCAGTGCTTGAAGCATCACTTTTGATGCTGTCATCACACAACATTCTTAACCCGGCGAACGGTGCGCCTATCACCGTACCTTCACAGGACATGGTATTAGGTCTGTACTACCTGACAAAGGGCCGGAAGACCACACCTGAACATCCAATCAAGGGAGAGGGTAAGAAATTTTATTCCGCAGAGGAAGTGATCATCGCCTTCAATGAAGGAAAGGTGTCTAAGCACGCTTTGGTTAAGGTGAGGGTAAATATCAGGGACAAGAACACAGGTGAGATCGCACCGAAACAAATCGAGACTGTTGTCGGCCGCGTGCTCTTTAACCAGTATGTTCCTGAAGAAGTAGGATTCGTTGACGAGCTTCTGACGAAGAAGAAATTGCAGACGATCATCTCTGATGTATTCAAGCTCGCAGGTCTATCAAAGACCGCAAAGTTCCTGGATGACATCAAGGATCTCGGATTCCAGATGGCCTACAAAGGCGGTCTTTCAATGGGTCTGAACGATGTGAAAATCCCGGCCGAAAAGGAAAAACTCGTCGCAAATGCCCAGGAGGAAGTTGATTCTGTATGGAACAACTACATGATGGGTCTTATCACGGACAACGAGCGCTACAACCAGGTTATCGACATCTGGACACGTACCAACACGTTGTTGACCAACACGCTGATGAAGCAGTTGGAAGAGGATCAGCAAGGCTTCAACTCCATCTACATGATGATGCACTCGGGTGCACGGGGTTCAAGAGAGCAGATCCGTCAGCTTGGTGGTATGCGCGGACTTATGGCGAAACCGCAGAAGAATCTTGCGGGCTCGGTAGGTTCCATCATCGAGAACCCTATCCTCTCAAACTTCAAGGAAGGACTGGACGTATTGGAATACTTTATCTCCACACACGGTGCGCGGAAAGGTCTTGCCGATACGGCGCTCAAGACCGCGGATGCCGGTTACCTCACCAGAAGGTTGGTAGACGTTGCTCACGATCTCGTGATCACCGAGGAAGATTGCGGCACGCTTCGCGGTTTAAAAGTAACTGCGTTGAAAGACAATGAAGATATCGTTGAACCTTTGTCTGAGAGGATTGTAGGACGGGTAACAGTGCATGCTGTATACGATCCGCTGTCCGATGAGATGATCGTTGATGCCAATCAGGAGATCACTGATGAGATCGCGAAGAAAATTGAAGAGACAGCTATAGAGGAGGTGGAGATCCGTTCTCTGCTGACTTGCGAATCCAAGATCGGTGGTTGTGCTAAGTGTTATGGACGAAACCTGTCAACCGGAAACATGGTACAGACAGGTGAGGCAGTTGGTGTGATTGCAGCGCAGTCTATCGGCGAACCCGGTACACAGCTTACGCTCCGCACGTTCCACGTAGGGGGTACTGCATCAAACATCGCCGTTGAAGCAAACATCAAGGCTAAATTCCCTGGTGTTGTTGAATTCGAAGGTATCCGTGTGATCGAGACGACCGACAACGAGAACAAAGGTGTCCAGGTCGTAATGGGCCGCACGGGGGAGATAAGGATAGTGGACAGAGAAAAGAACAGGGTGCTCATTACCAACAACGTTCCTTACGGTGCATTCCTCAAGGTTAAGGATGGTCAGACTGTTGAGAAGGGCGATGAGATCTGTTACTGGGATCCATACAACGCTGTGATCCTCTCTGAATTCGACGGAACAATTGAATATGAGTCTATTATCGAGGGTGTAACGTTCAAGGAAGAATCTGACGAGCAGACTGGTCACCGTGAAAAAGTGATCACTGACACAAGAGACAAGACGAAGAACCCGGCGGTAGTCGTA
>Ga0307416_100000801_pt1 | contig 16562 bp, 12 predicted proteins | sample DK1Cmetagenome_2_FD_203821 | JGI IMG/M metagenome (GOLD analysis project Ga0307416, IMG submission 203821) | Maize rhizosphere microbial communities from greenhouse at UC Davis, California, United States - DK15-C-3 | ecosystem: Host-associated > Plants > Roots > Rhizosphere > Soil | place...
ATTGTATTCTACCTCTTTCATTTCCTCTTCTAATCTAGAGATTAATTCATCTGCTTTATCAGAGTCGAAACGAGTAATACGAATCATCGGAATTTGAGTCAGTCTTTGTAAATCGTCATCATTGATTTCTCTAACAAATGATTTTTTGAAAGGCTCAAAACGGTCGTATAAATATTTATAAAGTGATTCTCTATCTCCATATAATTTGAAGTCAATATACATTTCTTCACGAATGAAGATTTTCTCCAAAGTAGAGAAATGCCACTTATTTTTTAATTCTTCTAATTGAATTTCAAGCTCTTGTTTAAGCAAATCAACCGTTCTTTCAGTTGAAATCTTCAACATTTGTGAAACGCCAATAAATAACGGCTTATTATCTTCAATTACACATCCTAAAGGTGCAATTGAAGTCTCACAGGCTGTAAACGCAAATAAAGCATCGATTGTTTTGTCTGGCGAAACTCCCGGGAAAAGATGAATTAAAATCTCAACATCAGCGGCGGTGTTATCCTCAATTTTCTTGATTTTGATTTTACCTTTTTCATTGGCTTTCAAAATACTATCAATCAAACTCGATGTATTGGTAGAAAACGGAATCTGCGTAATTACCAAAGTATTTTTGTCTAATTGCGAAATTTTAGCACGCACACGCACACGTCCGCCACGCATTCCGTCGTTGTAATTCGAAACGTCGGCAATACCAGCTGTGGCAAAATCTGGATAAAGCGTAAATGACTTCCCCTTTAAGATTTTAATCGACGCGTCAATTAATTCGTTAAAATTATGAGGAAGCACTTTTGTAGAAAGTCCAACCGCAATACCTTCTGCTCCTTGTGCTAAAAGCAATGGGAATTTTACAGGAAGATTAATTGGTTCAGCTTTTCGACCATCATAAGATAGTCCCCATTCTGTAATTTTTGGAGAATATAAAACCTCCAAAGCAAATTTGGATAAACGTGCCTCAATATAACGGGGTGCTGCTGCACCATCACCAGTTAAGATATTTCCCCAGTTTCCTTGACAGTCAATCAATAAATCTTTCTGACCGATTTGTACCATGGCATCACCAATACTCGCATCTCCGTGTGGGTGATACTGCATGGTGTGACCAACAACATTGGCAACTTTATTATAACGACCATCATCCAACTCTTTTAAAGAGTGCATAATACGACGCTGAACAGGCTTGAATCCGTCCTCGATAGCGGGAACTGCACGTTCCAAAATTACGTACGAAGCATAATCCAAGAACCAGTCTTTATACATTCCCGTTACTTTAGTAATAACGTCTTCGCCTTCTTCTTCTTGATTTTCGTAAAAATGTGCACCTTCAAAATGCTTTCCTTCACCATCAATCACATCATCATCTCCATCCTGAATGTTATCCAGATTTTCCTCTGAATTATTTTCGTCGTCGTTTGGAATTATGTTATCGTCTTCTTCGTCTTTCATTTTTATGCTGAATTATCTCAGTAACTATTTATTTTATTCGTAATCTTCGTCTAAATATTTGATTCCTGCTTTTATAAAAAGCTCTTCCATTTGACTATAACAAAAGCCATTGTAATTTTCTAGATTTTTTGACTCTCTAAAACCTTTACATGATAAACAAAGCTCTTTGTAACCAATTATTCTATTTTTATGATCTCTAAAAAGAATAATATGTCTAGGCATATAACAATCTCTAGGCAAGTTTTCTAGTTTACAACTATCCTGAGACATTAATTCCAATAATTCTGTTTTCAATACTGAATTTAATACTACTCTTTCTTTAACCTTGGTACTATCAAAATTCAATTTATAATCAACAATAAGGTCTTTTGTATATCTATTTTTAATATCATCCCATCGCATTCGGTCTTCATAAGATAAAACCTCAACTTTGGATAAATCCTTTAAAGGAAAATCCCTTATTTTGATTAATTCGCTTTTTGATTTACCCTCTTTTGTTTTTTCATTTACAATTAGAGATTCTGTATTTTCTTTTTTACAAGAAATTAGACCTAAAATAATGAATAAAAATAAAACTCTCTTCATTCGTTAAATTATATTACTTTCTAATAATTCTTTTAAAGCTTCAACACTTGGTAAGACAGTTTTGTATTTACTGGCAAAAATCTGTTCATTATTTTCAGGCAATGTATACTTTACTACGGCTTCACTTTTATTTTGGCAAAGAACAATTCCAATGGTTTTATTTTCATCTTCCAAACGCATTTCTCTATCATAATAGTTCACATACATTTGCATCTGGCCTAAATCCTGATGTTTCAATTCGCCTATTTTTAAATCTATTAGGACAAAACACCGCAATATTCTATTATAAAAAACTAAATCAATTCTAAAATGCTTATCATCAAAAGTAATTCTTTCCTGTCTTGCAACAAAAGTAAAACCATGACCTAACTCTAGTAAGAAATGCTCTAGCTTATTAATAATTTCCTCTTCTAATTGCGATTCCGAATATTGATTCAATTCAGGTAATCCTAAAAATTCAAGAATATAAGGATCTTTGATGATATCTTTTGGTTTTTCAATAATTTGACCTTCTTCGGAAAGTTTTAAAATTCCTTCTTTATCTCTGCTTAATGCTAATCTAGTATAAAGTGCGGTATCGTATTGGCGTTTTAGTTCTCTAACACTCCAATTGTGTTTTTCAGATTCGATTTTATAGAAACGTCTTTCTTTTTCATCTTCAATTCGCATTAAAAAAATATAATGGCTAAAAGTCAATTTAAAAAATGAAGACAAAGTTTGATAATCCACTTTATCAAATTTCGCAGACACTGACTCCGTTTTTTGAAATTTGAATTCCGCAGACAGTGTCTGCGCTTTTTGAATTTGTAAAATCCGAGACAGTGTCTCGGATTTTGAGAAAGTTATATAGAACTGTCTTATTTGTTCCAAATTTCTAATCGAAAACCCTTTTCCAAACTCCTTTGTCAATTGTTGAGAAAGCCCTTTTAAAAGCTGTTTACCATATTCAGCCCTATCTTTTCCATTTTGTTCTTCTTCAACTATAATTCTTCCTATTTCAAAATAAGTAATGGTCATTGTTGAATTTACGGTACGCAAAACCTGTTGTCGGGCATTTTGCAATAACTCGGCAACTTGCTGAAAAATAACTTTATTTTGAAGACCGTCTGGCACTATTAACTTTTATTTAATTATTAAGCCTCCTCAAGCTCATCAATCTCCACCTTAAGATTTTTGATAATAAAATCTTGTCTGTCTGGGGTATTTTTACCCATATAGAAAGATAACAGCTGCTCAATCGAAGTATGTTTATCCATCATAACTGGATCAAGGCGAATGGTGTCTCCAATAAAGTTTTTGAACTCATCTGGAGAAATCTCTCCTAAACCTTTGAATCGCGTGATTTCTGGTTTTGGCTTTAATTTCTCGATGGCATCTTTTCTTTCTTCTTCAGAATAACAATAAATGGTTTCTTTTTTATTTCGAACCCTGAAAAGTGGTGTCTGTAAGATATACAAATGCCCTTCTTTGATTAATTCAGGGAAAAACTGCAAAAAGAAAGTAATTAAAAGTAAACGAATGTGCATTCCGTCGACATCGGCATCGGTTGCGATTACGATGTTGTTGTAACGCAATTTTTCTAGTCCGTCTTCGATATCAAGCGCTGCTTGCAATAAGTTGAATTCTTCATTTTCATACACAATCTTTTTAGACATTCCGTATGAATTCAGAGGTTTACCACGTAAACTGAAAACCGCTTGCGTATTTACGTCACGTGACTTTGTAATCGATCCAGAAGCCGAATCTCCCTCAGTAATAAAAAGCGTACTTTCTAAGTTTCTAGGGTTTTTGGTATCTGGAAGATGCGCTCGGCAGTCTCTTAATTTTTTATTGTGAAGATTGGCTTTTTTAGCACGATCTGTCGCCAATTTTCTAATTCCTGACAATTCTTTTCTTTCGCGTTCTGCCTGAAGAATTTTACGCAATAAAGCTTCGGCTGTTGGCGGATTTTTATGCAGGTAATTATCCAGTTTCGTTTTGATGAAATCGTTAACGAAAGTACGAACAGAAACCGCTGGTGTTCCGTCATCAGAACCCATATCGGTAGAACCTAATTTTGTTTTGGTCTGAGACTCAAAAACCGGTTCCATTACTTTAATGCTAATCGCACTTACAATCGATTTTCGAACATCTGACGCATCAAAATTCTTATTGTAAAACTCTCGAATTGTTTTTACAACCGCTTCACGATACGCCGCTAAGTGCGTTCCTCCTTGTGTTGTGTTCTGACCGTTTACAAAAGAGTGATATTCTTCGCTATATTGGGTTTTACTATGGGTCAATGCCACCTCAATATCGTGGTCTTTCAAATGGATAATTGGATATTCTAAATCTTCTTCACTGATAGTCTCTTCCAACAAATCACGAAGTCCGTTTTCTGAATAGTATTTTTCTCCGTTGAAAATAATCGTCAAACCATTGTTTAGATAACAATAGTTTTTAACCATTTTCACTACATATTCTAAACGGAATTTAAAGTTTTTGAAAATCGTTTCGTCTGGCGTAAAAGTTACTTTCGTTCCTTTACGTTTTGTTGTTTCTATAATATCTTCTTCTGAAACTAAATTACCAGCTGAAAACTCTGCCGCTTTTTGTTTGTCATCACGAACCGATTCTACGCGGAAATAAGTCGAAAGTGCATTTACTGCTTTTGTTCCTACTCCATTCAGACCTACTGATTTCTGGAAAGCTTTTGTATCATACTTTCCTCCCGTATTCATCTTCGAAACTACATCGACCACTTTTCCTAAGGGAATACCTCGTCCGTAGTCACGAACGGTAACCGTCTTTTCTTTGATACTTACCTCAATAGTTTTTCCAGAGCCCATTACGAACTCATCGATACAGTTGTCTAAAACCTCTTTTAGAAGAATGTAAATACCATCATCCGGCGCAGATCCGTCTCCAAGTTTTCCGATATACATCCCAGGACGCATACGGATGTGTTCTTTCCAATCAAGCGAACGAATATTATCTTCGGTATATTGATTTTGCTCTAGCATATATGATTTTGGGATTTTTTGCTAATGTACCATTTCTTAGCAAAAAATGAAAGCGTATTTTCTTTTTGTTATGAATAATAACAGTTTAAAATCTATTTAAATTGATTTTAAAGTAAAAAGGACGCTGAAAGGATCTAAAAACTGCTTTTTCAGCAAAAAATATTATTTGATTCCTAGCACTTCTTTTGCTAAAGCAATCATTTCGGGCGTTCCCGTATTTTTATTTTTCTCGTCAGAAAGTTTCACAACACCCTGCCAATGTAGATTATCGGGTTTTGTATCGGTCAATTTTATAACCATATTCATTGCAGGAAGCCCAACATCATTAGTAAAATTTGTTCCTATTCCAAACGACATTTTTATTTTGTCCTGACAGAAATCGACAATCTTTTTTACTTTATCATAATTTAAAGAATCAGAAAAAACAATAGCTTTTGATTTTGGGTCGATTCCCATTTTTATGTAATGCGAAATCACTTTTTGAGCAAATTCAATTGGGTCACCACTATCATGTCGGACGCCATCAAAAAGTTTAGAATATTTTTTATCAAACTGATTGAAAAATATTTCGGTAGTATAAGTGTCTGTTAAAGCTATTCCGAGATCGCCGCCGTAAACTTGTGTCCAATGTTCCAAGCTTATCGAATTTGCCATTTTAAAGCCATATTGCGCAGCATGAAACATAAACCATTCGTGAGCATGCGTCCCTAGAGGTCTCCGATTATTGACCATTGCAAAATGTACATTGCTGGTTCCAATGAAACTTTGCCCACCATAAGTACGCAAAGTCTCATTTACAAGATTCTGCACATCATAAGAGTGGCGTCGTCTGGTTCCAAACTCTAAAATAGAAACTCCAAGTTTATTATAATTCTCTATTTTTTCTTTCGTAAGACTTTTTACCGATTTATCATTTAAACGAATTAAGTGGTTGGATTTATAAAAAAGTTCCGAAATCAAAGCCATTAACGGTACTTCCCACAAAATGGTTCTGTACCAAAATCCTTCAACGGTAACTTTTATTTCTGATCCTTCTTGACTAATCTGAACTTCAGACGGATCAAAGCTATATCCTTGCAGAAAATCTAAATACGTAGGATCGAGATAGGGACAATAATGGGCGAGATAGTTCTTTTCTTCTTTTGTTAAACGAAGATCTGCCATTGCATCGACAGAATTTCGAAGTAAATCGGCAAAACCTTCCGGAAAAATATGTTTTCCGCGGTTTATAAAACCATACCGAACTTTTGCTTTTGGAAAAAGTTTAATTACAGCATGCTGCATTGTAAATTTGTAGAAATCATTGTCTAAGATTGATTTCAGAAAAGTTGTTTCCATAGCATTCAAATTCGGATCATTCTTGCTAAGATACGTCAATTTCAGAAAAGATGAAAATTGCCGGATTCTTAATCCATTATTTTTAAACTATCTTAAAAGAAACAACACTATTTCCATCTACAAAAACAGTAATGTAATCACCTATATTACTATCAATTTGAATTTGAAATTCTAAACCTCCTCGCTTCTCTTTCGGATTTTGAACCTTAACAGCTTTATTGTATTTATTCAAATAAAAAACCTGATTCGATTTCGAAAGATTTTTGATTTCTACTGTAATTCTATCCCCATTTCGTGCTTCAATTATCCCAGAATCTGGAGATTTAATTTTATAATCTTTTTCGATTGTCGTATTATAAATCAAAGGTCCATTAAGAAAATCTTCTTTGCTTAATCTGTTTCCTAAATAAGAACCTGAATCTGGAAAGTGCTTCGCAAAAAAATAATCTGGATCAGTATCAAAATAAGCAGGATTAAAATCATTGACCATTCTGCCTTTACTGCTGTCATAATAGCCTTGTCCCCATGTTACATCTAGAAGACGCCATTTTTTATCAATCAAAACCATATTCCAAGCATGATTGGATGAAGTGGTTTTTCTTCCAATATCTCTTACTGAAATTTTAGAATCGCCACGAATGATTTCGCATTTAATTCCCATCAAGGAAACCAAATGCTGATACAAAGCCGTAAAGCCTTCACAAACTGCTTTTTTAGATTTAAAAGCTTTCTGAATCAGGTTATCATTCAATTGTTTTATTTTTCGCTGCTTCTCTGCTTCTGACGAATAACTGAAACCCTGCACTCTTGGCGGATTCAAATAGGCATTGTAATCGTATCTTATATTGAAAGCAATCCAACTGTAAATAGCACGCGCACGATCATAATCCGAATCAAAATCTTTTTCGATTCTGTCGGCTAATTTTTCAGTGCTATCAAAGCTTTTTGGGTATTTTGCAACTATTTTATCAACTTCACTAATCTTTTGAGTAAAAGTAAAATTGATGAAAATACTATTTAATAAAAGGAAAACAAGGACAATCTTTTTTAGTGGCATTTAAAAATTTGATTTAATAATATCTTTCAGTTCTTGATCTAATTCAGGATTAGAGATTTTATTTTCTTGTAAATCAAAATTCGAGCCAAATGCTGGTAATGAGAAACTTCCTTTGATTTCTGCACCATAACGAGGAAAAAGATTCTGTGCAATTCCTAAAACAGATGCACCACCTCTACCGCCAGGAGAAGTTGCCAACAATAACATTGGTTTGTGTTGAAAAACATCTTTTTCAATTCTAGAACTCCAATCAAAAACATTTTTGAAAGCAACAGAATAATTTCCATTATTCTCTGCCATCGAAACCACTAGAATATCAGCTCCTTTAAGTTTATTCAAGAATGCTTGTGCCACTTCATGCTGACCAATTTCTTTCTCAAGATCTACGCTGAAAACTGGCATTGCAAAATCATTAAGATCTAAAACTTCAACATCTGCATTTTCAAACAAACTAGATGCGTAGGTTGCTAAACGTTTGTTGATTGACTGCTTACTGTTACTTCCTCCAAAGGCTACTATTTTCATATTTGTGGTATTTGTTGTTTTATAATTGGTTTAAGATTCTATTTCAAAAATCTCTTTTTGTATTTCTACAGAATAATCATTTGGTGAAATACTTCCGCCGAAAGCTTTTGCATAGACTTTAGTAAATTCTGCTCCAAAATATAAAATAATGGCCGAATAATATACCCAAACCAAAATTATAATTACAGAACCCGCTGCACCGTAAACGCTTGCAACAGTCGAATTTCCTAAGTATACTCCAATTGCAAATTTACCTATCATAAATAAAATCGCAGTACTTGATGCCCCAATAAAAGCATCTTTCCATTTGATGATTCCGTCAGGTAAAGTTCGGAATATAATGGCAAAAAGCAATGTTATGCTGGCAAAAACAATCACCAAATTAACCACATAAAAAAAGTAAACTGTTGTGTCTGGAAAATAGAGTTTTAAACGAGCATTTAAAAGATCCAGAGTAGCATTGACTATTAAACTGACCAGCATTAAAAATCCAACTGAAACAATCATGGAAAAAGACATCAATCTGTTTTGAATGAACTTTTTCAATCCCTTGTTGGGTTTTGCGCGAAGTCCCCAAATATAATTTATAGAGCTCTGAATTTCTGCAAAAACCCCAGATGCCCCAATTAAAAGCATTACAATCCCAAATACGGTAACAAAGACATTGCTGTCTGATAATTGAACATTCTTGATTGCCTCCTGAATCTGTACTGCAGCATTATTTCCAACCAATCGATTTATCTGACCATATAACTGACCTGTGACTGCCTCTTCCCCAAAAAAGAAGCCACAAATGGTAATTATAATAATCAATAAAGGAGGCAACGCAAAAATGGTATAGTAAGATAATGCCGCACTTAACTTAATTGCATTATCATCATTGAATTCTAAAAATGTTGTTTTTAATAAATACCAAGTTTTTGAAAAGATATTATGATTTTTCATTTGCTGATCTTTTGATATTCATTCAAATTTAAGCATTAATGAAAATTCGTTACTTCTTGGATTTTCGTTGGTTTTTATATTTTTCCCATATATGATATTTAACCCCTAACGGAATAATCTCATTGAGATTTAATATTGGTAAGTCAAATAAACGACACTCTAACTGTCACTTAGGGGACTTCACACCAAAAAATTATTTATAATGACAAAAAATCCCTTTATCGTAAACCGTCCATAAACTTGCTTTTTGATTCGCTGCTTTTAAAGCATTATTTGCCCAAGTATTGCATGTATAAAAAAGACTGTAACTTCCTTTGGCTTCATAAAAAGCATCTTTTTTCCCGTAGCTGTGACCTTCAATCCATTGTGGATGAATTGGATCACTAAAACTATTGGAAATATAATTGACTAAGTTTTGATAATTTTCTTTTGAAACTAAAATTCGCTTACAATCTTCTCCTTCTTTTAATTGCTTGAAAAATGTTGCATGCACAGCAGAAGAACTGATTCCAAATGCGGCTTTAAAAGCTGTACTTGCTTTTAAATCTGACCATTCTGGCGTTTCCAAATAAAAGCCTTTATCTCCCCAACCAAAAGCGATATAATTCATCAACGAATCTTTTGATTGCGTTTGGTTAAATTGGATTTCGTTTCGCCAGTCTTTGATTTCATTTTTTACAGGAACCACAATATCGGTATGAACTCCATTTGAAAGAATGTAAATTGGAATTGCGTCTTGTTCTTCGACTTTTGCGATATCTGAATTGACTGTAATTTTAGAAATAATCAAAACAGAAGAGATATAAAGGGCAAGAAAACTGAAAATTCCGAAAAGTGTCCAGCCCAGAATTTTGAATGATTTTTTTAGCATTTTAATTGGTTGATTTTAGATTAGTAATTGGTTATTTTTTCTGTAACCAATTTTTGAGCCAAAAAATTTACTTGCTAAAAATAGCACGCGGATTTTACTGATTCGCTTTCGCGAAAGCGCGGATTTAAACGGATTATCATTCTTGTTTTTGTCATCCTGAGGAACGAAGGATCACAATAGAATTTCCACAATCCAAATCGCCAATCTTTGTAGAGTTTCGTGTGTGATCCTTCGTTCCTCAGGATGACAAACTTTGTGATTATTCATTTTAAACATAAAAAAACTGCTGAATCTCTCCAGCAGTTTTAGTCTTTATTCTTTTTTGTTTCTTCTATTTTCTATAAAAAGACTAAACGTTAAAACGGAAATGCATTACATCACCATCTTTCACGATATATTCTTTTCCTTCCACTCTGAATTTTCCAGCTTCTTTCGCTTTAGACTCAGAACCGTAATGAACGTAATCATCATATGAAATCACCTCTGCACGGATAAATCCTTTTTCGAAATCAGTGTGGATAACTCCAGCTGCTTGTGGTGCAGTTGCTCCAATTGGAATAGTCCAAGCGCGAACTTCTTTTACACCAGCTGTAAAGTAAGTTTGCTGTTTTAATAATTTATAAGCTGCACGAATTAAAACTGAAGCTCCTGGCTCTTCTAATCCCATATCTTCAAGAAACACCTGACGCTCTTCGTAGCTTTCCAATTCTGTGATATCAGCCTCTGCTCCTACTGAAAGCACAATTACTTCAGCATCTTCATCTTTTACTAATTCACGAACTTGATCCACATATTTATTTCCGCTTACTGCAGAACTTTCGTCAACATTACAAACATACAAAACTGGTTTTGCTGTAATTAATTGGAAAGATTCCATCAGAACTTCTTCGTCATTATTTTGAGGAACCACTGTTCTAGCAGATTTCGCTTGCAAAAGAGCTTCTCTAATTCTGTTTAGCAAAGCTTCTTCTGCCTGAGCTTCTTTATTTCCTGTTTTTGCAGCACGTTTTACTTTTTCTAAACGCTTTTCGATGGTTTCTAAATCTTTTAACTGCAATTCAATATCGATAGTTTCTTTGTCACGAATTGGATTTACGTTTCCATCAACGTGCACAATGTTATCATTGTCAAAACAACGTAAAACGTGAATAATAGCATTACACTCTCTAATGTTTCCTAAAAACTGGTTTCCAAGACCTTCACCTTTACTTGCACCTTTTACTAAACCTGCAATATCTACAATATCTACAGTTGCCATTTGTACGCGCTCTGGTTTTACTAGTTCTTCTAGTTTGTTGATTCTTGGATCTGGAACGTTAACAACACCAATATTAGGTTCGATTGTACAAAACGGAAAGTTCGCACTCTGCGCTTTTGCATTAGATAAACAATTAAATAATGTTGATTTTCCAACATTTGGTAATCCTACAATTCCTGCTTTCATCTGTTTGTTTGTATTTATTTGATGTGAGCCTTCGATTTAGCTCTTCACATTAAACCCTGTGATTTAATGTCTTATGATTTACATGTTTTTATCATTTTCTGCCAAAATGCTATTTTTTGGCTCTAAAATTTTGCAAATATAAGATTTAATAGCTCTTGCACGAAGTAAAAATGTTCAATAATATAATTTTAGACATAAGCAATGAAATTTTTAAACATTTTATTAATATTTTGTTAAAAAAGACTACTTTTATAAAACTGATTAACAAAAAACAAACCAAAAAACCACTTACCATGAAAAAGATTGCATTATTGTTATTTCTGCTGAATTCAGCATTTCTCTTTGCACAAAAAGAGGTCTCGGGTCTTGTAAAAGATAAATCGGGAAATCCGCTTCCGGGCGTTAATATTGTCGAAAAAGGAACTTCAAATGGAGTTTCTACTGATTTTGAGGGTAGCTTTAGAATAAAAGTAAAAGAAGGTGCAACTTTAGTTTTTAGTTATGTCGGTTTTACAACAGTTGAAAAAACAGCTTCTGGAGATAAAATAAACATTGTCTTAAGCGAAAACGATGGTCAAGTTTTGAATGATGTTGTTGTCGTGGGTTCTCGAAATGCAAAACGAACGGTTGTAAATTCGGCCGTTCCTATTGATGTAATCAATGTCAAAGATGTTACTACTCAAAGCGGAAAAATTGAAATTAACCAGCTTTTACAATATGTAGCTCCTTCATTTAATGCAAATAAACAATCTGGTTCTGATGGTGCCGACCACGTTGATCCTGCTTCTTTAAGAGGTATGGGACCAGATCAGACTTTGGTTTTGATTAATGGAAAAAGAAGACATCAATCGTCTCTAATCAATTTATTTGGAACTCGCGGGCGTGGTAATACAGGAACAGATTTGAATGCAATTCCTGCCGCATCTATCAAAAGAATTGAGATTTTGAGAGACGGTGCTTCTGCACAATATGGTTCTGATGCGATTGCAGGGGTTATTAATATTGTGACAAATGACAACGTTGACGAATTAACAGGTTCAGTTACGTACGGCGTTTTTAACACACATGCCAAAGGCGAATTCTTACCAGGAACTCCAAATACGAAAGGATTTAGATTAGATCAAAATGGAAATGGGAATTCGTACGGAAAAGATCAGGACTTTGACGGAGGTTCTGTAAGAGTGGCAGCTAATTACGGAACAGGAATTGGAAGCAAAGGCGGTCATGTAAATGTTACGGGAGAATTTTTAAGTAAAAACAAAACTCTTAGACCTGCTTACGATTTTAGAAAAGGGTTTGGCGATGCTGAAATGACAGGTGTTAACCTGTTCGCCAATTTAGCAATTCCTATTTCTGATAAAACCGAATTTTATGCTTTTGGAGGAAGCAATTTTAGAGATACCGACGCTTATGCTTTTACCAGAAATGACGGAGAAAGAGTTGTCGAATCTGTTTATCCAGGAGGTTATACTCCAAGAATTACTTCTAAAATTAATGATAATTCTATCGCAGCGGGAATTAGAACCGAATCTTCTGGCGGATGGAAATTTGATTTGAGCAATACTTTTGGTAAAAACAAATTCCAATATGATATTAAAGGAACTATAAATGCTTCTCTTGAAGAAAAATCTCCTCATGAATTTGACGCTGGAGGACACAGCTTACTTCAAAACACTACAAATTTTGATATTTCTAAAAACTACGAAAGTGTTTTAAGCGGTTTAAATATTGCTTTTGGAGCAGAATTTAGAGTGGAGCAATTTGAAATTTTTGCTGGCGAAGAAGGTTCATACGCGACTTATGATACAGATGGAAAACCTATTACAGATCCAACAACGCAAAGCGCACCAATTGATCCTGTAACTGGAGAACCAAGACCTGGAGGTTCTCAAGGTTTCCCAGGATACAGCCCTGCAAATGAAGTCAATAAAGACAGAACCAATTTTTCTCTCTATACTGATGCCGAATTGGATGTTACCGAAGCTTGGATGGTAAGCGGAGCTTTACGTTTTGAAAATTACAGTGATTTCGGAAGTACATTAAATGGGAAACTAGCATCAAGACTTAAAATCACAGATCATATCAACGCTAGAGGATCGATAAGTACAGGTTTCCGCGCTCCTTCTTTAGCTCAAATTTATTATAATTTACGCTTTACCAACTTTAACGCAAGCGGGGCAACAGAAGTTTTATTGGCTCCAAACGATAGCCCAGTTACAAGAGCATTTGGAATTGAGAAATTAAATGAAGAAAAAGCGGTAAATGCTTCATTAGGATTTACTGCGTCTTTCGGTGATTTTACAGCTACCATTGACGGATATTACATTCAAGTAAAAGACCGTATTGTTTTGACAGGATATTTTGATGCCAGTTCTTTAAATCTAGGTGTTTCTGAAGCTCAATTTTTTGCGAATGGAGTTGACACAAGCACACATGGTTTGGATTTGGTTTTCTCTTGGAAAAAGACATTTGATTTCGGTCAGTTTGGTGCAACTTTAGTTGGAAACATCAACGACATGAAAATTGACAAAGTAAAAAACGGAACTCTTGACGAAGCTATTTTCTTCGGAAAACGCGAAAAAGCATTTTTATTAGCTTCGGCTCCAGACAATAAATTTGGTTTAAACCTTACTTACGCAAAAAACAAATTTGATGCGGGTTTAGCTTTTACTCGTTTCAGCAAAGTAGTTCTGGTTGATTATGCAGACGAAGATGATGTTTACAACCCAAGATTGATTACCGATTTAACTGTTGGATATCAGTTCACTAAAAGCTTAAAACTGACTTTAGGAAGCAACAACTTATTTAATGTATATCCAACCAAACAAGATGAACAGGGAAATACAGAGGCTGGAGGTTATTGGGATGCTGTACAAATGGGTTTCAGCGGAGCTTATTACTACGCAAGGCTTGGTTTTAATTTTTAAGAAAGGGCTTCGACTCTGCCAGTCTGACCAAACAAAAAATCCTGAGCGTTATGTTCAGGATTTTTCATTTCTATTTATAATTACAATTTAAACTCTAATGATGCGATGATTGCTTTTTCTTCGTCGGTTGCTGTAAATCCTGAAATATCCCAATAATTGGTCAAGATTTTGTTTTTCTTATTGAAAAGTGATTTTTCTTTAAAGACATCACTGTTGTTATAGGTGAAATTTTGTTTATTGAAACCTGTTGTTACAAAACTATTTCTTATCTGGACATTTTTAGTTTTATCCTTTAAAACAATATTATAACCAATTTCTTCATTCGAACTCAATACATAATAATCGGTTCCATCCCATCTATAATTTACTTTTACAAATGATTTTGTTAAGTTTTTTTCGCCTTCTTTTGTCTTTTCTTCCACTTTATCGAGAGTTGCAGGCGTAGTTGAAATCGTAAATTCTACAATAATCTTTTTCAAAGGATCATAAATGATTTCAAAATTATCAATTGCTTCTTTGGCCTTGTCCAACGGAACAACTGACATTACGTAGTAATCTTTGTTTTTCGAATGCCCTTTTATTGTAAAATCGTATGCTTTTTTTGACTTTGAATCTAATAATGGATCAAAATATTTAAAATTCGAATAATTCTCCATTATATTATTAAGGTTATAGCCCTTTAAATCAGCACTTACATCTGCTTCTAATAATCCGTAGGAGCGATTTTGTTCAACCAATAAAGTGGTTGCATTATTATTTTTATCAAATTGAAAATTTACCAATCCATCATTATAGTAGGTATACTGATTGTCAAGCATAAAAAACTCTCTAACATATACTTTTTGTCTATGAGAGATACTTATTTTCTTTATAGAATTGTTAACCAATTTCTGCAGTATTTTTTCAGGAGATTCCTTAGACAAAACTACTTCATCTAATTTATTGTTTTTACTCTTTAAATAAATAACAAATTTTTGCTCTCCATTTAAAGAAGTCCAGCGTACAGTCAAATCTTCATAATTAGTTTCAGAAACCTGAACGTTAGATCCGCCGGTCAGCATAAAAGTAACTTTTCCTTCTTCATTGCTCAATAAAATCTGTTGGGTTTTCATTATTTTAACCGTAGCGTTTTGTATTGGCTCCAAAGTTTCTATATCCTTAACAATAATAGAATATTCTTCCTTTTGTGCAAAAACGCTTACGCAATTGAGCAAAACAACAAATAAAAGTAGCAATCTCTTCATAGGCATTGTTATTTTTTCAACTAAAGTATTATTTTTTTAACAATTAACCAATAGCCTAAAAATAAAACATTCACTATCAAGAAACTGACTTTTTAAAATACCTGAAATCAGGGTAAAAAAAAATCCTGAACCAAAAGGTTCAGGACTATATTTTAAATACAAAGAAAAATTATTCAGCATGCAAAAATGCTTGTCTCTGCAATAAAGTTTCTTCGTCTTCAACATGATTATCATCAGGAACGCAACAGTCAACAGGACAAACAGCAGCACATTGCGGCTCATCGTGAAAACCTTTACATTCTGTACATTTTCCTGGTACTATATAATAGATTTCGTCAGAAATTGGAGTCTGCGCATCATCTGCGTCAACTTCAGTTCCGTCAGGTAATACAATTTTTCCAGAAAGACTTGTTCCGTCTTTATATCTCCAATCATCTGCTCCTTCATATATTGCTGTATTTGGGCACTCTGGTTCGCAAGCCCCACAATTGATGCATTCGTCAGTTATAATAATTGCCATCTTTTTTAGTCTTAAAGTTTAAAAGTCACAAAGTATAAAGCCATAAAATCTGTCATAAAGTTTGAAAGTATTTAAAGTAAAAATATTAAAGTCTTTTCAACTTAGGACTTTCGACTTTCCACTTTTGTCTTTCGACTTAATTATGCTTATTTTTGTGCAAAATTACAATCAAAACAATTCATAAACAAACATTATGACATTAGAAACAAAAAAAAGTGTTTTTGTTGAATTAGGAAAATTTTTAAGTCAGTTTTCTGAAAACGGTTCTATGCAAAAATCTGACGTTTTATATAACGACATCTTTTTTGAAGATTTCGAAAATCTAATTCGCCTTTCACAATCTCATAATGGATGGTATACTCCAGAACAAGTATATTTCTCGATACAATCTTGGGCAGAAGCGCTAACAGCCGAAAATATAGACAAATGGCTTTCGGCTTATTCCTTCGACTCCGCTCAGGATGACAAAAATGGAAAAACCGTTGCTCTGATTTTAGCTGGAAATATACCTTTGGTAGGTTTTCATGACTTTTTATCAGTTTTAATAACAGGAAATAAAGCTTTAATCAAAACTTCATCAAATGATCAGCATTTATTGCCTTTTTTGGCTAAATATTTAATTGCTGTTGATGAAAACCTAAAAGACAGCATA